>Ga0334722_10003567_pt1 | contig 16662 bp, 16 predicted proteins | sample C3_bottom_MG_FD_207210 | JGI IMG/M metagenome (GOLD analysis project Ga0334722, IMG submission 207210) | Sediment microbial communities from Yellowstone Lake, YNP, Wyoming, USA - C3_bottom | ecosystem: Environmental > Aquatic > Freshwater > Lake > Sediment | place: USA: Wyoming | collected...
ACGAACGCGCTAACGAACTCGGCGGTCGATCCGATAGCGAAGATACCAGAGTTGAAGGTGTGCGCGGTGAAGGTCGAGAAAAAGTAAGGGAGTGTGGGAGTAGGTGAGTGTGGGGGAGCAAGGGAGAAATTCTTTGCTCCTCTTGTCATTTTCGCCTTTTACGGCATGACAGTTTCAGTGTATAATTGCTATCAAACAGTGGAGAATAAAAATGCCGACGGTTCTCACTCTTGGACCATACCGATTCTTCTTCGTCTCTTTGGATTATCCCGAACCGCCGCACGTTCACGTTCGACGTGAAAAGATGGTCGCCAAGTTTTGGTTAAATCCCATATCCTTGGCGAAAGCAGGCGGCTACAGTCGAACTGAGATCAATCGCATTGCCGCACTGGTCGCTGAGAACCGCAATTTTCTGTTGGAGCGTTGGTATGAATACTTTGGTCGAAATTGAAGAAGCGCGTGCTCAACGTGTGACCGTCAGTGAAGACTCGCTGAGCGTTGACTTGGTTGACGGGCGCACGATCATTGCGCCGTTGGCGTGGTATCCGCGTCTTTGGTACGGCACGCCGCAAGAACGCACAAACCTGGAAATTATTGCTGATGGTGCGATTATTCACTGGCACGATTTAGACGAAGACTTGAGCGTGAGCGGATTGTTAGCGGGACGACATTCGGGCGAAACCCAGCAATCGTTGAGCAAATGGCTGGCTGAACGGAGTAAGCGTTAGTAACGCTAGGGAGATTTCTGAAATGCTTACAGTTCGAGACATCGAACGCGCAATTTCTCAATTGCCAATTGACGATCTTGCTCGTTTTCGCAATTGGTTTGATGAGTTTGACGCGAAAGCGTGGGATAAACAATTTGAAAAGGATGCCAAATTAGGAAAGCTTATAACCTCGCCCACTGCGACCGGCCTGTTTTTACCATCGGATGGAATCCGACAGCTGCCATGCCATCAGTGAAACCCGTGTCGCGGGTTTTTCTTTTTGCCCAATCGGCGTCGCGCGCAGCGTCCAATCGATGCTATCAACTTGTCTTGCGGGTTTGTTGCCACTTGGCTTCCTGCCGTGCTTTGTGTATAATCAGGTTGTGATATGGAGGCATTGAAATGAAACACAAGACGCAAGCCAAACTGCTCGGGCGATACATTGTCGCCGATCCAGAGATTTGTCATGGCAAGCCAACTTTTCGAGGCACGCGCATCATGGTGTGGCAAGTGCTAGAAATGGTCGGTGAAGGAATGGCTTGGGAAAGCATCGTTGAACAGTTTGGGGGTCACATTACCAAAGAGGCAGTCGCGGAGGCAGTGCAACTGGCGAGTAAATCGTTTATCAAGCACGCAGACGAACACGCATTGGAACCCATTCCCGCATGAACGTCCTCGACGAAAACATTCCCGTCGTTCAGCAATATCTTTTAAAAAGTTGGCACATACCCAATCGTCATCTTGGGTATGAGTTAGGACGCGCAGGAATGAAGGACGAGAGAATTATTCCCTTTTTGCTCACTCTGTCGCATCCGACTTTTTTCACGCTTGACTGGGATTATTTCAAACGTGACTTGTGCCACGCGCGCTACTGCTTGGTTCATCTAGATGTACGGCGAAATGAATTGGCTAGTTTTATCCGTCGCCTGCTTCATCATTCTGAGTTTGACACCCAAGCCAAGCGCATGGGCACGGTGATTCGGGTTTCGTATTCAGGGATTGCGCTATGGCGTCAGCATAGTGAGCAGGAAGAGCATCTGGGTTGGAGTGATTGATTCTATCGGTGGAATAGCAAAGCGACCCCCGATTTGCGAGAGCCGCTTTGATGTCCACCATCGGATAAATCAAGGATCTGCCAAGACTTTGAAACCCGCGTCGCGGGTTTTTCTTTTTGCCCAACAAGCGCCGCGCAAAGTGTCAAATCGATGCTGCCAAAAGCTATACGAAATCTTTGCGAAACTCCCATTGACAACGAGTGTGACCTGGCGGACAATCGTGCTACTCAGGTTGAATATTTTCTGAAATTGGAAAGCGCCAAAGCTCGTTCAGGAAAGAATGAGCATCAGCGCTTTTTCTTTTCCCAGGACGGTCGCCTTGGTGAGACAGACTGTTTGTCTGTTCGAAGTGTAGATTGACAGGAGAATCGCGTGTCGAAAAAAATCATCTATCCGATAGCGTTCATGGCAGTTGCCCTGCTAGTGTTCGCAATGCTGATGGTTCCCCGCGCGTTGGCATCGCCGTCAGCCGCCACCCTTACCGTCAACAGCACGCTGGATGAGCCAGATTCCAACGTCGGTGACGGCATTTGCAGTAGCACGCCATCCGGCAAGTGCACCCTGCGCGCCGCTGTGATGCAGGCAAACGTAATCAACGTGGATACGACCATCCTGGTGCCGACCGGGATTTATTCTCTGACCATCCCACCGGTAGGATCTGACGGACCAGAGACCGGCGACCTCAACCTGACGGCGCCAGCCAGTGGCAATCCAGTGATCACCATCACCGGCGCTGGCGCAAGCACGACTCTCATCGACGCGAACCAGAATGACCGCGTGTTCAATATTGCGGCAAGTCGCACGGCGAGCATCAGCGGTGTCACCATTCGCAATGGATCCGTCCCGGCGAACAGCTTCGGCGGTGGCATCTACAACAGCGGCACGTTAACTGTGAGCAACAGCATGCTCAACCTGAACAACGGCGGCGACGGTGGCGGCATCTTCAATGCCTTCAGCGCCTTGACTGTGAGCAACAGCACGTTCAGCCAGAACAACGCGTCCTTGTCCGGCGGCGGCATCTTCAACGATTACGGCACAATGACGGTGAGCAGCAGCACGATCAGCCAGAACAACGGCGCTGGCGGTGGCGGCATCTTGAACATCGGCACGATGACTATGACTAACAGCACGCTCAGCCAGAACAATAGCATCGGCGGCGGCAGCGGTGGCGGCATCGACAACGACCAATTCGGCTCGTTGATTGTGGTCAATAGCACGATCAGCCAGAACAAGGCAAACAACAATGGCGGCGGCATCTTTGACTTCAACAGTTCTGCGAATGTCTACAACACGAGTATCGTCTTCAACGATGCGGATTCGGACCGAGACGGTAACGGTTCGGGCGGGGGTGTATTCAACGACCCCACGTATACCGATGCGATCTTCAACCTGGGCAATACGCGGGTGGCTGGCAATACGGAATTTAACACCATCGTAAACGACGACTGTACCGGCACTATCCACTCATATGGGCGCAACCTGTTCGGCGTGGTGGCGGGATGCACGATCATCAATGGCAGTGGAGGCAGCTGGACTTTTCTTAACTCGCTCAACTTGCTCGGTCCGTTGCAGAATAACGGTGGACCCACGTTGACGCACGCACTCTTGCAGGGCAGTAACGCAATCGACGGTGCTGATCCGGTTTTTGGCTGTACGGACTACAACGGTAACACTATCGCTACCGACCAGCGCGGCTTGGCGCGGAAAGTGGGCATACGCTGTGACGTTGGCGCATACGAGTATCGTCCGCCACTCTACCTGCCGCTGATCCGGCGCTAACGCCGCATCGTCGCCACGCTGCGCGTCGAATCACTGTTTGCGCAACACAACGGAGCGGGTTTTTCTTTTTCTCGATTGGCGTCGCGCGAAGCGTCAAATCGATGTCATCGCTGTAATGAAAAACTCGAAATCAATAATTTTCTGGCGCATTGACGCGATACGAAGATTGCTTTATAGTGTGCGGCAACATGAAACCTGACGCGAGGAGCGACCAACGTGAGCACCCAAGACATTTACAATTACCGCCGAGTGGATGACCAACTCATTACCGGCGGACAACCAAATGAAGAGCAAATCAAATCCGCCGCCGAAGAAGGCGTTAGAACGATTATCAACCTGGCAACGCTCAATCGTGAATCGTCGTTGCCTGATGAAGCAGGACTGGTTCAATCGCTGGGCATGACGTACTACCATATCCCGGTCGAATGGGGAAATCCCAAGGAAAGCGATTTTGATTCCTTTGAGAAAATCTTTCACCAAGTCTCTGGAGAAAAGACACTGGTTCATTGTGCCGCCAATTTTCGCGTGACCGCATTCTATTCGCTCTACGCGATGAAACACCTGGGATGGTCGGAAGCGCAAGCCGATGAATTTAGAGCATCAATTTGGAAAGGGAACGAGTATCCGATTTGGGAAAAATTCATCGCTGCGATCAAGTCAAAGATCAAAGGATAGACCAAGTCCACCTTAGTCTGCATACCTTCGTGAAACCCGCGTCGCGGGTTTTTCTTTTTGCCAAATAGGCGTCGATTTCTAGTCGATGCCGTCCCCGCTTGCTTATCCCTCAAATAATTCTCGCCTTACGATGCTTGCCATTCCAAAACAGGCAAGCGCGCGCTTGCCTGTGAGAATTGACGTGTTGCTATTTCGCCTGCTGGTGACAGTTGATGCAGACGATTTTTTCTTCCTTGAATCCTGGCGGGACGGTGTGATCCGGCACCACGGGAACTTTGGTCGCGCCATTCGTGCCGGTCGTGTGACAACTCAAACATTCGGTCTTGTCGAGGTGATTGGCAGGAATCGCGGCAGGGGGTCTAACCGTTGGCAGAGTACTCGGCGTGCTGGTGGCGCGCACGATGGTGGGAGCGACGGTGGCTGGGCTGGATGCCGGGGATGAACCACATGCGGTTGCCAGGATCACGATGACGGACAAATAAACCAACAGGCTCAATTTGATTTGCATTGGGAGCACCTCCATAAAGTGGGACTGTCGATAGTTTATCTGAACATACTCCGAATGTCAAAAATTGTGCGCGCAAGGTGTCATTTCGAGCGGAGTGAGAAATCTCCACCCATGCCGCGATTTCTCGTCGCTCCGCTCCTCGAAATGACACGGGGTTGCGTAGTTACCAAAATTCCTAAAGAGCGCGGTAAAGAATAAATTTCTCCTTGCCCGTAAAATAAAAACACCCCTGAGATTTTTTCTCAAGGGTGTTTTTATTTGTTGCGCGCCTAGGAATTTTTTTCGACGTGTCCCAGGTCTCCATCCACCACCACGCGAAATGTTTCGAGCGGTTTGTGCGCGGGTCCACGGGTGACCTTGCCGTTCGTCACGTCAAAACAAGAGCCGTGAATCGGGCAGGTGATTACCGTGTCCTTCAGAGTTCCTTCGCTTAGAAAACCACCCTGGTGCGTGCACGAGTTTTGCGTCGCATAAAATTTTCCGTCGACATTATACACGGCGATATCCGCTTCGCCGAGCTGGACGAGTTTCGCTTGACCGGGGGCTAGCTCACTCACGCGAAATTCGTTGGGCTTGAGAGTTGTCATGACAGCCACCTCCGTAAAATCGGGCACGAGAATTTCCACTGCGCCGTCACGAATTGTCACGGTGTATGTTTCCAACTTGGCGTTCGGATCGACGAGCAAATGTCCGTCCGTGATGTCGTATTGAAAACCGTGCCAGGGACAAGTGAGCGTACATTCTTCCAAGATGCCCGTGGCGACCGGACCGCCGCGATGCAAGCACGAATTGCGCATGGCATACCATTGGTCCGCGCGATGAAAAACACCAATCGATAAATGATCGACCTGGATAATTTTCCGTTCGCCATCGGGAATGTCTTCTACGCGCGCGGCGACGACCGTCTTGTGTCGCTTGAGTTTGTCATCGCCATGCTCGTGCTCGAACGCTTCTTCGGCGAGATGATCGACGGTAGCGGCATCCACCTGCACCAACGGGTCAAAGGTTTCCGCTTCGCGTTCGGTGCCGTACGCGCGCGAAAGCATTTCGAGGATGACCATCATGAGTTTGTCCCAGGCTTCGACGGCGCGAACTTCCAAGTCTTCGTCGACGTGGCGCAATTCTTTCGACAGGGCATCGGTGATCGCGTGCTGCATGAAACCGACCTGCCCAATCACGTAGCGCTCGGCGATGTAGATGCTGGGGTCTGCGCCGTGGGACGTGTGCGCGCGCCCGACGTAATCGACGTAGCGCGCGTAATCGTCGTCGTAAGCGGCTTCCGCCGTGCGCAGCCAAAAGTTGGTCAGGTGGCGCATTCGCAATTCCACATAGTCTTGATCGATGCTGCCATCTTTCTTCAAAAAGAATTTGCGCGTGGGCGGATAGCGCAACAGGTGCGAATAAAACTTGGCGACGATTTCGGACAAGTGTTTTTCGATGATGGGCTTGGTCTGCTTGATGGTCTCGGAGTCCGCTTTGGTCAAGCCGATAAACTCGCCGATGTATTTGAAATACTTGCCTGAATCTTCCGCGCCGCGTTTAGCCGCAACGTCCACAACATTATCTGGAGCCATAAGATCCCCTCGATGAATTTATTTTATGGTTTCAAAAACGGGATGTCTGGGGTGGGTGTTCACTTAAAGATATCGGGACGATGCCATCGCTATCAACGTGAGTGTCAACAGGATCGCCGTCCAGACGGTTGCTTGCGATAGTTGCCCTTGAAGTTTTGCGATTCTTCCCATTTGTTCGGGTGAGGGTGGCTTGCCTCCGGCTTGAATCTCTTTGCCGATGGCTGCTAAACCCGTGGCGGCAGGTCTACTTACAAACAAGCCAATCCCCAGCGCAACAAGTCCCACCAATGCGCCAAACGTAAAGCCCAGCCCGACCGGTGACGTAATCCACGCGACATTCAAGCCGCCGGAATCTTTCAGATACAACAGCAACCCGGCGAGGATGTTCAGTGGACCCGCCAGAGTGAGCAAGGGGGTTAGTTTGCCGCCCATCAGTCGCTGCATGAACTTGTTGCCCTCGGGCGCCACTGACTTGACGGTCGGCTCGATGAATCCCGCGAGCATGACAACCCCGCCCGCCCAAAAGACTCCAGCCAAAATGTGAATCAGCCGAAGAACTATCGCATAAATATCCATTTTGTAAATTCTCCTAATTTGTGTTCGCCCAAGCATCTCGCATTGTCTGGTCGAGATTGACAAGGAGGATGTCATGCGACAAGTAAAACGTGATGCGATTCCGACTCCGCAACACGCTGGTGCCCATTTCTAGAGCGAGGTCATTCTACAACCAATGCAGCCCGTTAGTCAATCGGGTAGCCAAAATTATTTTCCATCTGTTGCTAAAGACGTATGCACAAAACACCCCATGACCACGTGGGGTCTTTTGTCCATTCAAAGATGCGATGCGTTGCGGATGGCAGGTGTATGCCACCGCATGATATAACGAAGGCAGAAACAGAAAGGAGGCGCACGATGTTGGCGCAAGATATGATCGACACCTTTGTAATCCTAATCATGTTTGGACTGCGGATCGGCGTGCCGATTGCCTTGACGCTGGCATTCGGTTACTGGCTAGAAAAGAAACTCGCGCCGCGCGAAGTAACCCAATCTGAAGCGGAAAAACCGCGTATCGTCAAAACCAGCAGCAAGATCATACAACTGCATTGCTGGGACTTGAAGCGCTGCGATCAAACCAAGCGCGCGCAATGTGCCGCCTTCAAGCACGCTGAACTCCCTTGCTGGTTGGCGCTTCAAGCCGAAGGCGAAAAGGTCCGCGAAGATTGTTTCACCTGCGCGTTGTACAAGACACGGTCGATTGCAGCATAACGAATTGAATTCTACAAAACTATTATAGGAGGCGATCCATGAACGTATCACGACGTGATTTTCTAAAGCTCTGCGGAGTCGGCGCAGTAACGATGGGCGTCGGCGCGAAATTTGCCCCGCCCACCCTCAAGCCAGGTTCGCGCCGTGTGCCCATCTCACCGAAAACTGGAAACGGTGTGTTGATCGATGTCACGGCGTGTGTGGGCTGTCGCAGTTGCCAGCGCGCTTGCAAGATCGCGAACAACTTGCCGTCGGATGGACGCGAGACGGCGTTGTCGGCGACGACACTCACGATTGTCGATTTCAAAAACATTTCGACCAAAGCCGATCAGCCCGAAATCAAACCGGTCAAACGACAGTGCATGCATTGCGACGAACCCGCGTGTGTGTCCGTCTGTCCGGTCGGCGCGTTGACCAAGACGAGTTCCGGCGCGGTCACGTATGATGCCAACTTGTGCATGGGTTGCCGCTATTGCATGGTCGCATGTCCGTTCGGCGTGCCCAAGTACAACTGGGACTCGCCCAACCCAAAGATCAACAAGTGCGCGCAGAGTTGCATGGCAAATGGCAAGAGTGATCGACCCGCTTGCGTGCAGGCGTGCCCCAACAAGGCGCTGGCATACGGCAATCGGGATGAATTGTTGACGATAGCGCACGCGCGCATCGCGCAGAATCCAACCAAGTATGTGAACCAGGTCTATGGCGAAAATGTCATCGGCGGAACGTCAATGCTCTATTTGAGCAGCGTGCCTTTTGAGCAACTTGGCTTTCGCACCGATCTGCCGAATGAACCACTGCCGAATCTAACCTGGAATGCCCAGGAAAAAATCCCCAGCGTGCTCGTCGCAGTCGCCACCGTGTTGAGCGGCATTGCTTGGTGGACGCATCGCGCTGAATCGAGAAAGTTGGTCGAAGCGCCAGTAAAATTAGAGATTGGAGATTAGAGATTGGATATCGTATCCAACGTCCAACGTCTAACATCCAACGTCTAATTCTCACTATCAAATACCTAAACATCGGAGGTTGACATGTCACCCACACTAGAATTCCTAATCGTCGTGTTCGAGTTCATCGTTCGAATAGTGGTTCCGTTCGCCTTGTTCTTCGGCGTGCTCTATCTGCTCAAGCGCTGGCTAGAGCCGCGCACAGAGATCACGAGCCGTCTGCCCAAGATCAAGATGCCGTTCAACTTGCATCCCGCCATCGTCGCAGCGATTTGCCTCGTTGCGATGGTCGTCATCGGCATCGTGTTCTACGCGCTGGCGACAAACCAGTTTGTCGATTTGATGCTTCTGTTCCGCGATGCGATCACAGTCGCTTACCTGTTCTTGCTCCGCATCGTCGTTCCAATTGTCCTGTTGTATCTCGGCGGCACGTGGCTAGAGCGCAAGTTGAATCCTGCGCCCGCGGGCGCGATGGAACATCGCTTGGTGGGCGAACGTCTGCCGATTCTGCAAAAGATCAAACTGCCCCAGTTCACATCGCGCGGACTCGTCGCGATTCTCTTCCTCGCGATTTTGTGGACCGCCGCTATCGGCATCACCATCTCGCGTTTCTTGTTCGGCTTGTCCTACGTGACGAATCTCAGCGATACTTTTCCCTGGGGTCTCTGGATCGGCTTTGATGTCACGAGCGGTGTCGCGCTGGCGGCGGGCGGTTTCGTCATCGCCGGTACGGTCTACGTGTTCAACATTAAACGCTATCATGCGATTGTGCGTCCCGCGGTTCTCACGGCTTTGCTGGGTTACTTGCTTGTCATCGTCGGCTTGCTGTTCGACCTGGGACGCTGGTACAACGTGTGGCATCCGATTGTCGGCGCACCGTTTGGAATGGCGAACATTCACTCGCCCATGTTTGAGATCGCTTGGTGCGTGGTGCTTTATGCGACCGTCTTGATGCTCGAGTTCAGCCCGGTCGTGTTTGAAAAATTGCGCTGGCAACGCGTATTAAAGTTCATGCGCAAGATCACCATTCCGCTCGTCATCTTGGGCATGTGCCTCTCGACCCTGCATCAATCATCGCTGGGCTCGTTGTTCCTGATTGCGCCGGAGAAGATCAACCCGCTGTGGTATTCGGCGCTGCTGCCCGTGTTCTTCTTCATCAGCGCGGCGTGTGTCGGTCTCGGTATGACGATTCTCGAAGCGAACCTGTCATCGCGCGCGCTGCATCGCGAACTGGAAAGTGATTTGCTCGCGGGCTTGGGCAAAGCGGCGTCCGTCGTGATCGGTGTCTACCTCTTCGTCAAATTCGCCGACCTGATCTATCGCGGCGCGCTCGACTTCGCGTTCGTCCCAGGTTTCCACGCGACGATCTTTTGGATTGAGATTCTCGCCGGGTTCGTTGCCCCGATGGTGCTGATGGCGTTCAAGCGCACGCGCTCGAATCCCAACCTGGTCTTTCTCAGCGGCGCGCTCATCGTCTTCGGTGTGGTGTTCAATCGATTGAACACAGCGCTCCTGGGAACGTGGCAGTACGTCAACAGCGCAACGCCTTACATCCCATCGATGGGTGAGATAACGATAACGGTCGCGCTGGTGAGCGCGGGTGTGGTTGCCTTCGGACTCGCCGCAAAATTTCTGCCGCTCTTTCCACAAGAGGAACACGCGCACGCGTAAATCAAGCAAGGGAAATGAAGGAAGAGAGGGAACTTTCCTTCATTTCCCTTTATCCCCCAAAGTTTCCATGAATTTCAAAATGACTACTCTGCTTAACGCCAAACTGAAAATTCAATTCGTCCCGCGCTTTGGTCTTGGCGTCAAGGTCGCATTGATGGTCATCATCGGAACAGTCACGATGATTGGCTTGTTTGCGTACCTGGGAACCGCCGCGTTAAGCGAGAACACACAGCGCAATCTGCAAGAGCGCGTGGTGCTCGCGCAAATGAGCGCGAGTTACATCGACGCACTGCTGGACAATATCGAGAATGTCTTGACGCACACGGCGTCGGAGCAAGATTGGTCCACGCTGCAACGCACCAACCTGGGACTGGAACAAGCCTATACCAGCTTGAGTTCTTTCGCGTCCCGCGTACTTTTGATTGACAAGACAGGACAGGTTGTGGCATCGCAACCGCCCGCGCCAGGAATTTATAATTTGGGCAATCTGGCTCCGGTCACGGCGGTTCTGGGTGGCACGCTTTTCTCGGTTTCCCAAGTGGCGCAACCGATTGATACGCTAGGTCCCTCGGTCATCGCGGCAGCGCCCATCAAGAATCAATTCGACGAAATCACTGGCGCGCTCGTCATCCTCTTGGATTTTTCCAATCCCAACATTCGCGCTTTTTCCAATCCCATCGGTTTGGGGCAAACGGGTTATATGGATTTGGTCGCGCTCGATGGACATATTCTTGCCAGTACGCGACCCGGTCGCATCGGTAGCGAAAGCGATCACGGTTCGAGTTTGAGTGGAATGATTCGCGATCATCGGCAATCGGTCTCCGCGTGCCACGACTGCCATACCCCGTCCACGACCCAAGAGCCGCAAGCCGAAGTGCTGGCGTTTGCGCCGTTGGATCGCGTTCAATGGGGCATCACGGTTCGGCAAAGCGAAGACGAAGTTTTTGGTCCCACGCGCATCTTGCAAAATCGTGTCTTTGGATTGATGATCGTCATGCTGGCTAGCGCGCTGGTCTTAGTTTATTTTGCGACGCGCAGTGTGATTCGTCCCGTCCAAGCGTTGACCGTGGCAACGCGGCGCATCGCCGAAGGCGATCTCGATACGCCGATCCAGGCGCGCGGACAGGATGAAGTCGGCGTGCTCGCGCGCTCCTTCGACGAGATGCGCGTGCGTTTGAAAAACTCGACCGAAGAAATTCAGGCGTGGAATCGCGAGTTGGATGCGCGCGTACAAGAGCGCACCGCCGCGTATGAAGCCGCCGCTCAAGATAACGCGCGGCTCTACGCCGAATTGCAACGCAAAGAGCAAGCGCGCGGCGAGTTGTTGCATCGCGTGATCTCCGCGCAAGAGGACGAACGCAAACGGATCGCGCGCGAGTTGCACGATGAAACGAGCCAGGGGCTTACCGCGTTGATGGTTGGACTCGACACCGTGCGAATGGCATCGGCGCTGGATCTGTTGAAAGCCACCACGCGCTTGCAGCAATCCAAATTGATTGCCGAAACCTTGTTGAAAAATATCCATCGTCTCGTCGCCGATTTGCGTCCCAGTCTTCTCGACGACCTGGGATTGGTCCCTGCCATCGCTTGGTACGGCGAGCAACGATTGAAACCACTTGGCATCGAATTTCACTTGGACGAAAAAGGTCTCAAGGATCGATTGCCGCCAACCGTTGAAACCGCGCTCTTTCGCATCGTTCAAGAAGCGATGACGAATATCGTGCGCCATGCTCAAGCGACCCAGGTGAATGTGCGATTGGTACGCGAAGAGGGTCACGTGACATTACAAGTGTCCGACAACGGTCATGGATTTGATCCACAGTCGTTGCAGCCATCGGATTTGCACGGTCAAGGTCTCGGCTTGCGCGGAATGCAAGAACGCGCCAGCATCTTGGGCGGCGAGTTCCAAATGCAAACCGCCATTGGCAAAGGCACGGTCATCACGATTCGTGTCCCTGTGTCCGGATAGAGAGGCGACTCATGGTTAAAGTCGAAAGTCCCACAAAGATTCGTATTCTAATGGTCGACGACCACGCGATTCTGCGCGAAGGTCTGCGCGCGCTCTTGAGTTACTATGACGATGTGGAAGTGGTTGGCGAGGCGCAAGACGGCGCCGAGTCGTTGGAGCGCGTCAAAGAATTGCAGCCCGACGTGGTCTTGATGGACATTGCGATGCCTGGGATGAACGGGTTGGAAGCGACGCGCCTCATCCGCGAAAAATATCCGCAGACGCGCGTGCTTATTCTCACGCAGCACGAAGACCCGCAATATGTTTTGCCGTTGTTGCAAGCAGGCGCGTCCGGCTTTGTCACCAAACGCGCGTTAGGCAATGATCTGATCAATGCCTTGCGCGTGGTTGCCAAAGGCGAGACGTTCCTCATTCCCTCCGCCGCGACAGCGGTGGTCGAGGAAATGAGGCGGCGCGGCGAAGAAGATGTGGCGGCAACTGCGCCCGATTCTTTGACGCCGCGCGAATTGGAAATTCTCAAACACATTGCAATCGGCAAAACAAATTCCCAAATGGCGGCGGAGCTTTCGATCAGCGTCAAGACGGTCGAGTGGCATTGCTCCAATCTGATGAGCAAACTCGATCTCCATTCCATTGCCGATCTAGTGCGCTATGCAATGGAGCATGATCTGATCGAGACAAGCGAACAACGCGCATAGTTATTTCCACAAAGGTCACCCAGTGTCACGGATTCTTCTGGCACTTGGTGACCTTTGTATTTTCTATAGGTTTGTCACGATTTTGTAACGGTGATCGATTAAAATAGACGCCAACGATACAAAATTTTCAGTGACAATCAGGAGGTTTGAGATGAACCGTCGAGACGAAAATTCGCCAGCGAGTTGGGCGATTCCATTTTTCATCGTGACCCTGCTGGGCATTGTGGGTGTGGCGATTCTGGTTTTTGGATTCAACGATGTGCGTCAAGCGTTGGTGAGCAAGAGCTGGCACCAAGTTCCAGGCAGCGTGGTCTCGTACTCGGTTGAGCAAAGTCAAACCACCGATAACGACAACCGTGTGCATACCTATCTGTACCCGCATATCGTTTATCGTTATCAAGTCAATGAGGTGGGCTATGTCGGCAACCGCATTTCGTTCGGCGATGCTGGCGGCAATTTCTCCGGTAACTATAGTTACTCCGCCGGGCAAAAGATTGCCGTATATTATTCGCCGGATGATCCCAGCCAGGCGGTTCTGCAACCGGGGGTTATCGAGACCCCTTGGTGGGTTTTAGGAACAGGTGTATGCTTTGCCGGACTGGGTGTTCCGAGCGCGCTCAGCATCCTGGCTCGAATGTTGCGTAGGATGATCGCCCGCCCCAATCGCGCGTAGGCATAATTGGATTTGATTCGATGAGGGGATTCTTGGATTTGCTCCGCAGTTTGTTCTTGTTGTTGATTGTAAAATAAAGTAGGGCAAATTTGTAATTTGTCCCAAGTGCGATAGAGCACGAATTGATCGAGAAGAGCGAACAACGCGTGTGGCGGAGGGCAGACAGTATCACTGAATAAATTTTGACATACTTGCCATCTCAAAGTAATATGCAAGTGGCGTAGCCGGTAAGATGTTCTTGGGCGACGAGTGCTCTTCGCCATAACACGCTTACGGGAGTTAGGTGGGAGACGCTGAAATGTCTGTCTCAAGCCAGCTACTGTCCGGGCTGTTGCATATCAAGTCATTTGGCACACTGCAGGTCGAACTGATCCGCGATTCAGTTCCCTGTGCTATTCATCTGCCCCAAGGTCCTGTGACCCATCTCCTCGGTTACCTCGCGCTTGATCCCGCCGCGTCCCTTCCCCGCTCCCGTCTGGCTGGTCTCCTCAATCCCGATCTGCCCGAAGCGCTCGCGCGGCGCGCGCTTTCCGATGCCTTGTATCGCCTGCGCCGCGAACTTGGAGCAGCCAGCGAATGGGTGCGAGCTGATACCGAAACCATTCGACTGAACGATGCGCAATGCTGGGTCGATGTGCGCGAATTCGCGCTACGCGCGGCGTCGACAGACCCCACCGATTGGCAACACGCGCTCGATCTTTACGCGGGCGATTTGCTTCAAGACCACGACGCCGAATGGTTGCTTGCACCGCGCGCGACCTTGCGCGAACAATTCCTGGTCTTGCACGAGCGACTCTGCGCGACCTTGCTGGATGCTGGAAAATGGACGGACGCGCTTGCCTACGCTCATCGCTGGACGCTCGCCGATCCACTGTGCGAAGAAGCATACCGCATCACGATGCAACTCTATGCGCGCCTGGGTCGCCCCGCCTCCGCGCTCGAACAGTATCAACGCCTCGCCGGTATCCTTGCCGATGAGTTGCAAGTCGAGCCGATGCCGCAGACGCGCGTGCTGGCGGACAAGATTCGCGCCGAATATCAAGCCGCGTTGGAACAACCTGCGCCTCGTCGCGTTTTTGTCGGACGGCGCAGGGAACGCGCGGGTCTCTTGCATTCTGCCGAGCAAGCGCAAAGTGGACGCGGCGGCATCGTGCTCGTCGAAGGTGAACCTGGGATTGGCAAGACGCATCTGCTCGAAGAATTTGCCGACGGCGCAACGTGGCGCGGCTTGACGGTGGCTTGGGGACGCGCGCGCGAACTTGACGCCGTCGCGCCGTTTGCTCCGCTCGATCAAGCCGTGTCCGCCGCCTTGACGCGCCCGCGCGCCGAACAAGTCCGCACGCGCCTCGCGCCTGAAATCGCGCAGAGCATTGCTTTTCTTTCTCCGCATCTGCAATGTGACACCGCCGTTCCACTAACCGCGCCGCCCGATGTACCGAATGCCATCAGCCAGTTATTGCAAACACTGGCATCATTCGCGCCGCATGTATTGATCCTCGACGATGCGCAATGGGCGGAGCCAGGACTGTGGGCAGTATTGCGCGCGCTTGGTGCTACGCTCGCCGCCTCGCCATTGCTGATCGTGTTGGGTTATCGCAGTCAAGCCCTGCGCGCAAATGAAACCGCGTGGACGTGTCTGCGCGATCTAGACCGCGAACTGGCTCTGCCCAAAATCGTCTTGCGCGAACTGGGTGTCAATGAATGCTTGGAACTCACACGCGCGCTGGAACCAGGTTTGGACGATCAAACGGCGCGCGCATTGTACGAACGCACGAACGGCAATCCCCTCTTTCTCACCGAAACCCTGCAAACGACGGAACGCACCTCCACGTCGTTCCACACGTTGCTCGATCATCGTTGGGCAATCGTCGCGTCCGAGACGCGCGCGGCATTGCAAGCCGCCGCGATCCTGGGACGCGAATTCACGCATGCGGTCTGGCAAGCGAGTATCGATGCGCCCTTGGTTTCTCAAATTCCGTTGCTCAACGCGATGCGCTTTATCGAAGAGACGCCGAACGGGTACCGCTTTCCGCACGATCTTACGCGCGAGTATGTTTATCAAACCATCGCGCCCGAACAACTCCCAGGTTTGCATCGGCGCGCGGGTGAAGCATTGCGCGCGGCAAACGTCGAGCCAGCGATTCTAGCGTGGCATTTCGAGCAAGGTCAAGCGTGGCAGGATGCCGTGAATTATTATCGCCAAGCGGGCGAGCGTGCCGAAAATATCCGGGGCTACAAAATTGCGGTTGATCACTATACCCACGCGGTGAATTTGTTGCCGCGCCTGAATGCGTCGCCGCGCGAATCCATCCCGCTGTTGCGCGCGCATCAGCGCGTCCTGGGTATCGAGTTGCTCGGCACCGAGTGGCGAACGGCGGTTGCCGCGCTCGAACAAGCAGCAATCGACGCGGACGATGCAATGGCGTTGCTCGAAGCGTTGGAGGCGCGTGTCACGTTGCACGTGCTCGATTCGGATTGGGCGAGGATGCAACAAGTCGCGCAACGCGCTATCGACTTGGCGGCAAGCGTGGGTGATCGAGAGACAGAAGCGCGCGTTCAAAAAACACTGGGCTGGCATCTTGTCGATTCGTTGGGTCAGCCATTGGTGGCGCATCCGCATATCCAGCGCGCCATCGAATTGGCGGAAACGCTGGGCGATGTATCTTTGCTGACAGAAGCATTGCTCGACCTGGCTTTTTCTCAGCGATTGAGCGGTCAGTGCGCGATGGCGCACGAAACGGTTCAGCGCGTTTTGGCTCTGACCTCCGATCATGCGGACTTGCGTTCGGCGCAGGCAAACGCGTTTCAGACGTTGGGACAGATCGAATTGGATTTGGCGCACTGGGAATCAGCGCAGGCGGCGATGCGGGCTGTGGTCGAGTTGAAAAGGGAATTGAACGATGCGTGGTCGGAGGGGCAGGTGTTGTACAACCAGGTGGTCATTGCCGCGCGAATGGGACAGTATGCGCAAGCGCGCGAGATCATCCACTTTCTTGAATCGGGATTGTCCTCTGCCGACAACCTGGCGACCTTGAACAATTGGATGTGGGTACAGGCGCTCTCGGCGGAGACGTACGTTCTCGCGGGCGACCTGGGGAATGCGGAACGAACGCTCGCCGAAATGCGCGCGTGGATCGACAAGA
>Ga0334722_10003568_pt1 | contig 16657 bp, 18 predicted proteins | sample C3_bottom_MG_FD_207210 | JGI IMG/M metagenome (GOLD analysis project Ga0334722, IMG submission 207210) | Sediment microbial communities from Yellowstone Lake, YNP, Wyoming, USA - C3_bottom | ecosystem: Environmental > Aquatic > Freshwater > Lake > Sediment | place: USA: Wyoming | collected...
CTGGCGGTCCTCCCGTTCCTTATAACAAGTAAAAGCAAAGCCCTGGCGCCTTTCAGAGCGCTCATAGAGATAATAGTGCTGTTCCTGCGCGACGACGTGGTGGGCCCCAACCTCGGCCATAAAACGGCCGCCTACCTGCCCTACTTCTCCACCCTCTTCTTCTTTATACTGGTGATGAACCTTATCGGCCTGGTGCCCTACGGCGCTACCGCCACCGGCAACCTCGCGGTGACCGGCGGCCTCGCGCTTACGACCTTCTGCCTTGTCAATTTCGCCGGCATGAGGGAGCAGGGGGTCGTGGGTTATTTCAGCCATATCGTGCCCAAAGGCGTGCCGCTCTGGCTTTACCCGCTGCTTTTCCCCATAGAGCTCATCGGCCTTGTGACCAAGTCCTTCGCGCTGGCGATAAGGCTTTTCGCCAACATGATAGCCGGCCACATAGTCATACTTTCCTTTATAAGCTTCATCTTTATTTTCGGCTCCATCAATATCGTGCTCGGCCTCGGCCTGACGGCGCCCATCTCGGTGGGGCTCGTCCTGTTCATCAGCCTGCTGGAGCTTTTTGTGGCTTTCCTGCAGGCCTACGTCTTCACTTTTTTGACGGCGATATTTACGGGCGCTGCTATGCACCCGCACTAGGTCGGAGTCGGTAATCAGGCGATAGCGAAGCATCAAAGGCAAGAAACAGGGCTTGAAAAAGCTCCTTAAAGATCTGGCCTCTTATATTAAAGGAGAATACAATGAACGACATGATGTTTTTAGGACTTGGATACATAGGCGCCGGACTCGGCGCGGGTATCACGCTCGTCGGCGCCGGACTCGGCATCGGCAAGATGGCCGCCAGCGCCCTTGAAGGCACCGCGCGCCAGCCCGAAGCGGGCGGAGCCATAAGGACCACCATGATCATCGCGGCGGCCCTTGTCGAAGGTCTCGCTTTCTTCGCGCTGGTCATCTGCCTGCTTGCCGTGATGAACTTCGGCATGCCCAAGAGCGAAGCCGCCGCCGGCGCGCCCGCCCAGATAGAAGCGCACAAATAATCGGTAGAAGAGGGTGGACGGGAACGCCTGCGTGTCCGGCGTCCCGCGCCCGGCTTCGGACCTCCGACCGGGGTCCAAAGAGGGAACTATGGAAGCGTTGATAAAGCCGGAATTCGGCTTAATGTTCTGGACCATCTTCATCTTCATCCTGCTGGTCCTGGTACTCTCCAAGACCGCCTGGAAGCCGCTCATGAAAGCGGTGGAAGAGCGGGAGCATGCCATCCGTCACGACAGGGAAGGCGCCGAGAAGGCCAGGTGCGAAGCCGAGAAGATAAAGATCGACCTGGACGCCAGGCTGGCCGCCTTTAAGACCGAGATGGACCGCCGGCTGGAAGAGGCCGCGGCGGCGGGGGACAGGGAGAAGAACCTGATAATGGAGGAAGCCCGCAAAAGCGCGTCCCTCCTTATAGAGAACGCCAAGAGGGAACTGGAGAGCCAGAAGAACGACCTGGAGAAAGAGCTGAAGGGCAAAGTGGCCGAACTCGCCTTCATGGCCGCCGAGAAGGTCCTGCTTAAGACCATAGATCAGAAAGCCAACAAAGAGCTGGTGGGCCACTTCCTGAAAGAGATGGAAACCAAGGGCGCTAAATACAAGCTGGGAAATTAACCGATGAAAGCCGCGGATAAAACACTGTCAAAGCGCTACGCCAGGGCCTATATGGACCTGGACGGCGCGGCTTTTGATAAGCACGGCGCCGCCGCGGCCAAAGAGAGGATAGCGGAGCTGGAAAAAATATACGCCGCCGCCAGCCAGTACCGGCGGCTGCTCCTCCACCCGCTGGTGGGTTTCGATGAGAAGAACGAGATCCTGACCCGGCTTCTCTGCTCCGGAACCGTCGGGGACGTGATAAAGGCCTATGACCTGGAGACGGCTAAATATCCCCTGGCCGCGCAAGCCGCCTCGTTCGTGCGGCTGCTGCTCAAGGAAAACAGATTTTATCTTCTGGAAACGGTGATCGGGGACTGCATGAAGGTCTATAACGTTTACGCGGGGCTGGCGCGGGCCGAAGTGGCCTCGCGGCACCCGCTCGGCGAGGAAGAGCTGAAACATATCGGGAAGTCGCTTTCCTCCGCGACCGGAAAGACCGTTAACGTCACCCAGGTGGTTTCGGAAAGGGTGATAGGCGGCATGGAAATACGCATGGGCGACCTGCTCATCGACGACACGGTGAAGGGCAGGCTGGACCGGCTGAAAAAGACCATACTTTCTTTTTAACCCGGCAATTTTCTCGGATAACCTAAAAAAGGCGGAACAATGATAAGACCCGAAGAGATCACAGACATCATCAAGAACCGGATACAAAAATTCGTGCCCGAAGCCGAACTGTCCGAGACCGGCCAGGTCCTGCAGATGGGCGACGGCATCGCCCGCGTCTACGGCCTGAACAACGCCGTCATCGGCGAGCTCGTGGAATTCGAGGGCGGCGTCTCCGGCATGGTGCTCAACATAGAGCGCGAGAATGTCGGCGTGGTGGTCATGGGCCACGACTCTCTTATAAAAGAGGGCGACCGCGTGAAGCGCACCAACCGCGTCATGGATATCCCGGTGGGGCCGGAGCTCATAGGCCGGGTCATAGACCCGCTGGGCAACCCTATCGACGGCAAAGGGCCGCTCAACGCCAAGAAAAGACGCCCGGTGGAAGTCATCGCTCCCGGCGTGCTCGAGAGGCAGCCCGTCAGGGAAGCCCTCCAGACCGGCATCAAGGCCGTGGACGGTATGATACCGATAGGCCGCGGCCAGCGCGAACTTATCATCGGCGACCGGCAGACCGGCAAGACGGCCATAGCCATAGACACGATCATAAACCAGAAGAACGAACCCGCCGACAGGCGCCCCATCTGCATCTACGTCGCCATAGGCCAGAAAGAATCCACCGTGGCCCGGGTCGCCAAGACCCTGGAAGAGCACGGCGCGATGGAATATTCCATAATCGTTTCCGCGACGGCCTCACAGCCGGCCTCGCTGCTTTATCTGGCGCCCTATTCCGCCTGCGCCGTGGCCGAAGGCTTCCTCTGGGAAGGAAAACACGCTTTGGTGGTGTACGACGATCTTTCCAAGCACGCCCAGTCTTACCGGCAGATGTCGCTCCTGCTGCGCCGCCCGCCGGGCCGCGAAGCTTATCCCGGCGACGTGTTCTATCTCCACTCCAGGCTGCTCGAGCGCGCCTGCAAACTTTCGGATAAGAACGGCGGCGGCTCCATCACGGCTCTGCCCATAATCGAGACGCAGGCCAACGACGTCACGGCATACATCCCGACCAACGTCATCTCTATAACCGACGGCCAGATCTACCTGGAGCCCTCGCTGTTCCATTCCGGCATCAGGCCGGCCGTCAACGTCGGTATTTCCGTTTCGCGCGTCGGCGGTTCGGCCCAGATAAAGGCCATGCGCCAGGTGGCCGGCCGGCTCCGGTCCGACCTGGCCCAGTACAACGAACTTGCCGCCTTCTCGCAGTTCGGCTCGGACCTCGACAAGGCCAGCACGGAACAGCTCAGGCGCGGCGAGCGGCTGGTGGAACTGCTCAAGCAGGACCAGTACAGGCCTATGCCCGTGGGCGAGCAGGTCATAGTATTCTTCGCCGGTACGCGCGGCCACCTGGACGACGTGGAACTTCCCAAGATCAAAAAGTTCGAAGCGGGCCTGATCAAATTCGTGAAAGACCGCTACTCCAACCTTATGGAAGAGATCGTGCAGAAAAAACAGCTGGACGCGGAGCTGGAGAAGCGGCTGGCGGACGCGGTGGCGGAATTCAAGAAGGGTTTTAACTGAGAGAGACTATGAAATACCTGGTTACCGGCGGCGCCGGCTTTATAGGGTCCAATCTGGCTTTCACGCTTTCCGGCGAGCGCAAGGCGGGCGTGGTCATCCTGGATAATTTTTCTTCGGGGAACTTCAAGAACCTGCTCGGCTTCCAGGGCGACGTGATCGCCGACGATATAAGGAACGACGCCTGGTTCGATAAGGCGGGCCCGGTCGACGCGATCTTTCACGAGGCCGCCATTACCGACACCACGGTCCACGACCAGAAACTGATGATGGACGTGAACGTGGAAGGCTTCCGGAACGTTCTGCGTTTCGCGCTGGCCAAAGGCGTGAAGCGGGTGGTTTACGCCTCCTCGGCCGGCGTTTACGGGAACGGCGAATGCCCGATGAAAGAGGCCCAGTTCCTGACCCCCGAGAACGTATATGGCTTTTCCAAGGCCATGATGGATAACGTGGCGCGGGAATTCGCCGCGGCGCATAAAGACATGACTTTGGTCGGCCTGCGCTACTTCAACGTGTACGGGCCCCGCGAATATTACAAGGGCTCCGCGGCCAGCATGATGTACCAGCTTTATCTGCTGATGAAGGCCGGCAAGCGGCCCAGGATCTTCAAGTTCGGCGAGCAGATGCGCGATTTCGTTTACGTCAAGGATATCGTGCGCGCCAACCTCTGCGCTTTGGACGCCGAAAGATCCTGCGTGGTCAATGCCGCCACCGGCGCCCCCGAAAATTTCAATAAGGTCATAGAGTGCCTGAACAAGGCCATGGGCACGGACATCGCCCCCGAATATTTCGACAACCCGTACGGCTTTTTTCAGCTCAAGACCCAGGCCGATCTCAGGCAGGCCAAGGCGCATTTGAACTACAGGCCCGAATGGAACCTGGAGAACGGCATAGCCGATTATGTGAAGATACTGAAGGAAAGCGGGAAGTAAGGCGGTCGGACAAAAATTTATGGCATCTTTAAGGGATATAAGAAAGCATATCAAGTCCGTCAAGAGCATAAAGCAGATAACTTATGCCATGAAGATGGTCGCCGCGGCCCGGATAAGGCGCGCCCAGAACTCCATACTCGCCGCGCGGCCTTTCGCCCTGCATATGGAAGAGCTCATCTCCGACCTGGAAGGCGATATCGCGAGCGGGAATTCCAATACCGCCATGGTGCGCGCCCTTTTCGACGAAAGGCCCGGCGCGAATTCGGTGGCGCTGGTCCTGGTCACCGCCGACAAAGGCCTGTGCGGCTCGTTCAACTCCAATCTGCTCAAAGCCGCGGCGGCCTGGCTCCGGGAGAACCGCGAAAAAAAGATACACGTGATCTGCGTGGGCAGGAAAAGCCGGGATTTCATGAAAAGGCTCAAAGGCCTGGACCTCGAGATCTCTTATGAGATGGTCGGAATATTCCCGAAAGTGGGCTATGTGCACGCCGACCTCCTGGCCGGCAACATCCTTAAACTTTTCGCGCGGACGGAGATCGGGACCGTCACCCTGATCTACAACGAATTTAAATCCATGCTGGCCCAGCGGATAATCAAGACCAGCCTGCTGCCGCTGAAGCACAGCGTCGCCGCGTCCGGCGTCCCCGCCGGGCGGAAACTCCGGGATTTCAGTTATGAGCCGGCAAAACGGTTCCTGCTCGAGACTCTGCTCCCCCGGCATATCGGCGCCCAGCTTTACAGGGTGCTGCTGGAATCGCAGGCCGCCGAGCTGGCGGCGCGCATGAACGCGATGGGCGCGGCTTCGAAGAACGCCTCCGAGCTTATAGACGGCCTCACGCTGAAGCTCAACAAGATGCGCCAGACGATGATCACTACCGAGCTCAACGAGATAGTCAGCGGAGCCGAAGCGCTGGGCGGCTGAGCCGCTTAAGATTTAAGGATTCAAGGGAGAATATTATGAACATCGGAAAAATAGTCCAGATCATAGGCCCCGTCATCGACGTGGAGTTCAAACAGGGCGAATTGCCCAGGATCTATAACGCTATCAAGGTCAAATATAAAGAGGAAGGTCAGGATAAAACCCTGGTGGCCGAAGTGGCCCAGCACTTGGGCGACAACACGGTCCGCGCTATCACGCTCGGCACCACCACGGGGCTGAGCAAAGGCATAACGGTTACGGATACGGGCGGGCCGCTCATGGTGCCGGTAGGCGAGGGCTGTCTTGGCCGCCTCGTGGACGTGCTGGGCGAACCCAAGGATTCCAAGGGCCCCATCGACACGAAAGAATTTCTCCCGATCCACCGCGATCCCCCGCCCCTGACCGAACAGCGGACCGAGCCGGAGATCTTCGAGACCGGCATCAAGGTCGTGGACCTGCTCGCCCCCTTCATGAAGGGCGGCAAGATCGGCCTGTTCGGCGGAGCCGGCGTGGGCAAGACGGTCCTCATCATGGAATTTATCAACAATGTCGCGCGCCAGCACGCCGGCTATTCCGTTTTCGGCGGCGTCGGCGAACGCTCCAGGGAAGGCAACGACCTCTGGCTGGACATGAACAACTCCAAGCTTTCCGACGGGAGCACCGTGCTCTCCAAGACCGCGCTGGTCTACGGCCAGATGAACGAGCCCCCCGGCGCCAGGGCGCGCGTTGGCCTCACGGCCCTGACCCAGGCCGAATATTTCAGGGACGCTAAAGGCAAGGACGTGCTGCTGTTCCTGGACAACGTTTTCAGATACGTGCTGGCCAATGCCGAGGTCTCGGCGCTGCTCGGCCGCATGCCTTCGGCCGTGGGCTACCAGCCCACGCTGACCACGGAGATCGGCTGGCTGGAGGAGCGCATCACTTCCACCAAAAAAGGCTCCATCACTTCCATCCAGGCGGTCTACGTGCCCGCCGACGACCTGACCGACCCCGGCGTGGCGAACGTCTTCACGCATCTGGACGCCACGGTGGTGCTGTCGCGCCAGATAGCCGAGATGGCCATCTATCCCGCCGTGGACCCGCTGGACTCCACCTCCCGGATACTCGACCCGAACATTATCGGCGAAGAGCATTACCAGACGGCCCGCGGCGTGCAGAAGATACTGCAGCGGTACAAGGAGCTGCAGGACATCATCGCCATCCTGGGCATCGACGAGCTTTCCGACGAGGACAAGCTGACCGTATCCCGGGCCAGGAAGATACAGAAATTCCTGTCCCAGCCGCTCTTTGTCGCGGCTGCGTTCAACGAGCGCGAGGGCCGGTATGTGCCGCTGAAGGAAACCATCCGCGGCTTCAAAGAGATCATTCAGGGCAAGCTCGATCATCTGCCCGAACAGCTGTTCTATCTCGCCGGCGGTATCGACGAGGTCATAGAGAGGGGTAAGGAACAGAAATAACGGACGGGCCGATAATTATGGCAGACAAACTCCGGCTTACTATCTTAACGCCAGAAAAATCCTTTCTTACCGATAAGGAAGTGGATTTTGTTTCCATTCCCGCTTTCGACGGTGAAATGGGGATACTGCCCGGGCACGCTTCTTTCGTGGTGCAGCTTAAAGAGGGCGTGCTGAAGTACAAGGACGAGCATAAGAAAGAGGCTTTTGCGGTGCTGAGCGGCTTTGCCGAGGTGGATAAGAACAAAGTCCTGATCCTCGCCGAGGAAGCCGAACTGGCCAAAGAGATAGACGAGGAGCGCGCCAGGCAGGCCTACCAGAAAGCTAAAGACGCGCTGGCGATGCGCGGCAAGGATATGGAACTTGACGCCGCGCAGGCCGCTTTGAGGCGCGCCATCGTCCGTATAAAGATAGCCGAGTTCAGAAAGAGACATAAATAATGGAGAACGTTCAGCCGCGGGTCTCCCAGCGGCTCCTTTCTTTGGATGTGTTCCGGGGCCTTACCATCGCCGGCATGATAGTGGTCAACACGCCCGGCAATCAGGAGGCCTACACGCAGCTGGACCACGCGGAGTGGAGCGGCTGCACCATGACCGACCTGGTCTTTCCCTTTTTTCTTTTTATCGCCGGGGTTTCGCTCGTGTTCTCCCTTTCCAAGCGCATGGAAAGCGGGCGGACCGAGGGACTTGTGCCGCAGATCCTGCGCAGGACCGCCATCATATTCGGTCTCGGGCTTTTTCTGAACGCCATTCCGAACTACCATCCCTCCACCATAAGGATACTGGGCGTTCTTCAGCGGATAGCCATCTGTTATGGCGTCACTTCCATTCTGTTCATCAAGACGAGCCTTAAGACGCAGGTTGGCATCGCCCTGACGGCGCTGCTGGGTTACTGGCTGGCTATGACCTATATCCCCGTGCCCGGCTTCGGCGCGGGTGTTCTTACAAAAGAGGGGAGCCTGGCCTCGTTCATCGACAGGGCTTTGCTCGGCGCGCACACCTATCGGTCGGGAGTATACGACCCCGAGGGCATACTTAGCACTATCCCGTCCCTCGCCACGGCCCTGCTGGGGGTCTTTACCGGGCTCTGGCTGATGAGCGGCCGCGGGCACAGGAGTAAAATATACGGGATGCTGGCCGCCGGCGCGGCGCTGGCCGCGGCCGGCTGGGCCTGGGGTCTCCGGTTCCCGATAAACAAGGCGCTTTGGACCAGTTCTTATGTGCTCTACACCGCCGGCCTGGCCCTGCTGGCTCTCGCCCTCTGCTATATGGTCATTGAGGTCAAGGGCGTGAAGGCCTGGTCAAAACCCTTCGAGATCTACGGCATGAACGCCATCGCCGCCTATATCACGCCCATACTGCTGCTGAAATTCCTGGTGCTTTACAAGCTGGACGTCCCCGGCGGAGATCCCATACAGCTGCGCGTCTGGCTGTGCGACCGCGTGTTCGGGACCTGGCTTTCTCCGCTGAACGCTTCGGCGGCCTTCGCTTTTTCCTACGCCCTGTTGTGGCTCGTCCCCTTCTGGCTCCTCTACCGTAAAAAAATATTCATAAAGATATAAGCCGGCGCAGGCCGCGTTCCTGAACGAAACGCCGCCGGCCGGCCGCTATTTTACTTCGTGGCGCGGTGTACGGCTATGGCGCCGAGCATGAGGGGGAATACTTCCACTTTCGAGAAACCGGCTTCCAGGATCATCTTCGAGAGCTCTTGCGGCGGGTGGAAAGCCACTATGGTCCCGGCGAGAAATCCGTAAGCGGTCCTGTTTTCGCGCGACATGAACCTTACGGGGGCGGTAGCGAGACGGACATAAGCGTGGAACAGCGCGCGGACCAGGGGGCTGCCGGGCTGGCTGGTCTCGATGTTCACGAATACCCCGCCCGGCTTGAGTACCCGGCGGAATTCTCCGAAATATTTATGAAGGGCCTTGCCGCCGTAGGTGAGATTGCGGGTGGCGAAAGAAATGGTCAGAGCGTCAAAAGTACCGTCGGGGAAAGGCAGGGCGTCGGCTTCGCTCCGGACGAATTCCTCTCCCGGGTTCTTTTCGCGGGCCTTCGAGATCATCGACTCGTTGAAGTCCGCGCCCGTAACGGCGGTCCGGCCGCCGGAAAGCCGGCGGATCTCCAGAGACATGTCCCCGGTGCCGCAGCAGACGTCCAGCAGGCGCTCCGGTGCCGCGGCTAACGCCAGGCGGGCCGCCTCGCGGCGCCACCGCCCGTCCAGGCCCAGCGTCAGAAAAGTGTTCGCCGCGTCGTAGTAATGAAAAATGCCGTCATAAAACCCCGATATGACATTGGGTCTTTTGTTCGGCATTTCTCGAGCGGATGAAGAAAAATTACTTCTTTTCTTCGGGTTTGTTGTCGGCTTCGGCTACGAACTTTTTGATCTCTTCGAAATATTCGATTATCAGCCTGGCTTTCGAGAGGCCGAAAGAGAACGGATACTTGTCAGTGTCGTTGCGCTTCAGCACGATGACCGGCTGGCCTTTGAATTCTGTTCTTTCCACTGCCATAATACTCCCTCCCGGCGCCGCCCTCTGGGCAACGCCCTAAGGGTTTATCATAACACAAAACCCCGGTTATTTCAACTGTAATCAATAATACTCTGAAAGTAAACGCGCGGTAACCTGTGTTTGCAATACAGGGAAGGGCCCGCCGTGGATCCGCGGGAGTTGCGTTTTGGCCGCGCTTTTTCCTATAGTAGGGGAACGTTTTCGGCGAAAGGGGGAGTATGGCGAACAAGGACCTTGCGACAAATCTGGCGGTTGAAGTGCTTAAGACCGCGATCGTGCTTTTCACGCTGCTGTTCATCAGCCGGTTCATAGAGGCGCTGCCTTTTTCGGGCATGCCGGTCTTCAACAGGTTCATAACCGCGGCGGAACTGCTGGCCGCCCTGGTTTCCGCGGCCGCTATCGTGGTCTTTCTAAAAGCGGGGTTTAACGTCAAGTCCACCGTGGACGCGCTGGCGTACTGGCTGCCCGGGGCCGGCACGCTGCTGAATTATTTTACGGGCCTGGCCGCCGTACTGTTCGCGTACGCGGCTTTTCAGCCGGTGGTCTTTCCGCTCATCAGGGATCTTGAATGGGTTTACCAGTCGCTTTTTCTGGCGGTCACGCTGTTCCTGCTCGCCAAGATCGGCCTGCATGTTTACGGGGCCAGTGAAAGCGTGAGCCGGTTCATAATCTCGGTCTTCCACCCCTACAAGGACGCCCCGTCCAGACCCGACAAGCCGTCCGGGACCCCCGCCTGACCGGATAATCCCTTCCCCGGCGGCAGGGCCGGCAGTTCAAAAAAGAAACTCGATCCTTTTCCTTTTTCGCTGGATATTTCCAGGCGGCTGCCGTGCAGGACGAGGAGATCGTTGGAGATCTTCAGGCCCAGGCCGAAACCCGAGGCCGTGTTTTTGCCTTCATTCGTCCGGTAAAATCCGCCGGTTATTTTTTTCTGGTCTTCCAGGGAAATGCCTATGCCGGTGTCTTCCACCGAGAAGATCACTTTCGACGCCGGCACGCCGGAGGAGCATACTTCCACTTTTATCCCGCCGTTCTGCGGCGTATATTTTATGGCGTTGCCCAGCAGGTTGCTCACCACCAGCGCCAGGGCCTCCCTGTCCGCGCTGACCAGGATCGGGACGTCCGGCAGCCTGACTTCGAGAGAGATGTTCTTTTGTTTTAAAAGCTCATGGACCGATTCGGCGGATTCTTTCGCCAGGTCCCGCAGCGCGAAAGTTTTCTTCTCCAGCTTGAATTTTCCCTCCTGCATCCGGCCCTCGTTCAGTATGTTCTTCACGTAAAGGGCCATCTGGAGCTGGGCGCTTTCCAGCGTGGACATGAGTTTTGACCGAGTTTCATCCGGCTTGCCGGCCTCTGTTTCTTTTAAAAGGAAGATCCCGGCGGACATGACGGTCAGGGAGTTGTTGAACTCGTGGCTGACGGTGTGGATCATGTCCGATTTGAGCCGGGATATGGCTTGTTCGCTCTGGAGCAGGGATTTTACGCGGTCAAGCAGGACGACGGAGGTCGTGAAGAATGTGAGGTGTATAAGGGCGTTCCAGTAAGGAATGAGCGGATGCGTGTAGATCCGTTCCATGGTCCAATAGTCGTCGAAGAGCCACAGGCCGGCGCTAAGGACCGAGGCGGCTAACCCGTAATTCAGATTTATCCGCCAGGTCACGATCAGAATGGGGAGAAGATAAAAGGAAGCGAAGGATATCTGGGAGGTCGCATAATGGTCCAGAACCGCTATCGCCGTAAGCAGTATGGAGGCGGAAACGAAAGCTTTGACCGGTGTGGCTATCAGTCGGGGTAATATTTTGATCATAAATTTTTATAAAGGCACCGCGGCTGAGTTCATCGAGTCGGAGTAGGACGCGTTCTTAAGGAATTTCACGCAATTCTTGGCCTCGCGTAAATTTTTTTCCCTCAGGGCCGGATCTTTGACCGCCGCTAAAAAGTCCCTGAGCGCGCCGGCCGCCCATTCGGGCCGCGGTCCGTCAGAGAATTTTTCCTTGAACCCGATCGTTTCGGTTCCCAGATCTTTCAGGTCGAAGGTCAGAAGGTCCTCGTCCAGCTGCGCCAGCCCCTTGTCGCCGCAGAGCAGCGCCCTGGTCCTGTCGGCGTGGCTGCCGGCCGCGAGGCGAATGTGCGCCGCGCCGCCGGGGAAATGCAACTGGCAGGTGGCCGCAGCGCAGGCGCCGCCGGTCTTCCCGCCTTCGGCGGGCTGCAGGCTGGCCGAAAGAGAAAGCGGTTCGCCGCCGAGGAACTCACAGGCGAGATGGGCGGCTTGCCAGCCGCAGCCGGTCATGATGCCGTCGTCGGCGGAGCCGCGCCTCAGGAAGGCCAGCGCGGCATAGGAGATCCGCCCCAGAAGTTTTTCCCTGATGATCCGCTTCAGTGTCAGGACCTGGGGAGAACGTTCCGGGCCGTGGACCGTGAAAACGCAGCGGTCGGCGCCTACGGACTCCGACCAGATCTGGTCCAGCTCCTTCATGGAAAGGCAAAGCGGCGCCTCGCAAATTACGTGCAGGCGGTTGCCCAGCGCCAGCAGGGCGTGTCCGGCGTGCCGCTTGGCGGGAGAGGCGACGACGGCGAGGTCCAGCCGCTCTTCTTTTGAAAAGAGGTCCTTCGGGAGTTTATAAAGCCGCGCCCCGGGCAGCAGGGTCTTCGCTTTCTCGAGCCTTTCCGCGGACGGGTCGCAGACCGCGCAGATCTCGAAGGCCTCTTTTTGAGCCGTAAAGGCCGGGAGATACGCGGTTTCAACCGCGGTGTCGAATCCCAGGATGACGCTCTTCATCATGGCCATATCGTACAAATTGTACAAAAAATAAGAAAGCGCGCCGGTTACGGGTACAGATGTTTTTGGCGATTTTGACGTTTTTGGGTGCTGACGGCCTTGACAAACCCTATATTACCTGTAATAATAGTGTGATATAAATGCAGTATGCTTTACCTGATAGCGCGGTCTGGCGTAAAAGCGGTCGCGGATCTGAACGATCCGGAGGATCTTAAAACTCAATGGGCCTAAGCCTTACAAAACTAATGTTTCCCCCGAAGGAAATAATAGGCATAGACATCGGCAGCTACGCGGTCAAGATCGTATGCTTTTCGGAAGAGAAAAAACAGATAAAGCTCAAGGAGTGGGGGCACATTCCCCTGTCGATCAAGCCGGACGTCCCGCCTGAAGAAAAAAGAGCCATCATCGCCCAGGAGATCAGGAACTTCGTCAAGAAGAAGGGCCTCCAGGCCACCAACGCCGCCGTGTCCGTGTCGGGCAACGCCGTCATAGTCCGGTATGTCAAACTGCCCAAACTTTCAAAGAAGGAGCTGGCGCTCACCCTGAACGTGGAGGCCGAACCCTTCATCCCCTTCGACATCAAGGACGTCAATCTCACCTATTATATCCTCAACGACATCATGGAAGAAGGCCAGCCCAAGATGGAGACGGTGCTGGTAGCCGCGAAAAAAGACGCGGTCCAGGAGAAGATAGATATCCTCGGCCAGGCCGGCCTGGACCCTCTTGTCATCGACGTGGATTCCTTCGCCCTGGAAACCCTGTACGACCGCCTGACGCCCCAGCCCGACGCTAACGCCGTCCTCATCCTGAATATCGGCCATAAGGTCACCAATTTGTCCATAATTTCGCAGGGCATGACGCGCGTGGTCAGGGATATTTTCATCGCCGGCGCCACTTTGGAAAAGGCCGTGCAGAAGATCCTGAAGACGGACGGCGGGGCCGCCGTTTCGGGGGCCGACGCGATCAAAAGGTCGAAAGGCCTGCTCGTGACGGACGATGAAAAAGAGGCCGCGATCTCCGATTTTGACAGGGAAGGCATAGCGGTCTCCAAGGCCGCGTCGGGGGTCCTTAAGGACCTGCATACCGAAGTTTCAAGGTCCATAGATTTTTATCTTTCCCAGGGCATGGAGCATTCCATCTCCAAGATCATGCTGTCCGGCGGGGTCGCCAATCTGGGCAATATAGCCAAATTCATGACGAGCGAGTTCAAGGTTCCCGTCGAGATAGCCGACCCGTTCGGTTTTCTGCCGGACCGCGGGAGCGTGCCGAAAGAAGCGCTGTCCTCTCTGGCGGTGGCGGCCGGCCTCGCTTTGAGAAAGCTTAAGGACTGGGAATAGCATGATCAAGATAAATCTTGTCCCGCCCGAATATATCGAGAAGCTCAACAACAGGGCTATCATCGCCAAGGCGGTGGTGGCGGGCGTGATAACCGTTGCCGTCGTGGTGCTGGTTTCGGGCTGGCACGTCGCCAGGGCGGCGACCATAGAACTGAAGAAGACCCGCCTGGAGACGGAGTTGAAAGGTTTGCAGGCGGACGTCGACAGGGTTAAGGCCATAGAAGCGCAGATAGCGGAAGTCCAGCGCTATCTTGATTCCATCAACGGCATTACGAAAGGCAGGATGATCTACACCAAGTTCATGCAGGACGCCACGGTCAACCTGCCGGGCACTATCTGGTTCAGCAGTATCGGCACCGGGCTCAGCGGTTCCACGCTCTCCCTTAGTTACGCGGTAAATTCCAATTCCGCTTACGACCTGGCCTATTGGATAAACGCGCTTGAGACGGACGCGAAGTACTCCGACGTCGTGGTGAGCGGGATATCCGTAAGCGAAGCCGATTCCGTCAAGACCCTGCGCACGAGCGTGACCGTCAAGTACGCCTACAAATAAACAAGGCGCTTTCTATGAATAAACTGCAGCTGACAAAAGAACAACTGGGTAAAATAGCCGCCGGGGCGCTTTTCGCCGCGTTGTTCATATACGTGTACACCGTTTATTTCTGGCTGCCCACCGCGCAAAAAATAGAGACTAATTCCAAACAAGTGGCTTCCATGGAAAGCGATATCTTCAAGGCGAAGATGCAGAAGGCCAAGTATAAGGACCTGGAGGCCAAACTGGTTTCGCTGAAAGAGGAGAAGGACGCGGCCCAGAAAAAACTGCCCAGGGAGCGCAAGCTCCCCGATCTTATCAAGACGCTGACGACTTTGAGCACGAAATATAAGGTCAGTATCCAGAACATCACGCCCGGCGGCAACACGAGAGGGGAATACTTCACCAAAGCGGCTTACCAGATAAGCCTGACGGGTGATTACCACTCCCTGGGCCGGTTCCTGACGGCGCTGGCGCTGGAGGAGAGGATCCTGACCATGGAAAACCTTTCCATCACCGGAACCCCGGGGGCGACTTTTTCCACCTCCGCGACCTTTACGCTCATCGCTTATCAGTACAACGGCTGACCGGAACGGCGCCGGGGCCCGTGGGCCGGCGGGGTTATTCAAGGAGACACGCAGTGGTAAAAGCACAGAGCGGCAAATTTTCGGGGAACACTTTTATTTTCTTGCTTTGTTCGTTCTCGCCTTTGTGCCTCTGCGCCCAGGGCGACCCGGTCGTGGCCGTTTCCACCCCGACGCTGACCGTGGAGCAGGTCTACAGGCCGGCCAGTATGCGGGACCCGCTTAAGGTCTCCACCTCGTTCGGGGACGAGCATTCGCCGAAGGCCGCCAAGATCGCCCCCGCCGAGCTGTCCAAGTCCAGTTTCAGCGTCTATAATCTCTCTCTCACCGGCATAATGGAGGACAGCCGCTCCAAAGAAGCCATGCTCGCGGACAAGACCACGGGCCTGATGTACATCCTGAAGGGCGGAAAACTTCTGGACTCGAAGAAAAAACAGCTGCCCGGCGTAACCGGCGTCATAAAAGGAAAGCAGGTCATACTGATGACGGAAGATAAAAAGGTCCACCAGCTGAACCTGCGCGAGAAGGAATGACCGATACAATAGGATTATGATTATGAAAAAAACCGTAGCTCTGCTCATTACCGCCTTGTTCCTGACGCAGAACCCCATCTTCATCTACGCCGCGGAAGCCGCGGTCGTTAAATCGGTGCGGGTTTCGTCCGAGAGCGTCTATATAACAACGGACAGGCCGGTGAAGTATAAGGCTTTCAGGATGAGCGACCCTCCCAAATTGGTCGTGGAGCTTGAAGATTCAAGGTTGAAGACGCTGGAGGAGATCCCGGTCAATGGCGTGTTCCTGCGCAAGGTCCGGACCGGACAGTTCAAGACCAGCCCCGTGAGCGTTTCCAGGATCGTCCTTGAGCTGACCCAGAAAGCGGTTTTCGACATAACCCAGAAAGGGACCGAGCTGATGGTCGTAATGGGCGGCAAGATAAGCCAGCCTAAAGCGTCCCTGAAAGACGCGCCCGCCGCGGTCACGCCCGCCGCCGAAGGCGTAAAAGTGATAGCCCCCAGCTCCCCGGCCAAGCCCGCCGCCGAGCCGCTCGCGGTCAAGCCGGCCGACAAGCCGGAAACCGAGCCCATCATACTGCCCCGCAAAACCGCGCCCGCCGCGTCAGCCAGACGTTCCAGGAGCATTATGGACGGCCTGCCGACCGAGCCCATAAATCTGGATTATCCCTCGGCCGAGATCCGCGACATCATCAGCATGCTGGCCGCCAAGGCCAATGTCAATATTATCTATGCCGACGACGTGAGCGGCACCGTCAGCATCAATCTCAATAAGGTGCCTTTTGACGAGGCCTTCAGGACCATCCTGAGCGTGAACGGCCTGGCCGCGCAGCAGGTTGGCGACAACATCCTCAGGATCGCCACGCCGGCCACTTTCCTGGCCGAGCAGAAAAAGGCCTACCAGCAGACCCGTGTTTTCTTCCTGAGCTATTCCAAGGCCGCGGACGTAAAGGCCCAGCTGGATTCCGTGGCTAACGCCGAAAAGCGCACGGCCAACTGCGTTATCGACGAAGCCAATAACGCCCTTATCGTGACCGATTCGCCCATAGGGCTTGAAAATACGACCCTGCTTATAAAAGACCTCGACCGCATGCCGAAGCAGGTGGTCATAGAGGCCAAATTCGTGGAAGTGTCGCTTCAGGACGACTATCATATGGGCATACAGTGGTTCGCCGGCCGCCTGAGGAACGGGGTTGTCGCTCAGGCCGAGAACATAATCCCGTTCGCCCAGACCGTCTATGGCCAGTTCAACCTCGGTAAGGTGACCGCCAATTCCACGCTTGACGCGACCATTA
>Ga0334722_10003569_pt1 | contig 16656 bp, 14 predicted proteins | sample C3_bottom_MG_FD_207210 | JGI IMG/M metagenome (GOLD analysis project Ga0334722, IMG submission 207210) | Sediment microbial communities from Yellowstone Lake, YNP, Wyoming, USA - C3_bottom | ecosystem: Environmental > Aquatic > Freshwater > Lake > Sediment | place: USA: Wyoming | collected...
TTTTACTTGCATCTTAAAGAGTGCGAGTTTAGATTCAATTACAGGGGCAAAGACCTGGGCAGAATCATACTCAGGTTACTCCGAAAACAACCCCTAAAGTTGTCATGACCCAAATTTTATATAAGACCGAGCCATAAGCACGCCTTAGCAGACCGTCCTTTTTTATTACCATATCCCGCATGGAGGGCTACCGTGAAAGAGTTCCATTTCATCGAGGCCGCCTCGCCGGGCGCACACGTGTTCTCGGCCTACCCCATCCCGCGCCTGGGCACCCTTATACTCGCCGCAATGCTAAAGGCCCGCGGCTACAAAACCAAGGTGCATATAGAGGACGTCGCAAGGCCGGACTGGAAGGCCCTGGACAGGGCTGACATTGTCGGCATATCCGCCATAACCCCGACCGCCATGCGGGCATACAGGCTCGCCGACAGGTACAGGGCAAAGGGGAAGGTAGTTGTCATGGGCGGCCCGCACGTGACCTTCATGCCGGACGAGGCGCTCGCGCACGCGGACTACGTGGTACGCGGCGAAGGCGAGGAGACCCTCCCGGAGCTTATGGATGCGTTGGAGGGCCGATTGTCCTTTTACCGCATAAAGGGCCTGTCCTGGCACGGCCCGGCCGGGAACCGGCACAACCCCGACAGGGAGCTTGTAACCGACCTCGACGTCCACCCCGCGCCGGACTTCTCGCTGGTGCACGGCTGGAGGGACAGGGGCGTGGTGCCGGTGGCGACATCGCGCGGCTGCCCATTCGACTGCAAGTTCTGCTCGGTGATAAGGATGTTCGGCCGCAAGTACCGTTTCAAGTCGGTAGACAGGGTGCTGGACGAACTTGGGGCCCTGCCCTCATCCAACCCGTTCGTGTTCTTCGTGGACGATAACTTCACGGCAAACAGGGAAAGGACGAAGGAGCTCCTGAGGCGCATGATGGACGAGGGGCTGAAGTTCGAGTGGAGCGCGCAGGTCAGGAGCGACACCGCGCGCGACCCGGAGCTTCTCAGGCTGATGAAGTCATCCGACTGCCACACGGTATACATCGGTTTGGAGTCCATAAACCCGGCCACACTGAAGGCGTTCAACAAGGCCCAGGGGCTGGCCGACATGGACGCGGCGGTCCGCGCGTTCAAGGCCAACGGGATAAAGATGCACGGGATGTTCGTGGTGGGCTCGGACACGGACGACGTACACACCATCAGGGGCACGGAGCAATACGCCAGGAGGATGGGGCTTGAGTCGGTCCAGTTCATGATGCTTACACCGCTCCCCGGCACCCCGGTATACGAGGAGATGAAGCAGCAGGGCAGGCTTTTGCACACCGACTGGAGCAGGTACGACGCGCAGCACGTCGTGTTCAGGCCGAGGTCCATGACGCCCTGGGAGTTCCAGAGGGAGACGCTTAAGGCTATGGCCCGGTTCTACTCGTGGAGGACGATACTGCGCCGCTTCGCGCGGCTCAAGGTACATGAGGTGAAGTTGGGGTTGTACGGCAAGTATGCCGTGAGAAGTGCCTTCCGTGAAGGGGAAAGGTACCTTAAGGAGATGGCCGCGTCTATGAACATGCACGCGGCAGGCAGGTTTTAGACCTTGTCCGCCGGGTGGTGGCGCAGACCCGTACCGTCCTTTTTCTTGTCCGCCCCCTTGGATGGGGGCTCCCCGAAGCCTGCGTCCCTGTACTTCTTTATAAGCGGCTCGTTGTCGGGCTTGAGGCTCAGCGCCTTTTCCCACTGGGCTTTGGCGGAATCGGCCTGTTTCTTTTTCAGGTAAGCGTCGCCCAGGTGTTCACGCAGGGTCGGGTCGTCCGCCTCGGCGTCCACGGCCTTCTGGAGCTCGTCCACCGCCTTGTCGTATTGCCCCTTTTTGTAGTATATCCAGCCCAGGCTGTCCATGTAGAAGCCGTTTTCCGGCTTTAGCTTCAGGGCCTTCATAAGGAGGTCCTCTGCCTCGTCCAGGCTTACCCCCTTCTCGGCGTAGCTGTACCCCAGGTAGTTCAGCGCCTCGGCGTTATCGGGGTTTATCTCTATGGCCTTCTTCAGGCTCCCGACCAGGTTGTCCCAGTCCTTGAGCTTGTCGTACGCCACGCCAAAGTTGAAGTATACCTTGTCGCTGCCGGGCGATATATTCTTGGCCTTCTCCAGGTAGACGAGCGCGTCCTTTGGCCTGTCGGCCTGGGTGAGTGTGGCGGCCAGGTAGAGGTTGACCTCAAGGCTGTCGGGGTTGTCCTTCGCGGCCTTGTCCAGGTAAGCTATCGCAGCCTCCATGCCCTTGGACTTCTCTATAAGGTATGCCAGGTGGAGCATGGCGTCCACGTCGTCGGGCTTCTTCTCCAGCACCTTGCGGTACTGCTCGGCCGCACGGTCGTAGTCGCCCTTTTCCTCCCATACCGCGGCGATGTAGAAACGGGGCTTGGGGTCTTCCGGCCTCAGTGAGGCCACCTTCTCGAACTGCTCGACCGCACGGCCGTAGTCCTTCTTGTCCGCGTAGACGAGCCCCATGTTGACGAGCGCCTCGACGTTGTCGGGCGAGGCGTCGGTTATCTCCTTGTAGAGTTCGAGCGCCTCGTCGAACGATTTTTTCTGAAGGTAGAGCTGTGCGAGCCTGTTCCTAACCTCGTTGTTGTCCGGGTTTCTGGAGAGTACTTCTCGGTACTGGGATATGGCCGAGCCGGTGTCGCCTTTTGCCTCGTATATTACGGCCGCGCTCAGGCGCGCGAGGGTGAAGTCAGGTTTGAGCTCGGACGCCTTCTTGAATGCCTCGAGCGCATGGTCGTAGTCCTGCATGTCCGCGTAGACCCTGCCCATGTAATAGGCGGCCATCACGGAGTCGGGCTTCCTGGCCTCGAATTTTTTCAGGACGTCTATAGCCTTGCCAAATTCCTTGCGACCCGCGTAGATGCCGGCCAGATATACATAGGGGTCGTCCTTGTCGGGGTCGAGCTCTATGACGCGGTTGTATTCCCTGATTGCTTCGTCGAGTTTGCCGGTGGACGAGTAGAGCGCACCGAGAAACACATGCGCCGGCACATCCGTTGGGTCCTTCTTTACGGCCCCCTCGGCATAGAGCACGGACTCGCCGAAACGGCCGGATTTCATCAGCGCATTCGCCATAGCGACCAGGAGCGTGGGGGAGTTCGTGTCGTACGTCATCGCCGCCGAGTACTCGTTCATGGCGGTCTGGACGTCGCCTCCGGCCTCGCTCAGGTAGCCCCTCATGAAGTGCAGGTAGGCCTGGTCCACGTGGTGCGGCAGAGGCCCGGCCTCCTGCTTTTGCACGGGTTCAGCGGGCTTTTCACCGGATACGGAGCCCCCGGTCGCACAGGAAGTGGCAAGGAGCGCCGCCATCGCGACCGCAAGGTATCTTGGCAAGCGTGGTCTGGGCATCAAAGCTACTTCTTCTCCTTGCCTTCCTGGTCGTCTTTTCCGCTCACGGACTTCTTGAAGTTGGATATGGCCTTCCCGAGCCCTTCGCCGAGCTGCGGGAGCTTTCCTGCGCCGAAGATCAGGATGACGATGGCCAGGATAATCAACAGTTCCGGTAGTCCGATGGACTTTAGCATTTCCCCTCCTAACGGGCCTGATAAACCCGACGGGCAGACGCCTGCCAGGGTACTGTCCGCGTAACTCCTACGTACTCACACACCGCTTTTTGCTATCGCCTCGGCCCTCATAAGGTCGGCCGGGGTGTTCACGTTGATAAACGACTTCAGGTCCGGGTCCAGCGGTCGCATCCTGCCTTCGTCCACGTACAGTACGTCGAGCAGCCCGAACACGTCCTGGAGCCGCCTCACGCCGCCCTTCAATGCATCCGACAGAACCGGCAGCACCCCCTTCGAGTATACCCCGAAAAGGGGCTCGGGGTAGCCGCCCACCCTCGGTATCACCATATCGTGTCCGCCTATCAGCCCAGCCAGCCAGCCGGCAAGGCCAGGGGATATGAACGGCATGTCGCACCCTACGACCAGCGCGGAGCCGTTCTTAGCCTCCAGCAGCCCGCTGTACAGGCCTAACATCGGCCCGCTCAGACGCCCGAACTCAGGGCTGTCGAGCACCACCCTCGGCCCGAGGCCCGCAAAGGCGGCCGGGTCCCTGGCTACTATCAGGGTCTCGGAAAAGACGGAGCCCAGCGCCCTTACCTCGCGCTCGATGATGGTCAGTCCGCCGACCTTCAGGAAGGCCTTGGGGGCGGCCATGCGCGTGCTCTCCCCGCCTGCAAGTATAACCGCAGTCACGGGAAGGATGGTACGCTCGAGTTTTCCCACTTAAACCCCGCCAGGCTTTTCCCTATCAGTTCAATGTACACAAAAACCCGAAATAAGTCAATAAATAACGCCTTACAGGAACCTGAGCGCGGGGTTTGCAGGGGCCTCGTTAAGTTCCGCCGCCATATCGAAGAACAGGGACAGGCCCTTGACGTGGGCATCGCCCAGCCCGTACGACATGGCCCTCCAGTAATCCAAAAGCCCTTGCTCGCCCAACCATATCCGCTCCGGAGATACTCTCGCTATCGCCTCGAAAGAGGACTCGGCTACGACCCGGGCCTTAGCGATGTCGGCGGCGAACCGCCGGGCCAGCCCGGGCAGCCTTTGGGAGGAGTCCTCCCTTATCATCCACAGGGCATACACGAACGGCAGGCCGGTGAACTCGTGCCAGAGCCCGCCCAGGTCGTATATGAACAGGCCGGCTGTACCATCGGCCCCGGCCCTCTCCTTGAGCGCCTCGTCGCCTATCAGGAGCGCGGCCTGCCTCCCCTCCAGCATCCCGGGCAGCTCAGGGATGTGCGGGACGAGCCGGGCGTCCAGCCCGTAACGTTTTTTGAGCAAAACCTTCAGGAGCACGGTCGAAGTGGCGGACGCGGAAGAGACCGCTATGTCCTTGCCTCCAAGCTCCTGCATCGCCACCTTTGAGAACAGCAGTATGCTACCCACCTCGCCCACCGAGCTTATGGAGATCTCCGGTACTATGAGGTACTCGCCGGCGTGCCGCGCGTACTCCACCGAGGAGGACGAGCTTACGTCAACGCCGCCCGCGGCCAGCATGGCGTTCAACGCGGCAGGCTCGCCGGTCACGAACTCGTAGCCTGCGCAGTCGAACTTACCCTTGAGCGTATGGTATATAGGCGTGCAGTTGGCGTAGCGTATCTCGCCTATGCGGAGTTTGTCTTTCATACGGACTACTCCTCAGGCTCCGCTGCCTCTGCCAGGCCCGGTCCGGGCATGGCCCCCTTGCGGCCTCGGAGCGCCGACCACCTCTGCTTGAACACGGCCCAGGCCCGGCCCCTTTGTATGTCGTCGAAGAACGAGTAGGCGACCGGCGTGACCAGGAGCGAAAGCAGCAGGCAGAGCGCCTGACCGCCTATTATGACCTTTGCCATGGATGCTCTCGACGCCGCACCCGGGCCCTGCCCGAGCGCTATCGGCGTCATGCCCGCGATGAGCGTCACGGTTGTCATAAGTATCGGCCTGAGCCTCGTGTGGTTGGCCTCAAGTATCGCCTTGTCCCTGGGCACCCCCTTTGCGATGAGGGTGTTGGTGTAGTCCACCTGGAGGATACCGTTCTTCTTCACTATGCCGAAGAGCATGAATATGCCAAACACGCTGTATATGTTGAGCGACTGGCCCAGCAGTATTAGCGACAGTATCGCAAAAGGTATCGAGATCGGGAGCGCAAGCATTATGGTAACAGGGTGCAGGAAGCTCTCAAACTGGCTCGCGAGTATTATGTACATCAGTATGAGGCTCAGCACGAAGGCCAAAAGGAAGTTGGAGAACGTCTCGGCCATGACCTTCGCCCTGCCCGTGAAGTCCGTCTTGTACTCAAACGGCATGTCAATGCCCTTCGCTATCTCCTGCGCCTTCGTGACCCCGTAGCTCAAGGGGAACCCCTTCTCCATGTTGGCCACGACCGTAATCTGCCTCTGACGGTCCTGCCTGTCTATCTGTGCCGGCCCCATCTCCTCCTTGAGCTCGACCACGTTAGAAAGCCTGACGAGCCCGCCCTTGGACGTAGGTATGGACAGGCGTCCAAGCACGGTGGGGTCGTCCCTGTCCTTCAGCTCCGCACGGAGCCATACGTCATACTGCTCGGCGCCCTCCTTGTACTTGGTCACCTGCTCGCCGCCTACGAGGGTCTTAAGCGCTGAGGCGATGTCCTCCACCCTTATCCCCTGGTCGGACGCCTTCTTCCGGTCTATCTGCACCCGCAGCTCGGGCTTGCGGTTGGATACCGTCGTGTCCACGTCGGTCAGGCCCGGCGTCGCGCGCATCTTCTCTACCATCTTGGCAGTGTACTCGTTCAGCCTGTCGAGGTCAGGGCCGCGCACGTTGAAGTTCAGGTCGGTCTGCCTGAACCCGCCGCCGCTTATCATCGAGATCGGCTGGACGCTAACCCTTAAGTCCGGGTAGTCCGCCATGACCTTTCTCGCCTCCCCCATCACGTCCATCTGCGAAAACTTCGGGGCACCGAAGAGAGGGAACTTCTTCCCCCTCTGGTCTATGTCCGTTATGCCCACGTATATGGAGCCGCTCGTGACGCCGGCCTGGGCGGTCTGGCCTATAGTGGTGAGGACCGTAGTGACGCCCTTCAGCTTTGCCAGGCGGCCTTCCAGCTCCTTGAATACCTTGCCGGACTCCTCTAACGTATAACCTTCAGGGGTGTCCACTACCACCTCGAACTCGCTCGTGTCGTCCTGGGGTATGAAGTCCTTGCCCACCATCTTGATAAGCGGAACGGTCGAGAACACCACCAGTACCGTGACCACCGCGATGGTCAGCCTGTGGCCCAGCGACCACCTGAGAAGCTTCCCGTAGCCGCCGTCCACAGCCTTCCAGAGAAGCGTGTCCTTTCCGCCCTTGTGCGCGGCCCCACCGCCCCCTTCGCCGCCCAGCCCCTCCGTCTTCTTCTTTAGTACCCTTGCCGCAAGCGAAGGGATGAGGGTGAACGCGACCACCAGCGAGACCAGTATGGCGGTGGCGACCGTGAAGCCGTAGCTCTTGAAGAACCTGCCTACCTTCCCGTACATGAAGGCGGTCGGCAGGAATATAACGACGAGCGAAAGCGTGGTCGCCATGACGGCCATGGCTATCTCGCCCGTCGCCTCCATCGCGGCCTGCATCGGCGTGCTGCCCTTCTCCTCGATATGCCTGAATATGTTCTCGAGAATGACTATCGCGTCGTCTATTACAACGCCGACCGAGAGCGTTAATCCCAGCAGCGTCATGTTGTTTATGGTGAAGCCCATCAGCTTCATCATGGTGAACGTGGATATGAGCGAAGCGGGCACGGAGAGCGCCACCACTGCGGTCGAGCGCCAGTCGCGCATGAATATCAGCACCACGAGGCAGACGAGGAACGCCCCCAAAAACAGGTGGAACTTCAGCTCGTCTATGGAGCGCTTGATAAAGCGCGAGGAGTCCTTTATCGGAGAAAGGGTTATGTCGTCCGGCAGCTCGGGCTTAAGCTCGGCGAGGCGGGCCTTGACCTTGTCCACAACCTCGACCGTATTGGTGCCGGACTGTTTCTGTATCACGAGTGTGACGGCGTTCTGGCCGTCGTGGCGCGACAGCGAGCGCGGCTCCTCCACGCTGTTTTCCACCCTGCCTATATCGCGCAGGTAGACGGGTGTCCCGCCCTTGTCGGCCACTATGATGTCCGCGAACTGCTCCGCCGTTTCCATGCGGCCCATCGTACGGAGCACCATCTCGCGGCTCCCCTGGTCTACGCGCCCGCCGGGGAGTTCGAGGTTCTGGGCGGCAAGCGCCGCCTTCACCTGCGCGATGGATATGCCGTATGCCTCGAGCTTGTTGGTATCCACATAGACGTTGACCGCACGGCGGCTGCCGCCTACTATAAGCACCTGGCCGACACCGTTTATCGTCTCTAAGTCCTGCTTCAGCTTCTTGTCGGCAATGTCGGTAAGCTCCTGCATGTTGCGCTTGCCTGAAACGACGACCGATACTACCGGCGTAGAATCGACGTCGAACTTCTGTATGACAGGCGGGTCCGTGCCTTCCGGGAGCTTGCTCAGGATGACGGACACCTTGTCGCGCACGTCTTGCGCAGCCGTATCGCCGTCTTTTTCCAGCGTGAACTCTACTATGACCTGGGACACGCCCTCGGTGGTGGACGAACGGAGCACGTCTATGCCGCTGATGGTGTTGACGGCCTCCTCGACTGGTTTTGTGACCGACGTCTCCATCTCCTCGACGGATGCGCCCTTGAGCGTCGTGGTGATGGTCACCGTGGGGATGTCCACGCTGGGGAAGAGGTCGAGCCCGAGGCTCTTGTAGGAAAACAGGCCGAGCACCACCAGGCATACTATCAGCATGGTGGCGAATACGGGCCTTTTTATGAAAACGTCCGCTATCTTATGCACGGTTATTTCCTCACGCTTACAGTCTTGCCGTTGTACAGCCTCTTCATGCCTGTCGTCACCACGGTGTCGCCTGGCTTGACGTCGCCTGAGACCTCTACGACCTCCCCAGCCCTGACGCCAGGCGTTACCTGCTTCTCCACCGCCTTGCCGCCCTGTACAACGAATATCTTGGTGATGCCGGCGAAATTTATTACGGAATTAAGCGGCACCACCATTGCACCCTCGTCCATGCGGGTCTTGATGCTTGCCTCCGCGAAATAACCGGGCTTGAGCAAGCCGGATCCGTTCGGTATCTCGACCTCCACGCTGAACGCGCGCGACTCCGGGCTGGAAGAGGGGCTAATCCTGTCTATCTTTCCGGTAAATACCTTGTCCGGTGCAGCGGTGAGCCTGACCTCCACGGCCTGGCCCTGCCTTACGTCCTGGGAGTTTACCTCGGGTATCTCGCCACGGAGCCTGACCGGGTCGACCCTGACGAGGTTCACGAGTACGCTGCCCACCTTGGCGAAGTTGCCCGGGTCCACGAGCCGTGCCGACACCATACCCGAAAACGGCGCCCTGACCTCGGTGTCGCGGAGTTCCTTCTTCGCAAGCTCGAGGTTGGCACGCGCCGCCTTGACCTCGGAGTAAAGCGACATGCCGAACTCGTTCTGGCTGGAAAGCGTGGCGTTCGAGACGTCGTAGCGCGCCTGAGCCTCGTCGAGCTGGGAACGCGCTATGTACCCCTTGGCGAACAGCTCCTTCATACGGTTAAGGTTGCGCTCGGTGTCGGCGAGTTCGGCCTTAGCCTTCCTGACATAGGATACGTTGTCCACCACCAGTTTGCTCTCGTCGTCCACGCCTATCTTGGCGAGCGCGTTCTTCAGCGCGGCGTCGGCCATAGCCACCTTTATCCTGTACCGCTCGTCGTCGAGCTTGACCAGCACCTGCCCCTGCCGGACGCGGCTCCCCATGTCCACGTAGACGGCTTTGACCGGGGTCTCCAGCGTGCTCGAAACCGCGGCCTCCTCGTACGCCTTCAGGGTTCCCACGAAACCAACCGTGCGCTGAACCGCCTGGGTCTTTATGGCTACCACCTCGACCGGCACGGGCTTGTCGGCAGCCTTATCCCTGGCCGCGGCCGCATCCTTGTCTTTGCCACCGCAGCCAGTCGTAACGGCAGCCGCGAGCAGAAGCGCAGCCGCGATAATATAATACCTTTTACTCATCATTGCCCAGACACCTCCGTTACAGATACTTTGTCATGTTGATTCGAGAAAATGCGCAAGCTTCCGTCGGGGACGGACCCGCATAGGCTTCGGCATATTTCATTATTCAGGGTTATACTACTCGTATCTCAGAGCCTCGATCGGGTCCATCATCGCGGCCTTCCTTGCGGGATAGAACCCGAAGAAGACCCCGACCGCGGCCGAGAAGCCGAAGGAAAGGATTATCGAGAATGCGGTTACGTTAGTCTCGAAGCTCGAAAAACCCCCAATCGCCCTTGACAGCCCTACCCCGAACAGTATCCCTATCAGCCCGCCCATCATCGAGAGCACGACCGCCTCGATGAGGAACTGCAGCAGTATGTCGCGGCTCTTTGCCCCGACCGCCATCCTTATTCCTATCTCGCGCGTGCGTTCGGTCACGGAGACCAGCATGATGTTCATTATGCCGATGCCGCCCACCAGGAGCGACACGGACGCGACACTGCCCAGCAGTATCGCCATTATCTTGGTCTGCGACTCAGCCATCGCCAGCATCTCGGTCAGGTTCCTTATGGAGAAGTCTTCGTCCTCGCCCTCCTGGACCCTGTGCCTCTGGTGGAGCAGCTCCTGTATCTGCCGCACCCCCCTGTCCATCTGCTCCAGGCTCTTGCCCTTCGCCATGATTGCGTTCAGGGATGTAACACCGAAGAGCCTCGACATCGCTGTGGAAAGCGGTACCATGACTATGTCGTCCTGGTCCTGGCCCTGGGGCGACTGGCCCTTCTTCTCGAGCAGGCCCACTACGATGAACGGAACCTTCTTCACCCGTATAACCTTGCCTATGGGGTCCTGCATGCCGAACAGCTGCTCGGCCACCGTCTGCCCGATGAGGCAGTTCTTGGTACGGCCGTCGTCGTCCTGGGAGGTCAGGAAACGGCCCTCCACCACCGGCCAGTCCCTGACCGTCTCGTACTGGTCGGTCACCCCCATCACGGAGGTGCCCCAGTTCCTGTCCTCGTAGACCAACTGTGCGGTGCCCCTGACAATCGGGCCGACCGCTTCAACGGCGGAACATTCCTTTATGATGGCGTCGGCATCGCCCCTTACAAGCGTCGTGGTGTTGCCCGAACCCATCCGCACGCCTCCGGACGTCGTGCTTCCCGGCACTATCAGTATCAGGTTGGAGCCCAGAGATTTTATCGAGTCCGCGAGCGACGTCCTTGCTCCCTCGCCGACCGCGAGCATGGTGATGACCGCCGATACGCCTATGATGATGCCGAGCATGGTAAGCCCGGAACGCATCTTGTTGACCCTCAGTCCCCTTAGGGCTATCCTTATGGCGGGCAGTACAAACATTACGCACCCACCCCAGTGCCGCAGGCCGTGCCCGCAAGCTCATCCATTATTATCCTGCCGTCCCTGAATTGCACACGCCTTTTGGCGTATCCGGCTATATCCGGCTCGTGCGTGACCAGCACCAGTGTTATGCCCCGGTCCTGGTTCAACCGGCAGAATATCTCCATCACCTCTTTGCTGGTCTTCGTGTCGAGGTTCCCGGTAGGCTCGTCCGCGAGTATTATGGACGGGTCGTTGACGAGCGAGCGGGCTATTGCCACCCTCTGCTGCTGCCCACCGGAGAGCTGGTTGGAGAAGTGCCCCTCGCGGCCGGAAAGCCCGACGCTATCTAGCGCGGCCCTGGCCCTCTCGTGCCGCTCTTTAGCTCCCATGCCGTTATATATCATGGGCAGCTCCACGTTTTCGAGCGCGGTAGTGCGAGGCAGCAGGTTGAACCCCTGGAACACGAAGCCTATCGTCTTGCCCCTGGTCTCGGCAAGCTGGTCACGCGACATCCCGGACACCGGCATACCGTTTAAGTTATAGGTGCCGGAGGTAGGTTTGTCGAGACAGCCGAGTATGTTCATGAAGGTGGACTTGCCTGAGCCTGAGGCCCCCATCACCGCCACGAACTCGCCTTTTTCTATCGATATTCCGACACCGTCAAGCGCCCTGAGCTCTATATCGCCGAGCGTGTATACCTTGACCATGTCCTTCACTTCTATTATCAACGTCACATCCTCATCCCGCCGCCGGGCCTGGACTGGGTCTGGCCGTGGTTCTTGGTCCCGCCCGCAGCCTGGGCCGTGTCCACGACCACTACGTCACCCTCCTTCAGGCCGGAGACTATTTCCGTATTGGTGAAGTCCGTCACGCCCACCTTGACCTGCACCGGCGAGGGTTTTTCGCCGCGCATCACCCATACGGTCCTCGTGCCGCGCTGCAGGCCCTTGGGCTCCTTGTACGGCACGTCCATGACGACCCTGAGCGCGGAGGAAGGCACCGTGAGCACCCCCTTTTTCCGGCTTGTTATTATCTTGACGTTCGCCGTCATGCCGGGCCGCAGTATCCTCTCCGGGTTCTGCACCTCTATGATGCCGGAGTAAGTCACCACGTTCTGCACGGTGACCGGCGCGTAGTACACCTTGGACACGTTGCCCTTGAACACACGGTGCGGGAACGCGTCCACGGTGAACTCGGCCTCCTGGCCGACCGCCACCTGGCCAACGTCCGCCTCGTCTATCGATGTCGTGACCTGCATGACCAGTAGGTCGCCTATGGTCAGGAGGTTGGGCGTCGAGAAGCTCGCCGCCACGGTCTGGCCTACCTCGACGGTCTTGTCTATGACCACGCCGTCCATGGGCGCCTTTATGACTGTCTTGGAGAGGTTGGTATTGGCGGTCAAGAGTGTGGCGCGCGCCTGCCTTACGGACGCCCTGGCTCCCTCTATCTGCGCCCCGGTAACGTCGTCCTTCGCGGTATTGGATTCGGACGCCTTCAGCTGGGCGTCGGCCACGAGGTAGGCGGACTTCATGGTGTCGAGGTCCTGCTGGGCGATGATGCCGCGCTTCAGGAGCTCCTTGCTCCTGTCGTAATCCGCCTTCGCCTTTTCGAGCTGCGCCTTCTTCTGGTCTATGTCCGTGACCACCCCGCTGTGCGTCATGCCCTTGCCGGATACGAGCTCGCCCAGGTGCGCCTCGGCGGACTTAACGTTCGCCATCTGCTGTTCGACCTGCGCGCGGAAGAGGTCCTGGTCGAGCTTGAGCAGTACCTGCCCCTTTTTCACGACCGAGTTGTAGTCCACGTCTATCTCGCGTATCGTGCCGGACACCTCGGTGCCTACCAGTACGGACACCTTCGCGTCCAGCCTGCCCGTCTCGGAAACGGATGCCGTTATGTCACCCCTCTTGACGGCCTCAGTCACGTACTTCTTGTCGGTGGACTTGCGCGTCTTGGAGTAAATGAAATAACCCCCGGCCGCAACCACCAGCAACGCCACCAGGCCCGCTATTATTTTTTTCATTTTACTTCACGCCCTTGCCTACGCTTTTCAGGAGGTTCGTGTATGCCGTATGGTAGTCGTATTTGGCCGTAGTGTAATCGGTCTCAGCCTGCGTGAGCGATACCTGCGCGTCGGTCACGTCTATTATCGGGCCGACGCCTGCCTCGTAGCGCCCCTGTGCGATATCCAGGTTCTCCTTGGCCTTCTGCACCGAGGACTCCAGCGCGGCGAACCTCGCCTTGGCGTCCTCTACCGCTATGTATGACAGGCTCACGTCCGATAGCACCGTGAGCTTCAGGTCATCGAGCTTGTACTGCGTGGAGAGCACGCCGGCCCTGGCCTTTCCGACTGCCGCCAGGGTGGCAAAACCGTTGAATATAGGCACGTCGAGGGTGAGCTGCACGTTGTCGTTCGGGAACGCCTGTGAATGGTTTTCCTTGTACCAGTTCGCCACCGCTGTGGCAGATATCGAAGGGAGCCAGTCGGCGGCGGCCGCCTTTACCGACATCTTCGACGACTCCACCTTGGCCTCGAGGGAGCGTATCTCCGGCCTGTTCTTCAAGGCCTCCTGGTAGTACCCGTCCATGTCCTTGCTCATCTCGTCGAGCACGGCCACCTCGGCCACCTCTGTGGGTGTACGCGGGTCCACGCTTATCTTCGTGTTCAGGACCATCCTCGCGGAGCGTACCGCGTCGTTGGCCTGTATAAGCCCGACCTTCGCGGTATTCACCTGCACCTCCGCCGAGGTAACGTCGAACTTCGGCTTCACGCCGACCTCGAAGAAGGCCTGGGCCTGCTTCAGGTGCTGGTTGGCCGCGTCCAGCGTCTCCTGGCTGACCTTCACCAGGCTCTGCGCCCTCAGAAGCGCGAAGTACGCGTTCATCACGTCGTATGCGACCTGCTGCTGTGTCGTGGACAGGTCGTTAGTGAGCGAGTCCTCGAGCTTGGCGAGGCTCCTGACGCCGAAATACGTACGGCCGAAGTCGAAAAGCGTCCAGTTCGTGTTGAACGAGAAGTTGTTCGCTATGTAGACCGCAGAGGTGGTGGCAGAAACCCCGCCTATCCTTGTGACGCGCTCCGAGTGTACCCAGTTGCGGCTTGCCTCAAAGCTCGCCTGCGGCCAGAACGCCGAGATCGCCACCCGCGTGCTGTACTTCCCGGCCTCCAGGTCCTGTTCCGCGCCCTTTATCCTCGGGTGCGTGCCGACCGCCATCCCCACCGCCTCGTCTATCGTAAGCGGCCTGTCCTTGGGTATCTCAGCCGCGCCCGAGTACTGCGCGCAAAAAGCCAGAAGCACAAATGCGGCCAGCGCAGCCAGCCGGGCCTTCATCCCGTATCGCATTTTGACATCCTCCTTGGGTTGTAATGCTGTTTATGAAATCAATCTAAGCCATCTATCTATGCAATTGCGTCATTCCCGTGAAAACGGGAATCCAGAGGCTTTAAAGTCGCTGGGCCCCCGTTTTCACGGGGATGACAAAACACTGTATCTCTGACTCCACAAAGTCTTAGACGAGGTTTAGCGCACTTTGGTTACAAAATTATTCCCGCACGCGTAGCCCGTTTAAAAAAACGTCGAGTATCATACCCGTCTCAGAGGAAAGTGGGGTCTTGTCGTCGCATACCATCTTGCACATCGCCATGCCGCGCACCATAGAGAACAACAGCGAAAAGCACTTCACCGGGTCCATCTCGCGGAGCATCCCCTTGTCCATTGCGTCCTTGAGCGCGGCGCACACGAGTCCCGTGAACTCGTCGTGCCGCTTGGCGAACTCCTGCCCGAACCCGGTCGTCCTGTCGAAGAATATCGCCATGCTCTCGGTCAGGAACACCTTATGGAAGTCCCTTTCCTTCTCTATCTCGCGCACCTGCGTGGTGATGAGCGTCTCAATCTTTTTCATCGGGTCGGCGATGCCGTCCGCGGCCTTCTTCATCTCGGCTATGATGGTGTCGAAGCGGTCCATCACGCAGTGGAAGTAGAGCGCCTGCTTGTTCTTGAAATATAAGTATATCGTGGCCTTGGATATACCGGCCTCGGCGGCCACCTGCTCCATCGTGGTCTTGTCGAGCCCGTTCATGGCGATGACACGGCGCGCCGCGTCGAGTATCCCCTCGGTGCGGAACTTCTGCACCAGCTCTTTTTTGTCCAACGTCTTCTTATTCATTATACATCAAGGCCCTTCTGCTGTTTTAGAGCTAATTATAACCGTACGGTCACCATACTGACCGAACGGTCAGAGTTTAGCGAAGATGAGGGGGGATGTCAAGGGGAAAAAGAAGGATGATGATTAAGCGTCCACGCTTATTGGTGGACTGAATAATGCTCGTTCAGTTTTTTTATCTGCGGCCAATAAGGGCTTTGAGCAAGCCGCTTGCGGAATTCAAGTTGGAACTTTTTCCTGCCCGGCACGGTGGTCGGCCAAGCCCCTTTGAGAAATTTCCAGGCTAAGCCCTCGTTGCCGGTATATATTAGGTCAAGCATATAGCTCCAAAGTAAAGGTGGCGGGTTATTATCCCTCCATGACTCGTTAGACTTTACTTCGGCCATAACCTTATTCATTTCGGCGAGAGTTGGCGCAGGCTTTTGCATCAAATCCTCCGCGATCCTGTACTGTCCGTTAGAATAGCGAAGGAAGATATTGGGGGCAGGAGAGTAATTGAAACTGGTTTTCCAATACTGAAACGTCCAGTCGTTGGCAACAAACTCAAGCTTCTTATCGCCGTCTACATCTTCAAAATGGGACAGATCCCCATCCTCAGCGTCAATCTCTGCAATCTTGCGGAAATTCTTTCCAATCTCGAATAAATAAAAAACGTAACAGCAGTGTGCGCCGCCAGTCCACTCGCTTATTAATAGGTTGGGAATACCTTTTCCAGTAATATCCTTCCCAATTTCTACTGGTTCGTTTGTGATTTTACTTTCATCCGCTCTAATTTCCTGGAACTCTTTATCATCGTATACAAGGCCTATGCGAAATTTATTTCCAGCTTTCTTATATACTGTTTTGTTGTTTCGAAATATCTCGAAGGGTCATGACAACTTTAGGGGTTGTTTTCGGAGTAACCTGAGTATGATTCTGCCCAGGTCTTTGCCCCTGTAATTGAATCTAAACTCGCACTCTTTAAGATGCAAGTAAAAAGTGCTATGGCTCATACCACGGAACCGGGTGAGACGGCTTTTAGCGAACCCCCAGAAGCCTTCTATGCCGTTGATATGGGCATTGCCGTTAACAAATTCATCGCGGCCATGGTCGACCCGTAAGTGCTTTCCATAACCGACGTCCACGAGGCCATTATAGCCTCTCCAACCGTCGGAGTAGATTACGCTATCAAGGTCAACCTTGCCGCGAATAACCTTTTGCAGCGTGGACTTAGAGCAGTCAGCGACGATTTCCGTATAGACCTTGCCGTTGCGTTTGAAGACGCCGAAGACAATGGTTTTGCCATAGGCTCCACGGCCTCGCTTGCCTTTAATCCGCCTTGCGCCGAAGTACGATTCATCGACTTCGACCTCGCCGGAAAAAGGCGACTCGTTCTCACAAAACTGGGCCAGTCGGATCCTGATGGCCTTGAGATAACGGTTGATTGTATTGCGACTCAGACCGGTAATTTCCGCTATCTGAGTGGCATTCAAATCGACCGAAAAGAGCCTCACAATTTGCCTAAATTTAGGCTCTGAAAAGTTTGAACATTTTACATAGCGGTTTTTGCTTGTCATGACAATAGTTTAACACACTTTCTAAGTGCCTAAACGTGTCATGACCC
>Ga0334722_10003570_pt1 | contig 16654 bp, 13 predicted proteins | sample C3_bottom_MG_FD_207210 | JGI IMG/M metagenome (GOLD analysis project Ga0334722, IMG submission 207210) | Sediment microbial communities from Yellowstone Lake, YNP, Wyoming, USA - C3_bottom | ecosystem: Environmental > Aquatic > Freshwater > Lake > Sediment | place: USA: Wyoming | collected...
TATCATCGTCATAAGCCCTTATACAGATGGTGTCAGGGATGTTCTGGATAACTATCCCGTAAGATTCGTCCTTCAGGAAAGGCCATTAGGAACAGGAGATGCCCTTAAAAAGGCTGTCGAGGCACTGGATGGCTTTGACGGAACCATCCTTGTTCTGAATGGGGACACCCCTCTCGTGGATATAACCCTTCTCAGAAGATTTCTCAAACTTCACGAAAAGACAGGGGAAGATATATCCCTTGTCTCTTTTATCGTTGATGGGAAACACTCCTATGGAAGGATAATAAGGGATGGAGATAGGGTAGTCTCTATTATAGAGGATAAGGATGCATCTGCAGAGCAGAAAAAGATAAAAGAGGTCAATAGCGGTATCTATGCCATCAGGTCAGAGGTCTCAGGACTTCTCGACGAGATAAGGATTAACAAGAAAAAAGGAGAATATTATCTGACTGATATTGTCGGGATAGCAGTGAAGATGGGATACAGGATAGGTGCTCACATCCTCGGCACAGAAACAGAACTGACCGGTATAAATACGCGACAGGACCTGCACAGGGCATGCCTTTATCTGAGGGATAGAATCGTCCTGAACCATATGGATAGAGGGGTATCAATTATCGATAAGGACTCGGTATTCATTCATCCTGATGTAAGAATCGGTAGGGATACGGTTATATACCCGAATGTATTCATTGAAGGAAAGAGCGTGATAGGCCGCAAATGCACTATATACCCGAATACAAGGATAATAGACAGCGTGGTTGGCAACGATGTAATTATCAGGGATTCTACATTAATCGAGCAATCTGTTATAAAGGATGGGGCGATCATAGGCCCATTTGCACATCTGAGACCAGGCTCAGTGATCGGAAGGGATTGCAAGATAGGTAACTTTGTTGAGATAAAGAAGTCTGTTATCGGCGACAGGACCAAGGCATCACATCTGAGTTATCTGGGTGATGCAGAGATAGGAAGGGATGTGAATATCGGTGCAGGCACCATAACATGTAACTATGATGGTAAGGAGAAACATAAGACGGTCGTGGACAATGGTGTATTTATAGGGAGCGACACCCAGATAGTAGCACCTGTGAAGATAGGCAGGAGGGCTTATATAGGTGCAGGTTCAACTATAACCGAAGATGTCCCTTCCATGTCTCTTGCCCTTAGCAGGGTCAGGCAGAGGAATATTAAAGGCTGGGTAAAGAGGCGATTAAAGGATAAAAAGGATGAGTAGATGTGCGGTATCATAGGATATATTGGCAGAAAAAATGCGATCACAGTCGTTCTCGAGGGGCTTTCAAGGCTTGAATACAGGGGATATGATTCAGCAGGCATCGCCTTTCTATCAGGCGATACAATAGAGATAAGACGGTGTAAAGGAAAAGTAAGAGACCTCGAAGACCTCATCGGTCATGAGAGACCTGTCTCGAATCTCGCTATCGGCCACACGAGATGGGCTACCCATGGAAGACCGTCTGAGGAGAATGCCCATCCCCACAGGTCGGGGAATATAGCAGTTGTCCATAATGGCATAATAGAAAACTATCTTGATCTTAAGAGATCCCTTGTCTCAGAAGGATATCCATTTTTTTCTGAGACAGATACAGAGGTTATATGCCATCTCATTCATAAGTACTCTCTCTCCATGCCTTTTGAAGATGCCTTCAGAAAGGCCTTAACCGAACTAAAGGGTTCTTATGCAGTAGCAGCTATTAGCGAACAGGAAAGAAAGGTCCTTGGTGCAAGAAAGGATAGCCCTTTATGCCTTGGCCTTGGAGATGGGGAATATTTTATCGCCTCTGATGTCCCTGCCTTTTTAAATTATTCAAGAGATGTGGTTTTTCTTGAAGATGGTGATATAGTCGTGCTCTCACAGGATGGATTCATGATAACAGACCTCGAAGGGAAAAAGATCGAAAGGAGGGTGACACCCATTACATGGAGCCCTTCAATGGCTGAAAAAGGCGGCTTCAAACACTTTATGCTCAAGGAGATTTACGAACAACCGAGGTCCCTATCTGATACCATAAGGGGAAGAATCGACCTTGAGATGGGGAAAATAAATGTTGAAGAATTTGGCCTTGACCAGGACTACCTGAAACACGTCAAAAAGGTCTTCATAGTTGCCTGTGGCACTTCATGGCATGCAGGCCTCATCGGTAAATACATGATTGAGGATATGACAAGGATACCTGTTGAGGTGGATATAGCCTCTGAATTCAGATACAAAGACCCAATAATAAATCAGGATGACCTCTTTATTTCTATAACCCAATCAGGGGAGACGGCAGACACGCTGGCTGCCCAGAGAGAGGCAAAAAGGCATGGGGCAAAGATTCTCACCATATGTAATGTGATCGGGAGTACATCATCGAGAGAGGCTGATAGTGTATTTTACACCCATTCTGGCCCTGAGATAGGGGTTGCCTCTACAAAGGCCTTCACCTCGCAGATAGTATCGCTCTATCTATTTTCCTTAGCCCTGTCCATTGCCCGTGGAAGACTTACAAATACCGAGGCATCCACGGGGTTACAGGAACTACTCACCATTCCCCACAAGATAGAACGAATACTCAAGAATGCCGGGCAGATTGAGGAGATAGCAAAGGTATTCTTCAGGGCAAAGGACTTCCTATATCTCGGCAGGGGAATATACTATCCTGTGGCCCTTGAAGGTGCATTGAAACTGAAGGAGATAACATATATCCATGCTGAGGGTTATCCAGCAGGAGAGATGAAGCATGGTCCTATTGCCCTTATAGATGAGGATCTCCCTGTTGTGGTTATTGCGCCTAATTATGGCCTCCATTATAAGCGAGATGAACTCTATGAGAAGATACTCTCGAACATGCAGGAGGTAAGATCAAGAGGTGGTGTCATCATTTCCATCCTGACAGAAGGAGACAGGGACGCAAAAACCCTTTCAGACCATGTGATAGAGATACCCGAGACGAATAAATATCTCTCAACGGTCCTTAGTTCAATACCCCTTCAACTCCTTGCCTATTATATCGGAGTGATAAGGGGATATGATGTTGACCAGCCAAGAAACCTTGCAAAGAGTGTAACTGTAGAGTAAGTTGACAACTCATGACCTGAGATAGTATTCTAATTATCTTAAGGGCCGCTAGCTCAGCAGGTAGAGCAACGCCCTTTTAAGGCGTGGGTCGTTGGTTCGAATCCAACGCGGCTCATATAGGGTTTATTAAGGATGGTTGTCCCCATCGTCTAGCCCGGCCCAGGACATCGCCCTTTCAAGGCGGTAACGCGGGTTCGAATCCCGCTGGGGACGTCAATCCGATGACTATCAAATATATTGTCCTATCGAACAAATATAGCAGATAGACGCATCAGCCTCTTTATACAACTCTTTTTGAACAGACAGGAGCGGATCATAAATCGGTCTTCTGGAGGAGAAGGTATGGAAAGTGCCCCCTGCAGGAGTCGAACCTGCGACACCAGGTTTAGGAAACCTGTGCTCTATCCTACTGAGCTAAGGGGGCTAAAGATAACTAATCTCTATCATTATAGCGTAAGTCAGAAGGAGAATAAGTCTTTTCCATCAAAAACTTCTAACATTACCCTTCCGCAACATATTAAAATCCCATAAGTTCAAAGGCCTTCTTTACGGCTTCATCTGCCCTGTCTGCCTTTACGATGCCCTTTATATCCCATGTCTCGATACCTATCACTGGTTTACCTGACTTAAGTCCAAAGGCTATCTCTGACAGTGTCCCGTATTCGCCACCGATAGCTATTACAGCATCTGCAGACCTGACTATGATAACATTTCTTCCTTCTCCAAATCCAGTAGCAACCGGTATGTCAATATATTGATTCGCTCCTTTCGTCGTCTCTCCAGGCAGGATACCCACTGTGATTCCTCCTGCCTCCTTAGCGCCTCTGGCAGCAGCCTCCATCACCCCTCCGAGGCCTCCACAGACCAGTATTGCACCCTTTTCAGCAATCAACCTCCCAACCATCTCGGCCTTTCTTAAAAGGCGATTATCGGCATTGCCAGCTCCTATGACACCGATTATCCTTTTACGCATCGACTTCTTTCTATCTTGAAGAGATTTTCAAATGGTCGGGGCGAGAGGATTTGAACCTCCGACCTTTCGGTCCCGAACCGAACGCTCTGCCAGACTGAGCCACGCCCCGAATCCGTGAACTTATATCACTATTATACTATTTTGGGTTTAAATAGTGTGAACGGGCATGGAGTTTCTTCTATCGGTAAGGGTGGCAGTAAATGCAAGTGTGTGTGAAAAGACATACACATTCAGATTTCTGTTTTTTTCATTAGCTAAAAATCCTGTATATTTAACCCGAGTTACGCAATATCTTTAGCAAAAGCATTGCAGGTCGCCATTCGGCATAACTTCATGAAGAAGTTTATTTTTTATAAACATTCGTTTTATAATATGCATCGTTTACAAAAAAGCAATTATTGTTCTTAATTGTCATTTTTTTGTTGACAAAAAATTTTTTTTAGTATATAAAATTAGACAGGGAGTTATGAAATGTTGAAGAATTTATTTTCATCATCCATCAGAGCAGATGTATTATCTCTTTTATTAAACAGCCCTGATGAGAAATTTTATGTCAGGGAAATTGCTAAACTATTAAGGAAAAACCCATCAGGTATCAAGAGAGAACTCGATAATCTCGAGAAGATGGGAATTGTTATCAGTGAGCGAGTTGCCAATCTGAAGTACTTTCAGGCCGATAAGGACTCACCTCTCTATTCAGAATTGAAAAATCTCATAACAAAGTCTCTCGGTCTGCCAGGAGCTATTAAGGCATTGCTCAGGGCATCAGGTGCTAAATCTGCATTTATCTATGGACCCTATGCCGAGGGTGAGGATGTTGACAGCGTGGACCTCTTTGTAATAGGTGCTTCACAATCAGTTATAAAGGGTCTCAAGGATCTCGAGAAAAAATTTGGACTTAAGATTAATTGCACCTTAATGGATGAAGATGAGTACAGGCTGAAGAGGAAAAAGTCTGATGCAGCGCTCAAGCGGATATTGTCAGGTAAACGGATCACCCTTATCGGCAGGGTTTAATCCCTGTCGTAAGGGTTAAAGAAAGGAGGTGATGGTAATGGCAACAAAGAAGGCAGCAGCAAAGAAACCTGCAGCAAAGAAGACGGCAGCGAAGAAGACCGCAAAGAAGAAATAAGGGGATCTTAATGCGGATGGCTGGGGAATTTTTCCCCAGCCTTTTTTTGCGGTCTTCCATAGATATAAAAATCTATTTTGACGAAAATTTCAAGTATTTTTTTTAACTCATTGATTTATAAGAATTTTATACCTGAACTACAGAAGGGAAAAAATCACTTTCAGAGACAATCTCCCAGCAATCAGAATGACTGATTATATGTTTCAGGAATCTGGTGTTTGTAGAATGTCCTGCCCTATCCGCAATTATATGGCCGTGTATCGGCATTCCAAGGAGAGAGAAATCTCCAATAGCATCAAGGATCTTGTGTCTCACAAATTCATCCCTGAATCTCAACCCGGTGGGATTGAGTATACCGTCGTCGCTCAGGATAATCGCATTATGAAGAGAGCCGCCCTTTGCCAGTCCTTTAGTCATCAGGTATTGAACATCCTTGAGGAAACCAAATGTCCTCGCAGGGGCTATCTCCCTGATAAAGTTCTCCTCATTTATATCAAGACTCAGCGTCTGTTCACCCAGAATGTGGTGATCAAACTTTATCCTGAAGGTTATCTTCCTGCCATCATATGGAAAGATTGCTATCCTGGAGTGACCTTCTTCCATTAAGATAGGCCTGATAACCTTAAGATAAGGGGCCTTTTTTCCCTGTTTGGCTATTCCTGCCTTAAGGATAAGCCCTACAATCTCTGTAGCACTGCCATCAAGGATGGGTATCTCAGAGCCATCGAGTTCCACAATTGCATTATCAATACCAAGACCTGCAAAGGCGGCAAGGAGATGCTCCACCGTTTTGACCTTTGTCCTCTCGTTTCCGATTGTCGTTGCATAGGCACTATCAATCACTGAGGCTATATCAGCCCTCAGAAAGGCCTTCATATCAGATCGATAAAAAACTATGCCTGAATCACGTGAAGAAGGTCTTAATATTACATTTACATGCCTGCCTGAATGAAGGCCGATACCACTGAATCTTACCTCTCTCTTTAACGTTCTCTGATATCTCACTCTATCTATCTTTCTCCCTTCTCAATAAATACTGTTTATCAGAACAGATGTGAAATCTATATCCTTACTCCCTGTTGAAAGGAGGTCCTTTCGGGAGGCCCTTCACCAACCAAAAATCCTTAATACATAAGCAATAATAATGCCAGATAAAAAGGAGGCTAAGACAAGGCCAAATATAGGAATCCTGATCACGCCTCTATGTATAAGGCCCATTCAGGTGTTGCAATTTTTACTCACCTGTAGAGATATTGCTACACCTCACCGCCTACCACGAGGTCAGGTATCCTCACCGTGGGCATTCCATCAGAGACAGGAACACCCTGAGAGTCCTTACCGCAGGTGCCTATGGAAAAACCGAGGTCAGAGCCCACCATATCGATCGATTTAAGGACCTCAGGTCCGTTACCAATAAGGGTTGCCTCCCTGACAGGTTCACCGATGTTTCCATTCTCGATCAGATATCCTTCCTGAACCTCAAAGACAAATTCTCCTGTAACTGTATTAACCTGCCCCCCTCCCATCTTCTTTACAAAAAGACCTCTGGGGGTTGCCCTTATGATGGACTCTGGCGAAGATTCACCTGATGCTATATATGTATTGCTCATCCTCGGGATAGGCCTGCTCTGATAGGACTCTCTCCTGCCGTTACCTGTTGATTTAACCCCTGCCTTATGGGCTGTTAATCTGTCATACAGGTAATTCTTTAGAATCCCCTTCTCGATCAGGATAGTCTTCTGGGATGGCGTTCCCTCATCGTCAAATCGATATGAACCGCGTTTATTCATAAGTGTAGGGTCATCTATAACCGTTATTAAAGGCGAGGCAATATCTGAACCGAGTTTGCCTGAATATACAGATAGACCCTCTCCCACGAGGTCTGCCTCAAGGCCATGACCTACTGCCTCATGTATCATAGTCCCGCCTGCCTCCGATGATATCACGACAGGCATCCTTCCTCCTGGTGCCCTCCTGGCCCTGAGCATCATGACCGCTCTTTTTGCAGCACTCAGGGAGATCTCTTCTATCAGGTTATCTTTAAATAATTCAAAGCCTACCAGACCACCTGCGCTCTCATATCCTGTCTGGATGATCCCTTCGTCTGATGCAATAACATGTATAACAGCCGTGGTATAGATCCTTTCATCCTCAGCAATCCTGCCATCAGAGGTCCCGATAATAACCCTCTGAGAAGAGTCACGGTAGCTGACCGAGACCTGCCTTATCCTGTCGTCAATGGCCCTGGATATCCGATCTGCATCTCTTACAAGCCTTACCTTTTCTATCATGGGAACAGAATCAGGAGGCATTATAATCGGGAAATCTATTGTTGGCCTCGTGACCCTGAGGTCGATTGTTATCTCACCTACATCCTCATCAAAGCCCTTGCAGAGGGTCTCAGCAAGCCCTATCAATGCCTTTTCTGAAAGGTCATTGCTATAGGCATAGGCTGTGCAACCCTTTGAGATCAGCCTTATCCCTGCCCCTGCATCAATACCTGATATAATCTTCTCCACCCTTCCATCCTCAAGATGAACTGAGTTTACCTTTCTGAACTCGATAAATATATCTGCATAATCTCCACCTCGCGATAGGGTCTTTTTAAGTATCTTTTCTATCAGACTATGCTCTATCATCAGAACTCCCCTAAATCAATAAAAATTTTGTTATTATAACATTATCAATAAGGCAAAGAGAGAATTGCTCATGGAAAGAATAGGTATTATTGCAGGAAGTGGAATTCAGGAACTGGGATGTGAGGATATCATCGAGACGAAAAGGGTCGAGACACCCTATGGAGAACCATCAGATCTTTACAGGATATGCAAGATCTCGGAGGTAGAGGTTGTTTTTCTACCGAGACATGGTACACCGCACCATATACCGCCTCACAGAATAAATTACAGGGCTAATTTATGGGGATTCAGACATATTGGAGTAAGGGAGATCATCTCAATTAACGCTGTTGGAGGGATAGGGGATGGATTAAGGCCAGGGGATATAGTACTGCCTGATCAGATCATAGATCTGACCCACGGAAGGAATAGCACATTTTTTGAGAAGGATGAGGTTGTACATATAGACTTTACCGAGCCCTTCTGTAATAAATTGAGAGGATTACTCTTTTGCGCAGGGGAGAGGATCGATATCCCATTGAAGAGAGCAGGTACTTATGTATGCACCAATGGGCCAAGGCTTGAGACAAAGGCCGAGATCCAGTTCTTCTCCCGGATAGGCGGAGATCTGGTAGGGATGACACTAATGCCAGAGGCTTCTCTTGCAAGGGAACTCGAGATATGTCTTGCAAGCATCTCTGTAGTCACTAACTATGCCGCAGGTATATCCAGGGCGAGGCTGACGACAACAGAGGTGGTCGAGACTATGAGATCTTCCATTGAGAAGATAAGGTCCCTATTGAAGGAGTTCTTGTTGATGAAGAAGGATAAGGCCGAAACCGGGTGTATCTGCCAGGAGGCCCTGAAGGAATCGAGGATGTAGTATGACAGTAGAGGAGAAGATGGAGTTATTGAAGGAGATTATTAAGGGGCTTGGAGCGGTCTGTATCGCCTATTCGGGTGGGGTGGATAGCACCTTCTTAACAAAGGTCTCAAGGGATGTCCTCGGTGATGATGTCCTCGCTGTAACAGCCACATCCCCTACATATCCCCGAAGGGAACTCGAAGAGGCAATTGCCCTTGCTAAGGAGATAGGAGTCAGGCACATTGTAATAGAGTCAGGCGAGATGATGATGCCTGACTTCGTAGAAAATAGACCTGACAGATGCTATCACTGTAAGAGAGACCTTTTCGATCGTCTCAAGGATATATCTCATTCATATGGATTTAAATATATACTTGATGGTTCAAACCTCGATGATACAAGAGATTTCCGACCTGGACGGATTGCAGCAGAGGAAAGGGGTGTAAAGAGCCCCCTACGTGAGGCAGGACTTACTAAGGAGGAGATAAGATTACTCTCAAGGAGATTGGGCCTCAGGACATGGAACAAACCTTCCCTTGCCTGTCTCTCATCCCGTATCCCCTATAACGAGAGGATCACTGAAAAAAAACTCTCTCAGATTGAAGAGGCTGAAGAGGTTCTGAAGGGGCTCGGTTTTACACAGTTCAGGGTTAGACATCATAATGAGATAGCCAGGATCGAACTGATCCCTGAGGAATTTCCCTTTATCCTCGATGAGGTGAAGAGAGCGAGAATAGTCGATAGGTTGAAGTCCCTCGGTTTTATCTATATAACCCTCGATATGGCAGGATACAGGACAGGCGCAATGAATGAGGTGCTAAAGGATGCAGATTGAATTATTGAGAAGGCTCCTCGAAGATGTTAGAGAAAAAAGGTTAAGTCCTGATGATGCCCTTAAAAGACTTAAGACCCTGCCATACGAGGATATCGGTTTTGCAAAGTTAGATAATCACCGTTCTTTAAGGAAGGGATTTCCAGAGGTGATCTTTGGACAGGGTAAGACAAAAGACCAGATACTAAGGCTAATCACAGAACTGCTGAAGGGTGGTAACGATGCCATTGTCACGAGGATAGACAGGGAAGTCTATGATTATGTGAAGAAGAGGTACGTCAGGGCGGTCTTTAATGAAATGGCCCGGATGCTTGTTGTCAGGAAAAAGAGGGCAGCAGAGGGTGGAAAAGGGCTTATCCTTGTGGTATGTGCTGGAACCTCTGATATACCTGTTGCAGAGGAGGCGGCATTTACTGCAGAGGTCTTTGGAAACAGGGTAGAGAGGGTCTATGATGCAGGTGTTGCAGGCATTCACAGGCTCTTTGATAATATTGATCTCCTGAGATCAGCAAATGTCACGATCGCAGTGGCCGGAATGGAGGGAGCCTTACCGAGTGTTATCGGAGGCATCGTAGAAGGTCCTGTCATAGCCGTGCCAACAAGCATAGGCTATGGTGCAAGCTTCAAAGGCCTTGCTGCCCTGCTCGCAATGCTTAACTCCTGTTCTTCCAATGTAGCCGTCGTCAATATAGACAACGGTTTCAGTGCAGGTTGCATAGCCAGTATAATAAACAAGAGGTCTATGGGGATAGATTAGAGCCTGTCCTTTTGTATCTTATCAGGGGAAGAAGCCCTCCCATTAAGATGAGTTCCCTTTCCTTTCTGTTAAGATTAGCCCTTGCCTCAAAGGTGTAACCCTTCGATATATTCTCGATTATTATGTCCTTCCCTTCTTCAATGGAATCCCTTACATTTCTGATAAGGAGTCTATCTCCCTGTTCGAGTCTTTCATAGTCTTCTTCCCTCTTGAAGAGCAGAGGGAGTATTCCAAAATTGATGAGATTTGCCCTGTGTATCCTGGCAAAGGAGATTGCAATGACAGCCTGGATGCCGAGATACATAGGTGCTATAGCTGCATGCTCTCTCGATGAGCCCTGACCATAATTCTCATGTCCCACGATAATGCCTCCTCCCTGTTCTCTGGCCTTCCTTGCCCTCTCGCTGAAGGATCTGTCTATATTCTCGAATACAAAGTCTGATATAGCAGGGATATTAGAACGGAATGGCAAGACCCTGGAGCCAGCAGGCATTATGTCATCAGTCGTTATATTATCTCCGAGCTTTAATAAGACCTCAGCATCTATATTATCACTTAAAGGCCCTTTTACAGGAACCTCCTTTATATTAGGACCTTTGATTATCTCAGTCTTGCCCTCCTTCCTCGGAGGGATGAGAAGATTGTCATTAATCATGAATCTCTCGGGCTCCCTGAGGCCCTTTAGCTCTTCCAGACGATCTGCATCGAGCTTGAAATCACGAGGATCTGTTATCTCTCCCTTGAGGGCAATGATTGAGCATGCTATCGGATTGGTTAGATAGACAAAGGCATCCTTCGTACCTGATCTTCCATGGAAATTCCTGTTATAGGACCTTACAGATACATGACCTGTCCCTGGTGCTCCACCCATGCCTATGCAGGGGCCACAGGAGGCCTCGAGAATCCTCGCACCTGCACCTATCATATCTGCAATCAATCCTTCCCTTGATAACATCTCATAAACCTGCTTTGACCCTGGATTTATAAGCAGACTTACCCACTCAGGTATGGTATGACCCCTGAGGATTGTTGCCACAGACCTCAACATCTGATAGGATGAGTTAGTACAGCTTCCTATGCATACCTGGTTCACCCTCATGCCTGCAATCTGCCTGATGGGCAGAACATTATCAGGGCTATGGGGCCGGGCTATCATCGGCTCTATATTGTTGAGATCAATCACGATAACCTCCGAATATTCGGCATCGTCATCAGCCTTTAACTCTATCCAGTCCTTCTCCCTTCCCTGAGCTGCAAGATAAAGTCGGGTATTTTCATCACTGGGGAATATAGACGTCGTGGCACCAAGTTCTGCACCCATATTCGTTATCGTAGCCCTCTCGGTCACATTCAGGTCCTTGACACCATCACCCCCATACTCGAATATCTTTCCCACTCCTCCCTTAACGGTCAACATCTTCAGGAGGGTCAATATCACATCCATTGCCGTCACCCATGGCCTCTGCAACCTCCCTGTAAGCCTCACAAGAACAACATCAGGCACTGTTATCTCAAAGGCCTCCCCTGCCATTACTGCTGCTGCCTCAAGCCCGCCAACACCTATAGCCATCATACCCATTCCGCCTCCGGTTGGGGTATGGCTATCAGTTCCTATGGCAATCCTGCCTGGTGCAGCAAACCTCTCGAGATGAACCTGATGGCATATCCCATTGCCTGGTTTTGAAAAATAGGCACCAAACCTCGCAGCAGCAGTCTGCAAGAAGAGATGGTCATCGGCATTCATGAAGTTTGACTGAAGCATATTATGATCCACATATGAGACCGCTAAAGGGACCTTCACCCTCTCGATTCCTATTGCCTCAAACTCAAGCCATGCCATAGTGCCTGTAGCGTCCTGTGTATAGACCTGATCGACCTTAAGCCCTACCTGCTTTCCCATTTCTACATCTCCGTAAAGCCTGTGAGATTCGAGTATCTTTTCTACAATGTTCTTTCCCATTTATCACTCCTTGAATGAAAACAGATTAAGAAATACTTAAAACTTTATCTTTTTCTTTATCTTTTTATATAATATTTAACTCCTTCTAAAAAAGACAAGGACTCAAAGATCGAAGGGCTTTCAGGATTCTGAATGAATTATTTTAGATATAGACATAACATATTATATGCAGAGGATGTCCCTGTCTCCGAACTCGTGGATGCCTTCGGTACCCCCCTCTATATTTACAGTTACAACACCATTTTGAGGCATTTTAAGGCCTATGACGATGCCTTTGATGGCGTTCCTCATATCATCTGTTTTGCCCTGAAGGCCAATACAAACTCTGCTATATTGAGGATCATGGCTGACAATGGCGGTGGAGCAGATATTGTTTCAGGAGGAGAACTCTTCAGGGCAATGAGGTCTGGGATACCACCTGAAAGGATAGTCTATGCGGGTGTAGGCAAGACTGAAGAGGAGATAAGGTATGCCCTTAAATCAGGGATACTCATGTTTAATGTCGAGTCTGAAGACGAATTACACGAGATTGACAGGATTGCTGGAAGCATGAAGTTAAGGGCACCCATTGCCCTGAGGGTTAATCCTGATGTAGACCCCGAGACACACCCTCATATTGCAACAGGGCTCAGAAAACATAAATTCGGCATACCGATAGAAGATGCCCTTGAGTATTACAGGTCCATTAAGAGACTGAAGAATCTCGAGATAGTCGGCATCCATAAACACATAGGCTCTCAGATAACAAAGGTATCTCCCTTTGCAGAGGCCCTGAAGAAGGTCCTCCTTCTTATTGATGAGATGAACAGCTATGGGATATCCATAAGATACCTCGATATAGGCGGTGGTCTCGGAATCACTTACAAAGATGAGGTGCCACCACTCCCGAAGGACCTTGCAAAGAATCTCCTGCCACTTCTCAAGGGAAGGAAGTTGACATTGATAATAGAACCAGGAAGGTCTATAGTTGGAAACGCAGGCATCCTCGTCACAAAGGTTCTTTATCTGAAAAAGGGCGTAGAGAAGGATTTTGTGATTGTCGATGCAGGAATGAATGACCTCATTAGACCGTCCTTTTATGGCTCTTATCACCATATACAACCTCTAAAGAAGGGGAGGGGGAAGAGGATCGTTGCTGACATAGTTGGACCTATCTGTGAGTCCAGTGATTTTCTGGCTAAGGAGAGAGAGATACCACAGGTCAGACAGGGGGAGTATCTGGCAGTCATGTCTGCTGGTGCCTATGGCTTCAGTATGAGTTCTAATTATAATAGTAGACCAAGGGCAGCAGAGGTCATAGTGAAGGGTAAGGAATATGGTCTTATCAGAAAGAGAGAGACCTATAAGGATATTATCAGGGGCGAGATGATACCCAAATTCATTATTCGAGATTAAGGACTTAATAGTAAATGCCAGATAAAAGCCTATATTTTATTAAGATGCAGGGCCTTGGTAATGACTTTGTCCTTATTGATGGAATAAGTCAGCCCTGGATTAGAGAGATCCCTCTATCTTCCCTGAGCAAGAGACTCTGTAACAGGAGATTTGGCATAGGCGCTGATCAGGTCCTGCTCCTGGGACCTTCTGAGACGGCAGATTTTCAGATGAGGATCTTTAATGCCGATGGAAGCGAGGTAGAGATGTGTGGTAATGGGATAAGATGCCTCGCAAGATATGTATGGGATAATGGTCTGTCGGATAAAGATGTCCTCGAAATAGAGACAAAGGCAGGCATTATAAGACCTGAAAGGGTTAATGGACTCGTCAGGGTAGATATGGGAGAGCCGATATTTGACCCCGAGAAGATACCTGTAAATATCAGCATGGATCTTCATACGGAGAGACAGGAGGAGAGGAAAGGGGCAATCATCGATTATCCCCTCCTTATAGATGAGAGGACTTTTCGAATCACCTGCCTCTCCATGGGAAACCCCCATGCCGTGATCTTTGTTGACAAAGTAGAGGAATTCCCAGTAGGATATTATGGCCCTAAGATAGAAAATCATGGCCTTTTTCCGAGAAGGACGAATGTGGAGTTTACCGAGATAATGAATCCCTCTGAGATAAGGATGAGGGTCTGGGAGAGGGGAGCAGGTGAGACGATGGCCTGCGGGACAGGGGCCTCAGCATCAGCTGTTGCAGCCATCCTCAAGGGGCTGACAGGGAGAGAGGTTACGGTTCACCTCGCAGGAGGAGATCTATATATAAATTGGGCCAGAGACAACCATGTCTACATGACAGGTCCTGCTGAAGAGGTCTTTGAGGGGAAGATAAGGATATAGTTCGGGGGATTTATGGATAACAGGAACTTTGAGAGGAAGGAAGAGCACAGGGAGATAGAATATACCGTTACGGTCCTTGATTTAAAGGAATTAAAGAAGATCACCAAAAAGGCCAAATTAATCGATTCGAGCGAGGGTGGTCTTGGTATCCTCACAGACTATCCCTTAGAGCCAGGTCATGTCCTTACCCTGGGGAATGGTTTTTCTAAACAGATAGGGATCGTGAGGTGGAGTGACAGGGAAGATAGCTATTACAGGGTTGGCATAAAGATTGTTTAAGATTATCTACTCCTTTAAAGGGGTATCAGAAGGAGGGCAGTATGATAAAGGGTTCGATAGTGGCAATAGTCACTCCCTTTAATAAGGGAAGATTTGATGAGGAGGCCTTTTCCAGGCTGATAGAATGGCATATATCCAAAGGAACGAATGCAATAGTCCCCTGCGGTACAACAGGAGAGTCAGCAACCCTTGATTACGAAGAGCATTACAGGGTTATTGAGGTGGCTATAAAGGTTGTTAACAGGAGGGTCCCTGTTATTGCAGGTACAGGAGCGAATTCTACAGACGAGACGATAATGATTACAAAAAGGGCCAAAGAACTTGGGGCAGATGCTGCCCTTCTCGTGGCACCCTATTATAATAAACCAACGCAGGAGGGGCTCTACAGACATTATAAGGCCGTTGCAGAGGCAGTAGATATCCCTATAATCCTTTATAATGTCCCTGGAAGGACAGGTGTAAATATCCTCCCAACAACTGTGGCTCGACTCTCTGAGATAAAGAATATAGTAGCAATAAAAGAGGCAACAGGAGATATGAAGCAGGTAAGTGAGGTCATAAGGCTCTGTGGAGATAGGATTACAGTCCTTTCAGGAGATGACTTTACGACATTGCCCCTGTTAGCCCTCGGAGGCAAAGGTGTTATTTCCGTCACTGCAAATATCGCACCCCATGAGGTCTCAGAGATGTGCAGGCTCTGGGAGGAAGGCAACATAGAAGAGGCGAGGAGATTACATTACAGACTGGAGCCTCTTAATCAGGCAATGTTCATCGAGACCAATCCAATCCCTGTAAAGACTGCCCTCGCCATGATGGGTAAGATAAAGGAGGAGTTCCGTTTGCCCCTTTGCGAGATGTCAGAGCTGAACAAAGAGAGGTTGAGGAAGACCCTCTCAGAATCAGGACTGATCTAAACTGGAATACAGTTAATTTTCAGGTGATAATTGCATACTTTATTCCTTCCCCTCTCGATAGCCTCTCAAAGGCAGAAGAAATCTCCATAAGAGGTACCCGATCTGTGATTAACCATGAAACCTTCAGCCCTGTCTTCAGCACCTCTGCTGCCCATTTAACATCTTCAGGCGTGAAATGGAAGACGCCTTTGATGGTTATCTCATCATAATGGAGCCTCCTGGTATCGTAGCAGACCTCTGTGCCTGTTTTGACACCCCCAAAGAGGATGATCGTGCCACCACGCCTCACATATTCTATCGAGGCCTTCCACACCTCTATCTGGCCGGTGCACTCTATAACGACATCGACGCCTGAGCCTCCTGTAAAGTCATTAATAGCATCCTTGAGCTTGACCGCCTCCACAGCCTGATCAGCGCCAAGCCTTCTTGCAAGCTCTAATTTTTCCATCCTCCTTGCTGTTATGATGACCCTTAAACCTCTCTTTTTCAACAAAAGCAGGTGAAGAAGACCTATAGGACCTGCTCCAATTATAAGCACTGTGTCTCCCTTTTTAGGTTTTATAGACCTCATCCCATGAACAACACAGGATAAGGGTTCAAGGAAGGCAGCCTCTTCAAAACCCAGCCCCTGAGGTTTATGAAAGAGGTTTCTCCTTACAATATGGGATGGCAGTAGCAGATATTCTGAGAAGGCACCGAGGACCTTTGTCTTCATTATATTATTGCAGAGATTATAGAGACCTTTCTCACAATAGGGGCATTTCATACAGGGAGCGCTATGGACCGCCATTATCTCATCACCCTCCCTGAAATTCCTTACACCCTTCCCTTTTTCAGCTATAATGCCTGAAAACTCATGTCCAAAAGGCCCTGGCATTGGTATAAGAGGATGACCCCTGAGGAATGCCTTGAGATCAGTACCACAGGTAAGGGCATTCTTTACCTTTATAAGGACCTCTC
>Ga0334722_10003571_pt1 | contig 16649 bp, 16 predicted proteins | sample C3_bottom_MG_FD_207210 | JGI IMG/M metagenome (GOLD analysis project Ga0334722, IMG submission 207210) | Sediment microbial communities from Yellowstone Lake, YNP, Wyoming, USA - C3_bottom | ecosystem: Environmental > Aquatic > Freshwater > Lake > Sediment | place: USA: Wyoming | collected...
CTGGACGAGCGCGATCCCCTCGGGCGCAGCCACGATGCAGACAATCTGAATAGTCTTGGCGCCGGCCTGCTTCAGCAGGTCCACGGCCTCGATCGCGCTGCCGCCGGTCGCCAGCATCGGGTCGATCATCAGCACGTAGCTCTCGGCCAATCCCGGCGGGAGCTTCGTGTAGTAGCGGGATGCCACCGCCGTCAGTTCGTCGCGCTGCAGGCCGATGTGTCCGACGCGGGCGCCGGGCACCAGTTCGAGCACGGCGTCGAGCATGCCCAGCCCGGCGCGCAGGACCGGCACCACCACCACGTCTGCGGCCACGCGCTGCCCCCTGGCGATGGCCAGAGGCGTCTTGATGGTGGCGGGCTTGGTGGGCAGGGCGCGCAGGGCCTCAGTGGCCAGCAGCACACTGATGCGTACGGCCATCCGCCGGAATTCGTCGGGGGCCGTCGTCTCATCGCGCAGGGAGAGGAGGATGTCTTGAACGAGAGGATGCTGAACGATATGTAGTGCCACGGCCAGAAACTATACACAAAGTGCGGTCCGGCTTCCAGCCGGACGGAGCGGGGTCTGAAGTAGAATTTCCCTCATGCGAATCCACACCTCCCGGCCTCGCGTGTCCGTCGCGTTCGTGGTCCTGGCGCTGTTCCTGAGCGTGGCCGTCGCCGGCTTCCTCTCCGCCCAGGTCGCGGGGCCGGCGCGCGTGTCCCTCGTCATCACAGGCGGCATCGTCGTCACGATGGACGGAAGCCACCGGGTGCTATGGCCGGGTGCCGTGGCGATCGACGGGGCCAGGATCGTCGCCGTGGACGCGCCCGCGGTCATCGCACAGAAGTACGCCGGCTCGGATGTCCTCCATGCCGACGGACAGGTCGTGATGCCCGGTCTCATCAACACGCACGGCCATGCGCCGATGGTGATGTACCGGGGCCTGGCTGACGATCTGGCGCTGATGGACTGGCTCCAGAAGTACATCTTCCCGGCCGAAGCGAAGACCGTGTCGCCCGAGATGGTGCGGACCGGCACGAGACTGGCCGCGCTCGAGATGATCCAGTCGGGAACGACATTGTTCACCGACATGTACTACTTCGAGGAAGAGATTGGCCGCGCCGCGAAGGCCGCGGGCCTGCGCGGCGTTCTCGGCGAGACCATCATCGGGTTCCCGGTGGCCGACGCGAAGACCCCGGCCGAATCACTCGCGCGCGCCGAGCGGTTCATGCAGGAGTTCAAGGGAGACCCGCTGATCGTCCCGGCCGTGGCGCCGCACGCGATGTACACCAACGACACGGCGACGCTGAAGGCCTGCGTCGAACTGGCCCGGAAGTACGGCGCCCCGATCGTGACCCATATCTCGGAGACGCTGGACGAGGGGAAGACATCGCAGGAGAAGTACCACCTGTCGCCGGTCTCCTATCTGGACTCCATTGGTTTCTGGGGCCCCAACGTCATTGCCGCCCATTTCGTGCACGTGTCCGATGAAGACCTGGCCATCCTGAAGAAGCGGGGCGCAGGGCTGTCACACAACCCCGAGAGCAACATGAAGCTCGCGAGCGGCGTCGCGCCGGTGACGAAAGCGCTCACGGCCGGCATCAACGTCGGTCTCGGCACCGACGGCGCGGCCAGCAACAATGACCTCGACATGTTCGAGGCCATGCGGCAGGCGGCATTCCTCCACAAACTCGCCGAGAACGACCCGACGGCGGTGTCGGCGCAGACCGCTCTCGATATGGCCACGATCGGGGGCGCGAGGGCGCTCGGGATGGCAGATCGGATTGGCTCGCTCGAGGCCGGCAAGCTGGCCGACGTCATCATCGTGTCGATGCAGTCGGCCCGGCAGACGCCGCTGTATAACCCCGTCTCGCACCTCGTCTACGTCACGCGCGGCGACGACGTGACGACGACGATCGTCAACGGCAAGGTGCTGATGCGGGACCGGCGCGTGCTGACGCTCAACGCACAGGCCGTCATCGCAGAGGCGAACGCCCTCGCGAAGAAGGTGAAGGCCGCCGTCGAGGGCGCTCAGTCCAGCGCGCCCAGGTAGGGCAGGTTCCGGTACTGCTCGGCGTAGTCGAGGCCGTAGCCCACGACAAAGCGGTCTTCGATGACGAACCCCGTGTAGTCGACCTTGACCTCGACGACCCGCCTCGACGGCTTGCTCAGCAGGCATGCCGTCTTCAGCGACTTCGGGCCCCGTGCGTGCAGGATTTCCTGCAGGTAGGCGAGCGTCAGCCCCGTGTCGACGATGTCCTCGACGATGATGACGTGGCGGCCTTCGAGCCCGGAGTCGAGGTCCTTCAGCAGCCGGACCTCGCCCGACGAGGTCGTGCTCTTGCCGTAGCTCGACAGCGCCATGAAGTCGATCGTCACCTGGCGGTCGAGCGCCCGGATCAGGTCGCCCAGGAAGATGAAGGCGCCCTTCAGGACGCTCACGAGGTGCAATTCGGCGTCGCCGGCATAATCTCGCCGGATTTCCGCGGCCAGTTCCTTCACGCGGCGTTGCAATTCGTCGGCCGAAATCATCACGGTCTTGGGTTCTTCGTACGCCATAGGGGAAGAAGCGTAACATAGCTTCGCCGCCGGGCGGGAGGACTTGCCCACCCGTCAGGCCGGGAGCTGTCGATGAGCAGGAACCGCCGTCACGATCCGCCCGATCCGGTGGCCGAATACCGGGAATGGACGGAGCACCGCTACACGCCCGGGTACTACCTTGGCGCGAAGTTCCCACCGGGAATCAGGAATGCGCTGGGGGCCGCGCCAGGCGGCTACGCCTTCGGCGTGGTGATGATCGGCCTTGGGTGCGGGGGCGTGTGGCTAGCCTGGCGCGGGCCCCATCCCTCGCCCTACGCGTACGTTCTGGCGGCATTCATATCCTTGTGTGGTGCCGGGGCCATCGCGATCGGTGTGAGCTGGCTGCGCCGGGTGCGCGTCGCCCGGCGGTCCCGTGCCGTCACACAGGGCTGAAGCCCTGTGCCACGGTCTCCATCGTGTTGCTGAATGAGTGGAGCGGGCTACGGGAATCGAACCCGTCTAGCTGGCTTGGGAAGCCAGAGCATTACCACTATGCTAAGCCCGCTCGAGAGACTGCCACGGGCAGCCTCGCGCCGCCCGGTTGAGTTCGAATTATAGCAGAGTCGTTGCTCGCGACATCTGCTGCCACCCGTCGTGCAGCCGGCGGAGTGCGATCCGATTCACTATCCCCGGATGAACGCCAGCAGTTCGTCCCGCTTTGCTTCCATCATGGCCTGCGTTGTCGCCTCGAGATTCAGCCGGAGCAGCGGTTCGGTGTTCGACGCCCGCACGTTGAAGTGCCAGTCCGAGGCCTCCACCGACACCCCGTCCATCTCGTACAGCCTGCCGCTCGCGCCGTAGCGGGCTTTCAAGCCGGCGAACTTCTCCTCGACCGCCGCCATCGACTTCACCTTGGTGTTGATCTCACCGGAGATGAAGTACTGCTTCCGCAGCGGGGCCAGCAGCTCGTGCAGGGCCTGGCCCTTGCGCGACATCAGCTCCAGCATCAGCAGCGCCGGGATGAACCCGTTGTCGGCATAGAAATTGTCGCGGAAGTAGTAGTGCCCCGTGACCTCGCCGCCGAAGATGCCGTTCTCCTCGCGCATCCGCTTCTTGAAGAACGCGTGGCCGACCCGGTTCATCAGCGCCTTGCCGCCGTACTTCGCCACGGTGTCCTTGACCGCGTAGCTCGCGCGCAGGTCGTAGATGATGGTCGCGCCGGGCTGCTTCAGCAGGAACGCCTCGGCCAGCAGCGCCGTCACGAAATCGCCGGGAATGAACTCGCCGTCGCGGTCGATGAAGAAGCACCGGTCCGCGTCGCCGTCCCACGCGATGCCGATGTCCGCCTTCTCGGCGACGACGCGTTCGACGATGTCCTTGCGGTTCTCCTCGATGAGCGGATTGGCTTCGTGGTTCGGGAACGTGCCGTCCACCTCGAAGCACAACCGCGTCGTCCGGCAGGGCAGCCGATCGAACAGCCTGGGCGCGACCAGGCCACCCATGCCGCTGCCGGCGTCGAGGACGACGTTGAATGGCTTGATGACGGCCGGGTCGATGAAGCCGAGGACGTGATCCGCGTAGTCATCGAGGAGGGCGGTGTCGGTAGTGACCGTGCCGCGCGGCCGGGCGGGCGCCGGAATCGTGCCGCCGGCGATCATGTCGCGAATCTGCGAGATGCCGGCGTCGCCGCTCAGCGGGAAGGCCTCGGCCCGCACGAGCTTCATCCCGATGTACTCCTTGGGATTGTGCGAGGCCGTCACCATCACGCCGCCGTCGTGCTTGTCGCGCGCCACGGCGAAGTAGAGCATGTCCGTGGCGATCATCCCGTAGTCGACGACGTCGGCGCCCTGCGCCAGCGCGCCGTCGATGAACGCGGCGGCCATCGATGGCGCCGAGGTCCGCATATCCCGGCCGACTGCAATGCGCGATGCGCCGAGGTACGCCACGAACGCCCTGCCGATGTCGCGTGCCAGCGCCTCGTTCAGTTCGCCGGGATAGATGCCGCGGATGTCGTAGGCTTTGAAAACGTCTGGATTGACCGCCATCAGTCGTGCTCCGAGAAGGCTAGGACCCGGGTTGGAGACGGGAGAAATCCGTCACGGCCGACTTGTCGCCCAGGATCACCCCGCCCTGAATCGTGACGTTGCGCCCGACATGGCAATGCCGGCCGAGCACCGACCCGTCCACGACCGAGTCCCGCGAAATACGGCAGTCGGGCCAGATGATCGAGTTGCTGACGACGGCGTCCTCCTCGACGACCGAGTGCCGGCCGATGACGCTGTACGGCAGGATGCGCGCGCCTGGCTTGATGACGCAGCCCTCGTCGATGAAGCAGGGGCCTTCCAGCACGGCGCCCTCTTCGATGCGGGCGTCCGCCGCCACATGCTGCGTGCCGCGCGGCCGGCTGCCGAACGGTTCGGCCAGGAAGCGCCGGTCCATGATGTCCCGGTGCACCTGCGTGTACTTCTCCGGCGTGCCGATGTCGATCCAGTATCCGCGATAGACGTAGGCGACGAACGTCTCGCCTCGCTCGACCAGCGACGGGAAGAAGCTGCGCTCAATCGACCAGACGGTGTCCTTCGGAATCCGATCGAAGGTCTCGGGTTCGAGCACGTAGATGCCCGCGTTGATGGTGTCGCAGGTGATCTCGTCGGCCTTCGGCTTCTCGAGGAAACGCCGGACATTGCCCTCCGCGTCCGTCTCGACCAGGCCGTAGGCGGTGGGGTTGTCGACCGGCGTCAGGACGATGGTGGCCTTCGCCTTCCGCTCGCGGTGCAGCCGGATGACGGCCCCGAGGTCCACCTGGGTCATCACGTCGCCGTTAAATACGACGACGGTACCGTCGTAGTTACCTGTGGCGTATTTGACGGCCCCGCCGGTGCCCAGCGGGTTGGGCTCGACAACGTAGCTGATCTTGATGCCGGACGACTGGCCGTCGCCGAAGACCTCGCGGATCCGGCGGGGCTGGTAGTTCAGGCTCAGCACCACCTCGTCGATCTCCGGGACGGTCCGGACGAGGTCGATCTGGTAGTTGAGGAATGCCCGGCCGAAGACGGGCACGATGGGCTTCGGAGTGTGGAGGGTCAGCGGGCGAAGCCGGGTGCCCTTACCCCCTGCGAGAAGGATGGCTTTCATGACAACCCTCCTATCTTACCCCAGACCTACAATTGGGGTTTGGGAGGATGCGCCGACACGATAGAATGCTACAGGTTCTTCACCTTACAGCCGGCGGTGCCCAGTGCCGATGAATCTGCCCAACGCGATCACCCTGGTCCGGATCTTCCTGGTCCCGCTGCTGGTGGTCGTCCTCCTGACCAAGCCGGAAGGGCGGATGTTCTTCGGCGTGCCCACCCAGCTGCTCGGCGCGGCCATCTTCGGCGTGGCGTCGTTCACCGACTGGCTGGACGGCTACGTCGCCCGCCGGCGGAAGCAGATCACCCAGTTCGGCCAGATGATGGACCCGATTGCCGACAAGCTCCTGACGGCGGCGGCGTTCATTTCGCTCGTGCAGATGGGCGCCACGGCCGCGTGGATGGTTGCCGTGGTGATCGGCCGCGAACTGGCGGTGACGGCGCTCCGCGGGATTGCCTACGCCAAGGGGACCGTCATCGCGTCGTCGAAGCTGGGCAAGCTGAAGATGGTGTTCCAGGTGACCGCCATCCTCCTGCTGATCCTGGGGCACGAAACGTCGCCCTTGCTGTACACGCTCGGGCAGATCGCCATGTGGCTGGTGCTCGTGACCTCGATCGTGTCCGCCTTCGACTACTACCGGAACTTCAGCGCCGCGTTCAGCGCGAAGTAGCTATTTCATCGCCTTTGCCATCTCGGCCTTGATCTTCGCCGCCGCGGCCTTGGCCGGCGCCAGGTACTGGCTCTTCTCGAACTCCTGGATCAGCCTGTCGTAGTAGGGAAGGGCGGCCGCCTTGTTGCCGACCTTCACGAAGCTGTCCGCCAGGTGGAAGTACACCATGTCACGGAGTGGGTACTCGGGATCGGAGTTGACCACGGCCTTGAAGCGCTCGATCGCGCCGGGGTACCACTTGACGCGCCAGTAGAAGAACCCCACCTTGTAGTCCGAGAGGCTGAGCCGGTCCCGGGTCGCGCGGATCTTCGCCCGGGCCTGGTCGAGGAGCGGGCTGTTGGGGAATCGCGCCGCGAACACGCCAAACTCGACAAGGGCCTGCCTCGTCTCGAGCTGATCGCGATCGGCCGACGCCATCTGGTTGAAGTGCGTCAGCGCCAGACGGTACTGCGCGTAATCCGCACGGTTGTGCGTGGGGAAGAACGTCAGGAACTCCTTGAACTCGTTCTGTGCGTAGACGAGCGACTCCGCCGTGTCCTCCCCGAGATACGCGTCGCCCAGGCCGAGCTTGGCGTCCGGCCGGTACGTGCTCTGCGGGTAGTCGTCCACGATCTTGCGGAAGTACTCGCGCGCCGGCGCCCACCTTTTCTTCCCGAGCATCTCCTGTCCCCGCTGGTAGAGGAACTTGTCTGCCTCGAGTATGCCCGTCGGCACGATGCTGGGCTTCTTGGCGCACGCCGGGAGCATCCCCCCGGTGGCGACGACCAGCGCCACTGCCACCGCTCGCAATCCCAATCGACCGGTCATGACCACCTGCAATCCTTCTGCGCGGCCGCGCACTACAACAACTCCGGCACCGACATCAGCCATTGATGCTCGGCCGCCAACCCCTGTTCGAGCGTGAACGCCGGGGCGAATCCGATCTCGCCGCGGGCCCGCGACGTGTCGGCATATGTGTCCCGCATGTCGCCCTTCTGGGGCGGCTCGCGGTGAATCGCGAGGGGACGGCCAGCCAGCCGTTCAATCACCCCCAGGACCTGATTGATCGAGACTCGTGAGCCCCCGCCGATATTGTACACGGCTCCGGGGACGCCGCGTGTGCCGGCGGTCGCGGTGGCCGTCACGGCATCGGCGACGAAGGTGAAATCGCGGGTCTGCTCGCCGTCCCCGTACAGCGTCAGCGCGTCGCCGCGCAGCGCGGCGCGCAGGAACCGGTGGAAGCCCATGTCGGGCCGCTGCCGGGGGCCGTAGACCGTGAAGTAGCGCAGCGCCACCGCCGGCACGCCGTGATTGGCGAAGTACAGGTAGCACAACTGCTCGGCGGCGAGCTTGGTGACGCCGTACGGCGAGAGCGGCTGCAGATGGGTATCCTCGCGCATCGGAATGGGCGCGAGATCCCCGTAGACCGACGAACTCGAGGCATAGACGAACCGCTCGATCGGTCTGCGGCAGCAGGCTTCCAGCAGCCGCTGCGTCGCGTCGATGTTGTTGACCGTGTAGACCTCGAAGTCCCGGCCCCAGCTCTTCCGCACACCGGCCTGCGCGGCCAGATGGAACACGTGGGTCACACCGTCGAGCAGGGCGTCCAGGTCGGCGCCGGCAATGGCGGATTCCACGAACCGGAACGCCGGCTGCCGGCGCGCGCCCTCGAGGTTACGCTCCTTGATCCAGCGCGGATAGTAGTCCGTGAAGCAGTCCAGGCCCGTCACCGACGCGCCGTCCGCCAGAAGCCGTTCCGAGAGCGTCGAGCCGATGAAGCCCGCTGCGCCGGTGACCAGTGCCTTCATGAAAACAACGCCCTCACTCTTTCCGGCAGCTTCCGCGGCCGGCCGGCCGCGTCCGTCGCGGCGTGTACCGTGTGTCCCTCGGCGGCGGTGGCGCCGTCCGCGACGCGCAGCAGTTCGTACGTGAACCTCACGCGGACCGGCGAGAGCAGTTCGCCCGTCGTGCGGATCTCGAGCTCGTCGTCATACCGCGCGCTCTGCCGGTACCGGCAGAACGCCTCGATGACGGGCAGGCGGCTCCCGTGCGCCTCCATCTCCTTGTACGTCCACCCCAGCGCACGCAACCACTCGGTCCGGGCCACTTCGAACCAGGTCAGGTAGTTCGCGTAGTACACGATGCCCATCTGGTCGGTCTCGCCGTACCGGACGCGGAGCACCGTGCGGGTCGTCGGGCCGGTCTTCACGCCTGGAGCACGCCCGTCGCGCCGCGGCGGCGATCCGCCAGCGCGGCGTTTCCGGCTGCCAGCAGCGCCCGCACGGCGGCCTCGGGGTCGGCGGCGTGGAAGACGGCCGCTCCGGCGACCAGCCAGTCGGCCCCGGCCGCCACGACGCCGCGGATGGTCTCGAGGCCGATGCCGCCGTCCACCTCGATGGGCGCCGCGTTGCCCGCCCGGTCGAGCAGATCGCGCACGGCTGTTACTTTCGACGCGCTGCGCGGGAGATAAGTCTGGCCTCCAAACCCCGGGTTCACGCTCATGACGAGGACGAAATCCACATCCGGGGCGATGCCCTCCAGGGCGCCGACGGGCGTCGCGGGGTTCAGGGCGACGCCGGCTTGCAGGCCCAGGCTCTTGATCAGGCCGATCGTCCGGTGCAGATGCGCGACCGCTTCGACGTGGACGGACACCAGTGAGGCTCCGGCCTCGGCAAACGCCGGGATGTACCGGTCGGGGTCGGTGATCATCAGGTGGACGTCGAGCGGGACGGTCGCCACCTTCCTGACCGACCGGACCACCGGCGGTCCGACGGTGAGATTGGGCACGAAGTGCCCGTCCATCACGTCGACGTGAATCAGGCCCGCACCGCCGCGTTCGGCGGCCGCAATGCCGGCCCCGAGCGCCGCGAAATCCGCGGAGAGAATCGACGGCGCGATGCGCACACTCATCGGGCGACCTCGAGCGAGATGGGCTGGTCCGGCGTGACGGCGGAGCCCGCCGACGGACTCTGGCGCAGGATCACGCCTGCCGGCGCACCGGGGTACGACTGCGTGCCCACGATCGTGACTCGCAGGCCGCACGCCCTCAGGACAGCCACGGCGTCGTCACCCGTGATGCCGATGAGGTCGGGCATCACGTAGCTCCGCGCGCGCTCGCCGCGATTGACGAGCACGCCGACGCGCGATCCGTGCGTGCCGGGCGCCGGGTCCTGGGCCACCACCGAGTCGGCCGGATAGCTGGACGACCGGATGTCGGCGACGCCCGCCAGTTCGAGACCGTCCTGCACCACGCGGGCGCGGGCCGTGCGCTCCGTCTCGCCGACCAGTTTCGGCACGATCGACTCCCGCGAGCCTGCACTGATCCAGACACGGACGCTGCGGCCCCGGCGAACAGGGGACCCGGCTGACGGTTCCTGTGTGGCGATGCGGCCAGCCTGGATCTTGGCGTCGAACGGCCGGTTCTCTTCGAGCTTCAGCGTGAGGCCGGCGGAATCCGCGGCGGCCGTTGCCTCGGCGGGCTCCAGGCCGACAAACGTCGGGACGTCCACCTCACGGGTGCGCAACGCGACGCGCATCGCCGCCGTGGCGAACAAGGCGTACGTCGCGGCCAGGGCGCACAGCAGGACGACAATCCGCCCCACCCGACGCACACGTGTTGACAGGGCCATCTGGTGGAAACTGTACTACACGACCGCCGGGAGAGACCAGACGGGAGGGCGCGTCGGGCCACTCACGAGACACGGCGCAGCCGGGCCGCGTAGAACGGCTCGAGACCGTGCGCGTGGGGCGTCGGGCGGAGGTCGCCGGCCTCGTCCAGGCAGGCGCGGGCGGGTTCGGAGAGGGCGGACGGAGCCGCATCATCGCGGACGAAGCCGGGATGCGCGTCGAGGAACGTCAGCACGACCCGGTCGTTCTCCTCGGGCTCCGATGAGCACGTGCTGTAGACGAGCCGGCCCCCCGTCGCGACCGTTTGCGCAGCGTGACTCAGCATCGTCACCTGCCGGGCGGCAAAGCCCGCAAGATCCGCTTCTGTGCGCTTCCACTTGATGTCCGGATCCCGGCGGAGCGTGCCGAGTCCGGAGCAGGGGGCGTCAACGGCCACGCAGTCGAACACCGGGCCGAACGGCGCGCCCGCCAGGAGATCGGCGCAGACGACGGCGACCTGTTCAGCGCCGCTGGCCAGCAGGGTCTGCGCAAGCAGCCGTACCCGTCTCGGACGGAGATCGCACGCGACGATGCCGTTGCCCGAACCCGCCTCAGCGGCCATCTGCGTCGTCTTGCCGCCGGGCGCGGCACAGGCGTCGAGGACGCGCTCGCCGGGGCGCACGCCGGCAAACGCGGCGACCAGCTGGGAGGACTCGTCCTGCACGGCGAACAAGCCCGATCCCGCCAGGCTGGTGCGGAGCGGATTCCCTGACGTCACCGTCAGTCCATCGGCGGCGAACAAGGCGGGCGTCGTGGCAACCCCGGCGTCGGCGAGCATCTCCGCGAGGTGTTCCCGTGTCATCTTCAGCCGGTTGGCGCGCAGCGTCATCGGCGCGGGCCGGTTGTTGAACTCCGCCCACGTGCGGGCCGTATCGAAACCCATGCGCGCGAGCCAGCGCTCGCACAGCCAGCGGGGGTGCGACAGCGCGATCGACAGATAGGCGAGTTGATCGTCGGGGCCCGGCATCGGGAGATGACGGCGCGATCGGCTGATGCGCCGGAGAATCGCGTTGACGGCGCCCGCGGCGCTGGTCTTGCCTTCCGCCTTGCAGAGATCCACCGCCGCGTCGACGGCGGCCGAGTGCGGAATCCGGTTCAGGTGCAGCAATTGGTAGGCGCTCAGGCGGAGCAGGTCGAGCACTTCAGGGTCGAACACGTCGACCGCCCGGTTGCCCGCCCACGCAATCACGTGATCGATCTCGGCCCGCCACCGCAGCGTGCCGTATGTAATCTCGGCCGCCAGCGCCCGGTCGCGATCGTCGGGCAGGCGCGGGCGCTGCTGATCGATGGCGGACCCGAGATCGACACCGCTGGCGTTGACGAGCCGGAGCGAAGCATACGCGGCGCGCCTGGCGGGAGAAATCATGGTGTGAGCACTACACGGGGGCGTCGAAGCTGGACCCCGGCGCAAGAGGGTGGCCGGCGATGAACTCCCCGGCGTTCATCGCGCGCCGGCCTTCCGGCTGCACGACAAGCACGTCCAGGAGCCCGTCACCGGTTTGCACCGTGATCGCGTCGCGCGACACGCCGATGACCGTTCCAGGCCCGGCGGACGCGGCCGGCACGGCGGCGGCCGTCAGGGCGGACGGTACACGGCTCCTGATCACGATCAGCCGGCGGCCGTGGAGGAACGTGCACGCGAGCGGCCAGGGCTGCAGCCCCCGCACGCGGTTGTGCACCGCCGCTGCGCTGATACGCCAGTCGATCGGGCCCTCTTCCTTGAGCAGGCGCGAGGCATACGTGCTCGCGGCGTCGTCCTGCGGCATGGCCTCGGCGCGTCCGGCGACCATGTCGCCGATGACGGCCATCAGCGCACGGGCACCGATGAGGGCGAGATCCTGTTCGACGTCCGCGCTGGTGTCGTCGGGCCCGATCGGCCGGCGCGCAACCGCGTAGACGCCGCCCGCATCGAGTGCCTGCACCACGCGCATGATGCTGACGCCGGTCTCCGTTTCGCCGGCCATGACGGCTCGATGCACGGGGGCAGCGCCCCGGTACTTCGGCAGGATCGAGGCGTGCACGTTGATCAACCCGTGCCGGGGCATGTCGAGCACCGCGGCCGGGAGAATCTTGCCGTAGGCCGCGACGACGCCGAGGTCGGCGTTCATCGCGCGCAGGGCGTCGAGGGCCGCCTCGTCCTTGAGGCGGGCGGGCTGCATCACCGGAATCCCGTGCGCATCCGCGAGTAGCTTGACGGGGCCGCTCGTCACCTGCTGGCCGCGGCCCCGTGGCTTGTCCGGTTGCGTGACGACACCGACGACGGGGCAGGGCGAATCAATCAGCGCCTGGAGCGTTGGGACCGCGAAGTCGGGCGTTCCGAAGAAGACGATGCGCCAGGGGGAGGCAGACGTCTCTACCATTTGCCCGTACGCGCCAGCTTCTTGATTCGGCGCACGATGACGTCACGCTGGATGCCGTGGAGGCGGTCGAGGAAGACCCGCCCATCGAGATGATCCATCTCGTGCTGGAATGCGCGGGCCAGCAGTTCCGTGCCTTCGATGATCCGTTCGTTGCCGTCGAGATCGAGGCCTTTGACCACGGCCTTGCCGGGCCTGGCCACCGAGGCGTTGAACCCCGGCACGCTCAGGCAACCCTCCTCCTCGAACTGCATGCCATCGCGATCGACGAACTCCGGATTCACGAACACGATCAGGCCGCCGGGATTCCGGCCCACGGAAAGGTCGACGACGAACAGCCGCAGGGGCACGCCGATCTGCGGCGCCGCGAGGCCGATGCCTGGCGCGGCGTACATCGTCTCGGTCATATCCTTGACGAGGGTCGCGATCTCACCGGTGATGTCCGGCACGGCCTCCGCCGGGCGGTGCAGCACGTCGCCGCCGTACTTCACGATGGGCCGGATCACTCCGCGCCCCCCCGTGCCGGCGCCGTGAATCGCCTGGCGATCGCGGCGGTTGCGCTCGCGTGCTGCCGCCGGAAGTCGTCGATGCTGTCGCCGCCGAAGCGGTCCAGGCACGCACCCGCGAGGACGAGCGCCACCATGGCCTCGCCAATCACCGCGGCAGCCGGGACCGCGCAGACGTCGCTGCGTTCGATGGCGGCCGAAGCGGGTTCGAGCGTCACGATGTCGACGGAACGAAGCGGCGTCATCAGCGTGGCGATCGGCTTCATCGCGGCCCTGACGCGGATCTCCTCGCCGTTCGACACGCCGCCCTCGATGCCGCCGGCGTGGTTCGTCGGCCGGGCGAAGGGGACGCCGCCGTCGCCGTCGGTCGGCCGCACGACGATCTCGTCGTGCACGCGCGACCCCGGCTGCCGGGCGGATTCGAGTCCCAGGCCCACCTCGACCGCCTTGATGGCCGGGATGGACATCAGCGCCTGCGCCAGCCGCCCGTCGAGCCGCGTGTCCCACTGGGCGTAGCTGCCAAGGCCGGGCGGGACGCCCGCGGCCGCGACCTCGAAGACGCCGCCGATCGTGTCCCCGGCGTCGCGGGCCGAATCGATGGCGGCCATCATCGCGGCGGCCGCCTTCCGGTCCGTGCAGCGCGTTGGATCGTCGTCGGGCAGCTGCGCGATCTCCGTGAACGCGACTGGATCGGCCGCGTCGATCGTGACGGCGCCGATGGCCACCACGTGGCTGGCGATGCGGATGCCGATCTGTTGCAGGAGCTGCCGCGCGACGGCGCCGGCCGCGACGCGGGCGGCTGTTTCGCGCGCGCTCGCGCGCTCGAGCACATCACGCAAATCCTCGTGCCCGTACTTCAATCCGCCCGCCAGGTCCGCGTGGCCCGGTCTCGGGCGCGTCACAGGAGCCCGTTTCGCTCCGCCTGCACCGTCGGGGATGCGGGCGTCTGCGGACATCGTGTGTTGCCAGTTCACCCAGTCGCGGTTCTCGATCCGCAGCGCGATCGGTGCGCCAGTCGTCCGCCCGTGACGGATGCCGGCGACGATGGTCGCCGTGTCGGACTCAATCGACATGCGCTTGCCGCGTCCGTATCCCCCCTGCCTGCGGCGCAGGTCCCGGCGCACGCCGTCGAGGTCGAGCGCGAGACCGGACGGCACACCGTCCAGCACCACGATCAGCTCGCGGCCGTGAGATTCTCCCGCCGTTAGGAATCTGAACATCTGGTCGCTATTCTATCCGACCATTGCCGAATCTGCCTCCGTGACGCAGGCCCGCATTGGCAGTATTTGCCCGCCCCGTTTCCCGTGCGGCGGATTTCCCCGTGATCGCGGGAACGCGCAATGGCGCCGCTCAGGCGCCTTTCTTGCAGAAGGGTCCGGCAGGTGGTGGCGATGTACGACGCAAGCGCACTGGCGGACGACAACCCGACACGCGGCGAGATGACGACGGCCGATCCCCGAGGCATGCCGGGCCTGCTGCCGCGCGGACCCGCTGCGACGGAACGCTCGCTTCAACGCGAGATCGGTTGGCACCGACGGAGAGGTTTCGGGCCGGAGGCCGCGACTCGGGCGGTGGAACTCGGCTATCTGCTGCTGTGGCGAGGCCGCCTGGCGCCCAGTTGGGATGCCGCCGAACAGGCCAGCCGTTTGTGCGCCTCGGCGGTGTCAGCCTGTGCCGCCGTCCGCGCCCGCGTCCTGTCGGGCTGGGTTCGTCTGGCGCAGGATCGCGTGGACGAGTCGGTGCGGCTCTTCCAGCAGGCGTTGACGGAGTCCGCCGGACACCGGGGATGCTGGTGCGAGGCTGGAGCCCGTGTCGGTCTGGCCCGCGCGTATGTCGAGGAGCGGCGGATAGGCGATGCCCTCGGTGTGCTGGGAGACCCGGCGGCGGAGCCGCCGTGGCTCGGCGAGTTGTGCGGCCGGGGCAGGCCGTTTTGTGCGGGTGGCGGGGAAGCCACGCATCTGGCGCCGTGCCATCTGGCGGCCGCGGTCGCCGACGTCCGCATCCGGATTGCCGTGGCGACGGGAACGGCAGAGACGGCCGCCGGGTGGCTGGACGGGCTTCGCGCCACCGGCCCGCCGGCGTCGGCTCCGGACCGCGTCGTGCTGGCGTGCTGTGACACCGCGCTGGCCGGCGCGCTGGGCCGGCCACGGGACGCCGCCGCCGCGTGCGCGTCGGGCCTGCGTGCGGCCAGGGCGAACCGCGCCGCTCTCCTGGCGTCGGAACTCCGCACCGTCTACGCGGCCGCGCTGGTGACCATGGGACGGTGGGCGGATGCGGACCGGCTGGTGTCGCGTCTTGCGCATGGGAGCCGGAGCCGATCCGCGAGGTTCGCGCGGCAACTGTCGGACCTGCGGCGGGCGATCGACGCGGGGCGGGGCCGGCCTGCCGTGGCATCGGATCTCGCCTCCGCGCCGCTGCTGATGGCGGACGTTCTGCCCATCCTCCACGCCTGCGCGGGAAATGACGATTCGTCCCACATGCTGGGCGAGTGCTGCCGCGCGATCCGGTCGTCGACGAAGGCCTCCGGCGTGGCGGTGTTCGCTCGCGGGCGTGGGACGGCGCTGGCGGCGGTCGGCGCACGCGTCTCGTTGTCGCAGCCGGCCAGAGCCGCCCTGACGTCAGGGCCGGGCGGCGAGGGAAGCATCGAGACCGCGTGCGAACTCGTCACATTCGTGTCGACCGCGGGCTCCATGCACGGGGCCGTGGCGGCGCGATGGCCGAGACAACCCCGCCGCGACAGTACCCGCCACCGGGCGCTGATGCACGCGGCGGCGTTGATGATGGCGCCGGCCGTACGCGCGCTGGCCTTCGAAGTGCGGGATGAGACCGGCGGGAGTGGAAGCCTGGCTGACATTGCCGGGAACAGCCCCGCCGTCGTGGCGCTGCGACGGGACATTGCCGGGGCCGCGTCGGTGCCGTTCCCGGTGCTCGTCCACGGGGAGAGCGGCAGCGGCAAGGAACTGGTCGCGCGATCCATCCACGCCGCCAGCGACCGGCGCGGGCGGCGGTTCTGCGCGGTCAACTGCGCGGCGCTGCCGGACGAGTTGTGCGAGGCGGAACTCTTCGGCCATGCACGCGGCGCGTTCACGGGCGCGTCCGTCGACCGGGCCGGGCTGTTCGAAGAAGCGGACGGCGGAACCTTGCTGCTCGACGAGGTAGGCGAGCTCTCGGCGCGCGCACAAGCCAAGCTCCTTCGTGTGATCCAGGAAGGGGAGGTGAGGCGGCTGGGAGAGAATGCCCATCGACGGGTAGACTCGCGCATCATTGCCGCCTCCAACCGGCCGCTGGAGACCCTGGTTTCGGAGGGCCGGTTTCGCCTCGACCTCCTGTATCGCCTCGATGTCATCCGGATCATCGTGCCCCCGTTGCGGGAGCGCATCGAGGACATTCCGCAACTCGCGGTGCGCATCTGGCGCCACGCGGCGGCACGGGCAGGCAGCCGCGCCGAACTGGCGGCGTCTGCGCTTTCCGCGCTGACGCGATATGACTGGCCCGGCAATGTCAGGGAACTCCAGAACGTGCTGTCCGCGCTTGCCGCCTACGGCCCGCGGCAAGGCCGCATCGGCGCCGAGCGGCTGCCCGCGCATGTCGCCGGCGGGCCGCTGCGGCCCGCCACCGTCCGCACCCTGGACGCCGCACGGCAGGCCTTCGAGCAGGCCTTCGTCCGTGAGGCCCTGGCACGCCACGGCAACCGGCGTGCGGCGGCAGCCACAGAACTCGGGATCACGAGGCAGGGCTTCGCGAAACTCCTCGTTCGCCTGGGCATCACCCGCGACGGATAGCGAATCCGGCTGATGAACCGGGATCGCCAGGCTCCAGCCTGGCTGGTAGATAAAGGTA
>Ga0334722_10003572_pt1 | contig 16645 bp, 14 predicted proteins | sample C3_bottom_MG_FD_207210 | JGI IMG/M metagenome (GOLD analysis project Ga0334722, IMG submission 207210) | Sediment microbial communities from Yellowstone Lake, YNP, Wyoming, USA - C3_bottom | ecosystem: Environmental > Aquatic > Freshwater > Lake > Sediment | place: USA: Wyoming | collected...
ATCCAGGCGGCCCCTACCAGAGCAGCCAACAGTTGAAATGCGCCGACGGATAAGAAGATCGCCGCCAGGGCGAAAAGCGTCGCCGCGACAATGGTAAAGCCCAGCCACAATCCCAGCCGGCGCGCCGGACCGATAATCGCTTTATCGACTACCGATTGGGCTTCTTGCCGCAAATATTGGCCGGCCAGCGCGATCAGATCGAGAGCGACGTCTGTAGCCGATTCTTCTTTTTGCTCTTCCGGTGTCAAATAGTTTTCCTTTCGTTGGGCCATTTCGCGGTGCATTTCGCGGGGTCTGGTCTTGCATCGTGCACGCTTGCCGGCTCGTTCACGAGGCAAGACCTGACCCCGCTATGGCTTTATCGGTGTTTTTACCCGTCTCGTTGATCTTTTGTCAAGTCTATTGGCTTTTCAGAGAAAATTCTCATAAAATAGAGACGGCCTGTTTCGGCCAAAAGTTGGGTGGAAGATGAGCCAGACTTTGATTTTGAACGCCAGCGCGGAACCGCTGAGTTTTATCCCTGTGCGACGGGCGATCGTCCTGGTCCTAAAAGAAAAGGCCGAGATCGTCGAGGGGCATGTGGAGAAGAGGATACGGTCCGCCAGCTGGGAAATGCCTTATCCGCTGGTCGTGCGGTTGGTACACTACGTCCAAATCCCCCGGCGCTGGCGCAGCGTGGTCGCCAACCCCATTCTTTTTGCCCGCGATAGCTATACTTGCCAATACTGCGGCCGCCACAAAAGCGCGCTCGGCCGCAAAGAGAGATTGACCCGGGAACACGTCAAGCCGGTCTCCCGCGGCGGCGCCGATACTTGGGACAACGTCACTACCGCTTGTTCGACCTGCAACCACAAAAAGGGCAGCCGTCTGCCTTTTGAAGTCAAGATGTACCCCCGGTCCACGCCCTTTGAGCCCCGCTACATCGCCATAGTCCTGCTCGGCCAGGCGGCCGGCGTCGAGCAGAGACGGTATATTGAACCGTTCATCAAATAAATCAGGGACAGTATACCTATTTATAGGCATAAATGAGCCATAACCAGCGAAACCGCTCCCCGCAATGGCGTTTGAGGCTGAAAAATCATAGAGCTTATCGCCGCTGAGTTAAATAGTCTGCCGGCGAAACGATCAAGACACCTTTAAACTTCTTGCCGAAGAAAGGGCCGAAGTGGGTGATATCACCTGTTATCAGGTGAGATGCCTTGGCGCCGACCGCGGCAAACAGAATGGGGCGATCTTTTTCAGCCAGATCAGGCAGCGTCTCCATGAAATAGGCCGGGGGAACAAGATCGATTACCTCGACCTCTCTCAACAAAACATCAAGCTCATCGCACTGGCTATTGTTTAAATTGCGGCGGGCTTCCAAGGAAGCATACGTTGAAGTGATTAATTTGGCGGCCGGCAAGCGCCAAAGGCGCCTTAAGCCGGCATCTGAGCGATAGGCCGCTGAAAAAAGGATGTTTGCATCCAGAAAAAGTCTGTCCATAGATTACTTGCCGGGTTTTTTATGAAGTATTTTCGCAGGATCCAACCCTATTTTCCGGATTTCTTCAACCGCTCGCTTGTAATCTGCCTCGTCAATCGCAGTGGACAGCAAGAATTCCGCCCGCCGCTTCGGCGAATAAATCTCAATCGGCACGGCCAGGGCCGGCCGAATCAAGATGCCGTCTTCGCGCTCTTCGGTTATGACGAGCGAGCCCTCTTCGATACCGAAATGACGGCGCATTTTTGCCGGGATAACCACCGTGCCGCGTTTGCCGACTTTTGTTGTTTCCATCCGTCATCTCCTCATATATACAGAAAAGCCAAATATCTGATAATCTGATTATTTACCCAATTGCTGTGCCTGTCAACAAGCGGATTAATTCAGGGAAGGTATACCTATTTATGGGAATAAAGAAGCCACGACATCCGAAACCGACCCCGGCAACAAGATTACCTCATACAGATACAACGAGCTCGGCCAGACCGTGATCTAGCGGCGGTTACGTAGGAGAAACTATTATTGGAAGGAAATTAGAGAAAAATTGGGACTTGACCCAAGCCGTCCTATATAAAATCAATTATTACTGGGGCTCACGGTATATCTTTTAGCCGCCCACTGGTCGTCGTTTTTCTCAAACTCCCAACGACTAATCCATGTGCCATATATGCCGATATGGTATTCAACTGGAACCACCAAAATATTGTCGCCTTGCTTTTCGGTTGGTTGAAGCTTAAATTCGGAAAGCGGCATGCTTTTTCTTAAGGCAACATAATCAGCTTTCGGCTGTCTGGCCTTATTCTCCGGTGGTTGCATATCGAAAGCTTTGCTTAAATGCTGATCCTTATAGGCATTAAAGTAATCGGTTACATATTGTTCGGGCGTTTTAATCCTCACCGTCGCTGAACTGCTATCACCGGCAAAAACTGCTTTATATGCAGTTCTTTTGGCGGGCTTAACTCTCACCTTAAAGACGCCACCGCCTTTAGTTGTCAGTGTTTCGATTACCTTCCCATGGACTTTTATCTGAATTTTTTTGCCGGCCAGACCTCGGCCTAGATTATCTGTGAGTCTGCCTGACAAGCGGGCGGACCGACCGAACGCAATAAGCTTTGGTTTAGCGGACAGAGATATCTTAGCTTGGGCAATTCCCGGACTTAGAACAAAAACTGCTATTAGAACCGGGATTGACACCTTCCATGAAAAGTCAGATATTTTCATCAACCATCACGCCCTTTTTTGCTCGATAAGCATTTTGAAGTCATTTCTCGCAGGAGCCGATTGACCTGCGGTAAATTTATTCTTAAGCGGCTGTCTCTTTTGGATTATTTTGTAGACCTTGCATTGCCGGGTAACGCAAATCCAGCCTAAAGCTAAAACCAACCAGGTTGTCTCAAAGATACCGTCAAAAGACCGCATCGGCAACATTAAGTAATAGTGAAAAAGTTGGGAAACTTAGGAAACCAGCTTCGAGATGCCCAACCCGGTGGCTAGGTCAGTTTATTTTTGCGATAAATCCGGATGACGGTCCGGTTGCGAACTGCGCTAGCCACGAGTACCAATCGGACCTGTCATGCTTGGTCATGCTGATCAACGCCGCTATTGTATAATTGAAACCCTGTGTGCCGACCGCGAAAGCGTGTCCGTCGTCATCGAGGGCGATGCCCGTGGCGATAGATCCGGGTATTTTCTGACCGCCCAACCGCTTGCCGTTCGAGGAAAATATTATGGCTGTCGCTCTTGACCCGGCGAGCGGGCTAAGCGAATAACCCGTTAAGTAAATCCGGTTCATGCGGTCAATTGCCGATCCCCAAATTGGAGAGCGATCGACTCGGTGGCTCCATAAATTATAACCGTTCGGCGTATATTTTCTAACAAAACCCCTCGCGCCGGAGATGCCGGCAACGTACACTCTCCGATCGGAATCAATGGCCACATTGGTAGCTAAATCGTCGAGAGATCCGCTAAACTGCTTCGTCCAGATCACTTTTCCGTTGGCGCTGTACCTTCGCAGATAAGCATCCGAACCGCCGCGGTCCTTCATGTGGGGCAATTTCCTGGTAGTCGAACCCGCTAGGTATATTTCATTTCTTCTCGAAATCGCCACGTCCATTGCCACGTCCAGCCCTCTGGTGCCGAATTGTTTTATCCATTTCGCTCTGCCGCCGGCCGTGAACTTGCGTATAAACACGTCGCCTTTGCCGCCGTAGAATCGCTGCTTGGGCAGAGCGCCTTCCGTTGTTCCCGCGACATAAACGGCGCCGTCCGGACCGCATTCAACAGCAAGGGCGTAATCGCTGTTTGAGGAGCCGAACTGCCGAGTCCAGCGTTTCTCTCCGTTCAAATCGTATTTTCGGATAAATGCATCCCGGCCGCCGGCCGACTTTTCTCCTCTTAGCTCCCCGTTTGATGTACCGACAACGTAAATAGCCTGGTTCCGCCGATCGATTGCCACTCCGAGCGCGGTTGAGTCCGCGCCGATCGTTTTGGTCCATATCGGTCTTCCTGAGCCGTCATATTTGCGAACGAATCCTCTTAAACTTCCCCAGCCAAATTCATTCGCGCCCACAGCGTAAACATTGCCGGAGGCATCCGCGACCGCTTTAAGGGAGCTGCTCTCTCCTTGAATCACGTCAGTCATGTCCTTGAACCAATCGAGATGAATAGCGGATGGCGCCGCCCAAGAAGTTAATAAACTTGAGATCAGACCAACTGCGATAATCGCGGCTGTGAGGCCCGAACGGATACCGAAAAGCATAGCCACCCCTGTTTGCAAACATATCTAATGCTATGATTGTAGCATCTAGTGCTTGGTTGTATAAAGTCCCAGTTTTGTCTGGAGTTCAAACACTTCATGGCTTATTTTAGGCGCTTGCCGTTTGCCGCCCGCCTCAACATTTTGATAAGTTCGGTTGCCGGTTGTTTTGACGCCTGCTTAGTGATATTGTTTTTTCTACTTTTGATTCCATGGAATTAGCGAGCGCCAACCCCCATCCGGCAGGCAACGGATGGGGGTTCAACGAAAGGACCGCTCATGCATCGTATCGCCAAGCGCATTTTCTATTGCAAGCTGTGCTTTGTGTTCTTTGTCGGCGCTATCGCTTCTACATTGCTCGCCTCATCGGCGACCGGCGCAAGCGCGGGAAGCTGGAAAAGTCTTGGCCCGGAAGGCGGGCCCGTCGACTCTGTCATTTTATCGCCCGATTTCGCTCGCGATCAAAGTCTTTTTGCCGTGACCGGAAACGGCATCTTTAAATCCAACGACAGCGGCGGCAACTGGGCTAAAATGTCTATCGACGCCGATAAGAATCCGGTGGAAAAAATAGAGTTTTCGCCAAATTATGCCGCCGATAAGACTGTCTTCGCCATGGCCGGCAACGGCCTCTACAAATCGACCGACGGCGGCCGGACTTGGCTGCGGGCAAAGTATTTGAACCGCTCCCTCCAATACGAGACTATCGCCATATCGCCGAATTATGCTCAAGACGGAACAATCTTTCTTAACGATCACGTGCTCTTTAGAAGCACCGACGGCGGCCGGACATGGGTTATAGTGAAGAAACAATGCGGCCCAAACGGATACTTAACAAGCTTCGTTTTTTCTCCTAGCTATTCAAAGGACAAGACAATCTTCACTTTTATGGAGGAAGACGGGCTCTATAAGTCGACCAATAGAGGCAATAGTTGGAAGAAGCTTCGGAATGTCAGATACCGGTACGACTCCGAATTCACGACTATTGTCTTGTCGCCGCGGTTCAGAAAAGACAAAACGGTATTTCTTACCTCCGGCGCAGGCAACCTGCTCGTGTCGAGAGACGGCGGCAAGAGTTGGGAAAAAGCAATCAATGGCTATACCCGATCCGTTAGTTACTCGCCTGATTATAGCCGGGACAAAACGATATTCGCGGTAGTCAATGGCGCCCTCTACAAATCGAAAAATCGCGGCGCGACCTGGAAAAAGCTGGAAACCGGGCTGGGCGGTTATTTCTCGGCCATAACGTTCTCCGCGAATTATGCGCAAGACCGGACGCTCTACGTTGTCAGGTCCGGCGGTCAAGAATTATCCAATGTTTTTCGTTCAGCGGATGGCGGCAAGACATGGCATGAGACGATCGGACTCCCGGGGGGCTACGGAGGGGTGTCTCAAATAGCGCCGGCCCCAACGCTTAAGACGGACGGAATTTTTTTCGTTGCCACAGGGGCAGGCGTCTACCGGTCCACCGATAAAGGCAATACCTGGGTCGGCTGCAATAAGGGCTTAATTGCCTCGAGCGTCGATTTTGTCATACCGTCTCCAACGTATGGTGTGGACAGAACGATCTTTTCCGGCAATTATAGCGATCTATATAAATCGACGGACGCCGGCGCCAACTGGGGCATAATCATGCGGGGGGCAGAACTATACAACCCGAGAACCATAGGCGTTTCGCCTAACTATAGCATGGATAAGACCATCTTTATCGGTAAATCTCAGGGACTCTTTCGATCGAACGACGGCGGGTCGAGCTGGAAAAAACTGAAAATCAAAGCGCCAAATGACTATACTTGGGACGCGATCATCGCGTTGTCTCCCAGCTATGCTGTAGATAAGACCGTTTACGTGTCTGCCAATAATTGGAGCTCTACTTCTTTTTTTAAATCGACCGACGGCGGGGGAAGCTGGCACAAAATAGCTGCCAAAGCGGGCGGCAATTCTCTGATACCGCAACAAATCGCCCTGTCGCCGGCATACACCACTGACAGAACTGTTTTCATAACTGATATGCGGTCTCCCTATCTGTATAAATCGACCGATGGCGGGGTTCATTTTCGCCGGCAAAATAAGCTGCGGGGGCAAATGTATGAAAGCATCGCGGAGATTTTAGTATCACCAAACTATGCGTTGGATCGAACCGTTATCGCGATATCAGACCGCGACCGGCTCTATCGGTCGGAGAGCGCCGGCAAAAAATGGCATTATCTTGATCGTTCCGGAGACACTGCGGCCTTTTCCCCTAATTACGCCCTGGACAAGACTATTTTCGTCGGCTTTTATTGGTTTCCTTGGTCGTATAGCAAACCGGCGTTAAGTCTGTCGGCGGATAAAGGCGATAGTTGGACGGCAATCCCGCCGACCCGGAGCCTTTTGCACGCACGCATAGCGCCCTCGCCCGATTACGCCAACGACAAAACCATCTTTGCGCCCACAGAAGGCGGCGGAGTGGCAAGCTATACTTTTGACTAATTGTTTGCCGGGGCGCTGCCTATCCAGATAGTCACGGTAGCGCCTTTTTTAGAAGAGGCGTCCGCCTCCGGTTTCTGGGTGACGACTTTGCCGATGAGATCGGGTCCGGAGACGCCGGCTTTGAGTTGGACGTTAAAGCCGGCGTCGCGGAGCGTGGTTTTGGCCGACTCTTCGTCCAGGCCGACCACTGAAGGCACCGTCACCGCGAGCGGACCCTTGCTGATGGTGACGGCCACGCTTTCGCCCCTGGCGATGGAGACGCCTTGAGCCGGGTCCTGGCGGATGACACGGCCGACTTCGACCTCGTTGTCGTTAGCTTCTTCCGTATGAATGACCAGTCCCACCGAGGCCAGGGCCGAGCCGGCTTCGTCGGCGGTCTTGCCGATCAACCACGGCACCTTCGACGGCCGCGGACCCGTACTTACCAGCAGGCTTATATAGGCGCCCCTGGAGACCCGGGCATTGCCCCCCGGTTCCGAAGAGATGACGTAACCTTCTTCGACGCTGTCGTTATAATCGCTGCTGATATCGACGACGCGCAGTCCGAGATTGGAGATGGTGCGCATGGCGTCATTTTGAGATTTCCCTCTCAGGTCGGGCACGGTCACGCGCGCTTGCCCTTTGCTCAGGCTAACTGAGATAGTGCCGCCGGCCGGCAGTTTCTTGCCCCGGCTCGGTGTCTGGTCGACGATGCGTCCGGCGGCGGTGTCCACGTCAAACACCCTGCTGCCGACCCGGACTTTCAGCTTGCCTTCGGCCGCCAGGTCTTTTGCCTCGTCGAGGGTCTTGCCGGTCAAGTTCGGCACTTCGGTGCGGGCCGCGCGGCCCATGAAATAATTTGTTGCCCAAGCCGAACCGGCAAAGAGCAGCAACAGGGCTAGAATGAAAGCGGCTATCCGCCACCGGCGACCGCGCGGCGGCGTCTCGGGGCGGCGCTCGGGCCGAGACGGCCTCGGCATGACGACGGTCATCTCGCCGGCGTCCGCCATCTCGCGAGGGGCCAGAACCGGGAGGCCGTCGGCGGCCCGGCCCAGATCGTCGCGGAGTTCAATGGCTGAATGATACCTGTTGGCCGGGTCTTTAGCCATCGCCTTGGCCACGATCGCCGCCATGGCGGCGGGGATATCGCTATTAAGTTCGCTCAGGGGCACAGGCTGTTCCTGGATCTGCTTTAAAGCGACAGCCACCGGGCTGTCGCCGTTGAAGGGCACTTTGCCCGCGAGCATCTCATAGATGACGACGCCGAGGGAGTAGATATCGCTGGCGGCGCCGACCTCGTCCCCTTTAGCCTGCTCGGGGGAGATATACTGGGCGGTGCCGAGAATGGCCCCTGTCTGGGTGACATTTGAAGCCGAAGACCTGGCGATACCGAAATCGGTCACTTTGACTTCGCCGTCGTCGGTGATGACGATGTTATGGGGCTTGACGTCTCGGTGGACGATGCCGTTCTTATGGGCGAACTGCAAAGCGGCCGCCACTTGGCGGGCTATATCCACGACGTAGTTGGCCGGGAGAGGGCCTTCTTCATTGATGATCTGCTTCAAATTCCGGCCGACCAGATATTCCATGACGATGAAATAGGTGCCCTCTTCGGAGCCCCAATCGTACACGTTGACGATGTTGGGCTGGTTCAGGTTTGCCGCCGCTTGGGCTTCCCGGCGGAAGCGGGCGACGAAATCTTCTTCGGCGGCGAATTGGGCGTGCAGGACCTTGACGGCGACGGTGCGGTCAAGGGTCGTGTCAAAGGCTTTATAGACCTCGGCCATGCCGCCGATGCCGATTTTTTCCTCTATTCTGTATCTACCGCCGAAAATCTTATTGATCATTTATCTGCTCCAATAATACCAGATACCGGCTAATGGTCGACCTTGAGGGCGGTCTTGAATATCTCTTTGGCTATCGGCGCGGCCGTCCGCCCGCCAAGACCGCCGTTTTCGACCAGGACGGCGACGGCGACTTTGGGATGATCGGCGGGGGCGAATCCGACGAACCACGCGTGCGGCGGTTTGCCGCCGCCGACTTCAGCCGTCCCGGTTTTTCCCGCCACGGCCACGGCTTGTAGCCAGGCGGCGCGGCCGGTGCCGTCTTTAACGGCGGCCGCCATCATCTTTTTGACTTTAGCCGCGGTCGCGGCGTCGGTCGCCCGGCGCCAGAGGCGCGGGCGGGCCTGATAACGGACGCCGCCTTCGTAGTCGCGGACGAATTCAGTCAACCACGGTCGGTAAATTTTGCCGCCTTCACCGATGGCGGCCGCCGTCAACGCCATCTGCAGCGGGGTCGCTAAAGTCCGGCCTTGTCCGACGGCGGTCCAGGCCGTCATCACCTTGTCCATCGACGCCGCCTCGGGAATAAGACTGGTCGCCGCCGGCAGATCGAAAGGCGGCTGTGAATTAAAGCCGAAGTCTTGGGCGGCGCCGACCAGTCGGGCGGCGCCCAAGTCCAAGCCGACCTGGGCGAAGATAGTATTGGTCGACTTGGTGAACGCTTTTTCCAGTGTCATCCGCCCCTGGTCCTGGTCGGCGAAGTTGGTTACTTTGCCGCCGTATACCGGCAGGACAGCCGGCCCGTCATAGACGGAGGTCGGTTTGGCGACCCCCGAGCTTAAGGCGCCGGCGGTCGTGATTATCTTGAAAGTGGAGCCGGGCGGATAGCGGCCCTGTGACGCCCGGTTGACGAGCAAGCCTTCGACGCCGGCGATATTGTGCCAGTCGCTTTCAATCAGATTCGGATCGTATGAAGGGCGGCCCGCGATAGCTAAGACGGCGCCGGTGGCCGGATTGAGGACGACCACGGCCCCCCGGCGGCCGGCGAGAAGGTCCCAGGCTTTGTTTTGCAGTTCCGGGCGGATCGATAACGTGATATCGAAACCGCGCCGGTGTCTGTTTGCCAGTGAGTTATACCAATCCTGCCACGAGCTGAAGTGGCGCCTGCCCGTCAGCCAGGCGTTTTCTCCGGCTTCAATGCCGGAGCGCCCTCTTGTCGGGCTGTAATACCCGGTGGCGGCGGCAAAGGCCGCGCCCCGGGGGTATTCGCGCCGATAACCGCCGCCTTGCGGGCGGCTGGTCGCCAGGATAGTGCCGTCGGCGGCATATATATCGCCGCGGTCGACGGTCATCTCTTCGATAAGGGCTCGCCGGTTCCCCGGATGGTCGGCGAGGTCGTCCGAGAAAGCTTGTCGATAGGTGAGCGCGAAAAGCAGGCTGAGTATGGCCGCTATGATAAAGCCGGCGCTGTATCTAAGTCTTGATTTCATCATTTTGCGCCGATATCGATAAGAGCAATCCGACAATGATAAAGCTCGATACGATCGAGCTGCCGCCGTAACTGATGAAGGGCAACGTCACCCCGGTGAGCGGGATGAGTTTGATGACGCCGCCGATGATAACGACAGCTTGGATGCCGGTAACGGTCGCTAGTCCGGCCGCGAGCAGCATCGAAAAGTCGCTCCTCGACCGGAGCGCGATGTGAAAGCCGCGCTCGACGAGGAGCATATAGACCAGGAGCACCGCCGCCGCTCCGGCGAGACCCAGCTCTTCTCCCAGGGCCGAAAAGATAAAATCCGTGTGGACGGCCGGCATCGTCACCGACCGACCAAGGAGGCCGGCGCCTAAGCCGGTCCCGGTCATGCCGCCCGCGGCCAGGGCAAAAAGCGATTGCGCTACCTGGTATGCCGAACCGCCGACATCGGCCGGGAGCGGATTCAGCCAGACATGGACGCGCGACGCTACATGAGGAAAGAGCCGGTAAGCGCCGCCGGCGCCGCTCAAGAACAATATGGTCCCGACGAAGACAAAAGCCGGCCGGCCGGTGGCGATATAAAGCATTACCAGGAAGAGACTGAAGAAGATAAGCGATGAACCGAGGTCGCGCTCGAGCACCAGGATCGCCAATGACAGCAGCCAGGTCACGAAGAGAGGCCCGAAATGCTTCGGTTCCGGCCAGGCCAATCCCAGCAAACGGCGGCGTCCGGCCGTTAAGACCTCCTTTTTTTCCGCCAGGTAGGCGGCGAGGAATATGACCAATAATATCTTGGCGGGCTCGGCCGGTTGAAACGAATAACCGCCGATCACCAGCCACAGTTTCGAGCCGCCCCGGACGGTGCCGACAAAGATCGGCGCCAGCAGCAAGCCGATGCCGCCGACGCCGGCCAGGTATTTAAACTCGCCGAGGCGGTCCGGGTCGCGAATGAGCGAGACGGCGGCTATAACCGACGCCAGCCCCAAAGCCATCCAGACTTGCTGAACGATCAACTGGGAGCTGCCGAGCGAGCGGAGTTCGATCAGTCCCAGGACCGCCAGGAAAGCGCAGAGAGTCAAGAGCAAAGGGTCGGCTCCCCGGGCCTTGAATCTCACCGCCAGATGAGTCAAAAGCAAGGCCCCCGGCACCAGCCAGATATCTTTAGGCCAGGTCCACGAGCCGGTGCGGGCGGCCTGGACGATCGCCGCGCCGCCCGCCAGTGTCCCGACGGCCAAAACCAGACCGATAAGTTCCCGGTTCCGCTTATTTCCGGCGCTCATCGGCTCCTCCGGCTCAGTTGCTCAAGGTCGAAAAGCAACTTCTTCAGCCGGTTTCCGTCTCCGACTGCCAGCCCTTTCGACAGTCGTTCCCGATAATAGGCGGGCAACCTGTCTACGCGGATCGATGTCGTTCGCTCAAGACGGCCAAGCCGGAAACCGGCAAATCCGGTGGGGAGTCCGCGTCCCACCGCCACCCGGCGGTTTAGCGAGACCAGATAGAAGTTGCCGTTGAGCCAGGCGGAGACGGAGGCGGCGGCCAGAGCCAGTGCCAGAAGCCCCGCCGCGAGCGGCAGGAGTTTGAGCAGGCGTCTTTTCTTGAGGGCGGCCGGCGGGTCGGCGTCGATTTCGACGACGACGACGGTTATGTTGTCGGAACCGCCGCCGGCCTTGGCCGCCTCGACCAGGGCTTGGCAGGCTGCCTCCAAGCTGCCGGCGCCGGCCAGTTCGGCCAGCCGGTCCGGTTCGACATGATTGGTCAGGCCGTCGGTGCACAATATCAAGCGATCGCCGACGAGAAGGTCTAATGAGAAGACATCCGGATTGATAGCCGCGCCGGCGCCGACCGCTTTAGTGATGATGTGTCGGCGCGGGTGTGTGCGGGCGGCGTCAGGCGATAGACTGCCGTTTCTGACCAGGTCGGCGACGAGGGAGTGGTCCCGGGTCAATTGGGTCGGCTTTCCGTTCCGGAGCAGATAGGCCCGGCTGTCGCCGATATGGCCGATCCAGGCGCGTCTCTCCCTTAAGAGCAAGGCGGTTAAAGTCGAGCCCATGCCTGCCTTGTCCGTCTGGCCGGCTTGGCGCAAGACAGCGGCGTTGGCCCGGGAAAAAGCTTTAAGCAGCGCCGTCGTCGGCCGGCGCACCGGGCCGCTTAGGGCAGCGGATAACTCCGCCAGCGCGGTGCGGCTGGCGACTTCACCAGCCTGGTGTCCGCCCATGCCGTCAGCGACCGCCGCCACTGTTTCGGTGACTAAAAAGGCGTCTTCATTTTCGTCTCTGACCAGACCGCGGTCGGTCAACGCGGCGGATTTCACTCCCGGCTCTCCTCGATAGTCAATTCCGTCCGACCGATCTTGATCCGTTCACCGGGGCCGATCCGGCGGTTGCCGTTTACGCGGACGCCGTCGATGAAGGTGCCGTTGCTGCTGTCTAAGTCCTCGACTACCCAATGGCCGCTGCGCCTGCTGATACGCGCGTGACGAGCCGAGGCGGCGGCATCATCCAATCTGATGTCGCTTTCGGGCGCCCGTCCGATAATCGCCGAATCGACGACGGGGTATGATCTCGGGGCCGACCGGCCGTCTATTATCCGAATCTTGGCGGCGGGTTCGACGTCCCCGGCTGAAAGCGAGACGGTACTATCGCGTTTTATAACGGCCAGCGCCCACCAGACAAAAAGATAAAGCCAGGCCAGGAAGGCGTATTTCGCTACCAGCAGCCAGAAATCGATCACGGTTCGGACCTGAAAGTCAGGACTATGTCGCCGATAGTGATATGGTCGCCGTCCGCCAGCAACGTTTCAGCTGCTTCTTCATCGTTGACAAAGGTCCCGTTCGTGCTGGAGAGATCGACCAGCCGAAAGGTTGAATCATCTGAATCGAGGCGCGCGTGCCGGCGCGAAACACCGGGTCCGTCGAGGACGATGTCATTGTCGGCCTGTCGCCCGATAGTGGTCGACCGGGATGTCAGGGGATAAGTCTCGCCCGTTGCTTCGTTATCGAGCCGGGCGTGACGGGCCGCCGCAAAGAGGAGCCGGGCTTCTTCCGCCGAGATGATCTGGGTATGTTCGCCGGTCTCGGCCGGTTGTCGCTCTTCAATGTGGGCCTCGATCCGGCAGCCGCCGCTTCTTAAAGCGGGGTCGGCCGTCAAAGCGATATCTAAGGCGCCTGTCAGGTGGTACTTTTTGTCTTCGGCGTGGGCGGTCAGATAGTTCGTCAGTTCGCGCCGGAGTGATTCTTCAAACCGGGCGATCTCGCTTAAATCTTCGGGGGCAAGACTGACGGTGAAGGTATTCGGCGCGTAGGTAAGAGACACGCTGACGCGGCGGTTCCTATCCATCTCGGCGGCCAGCTTTCGCGCCAGCTCGACCGGTTGGAGCGTGGAGCGGAACCGGTTGTTAAAGAAACCCTCGAATAAGTTTTCGAGCCTTTTCTCTATTTCTTTGAAGATGGACATAACCTCTGGTCAGACAGCATATCTAGTCGTTTTTTGACGGGCCGGCAAAAAGAAAAAGCCACGCTCCCAGGATTATAAGGGAAAAAACCAGGGGTTGCAGAAAGAGGCGGCTAAAATCGTAACTCATTTTCAGATAAGGAGGAACAAGTATGTAGCCGAGGGCTAATATAGCCGGCCCGGCGGCCGCTTCCAGCCGGCGGCCGCGTCTTCTCCGGAGCTGTCTCACGGTTCCCATCGCCGCGGCCGCCGCGGCCCAGATACCGGCTTGCCACAATATCCATGGATGCGCCTGAAAGTAGCCGTAGAGTCCGGCCGGGTCCTTGAGCCGGCCGACGACTTCGGCCAAAGGCGGCGCCAGGGCGCCGAGCCCGGCCAGGAACGCTCCCAGAACGGGGCTGAAGACCATGCCGACGGCCAGAGGAAAGAGAAAGGGGACCTTGAGCCAGGCGGCCACGGGCGCCAGTATCGGCAAGATAGCTATCTGCGGAAATCCGCGTCCAAGGGTGAGCCAATAGACGGCGAAGACGATCGCCGCCGCAATACCGAGGTAAGTGGAGAGGTGCCAGAGACCGGCGGTGAATAACGCCAATAGAGCGGCGAATCCGGCGGGCGGCAAGAACAGAGACAGAAAGAAGACGCCCACCGGGAAGAGCAGCTTGAGCTGGGTTAAGAAGAAAGGCAGATTGGCGTCGGCCCAGGCCGCGCCGAGGGCCGCACTCAGGGCAAACCCGGTGGTGACGATAGTATCTTGATGCTGCTGAAGCCGGGCGGCAAGCTCTCGCCGGATAGCTGTCATGCCTCCGGCCGCGCTCAGGTCCAGTGGTTCGCGCAATTCGGCGACCATCTCCTTGACCACCGTTGCCGGCGGGTCTGTCGACTGAGCGCACCGCTGGAGCCTGGTCTTCAATTCGTCGATGCCCGCCAAGCGGTCGTCCGGGGATTTCGCTATCGCCGTGGTGATGATCTGACTCAGAACCGGCGAGATATTTCGATCAAACTCCTGAGGCGGCCGCGGCTCTTCATTGAGGATCTTGTAGATCGTGCCGGCCGGCGTATCCGCCGAAAACGGCAGTCTGTCCGTGACCATCTGGTAGAGCAGGATACCCAGAGAAAAGAGGTCAGAGCGCTCGTCCGCAGTTTCGCCGCTAGCTTGTTCCGGCGACATGTAAGCGAAAGTGCCGACGACTTCATTTTCGGAAGTGACGCCGGCGGTCTTGCCGGCGCTTCGCAGGCGGGCGATACCGAAATCCATCACCTTGACCCGGCCGTCATTTAGTATCCTCAGGTTTGCCGGTTTGATGTCCCGGTGGATAACATCGTTCCGATGAGCGAAGTCGAGCGCTTCGCAGATCTGGACGGCTATCGCCAGAACAAGTTCGACCGGCAGCCGGCCAAACTTGTCCAATATGGCCGCCAGGCTCCGACCTTCGACGAATTCCATAATGAGATAATAGTTGGCGTCCCGTTGTTCGAACTCGTAAAGGGTGACGATGTTCGGGTGGTTTAGAAGCGCTACCGTCTTAGCTTCGCGTAAAGCCCGGACGGCCCTCTGTCGACCGGCGGGGATGATCTTGATGGCGACGACCCGGTCCATTTTAGTGTCGAGCGCTTTAACGACCTTGGAAAAGCCGCCCTCTCCAAGAGGTTCGAGGACCTTATAGCGTTCGAGTAAAAGAGTTTCGTTTTCCACTTCGGTCTAACTTATCTTACTTAGTCCAAAAGGGAAAGCACGCAATAGTAGCGCTGCTATACGCTCATTGAGGGCCGGCGCCGGGCAATTATAACCCCAGCCGCCAGCGCGGAGATCGCCAGCATCAGCAGCGCCGAAGTGTTGAGGCCGGTTACGGGGAGTGTCTCTTGAGAGCCAAGGGCGTAAAAGTTACCGGGGTCGTTTTGATTTTTGTATTCCGCATCGATCCAGTCGGCGGATCTGGCTGTATTTGAGACACGGACTTCATCGATGGGACCGTTGAACGGTCCGCTCGGCAATGCCGATCCAGGTATATTGCCGATCCAGAAGTTCAGGACGCTCGTGATATCAGTAAGAATGCCGGCACTGCCAGGTGCTGAATCAAGCACGCCGTCCCGATAAGTCGTCACGTTCACACCGTTCCATGTGCCGACAATGTGATGCCAACCCGCTGTCAAAACCGACGTATCGGAGTACTTGTAAATAGACCCTGAGTCAATAATGATAAACCGGCCGCGATTCAGACTATTGACGCGTAAGTGATAACCGGCATTGTCCCATTCATTGCCCGCGATCGCGTCGTTAGTTCCATCGAGAGCCGGGTTGACCCAAGCTTCGACAGTGATTGAGTCGGTCAGGCCCAGTTTAAGACTTGCGGAGGGGCCGTTGTCAATATAGTCGTTTACGCCGTCAAAACTGTCGGCGCCGTCGATTTTGCCGGTGGCGCCTTGGACTACCCCGTTCAGCGGCGTCCCGTCGTTCCCGTTTGTCGTAGAATCAAAGTGAGTGCCCGCGCTCTCGCGGAGGTGTTGAACCAATTTAAAGTTCGGGTCCCAAACTCCGGTCTTATTCTCCTGGTTCAACGCGGCGGCATTTCCGTAATACATATAGATGACCTTGCCGGAGTAAGCAGACGGCACCTTGACCCAGGCTACCAGACGACCGGTCCCGCTATCATATTTCTCTATTTCGTGCGCCAGTTTGCTCTGGCCGTTTCCGTCAGTGAAGAGAATGTCGTCGCCGTCAGCCTGAGCATTCGTCAGCAGATCGATACTGGTGGAATCGATCAGTACTGGAAAATTCAGTTGCGTCCCGGACACCTGACCGGGTTTGATCGTTATGGATTTGCGATACGCCCAGTTGCTATCGTACCAAAAGGGGGCTGCTTGCGCGGCCGCGGGAAAGAGGGAGAGAATCGCCGTCAGCAGGATTGAAACAACGCCGAACGCCGCCCGCAAGAACCTGACGGTTTCGCTGGGAAAAAACAAAATTTCTCATGACAACCAGAGCTCCATAATTAATAGAGGGGTTAGTTGGAGAGACTGATTCTGTCGTGGCGCCCCCGGTTTATTCCTTGCTTCTAGAGAGGTGTTCGCTGCAAGAGAAGCTATTAGTAATAAATATAGCAAATAATCGTTGGAAGTCAAGCGAGCGTCAGGTCTTGCCCACCCCCAGTTTTTAATTACGAATTTTAAGGCTAAGCACAAATCGTCGCTAAAGATGGTCGTATAGACCGAACGATGATGACCACGCTAAGGTTTTAGGCGCCAACAATGGTGTTT
>Ga0334722_10003573_pt1 | contig 16645 bp, 12 predicted proteins | sample C3_bottom_MG_FD_207210 | JGI IMG/M metagenome (GOLD analysis project Ga0334722, IMG submission 207210) | Sediment microbial communities from Yellowstone Lake, YNP, Wyoming, USA - C3_bottom | ecosystem: Environmental > Aquatic > Freshwater > Lake > Sediment | place: USA: Wyoming | collected...
GTCGCCTGGGCGGCCGAGCGCAAGGATCTGCTCTCGACCCTCCTCGGTTTGCTCGCGGTCGGCGCGTATCTTCGCCACCTGCGCCGTCCCGGCCGGCTGGGGGCGCTCACGGTGGCCCTGCTCTTTGCGGCGGCGCTCGCCGCCAAGCCGATGCTCGTCACGCTCCCGGCTCTGCTGTTGCTGCTGGATTTCTGGCCGCTCGGGCGCCTTGACCGCGGGATCTGGCGGTCGGTGGCGCTCGAGAAGGTCCCGCTGCTGCTGCTCGCAGGGTTTTCGTCCGCCGTCACCATCGCCGCCCAGGCGACGGCCGGTTCCGTGAGTGCGTACGACCTGGCGGCGCGCGTCTCCAACGCCCTCGTTTCGTACGTCCGCTACCTCGCCGATGCGGTGGCGCCGTTCACGCTGGCCGTGTTCTACCCGCACCCGGGAAACGCCTGGCCGCTCTGGCGGACGTTGAGCGCGGGTCTGCTGCTGGCGCTGGCGACCGCGGTCGTCCTGGCGCAGCGCGGCCGGCGCCCGTACCTGGCGACCGGCTGGTTCTGGTACCTCGGGACGCTGGTGCCGGTGATCGGCCTGCTCCAGGTCGGGCAGCAGGCGCGCGCAGACCGCTACACCTATCTGCCGCTCACGGGTGTCTTTCTGATGGCGGCCTGGGGCGCCGGCGAACTGGCGGAGCGGCGGCCGCGCTGGCTCCGGCCCCTCATCGCCGCGGCGGCGGTCGCGCTCTGCTCCTTCTCGGCAGTCAGCGCCGACCTGACAGTCTCCTGGAAGGACGAGGTCTCCCTGTTCACGCGCGCGGCCAGGAACGCTCCGGGCAACTGGATGGCGCACTACAACCTCGGGGTGCACTTCCAGGAGCGCGGCCAGGCCGAGGCGGCGATCGCGCACTACCTGGAGGCCGTCGCGATCCGCCCCGATTACGACAAGGCGCTCAACAACCTGGGCGTGCTCGTCGCCGCCCGCGGGGACTCCGCCGCGGCGCTGGCGTACTACCGCAGGGCGATCGCCGCCTCGCCCGGCTCTGCGGCGGCGCACTACAACCTCGGCGCGGCGCTGGCGAAGGAGCAGCGGCTCGCGGAGGCCGAGCAGCAGTACCGTGAAGCCGCCGCGCTCGATCCCGCGTCCGCCGAGGCGCGCCTGGGTCTGGCCGCGCTGCTGGCGAGAGAGCGCCGGTGGGTCGAGGCTGCCGCGGAGTACGCCGCGGCGCTGCGGCTGGGGGGAGAGTCCGCGATCGCCAGGAACGGCCTGGGGGCCTCCCTCGCGGGGCAGGGCCGCTACGAGGAGGCGCTCGTCCAATTCGGGGAAGCGCTGAGGATCGACCCCGGCAACGCGGACGCGCTCCAGAACAGGGCGCGGGCCGCGGCTCTCGCGGGCCGCCGCTGAGCCGCCGCGCCTGCTAGCGCAGGCTCCGCTCGTACCCCCACCGGATGACCTCGGGGTCGCGGGCGGCCTCGGTGCAGAGCCGCTCCGGGCGGGGGATCTTCCCGACCCTGCCGAGGTCGAGCCGGTCAGCGTCCCAGCAGGTGGCAACCGTGATCTGCGCGACCGTGCCGCCGTGCGTGTGGCCGGCGCAGGCCGCGACCAGCAGTTCCAGGCCTGCGGGATCGATCGTGAAGAGCGAACCGGCGAGCCGCCGCGCCAGGTCAGCGCCCCGCGGGCCGTGCTGCGGGTCGTGGCCGTCGTTGTGGCGGCAGGCGTCGTGGAAGTAGGCGAAGAGCTCGACCACGTCGGCGCGTGCGCCGGTGCGCTCAGCCAGCCGCAGGCCGTTCTCGCGCACCCGCTCCCCGTGCGCGCTGCCGTGGATGCCGTCCCAGTCCAGCACATATTGGGCCCGGATCGCGGCGATCAGCGCCGCCCGGGCAGCCGACGGCATGCCATTCTCCTGCTTCATGGTCGCCCGCCTCCCGAGGGTGTCCTGCCGGCCGGAGCCGGCGGGACGGGTTGAAACGCGCCGTCCGAGCGTGTATCTTATGCACTGTCGAGGAGCGCTGCAACGGGAGCGAACCCGCCAGGCTCGACGAGTGAAAACCGCGCTCACCTAACCCGTGCCGGACATGGGATGCACCAGGTGAGCGACCCGCGCATCCCCCACCGGCCGAACCGCAAGGAGTCGGACGTGAGCGCTGTGGCGAAGAAAAACCCCAAGAAAAAGAGCAAGACCGCTTCCCGGGCCTTTTCCGATTACCGCGTGGCCGATCTGTCGCTGGCAGCCTTCGGACGCCGCGAGATCGCCATCGCCGAGGTCGAGATGCCCGGCCTGATGGCGGTGCGCGAGGAGAACGCCTCGCGCCAGCCGCTCAAGGGCGCCCGGATCACCGGCTCGCTGCACATGACGATCCAGACCGCGGTGCTGATCGAGACGCTCGTGGCGCTCGGCGCCGAGGTGCGCTGGGCCTCCTGCAACATCTACTCGACGCAGGACCACGCCGCCGCCGCGATCGCGGCCTCCGGCACGCCGGTTTTCGCGATCAAGGGTGAGTCGCTCGAGGACTACTGGGAGTACACCCACAACATTTTCGAGTGGCCGAAGGGCCAGAACGCGAACATGATCCTCGACGACGGCGGCGACGCCACGCTGCTGCTGCACCTGGGCACGCTCGCCGAGAGCGACCCGAAGGTCATCGCCAAGCCGACGTGCGAGGAGGAGCGCGTGCTCTTCGCATCGATCAAGAAACACCTCAAAGTCCAGCGCGACTGGTACTCCAGCCGCATCAAGCACATCAAGGGCGTGACCGAAGAGACCACCACCGGCGTGCACCGCCTCTACCAGATGGCGGAGGAGGGGCGCCTGCGCTTCCCCGCGATCAACGTCAACGACTCGGTCACCAAGAGCAAGTTCGACAACCTCTACGGCTGCCGCGAATCGCTGATCGACGGCATCAAGCGCGCCACCGACGTGATGATCGCGGGCAAGATCTGCGTCGTGCTCGGCTACGGCGACGTCGGCAAGGGGTGCGCGCAGGCCTTCCGCGGCATGGGCGCCACCGTCTTCGTCACCGAGATCGACCCGATCTGCGCGCTGCAGGCGGCGATGGAGGGGTACCGCGTGGTGACGATGGACGACGCGGCCGCCGTCGGCGACATCTTCGTCACCGCCACCGGGAACCTGCGCGTGATCAACCACGACCACATGAAGCGGATGAAGAACGAGGCGATCGTCTGCAACATCGGCCACTTCGACTCGGAGATCGACATCGCCTCGCTCGAGAAATACACCTGGGAGGAGATCAAGCCGCAGGTCGACCACGTGGTGTTCCCCAACGGCAAGAAGCTGATCGTGCTCGCCAAGGGGCGCCTCGTGAACCTCGGCTGCGCGACCGGCCACCCCTCGTTCGTGATGTCGGCCTCGTTCAGCAACCAGACGATCGCGCAGATCGAACTCTTCAACAACGCGTCGAAGTACGAGAACAAGGTCTACGTGCTGCCCAAGCACCTCGACGAGAAAGTGGCGCGCCTGCACCTGAAGAAGATCGGCGCGCAGCTCACGAAGCTGACCGACGCGCAGGCTGCGTACATCGGCGTGCCGAAGGCCGGCCCCTACAAGTCCAACCACTACCGCTACTAGGAGCGTCAACGCCATGGGCTGGTTCTCGAGGGCGGTTGCGGCATGCGGCGTCGTCGCCGTGCTCGCCCCGACCGTGCTGCGCGCCGCGCCCCCCGCGGGGCAGCGCGATCCCGTCGCGATCAAGACTACGGCCGGCGGGGTCACCTTCTCGCTCGGGGCTTTCGCCGGCGTGGCCGAGGGCACCGGAACCGAGACTGCGTTCTACTACCCCTACGGCAAGAAGTTCAAGCTGAGCGAGCTGACGTGGGACATCAAGGACGTCGCGATGGCCGGCGCGCGCGGGTCCGTCGGATTGGGCAAGAGGTTCCGCCTGAACCTCGAAGTCTCTTCGGCGCTCAACGGCGGCAGCGGCCAGATGGTCGACCGCGACTGGAACTACACCGACGGCGTCAGCGCATTCATGACGCCGGACGGCTCGAACTGGTCGGACGAGTCGCGGCACCCCGACACCACGCTCGACAAGCGGATCATCGTCGACCAGAGCCTGAGCGCGCAGGCGGTGCAGTGGGGCTCGTTGCAGGTGCACGGCCTCGTCGGGTTCAAGAGCGAAACGCTGAAGTGGTCGGCACGGGGCGGGACGTTCCTCTACTCGACCGAAGACTATGGGTCCCGCGATTTCAGCGGTTCGTTCGCCCCGGGCCGGGAGGTCATCAACTACGAGCAGCGCTTCTCCATCCCGTACCTCGGCGTCGCCGCGGGCTGGGTCCGGCCGGCCTTTCAGGTGCTGGCCAACGTGCGGTTCAGCCCGGCGGTCTTCGCGCAGGATATCGACAATCACGTGCTGCGGGGCGTGCGTTTCGAGGGCCAGTTCGCGATGGGCACTTACGTCGGCGTCGGCCTGAATGCGACCTGGATGGTCGCGAAGCACTGGTCCGCCGTGCTCGGAGTCGAGTACCAGACGATCCCGCAGATCACCGGCAACGTCACGATCACCGGAGCCGAGGGGAGCGGGTACCTCGGCGACGCCGGCGGGATCGCCTTGAACACGCTCTCGTACACCGTTGGGGTGGGGTACCGCTTCTAGCGGGTCGCGCCGATGCTGCGGCAGGGTTCGCTCTTTCGCGTCCCCGCCGCCGCGGACGGCGAAACCGTGGACGTGCTCCTCGCGCGCCCCGGCCTCCGAATCGAGCGCATCGTTTCCACGGGCCAGTCGACGCCGCCGGGGATCTGGTACGACCAGCCGGAGGACGAGTGGGTGGCGCTGCTCGCCGGGAGCGCGACGCTGCAGTGGGGGGACGGCTCCCTCGTCGACCTCGCGCCGGGGGACTGGCTGCTGATCCCCGCACATATCAGGCACCGCGTCGAGGCGACGAGCGTCGATCCCCCCTGCGTCTGGCTCGCGGTCCACGCTGCGCCGGCGCCGTAACCGGCCGCGGCTCACCGGCGGAGCGGGGTTCGTTCCCGGCCGCACACGCGGGAAGAACAGCACACGAGCCGTTTTCATCACGCGCGGGGAGATGCCTCCCGGTGGGAGCAGCATGACAGACGAGGTCGACGACCGCGGCGCTGCGGCCGGAGCAACCGGACCCGCGCCGTCCGACGCAGCGCATCCGCCCGCGCGCATACCGCGCAACATCAAGGCCCTGGGTGTCGTTTCGCTGCTCACCGACGCCTCGAGCGAGATGGTCTACCCCGTCCTGCCGCTCTTTCTCGCCAACGTGCTCGGCGCGCCCGTGAGCGCCATCGGCGTCATCGAGTCGGTCGCCGAGGCGACCGGGAGCATCCTCAAGGTCTTCTCGGGGTGGCTCTCGGACCGGGTCGGCCGCCGGCGCCCGCTGATCGCGCTCGGGTACACGATCTCGAACGCGGCCAAGCCGCTGCTCGCGCTCACGGGGAGCTGGCCCGCCGTGCTGCTGCTGCGCTTCTCGGACCGCGTCGGCAAGGGCGTGCGGACCGCGCCGCGCGACGCGTTGATCGCCGATTCGGGCACCGCGTCCCGCAGGGGGCGGGATTTCGGCTTTCACCGGGCGCTCGATACCGTAGGCGCCGCGCTCGGACCGCTCACGGCCTGGTTGATCCTCACGCTGAATCCCGGTGGCTATAGGACCGTGTTCTGGGTCTCGGCCATCCCGGGAGCGCTCGCCCTCGTGGTCGTGTTCGCCGCGGTGCGCGATGTGCGCGCGGCGGGGGTGCCGCGGCCGGGCCCTCCCGCGATCGGGCTGCGCCGGCTCGGCCGCCCCTTCGCGCTGTTCACGGCGGCGAGCGCGGTGTTCGCGCTCGGGAACTCGAGCGACGCGCTGTTGATCCTGCGGGCGCAGGACGTCGGGACCGCGCCGGCGCTCGTGCCGTTGATGTACTTCGTGTTCAACGTCGTCGGCGCCGCGCTCGCGGCGCCGCTCGGGTCGCTCTCCGACCGGGTCGGGCGCAGGACTCTGCTCGTCGCGGGGTTCGGCGGGTATGCGCTCGTCTACGCCGGCTTCGCGCTGGCGCGTGCGCCGCTGGCCGTCTGGGTGCTCTTCGCCGCGTACGGCATCCCCTACGCGCTGACTGAGAGTATGGCGCGCGCGTACGTCTGCGATCTCGTGCCGGCCGATGCCCGTGCGACCGCCATCGGCGGGTACACGTTTGTGCTCGGGCTCGCGGCGCTCCCGGCGTCGGCGCTCGCCGGCCTGCTCTGGGACAGGGCCGGGCACGGCGCGCCGTTCGCACTGAGCGCAACCTTGATGCTCGCCGCGGCCCTGCTGCTGGCGATGGTGCCGGGGCGACGGGCGGCGGTTTGAGCTCGATGCTCAGGGAGGCGAACCCGCGAGGGGGTGCCAAGCGCGTGGTGGGCTGATAGACTGAGGACCGTCAAGGCTGGCGTTCGCCAGCAGCAGATCGGGGGTGCGCCGTGGAGCATCTGTCGGTGTCGAGGGAAGCGGTCTTCCACGTTCACCGGATCTCCAAGGTCTACCGGATGGGGGACGTCGAGGTGCACGCGCTGCGCGGCGTCGACGTCGACCTGTTCGCCGGGGAGTTCGTCGTCCTGCTCGGCCCCTCCGGCAGCGGCAAGTCGACGCTGCTGAACATCCTCGGCGGCCTCGACGTTCCGACTGCGGGCGAGGTTCTCTACCGCGACCACGTGCTGACGACCGCCGGGGACGCCGAACTCACCCGCTTCCGGCGCGAGCACGTCGGCTACGTCTTCCAGTTCTACAACCTGATCCCGAGCCTGACCGCGCTCGAGAACGTCGCGCTCGTCACCGAGATCGCCGCCGCCTCGATCGACCCGGCCGAGGCGCTGCGGCTCGTCGACCTCGGCGACCGGCTCAACCACTTCCCGGCGCAGCTCTCCGGCGGCGAGCAGCAGCGGGTCGCGATCGCGCGCGCGGTGGCCAAGCGCCCGGACGTGCTGCTGTGCGACGAGCCGACCGGTGCGCTCGACTACCCGACCGGCAAGCTCGTGCTCGAGGTGCTCGAGCGCGTGAACCGCGAAATGGGCACGCTGACCGTGGTCATCACGCACAACGCCGCGATCGCGGGGATGGCCGAGCGCGTGATCCGGATCTCCAGCGGCGAAATAATCGAAATCACCACGAACGAGCGCCGGGTTTCGCCCTCGGATCTCTCCTGGTGATGTGATGTGCAATCAGCTGCCCGAGTCAGTCAGGAGCGGATTTTTTCGTTCCGGCAAGGCAGCGACGAGCGCGCGCGGAGGCGCACTGGAGGTGCGCCGCACAAGCAGCGCGAGAAGCAACGCCGCCGGGGCGGAAAAGGCCCTCCTGAGTAACCTGGGCTCATGACATCGATCAACCGGAAGCTGGTTCGCGATCTCTGGCACCTGCGCGGGCAGGTCATCGCCGTCGCGGCGGTCGTGATGTGCGGCATCGCCGCCTTCATCACGATGCGCTCGGCGTACACCGCGCTCGTCGACGCGCAGGCGAGCTACTACCGCCGCTACCGCTTCGCCGACGTCTTCGCCCACGCGACGCGCGCCCCCGAGGCGGTCGCCTCCCTCATCCGCGAGTTCCCCGGCGTCGCGACCGTGCAGACGCGCGTTGTCGCCGAGGTCGCCCTCGACGTCCCCGGCCTGCCCGAGCCGGCCACGGGGCGCCTCGTCTCGATCCCGGAGCGGCGCGTGCCGATCCTCAACGACCTGCACCTGCGGCGCGGTCGCTGGGTCGAGCCGGACGCCCCCGACGAGGTGATCGCGAGCGAGGGCTTCGCCGGGGCCAACGGCCTGGAGATCGGATCGCGGCTCGGCGCCGTTATCAACGGGCGCTGGCAGCGGCTCACGGTTGTCGGGATCGCGCTGTCACCGGAGTACATCTACGAGATCCGCGGCGTCGAGGTCTTCCCGGACAACCGCCGCTTCGGGGTGCTCTGGATGGGGCGCGAGGCGCTCGGCGCGCTCTTCGACCTGAAGGGGGCGTTCAACGACGTCTCGGTCGCGCTGGCTCCCGGCGCTCCGGAGTCACCGGTGATCGCCGGCATCGACCGGCTGCTCGGGCGCTACGGCGGCCTCGGGGCCTACGGCCGCGACCTGCAGCTCTCCAACCGCTTCATCTCCGACGAGATCAAGCAGGACCGCGTCTCGGGGCTCTACCTGCCGTCGATCTTCCTCGGCGTCGCGGTCTTCCTCGTGCACGTCGTGCTCTCGCGTCTCGTCGGCTCGCAGCGCGACCAGATCGCGATCCTCAAGGCTTTCGGCTACACGAACCTCGCGGTCGGGCTGCACTACCTGGGCATCGCGCTGGCGGCCGTGCTGGCGGGGGCGGTGCCCGGGACGCTGCTCGGCCTCTGGTTCGCCTCGTACCTGGCCGACCTGTACGCGCGGTTCTTCCATTTCCCCGAAATCCTGTTCGCGGTCTCGCCGGGGCTGATCTCGTTCGCGGCGGCGATCAGCGCAGCGGCGGCGCTCTTCGGCGCGACCTCCGCGGTCCGCCGCGCCGTGCGCATGCCGCCCGCCGAGGCGATGCGCCCCGAAACCCCGCCGCGCTACTCCCGCGGGATCCTCGAGCGCATCGGCCTGGCCCGTCTGTTGCCGCCGCCGGTGCTGATGATCGCACGCAACATCGGGCGCCGCCCGGCGAAAGCGCTGCTCTCGACGTTCGGCATTGCGCTCGCGGTGGGGATTCTCGTGCTGACGCGCTACTTCGGCGACGTCGTCGACTGGATGGTGCAGATCCAGTTCCGGGAGACCCAACTCGAGGACGTCACGGTGATTCTCGGCCAGCCGCGCTCCTCCTCGGTGCTGCACGATCTGGCTCACCTGCCCGGCGTGCGCGCCGTCGAGCCGTTCCGGGCCGTGTCGGTGCGCCTCGTCTCCGGCCACCGTTCGCGCCGGGTCGAGATCATGGGCGTCGAGCCGGGCGGGGAGCTGCGCCGGCTCGTCACGCGCAGCCTCGATCGCGTGGAGGTCCCCCCCGAGGGGCTCGTGGTAACCGCGGCGCTCGCAACGCTGCTCGGCGTGGAACCCGGGGACGCCGTGACCGTCGAGGTGCTCGAAGGACGGCGCCCGGTGCGCCAGGCGCGCATCGCCGCGACCGTGGAGGACATCATGGGCCTGAACGCGACGATGGACATCCGCGCGCTGAACGGCCTGCTCGGCGAGGGGGGGACGATCTCGGGCGCTTTCCTCGCGGCCGACGCAATGACCCTGCCGCTGCTGACCGAGCGGCTCAAGCGCACTCCGGCCGTCGCCGGGGTCTCCGTGCGCGAGAGCATGCTCGCGAGCTTCTACCAGACGATCGCCCAGTCGATGACGGCGACCAACTCGGTGCTGATCCTCTTCGCCTGCATCATCGCCTTCGGGATCATCTACAACGGCGCGCGGATCTCGCTCTCCGAGCGCGGCCACGAGCTGGCGTCGCTGCGGGTGCTCGGCTTCACGCAGCGCGAAATCGCGGTGATCCTGCTCGGCGAGCACGCGCTGTTGACGCTGGCGGCGGTTCCGCTCGGATTCGGAATCGGGGCGGGTTCGGCGTGGCTGCTCGTCAGCACGGTCGCCTCCGATCTCTACCGGATGCCGCTGGTCTTCTCGCGCCAGACGTTCGCGTTCGCGTTCCTCGTGACGCTGGCGGCGGCGCTGTTCTCGGGTATCATGGTCGTGGGCCGCATCCGGACGCTCGATCTGGTCGCGGTTCTCAAAACGAGGGAGTAGCCATGGGCGAGCGGCAATGCCAGTGGGGTGTCGGATGAAACTGACTCCGCGTCGTGGTGCGTTCATACTGCTGGCGGTCGGCGTCCTGGCCGCCGCCGTGTTGGCGCTGCTGCCCAGCCCCCTGCCCGTGGAGACCGCACCCGCCGCCGCCGGGCCGCTCACCGTGAGCATCGACGAGGAGGGGCGCACGAGTGCGCGCGATCGCTACACGGTGGCGGCGCCGACCACCGGACGGCTCGAGCGCGTGATCCTGCGCGCGGGCGACCCGGTCTCCCGCGGTCAGCAGCTGGCCGTGCTGCACCTGGCGCCGCTGGACCCCCGCGAGCGCGCGGCTGCAGAAGGACGGCTGCGGGCCGCCGAGGCTCTGCGAAGCGAGGCTGTCGAAAACCTGGCGCGCGCCAAGGATGACGCCGCACAGGCAGCGCGCGAGCGCGAGCGGGCCGAGCAGCTGCACCGCAAAGGCTACAGCGCTCTCCAGGAACTCGAGCAGGCGAGAAACGCGGAAACCGCAGCCCTCAAGGGCGCCGAGGCCGCCCGGTTCCGGGTCGAGGCGACCGCATCGGAGGTCGCCGTTGCGCGGGCGGCGCTCCTCGCGGGGGAGGACGGTGCAGGCGAGGATCGGCGGCGCGTCGTGCTGCGGGCTCCCGTCGACGGCAAGGTCCTGCGGGTCATCGAACAGAGCGAGCGTGTCCTCGGCGCGGGGACGCCGATCCTCGAGGTGGGGGATGCCGCGCGGTTGGAGATCATCATCGAGGTGCTTTCAACCGATGCGGTCCGCGTGCGCCCCGGCATGCCGGTGCAGCTCGCCGGCTGGGGCGGCGAGGGGACGATTCCCGCGACCATCCGCACCGTCGAGCCGGCGGCATTCACGAAGGTCTCGGCTCTCGGGGTCGAGGAGCAGCGGGTGCGGGTGATCGCCGATCTCGTCGGAGCGCCCGGACCGCTCGGCGACGGGTATCGCGTGGAGGCGCGCATCGTCACCTGGTCGGCGGACGCGGTGCTCACGGTTCCCGCGAGCGCCGTCTTCCGCCGGGCGGCCGGTGCCCGCGAGACCCCCGGGTCGGGGGCGTCGCCGGCCGAGGCGCGGGACTGGGCGGTCTTCATCGTTGTGGCGGGCCGCGCGCAGCTGCGTCCGGTGACGCCCGGCCATCGCACCGCGGCCGAGGTCGAAGTGCTCAAAGGCCTGGCCGCGGGCGAGCGCGTCGTGCTGCATCCGGCGAACGAGCTGCGCGACGGCGCGCGCGTCGCCGCCCGATGAGCCGTCCGGTCGAACCGTTCCGGGTCCTCCACACCGCCGACTGGCATCTGGGCCGGACGCTGCTCCAGGTGTCGCTGCTGGAGGAGCAGCGCCAGCTCATCGAGGGCGTCCTGCTCCCCCGGATCCGCGAGGCGCGCCCCGACCTCGTGGTGATCGCCGGGGACGTCTACGACCGGGCCGTGCCGCCCCCCGCGGCGGTGCGGCTGCTCGACGACACGCTCACCGCGCTGACGCTCGGCCTCGGCGTGCCGGTGCTGGCGATCGGCGGCAACCACGACAGCGAGGCGCGCGTCGGGTACGCCTCGCGGATCCTCGCGCGTTCCGGACTGCACCTCTTCGGCGGGTTGCAGGCGCCGCTGCAGCCGCTGCTCTTCGAGCGCCAGCGCGTGGCGGTGGTCCCCGTCCCCTATTTCGAACCGGTCGAGGCTGCGGCGTGGCTCGGTGTTTCCAGCCCGCTCGGCGCCGCGCAGGCGATGCAGCTCGTGCTCGAGCGCCTGGCCGGAGCGGTCCCCGCCGGCTGGCGGCGCGTGCTCGTTGGGCACGCGTTCGTGCAGGGCGGCGACGCGTGCGACTCGGAGCGCCCGCTCCCCGGGTCGGCAGCCGCGGTCGGCGGCGCCGGTCTGGTGCCGGCAGGTGTGTACGCCGGTTGGGATCTGGCGCTGCTCGGGCACCTGCACCGGCCGCAGCGGATCGGTGATACGGCCGTTCACTACGCCGGCAGCCTGATGAAGTACTCCTTCTCCGAGGCCGCTCACGTCAAGGGGGTCGCGCTGCACACGCTCGGGGAGGCGGGGGCGAGCGTCGAGCAGATCGCGCTGGCGCCGGCGCGCGACCTGCGGATCGTGCGCGTCGGCGCCGGCGAACGGCTCGAGGAGGTCGCCGCGCGCGATCCGCGCCGCGACGACTACGTCCGGATCGAATACCACGGGCAGCCGATCCCGCTGGAGCGGCTGCGCGAGCACTACCCGAACGTGCTGGAGCCCTGGCGCATCGTCGCGGAGGCATCCGCAGCACCCGGAGGCGGCGCGACCGTGCGCAGCGTGCGCGAGCAGGGGCTCGAGGAGTTGTTCGCGGATTTCCTGACGCACGTCCGCGGCGGCGCGCCGCTGGTCACCGACGCGCACCGCGGCGCGCTGCGGGAGGCGCTCGCCGGGCTCGACGCTGCGGCGCGCGAGGTCCGATGAAACCGCTGCGGCTGGAGATGCAGGCGTTCGGGCCGTTCCGCGGCCGGGAGGTCGTCGATTTCGCGCGGCTCGCCGACCCGCTGTTCCTGATTGCCGGACCGATCGGCGCCGGCAAGACCACCATCCTCGACGCGATCTGCTTCGCGCTGTACGGGGAGTCCTCGGGCAAGGGGAGAGCCGCCGTCGACCTGCGCAGCCACCACGCCGCCGCGACCGCCGAAACGGAGGTGACGCTCGATTTCGCGGTTGGCGGCAAGAGCTACCGGATCAGCCGCCAGCCGACGCAGGAACTCAAGAAGAAGCGCGGCGATGGGACGCGGACGGTCCAGGCCAGGGGTGCGCTGTGGGACCGGACCGGCAGGGAGGGCGCCACCGAGGACGGCATACCGCTCGCCGCCAAGGTGCGCGATCTCGACGAGCGGATCCGCGAGATCCTCGGCTTCGACGCGGCGCAGTTCCGGCAGGTCATCCTGCTGCCGCAGGGGCAGTTCCGCGAGTTCCTCGCGGCCAGCAGCAAGGACCGCGAAGGGATCCTGAAGGTCCTCTTCGACGTCAGGCGCTGCGAGGAGTTGGAGCGGGAACTCAGGGAGCGGGTCCAGGCGCTCGAGAAGCGGCGCGAAGGGAGGGCTGCGGCGCGCGCCGAGAAGCTCGGGGAGTTCACGTCGCAGGAGGACCTCGCCCGGGGCGTGCGGGAGAAGGGCGAGGAGGTCGCGGCGCTCGAACGCCACCGGGGTGAACTGGCGGCGCGCGACGCGGCGGCCGAAGGAGCGCTCGCCGCGGGCCGGCGGGTCGACGGGCTCTTCGGGGAACTCGCTGCGGCCGAGCGGACCCGCGTCGATCTCGCAGCGCGCGCGGGGGCGATGGACGCGGTGCGCCTGGAGTGCGGGCTGGCGCAGATCGCCGAGCCTCTCCTCCCCGAGATCCAGGCGCTGGAGGCGCTGCGCGCGGAGATCGCGGAGATGGAACGCGACCTGGAGTCGAAGGCGGCCGAGTTGACCGATGTGGCCGCGCAAAAGCTGGAGAACGATCGTCGGCTGCGGGAACACGCTGACGGCGGGTTCCACCTGGAGACCGCCGTCGCGGAGATCCGGCGCCTGGAGGAGTTGCGGCCCCGGGTGCGGGAGCTTGAGCGCGCCGTCCGCGAGAGGGCTGGCGCCGACGAGGCGCGGGCTGCCGTGGAGCGCGAGATCGCCGCAGGCGAACACAGCCGGGTGCAGACGGAGGAGCGCCTCGGCGCCCTCGAGAGCAGCCTGCCAGCGGCGCGGGCCGCTGCCGGGGAGCTGCCGGCGCTCGAGGCGCAGCTGCGGGAGTTGCGCCGGGTCGAGAACCTGCTGTCGCTGTTGGCCGCCGCTGCAGCCGAACAGGACGCGGCGGCAGCTGTCCTGGCGCGGTCGCGGGACGCGGGCGCGGCGGCGGAGCGCCTCCTTCAGCAGGTGCAGAGCGCGGCTGAGGCTGCGCGGACGCGCTGGGTGCGCTCCGGTGCGGCCGCCCTGGCCGCGCGGTTGGTCGGCGGCGATCCGTGCCCCGTGTGCGGTTCGCGCGAGCACCCCGCTCCCGCGGGGCCGGCCGCGGACGGCGTCACGGCCGAGCAGCTCCAGGCCGCCGAGGATTCCCTGCGGGCCGCGACAGATGGCGAGCGAACGACCGGTGCGGCCGTCGCCGCCGCGACGGTGAGGGTCGCCGAGTGCGGCGTGCGCGTCGCCGGGTTGCGCGAGTCTCTCGGCGCCCACGCGGGCACGGACGCGGGCCAGGTGCGCCTGCTCATCACGCAGGAGACGGCGGCCGCGGCAACTGCAGCCGCCGCCGGCGAGCGGCTGGCGGCAGGCGAGGTCGAGATGGCGCAGCTCCGGGAAAGATTGAAAGCCGCTTCAGCGGGCAATGTCGAGCGCGCGGAGCGCTTGCGGCAGGCCGCGGAGGCGGCCGTCCGCGCCGCCGCCGCCCTCGAACACCTGGAGAAGGTCCTCTCCCCGGAGTTGCGTTCGGGCGAAGCCATCGAGCGGCGGGTGCGTCGGCTCTCGGACGAGGCGGCCACCTGGCGGGAAACGCAGCGGCTCCTTGATGAGGAGCGTTCGCGCATCGCGCGGGCGCTGGCGACCGGCGACGGCTTCGTCGTGGCCACGCGCCGCGAACTCAACGCGAAACAGCGGCGCGGTCAGCAGGCTGCGGCGGACCTGGCGGCGCGGCTTGCAAAGGCCGGGTTCGCCGACGCCGGGGCCTGCCGTTCGGTCGCGCGCACCGCGGCGCAGATCGCGGCGATGCGGGAGCGGTTGGACGCATTCAACGACACGCTGCAGCAGGCGCAGGGGGCGCTGGAGGAGGCCCGCAGGAAGACGGCCGGGCTGACCCGCCCAGACCTGGCGCCGCTCGAGGCCGAACGCGTCGAGACTGCAGCGGCCCTGCAGGCGTGTGGCCAGCAGCTCGGGCGGCTCCAGGAGCAGCTTCGCGCGCTCTCCGGCCGCCTCGGGGGACTGGACGACCTGGAGCGCGACGAGGCGCAGTCCGCCGGGGCGAGCGAGGCGCTGCGGGAGATCGCCGCTGCCGCCGCCGGCGAGAACGGACCGAAGATGCGGTTTTCGACCTACGCGCTCGCGGCCTACTTCGACGAGGTCATGGTGCACACCAACCGGCGGCTGGCGGTCATGAGCGCCGGACGCTACGCGCTCGCGCGCGCCACCGACTCGTCCGGGAGAGGGTTCAAGGGGTTGGACCTCGAGGTCTACGATGCCCACACCGACCGGGCCCGCCCCGCCGACACCCTCTCGGGTGGCGAGGGTTTCCTGGCCTCGCTCGCGCTCGCCCTCGGACTGGCCGACGCGGTGCAGGCCGCCGCCGGCGGGTATCGCCTGGAGTCGGTCTTCATCGACGAGGGCTTCGGTTCGCTGGACGCCGAGTCGCTCGAGCTGGCCCAGCGCTGCATCATCGACCTGCGGGAGGCCGGCCGCATGGTCGGGCTGATCAGCCACGTCGAGGAGATGGCCACGTGGACCCCGGCGCGCATCCGGATCCAGAAGTCGCCGGCCGGCAGCACCATTCTTGCGTGAGCGGTGCGGCGGGGTCTGAATCTCATCTCCTGGGGGACTGCAACGAGCGGGCTCTCGCAACCAGCGGTGAGGTGCGCTCTGCGTGCGGCATGGAGCTGGAATTGGCACCGCAGGTCTTGATGACGGCGGTGCGCACGCACGCGTGGGGGCAGGGGAATCTGCCCTACCTGACCAGCAGCAGCGCCTCCCACTCTCCCTCGATGCGCGCGGCCGCGCGGCGGCAGCCCAGCGCCTCGTAGACGGCGGCGACCTCCTCCGACTGCAGATCGGCGAGCATCCCGGAGAGCACGAGCGCGCCCCCGGCGGCGAGACGGGACACGAAGGCTCCGGCCAGGCGCTGCAGCACGTCGGCGGTGATGTTCGCGACGATCAGCTCGAACGCGCCCGCCTCGATCGGCGGCAGTTCGTCCGCCACCTGCACCTGCGCGGCGAGGCCATTGCGCGCGGCGTTCGCGCGGGCCGCCGCCACGGCTTCCGGTTTGACGTCGATTGCCACCACCGCCGCGGCGCCCCAGATCACCCCCGCCAGCGCGAGGATGCCGGTGCCGGTACCGACGTCCAGCATCCGGCGCGGAACGACGGCAGCGGTCCGTTCGCGCAGCAGCCCCAGGGCGAGCCTGGTGCTGGCGTGGTATCCGGACCCGAAAGCCTGCCCGGGGTCGATGGCGAGAACCTGCTGCCCCGGGGCCGGGTCGCGCGGCTGCCAGGCCGGGGTGACGAGGAGCCCGGGCGCCGCAAGGAAGGGGCGAAACTGCTCCGGGTGGCGGGCGTCGCGATCCTCGTCGGCGTACCACTGTTCCCGCTCGAGGGAGACGGTCACCCCGGCGTTGCGCCGCTCGAGCTCGTCGAACGCAGCCACGATGCGCCCGACGCGGGTGTCGGCGTCGGCGGCCTTCGGGTCGAGCGGGAGGAGAAGTCGGGCGCCCTCCGGCGTCGGCTTGGGGCGGACCGGGCGACCCAGGATTGCGCCGGCGATGGTCGCCGCCTCCTCGGCGAGAGCCGCGGGAACCGTCACCCGGACCCGGTCCGAGATGAGGCGGGGAGACGAACCGTTGCTGTCCGTCTTCATCGCGGACCGGTGTTACGGGTTCTGCTCGACGTGGCAGACCCGGCACGACGAAGGGGCGTCGCGCCCTTTGTCCCGCTCCTTCTTGTGGCATTCCCGGCACAGCTGGTGCGCCACCTTCCTCACGCTGTCCAGGTCGGTGTTTTTCATCGCGTCGCTGTTGTGGCAGGGCTCACATTTGGCGATCGTCATGACCTGCCCCTTGGTGTGGTGGCACGCGGTGCAGCCGTACCACCCCTGGTGCCTGCGGTGCGGGAACAGCGCCGGCTTCTGGTAGGCACCCACCATCGTGATCGCCTCGGGGCCGATGTCGATCTCGACGGCGGCGACCGGCCCTGCGACAAAGACGAGGGCGCCGGCGAGAAACCAGGAGCGCATCCGTGTCGTGATCATCGCGCGATTATTGTGATGCCCGCGGTCGAAGTCAACGCCTGACGAGTGGCCGCTCC
>Ga0334722_10003575_pt1 | contig 16643 bp, 23 predicted proteins | sample C3_bottom_MG_FD_207210 | JGI IMG/M metagenome (GOLD analysis project Ga0334722, IMG submission 207210) | Sediment microbial communities from Yellowstone Lake, YNP, Wyoming, USA - C3_bottom | ecosystem: Environmental > Aquatic > Freshwater > Lake > Sediment | place: USA: Wyoming | collected...
TTCTCAGCATCTCCGTTTTCGAGAAAGAGCCATTGATCCAGATACTTACGAATTACGAGCGTTCGGGTTTGCTGCCTGAACCCGATAACCAGTTGAATCTATTCAACTAACAACGGGACAGCCGTGAAAGAACAAGGTGAAAAAAACGTCCCTGGGCGGACCATGTCCATTCGCCGCATCCAGGGGAGGCGCAATGCGGCTGTTTCGGGTTGACCTTCCCCCCGTGATCCGCTCCAACTGCATCAGGGGTTTCCCCCTCAAGAGCATCCCCTCAATGTCTCTTTTTCACCCCGAAAATGACCGTTGTTTGCACGGGGTTTGCAGTCCGTACGGACTCTCCCCGTCAAACCTTCCCCAGAAAACAGGACATCCCGTCGAAGATTGTGTCACCGGCTCCCCCCAAAAGGAACACGCGGAAATTCGTCCCTCTTAACGTCGCTGAAACCAGTACCACGAGGAGGGGTTGCCGTTCTCTTCTCCGATCGCCGTCCGTACTTTGGAGAGATTCTCTCGCAGCAAGATTTCGACCTCTTCGGTGGAGATGCCGACAACCCCGCCTTCCCATCGCCTCGGCAGCCAGGCGTAGAGCATGTACCAGGCCTGCGGCCGCAGTAATCGGGAAAGGCTCGTGGCGTATCGCGTCCGATCTTCCGCCTTCAGGGCATGCAGGCAGCCGATGTCCAGAACTTAGTCGAAAGGACCGGACAGGGCGGAAAGGTCGGCGACGCTTGCAACAAGAAAATCGATCGAAAATCCGCTCCGGGCCGCTTTGGCGCGAGCGGCGAGGATCGCTTTGGGTATGAAATCGACGCCCGTGACCCGCCATCCGTGCCGGGCCAAGGTGATGGCATTGGTACCAGTACCGCATCCCAGATCCAGCGCTTTTCCGGGCGGGGTCCGGGCGATGAATTCCATCACCTCGGGCGGGGTGACTTGAGTGTCCCAAGGTGTCTGCCGGAGCCAATAGCGCCACTGGAATTTCCAGCGGTTGGGCAGGAAAGACCCGATCCGTTCATGCCACATGTCCGGAAACCCCGTCCACTTTTTCAAAAGTTGAGCACCCTTCCCCGTGCAGCACGGGATCCATCCCGGGTCGCCCCGATCGAAAAAGGGGAACCCCCTCGTGGAGGAAGTTCCCCGCTCCTGTCGCGCTTTCCGCCCTTTCGCCCGCGGGATCAGGACGGACCCCATGTCGGGGACGTCAGTAGTTCAGGACGGCCTTCGCCTCGAGGCACTCCTGGACGACCCGGGCCCCCGCGATCAGCGACGCGCTCTCCACCAGCGTATCCGGGGCGATGTTCCGTCCCTTGATGCATGGAGTGCAGAGGAGAAGTTTCCCCCCCTGCCCGAAATAGCTCGCCATCAACTCCTTCAGGGGAGGAAAACCGATCCCCTGGATGTTCCCGCCGGCTCCCTTCACCGCCAGCGTCACCGCCTCCCCCTGCAGGATGACGGTGGTCTTGACGTCCATGGCCAGCGCGGCGTTCGCGACCACGAACGGAAGGCTCGCCCGATCGGGATCCTCCGCACCATGCGTTCCGATGATCACGATCTTCTCTTCGGTCGTCTCTGCCATTTCAACCCTCCAAGTGGAATTTGTGGAGCAACGGCTTGCGATTTTCCCGATCGCGGCCCTTCCTCACGCCGCGCGTTCCGTTTCCCGGGCGGCGGTCTCCGCCGCCCCTTGCGTTACCGCGGCCAGGTAGGCCGCGAAAGGCCGGTAGAACATGTGCCCCCACTTGCCGAAGGGCACCTCCACGACCAGCATCGGGACCACGATGGCCATGTGCACCACATACGTGGAATACGTCGCGAGCGGAAGGCCCGAAAGACGGAACACGTGGACCAGGATCCCGGTGAGCGCCACCAGGAACAGGAGGACCAGGAACACCCAGTCGGTGGGCTCGGAGAATTTATGGATCGCGTCGCGCTTCTTCAGGCGGCCCACAAGGAAGTCCACCGTCACGTACAACAGGGCCGCCGTGGCGTAGTACCCGAACAGGCGGGTCGGGTGGTAGATCGGGACGATCTCATCGGTCTGGAACCACCGCAGGAACACGATGACAAGGACCATCATCGTGACGTACCCGGTGACCAGAAGGAAATGCTTGAGCCACCGGGTCCGCGATCCACCGCATTCCCGCCATTTTTTCTGCGTCGCGAAGTGCTCGAAAAACGCGGGCACTTTTCGCAGGTACAGTGAAAGGGGGACGCCGTCCGCCGTCCGGTCGCCCATCACCCGGCTATGCATGCGTTCTCCGTTCGAGAGAAGCAGGAAGGCCAGGATGCCGCCCAGGATCCAGTCGCCGATCTCCACCCATTTCACGGGGGCGAAGGTGTTAAGTTCCACGTGGTCCGTTACCACGGGACCGTGGAAGAGGGCGAAGAGGGCGACGACGAAAAGGCCGACCAGCCCGATCGCCCCGATCTCCCACGCCGGGGAGGTGTAGAACTTCTTCCCCAGACCCGTCCGATCGTACATCCCCGTGAGGTACCGACGGGCCGCCATCATGGTCTCGGCGGGGTTCGCATCCCGGGGGCAGGTGTCGGAGCATTCACCGCAGTAATAACAGAGCCAGGGTTCGAGGGATCCGGCGAGCTTCCCTCTGTGCCCCACCTGCAGGAGGTGGATCATCCGGCGCGGGAACCCTCCGGTCTCCGCGGACTGGGGACAGGTGGCCGTGCAGTTGCCGCAGTTCATGCAGGCCGTGATGTCCCCGCCGCCGAACTTCGCGACATCCCGGTACAGCCCGGGCTCGACGCGATACGCCATCCCCGCCTCCTATTCCCGTGCCGGCTTGTACCGGTAGTAATCGTCCGCCTTCGCCTTCGGCAGCTCCTCCAGGACGCCGTACCGCCGAAGGGCCATCACCCAGAGGGTGACCTCCCGGGCCGGGCACCGCAGCGCCTCGGCGATCTCCGGGATGGTCCTGGGTTCCTCGCGAAGGAGGGACGCGATCTTTTCCTTCATGACCATCTCGTCCCGCATCACCTCGGAAGGATCCCGTCTCCGTTCGGTCCCCATCACACGGGCTCCCGGACCAGCGCGTCGATCATCGCCTTCACCTGGGCGTTGGTGTACCCCTCCAGGTCGATCGCCTCCACGGGGCAGACGGGAACGCAGCCGCCGCACCCCTTGCAAAGAGCGGGGTGGACGTAGGCGACCTCCTTCTCCCTCTGCCGTACCTTCTCGACCGCCCCGTCGTAGGGGCACGTCTTTTCACACTCTCCGCACCAGGTGCACCGTTCCGTGTCGACCTTCGCGACGAGGGGGGGGAGATCGACGTATCCCTTGAGCAGCAGCGCCGCCCCCTTGGAGACCGCCGCCAGGGAGGACGCCACGCTCTCCGCGAGCGTCTTGGGCCCCTGGGCGGCCCCTGCGATGAAGACGCCGTCGATCAGCGTCTCTACGGGGCGCAGTTTGGGGTGGATCTCGTTGAAGAAGCCCCCGGCGTCGATCGGGAGCTTCAGCACGTTCACGAGGTTCACGTTCTCCCGAGGCACCATCCCCGTGACCAGGACCACGAGGTCCGCGGGGATCTCGATCTCCTCGCCGCCGAGAAGGCCGTCCCGGACCCGTACGATCAGTTCGCCGTCGGACCGCTCCACCACGGGAAGGGCGTCCTCGGCGTACCGGACGAAGACCGATCCTTTCCGCCCCGCCTCCTCGAAGAGGATCTCGCTTTTCCCGTAGGTCCGCATATCGCGATACAGGTGATATTGGTTGACACCGCTGTCGGCCCCGTTCGCCAGGAGGGCGGTGTGGACCGCCGCCGTGCAGCAATACCGGGAACAGTAAAGGTTCGGGTGGGGGTTCCCCTCCGTGGCCGCCTGGCGGCTGCCGACGCAGTAGACATAGACGATGTTGCCGACCTCGCGGCCCCCGTACCGGAGTTTCCCGTTCGCGCCGGCCAGGAGTTCCCGGAACTCCGGCAGCGTGACGACGCCGGGGAGGCCATAACCGAACTCCCCCGCCTTCGGGGCGTACGGGTCGAACCCCGTCGCCACCACGATGGCGCCTACCTGCATCGTGATTTCCTCCGCGCCCCCGACCCGGACGGTGACTGAAAAGTCACCAACGCTTCCGCTTTTCCCGACCACCTCGGCGTCCGTGAAGAGGGTGATCCCCTCCCGGCCCCGGATCGCCTGGTGCAGGGTCCCGATCATCTCCGCCCCTTCCCGGTCGTTGGGAAACATCCTTCCCCACGCGGGAACCCGTCCACCGACCTCCACGGCCCGTTCCAGCAGGTACACGGCCATCCCGATGTCGGAGAGCGCAAGCGCTGCCCGCATCCCCGCCACCCCCGCCCCGACGACCAGCGCCGCAGGGGTCGTTTCGATACGGATTTCGTTGAGCGGGACACTGAGCATTGTCCGCGCGACCCCTGCCCGCACGAGGTGGACCGCCTTGCCGGTGGCCTCTTCCCGCCCGTGCCGGTGCGCCCAGGAACATTGCTCCCGGATGTTGACCTGGGTGTACATGTACGGGTTCAGCCCGGACCGCTGCGCCATGGCGCGGAAGGTGGTGAGATGCAGTTTGGGGGAGCAGGAGGCGATCACGATGCCGTCGAGCTTCTCCTCCCGAACGATCCGGATCATCTCCTCTTGGGAGGCCTCCGAGCAGGAGAAGAGGAACGTCCTGGCCACAGCGACCCCCGCTTCCTTCTCCGCCGCGGCGCGGATCCTTTCCTCGTCGACGTAGTCGGAGATGTTCCCCCCACAGTGGCAGATGAACGCCCCGATCCGTTTCCCGCTCATGGCGCCGCCCGCTTTCTCTGGAGAAAGGACGCGACCTGGGTGGCCGCCGCCCCGGAGTGGAGAATCGTGTCGGGGATGTCGCGGATCGCGGAGGCCGTCCCCGCGACGAACACCCCGTCGATGCTGGTCTTCCCCGGCTCGAGATCCTCGTCGACCTCGCGGACGTACCGGAACGGGTCCGCCTCCAGTGCCCCCGGAGGGAACAATCCGAACGCCTCGGGGTTGGCGGAGAGGCCCACCGACAGGACGACGAGGTCGTGCTGCGCCGTAAGCGTCCCGCCGTTTCCTTCGATGTCCTCGTACCGCACGACGAGGTTTCCCTCCCCCGTCTCGTCGATCTTCGCCACCTTCCCCTTCACGAAGCGCACGCCCATCCCCCTGGCCTGCTCATAAAACTCCTCGTACCCTTTCCCGAAGGCCCGGATGTCGATGTAGTAGATGGTGACGTCGGCCAGCGGCAACGCCCCCATGAGGAGCTGGGCCTGCTTGATCGAGTACATGCAGCAGACACGGGAGCAGAGCCGGTTGTCGACGGTGCAGTCGCGGGAGCCGGTGCACAGGACGAAAGCGATGTTGGACGGCGTCATCCCGTCGGCGGGGCGCACGACGGCGTTGTACGGCCGGGTGGGGGAGAGGATCCGGTCCATCTGCATCGCCGTGATCACGTTCGGGTACTCTCCGAAACCGTATTCCGGCTTCCTCTTCGGGTCGAAGAGCTGAAAGCCCGTGGCGACGAGGACGGAACCGACCTCGAGCGTTTTCCTCTCCTCCCGCATGTCGAAGCGGATTGCGCCGGCGGGGCAGGCCGCCACGCACTGGTGGCACTCCGAGCAGGTCCCGCAGTCCAGGCAGCGGCCGGCGCTGTAACGGGCCTCCTCCTCGGTCATCGTCTTTTCCACTTCCTCCATCGACCGGGAGCGGCCGACGGCGGGAAGCTCGAGCGGAACGACCGGAACCCGTGCCGACGGCGGCACCTCCGCCCAATCAAGCACCTCCTTGCCGTCCACCGAGGAGAGGCGGGCGTCGAAGGTGATCCCGGACAAGGGGAGCCCCTGCTGCGACCGGTCGATATAGAAGGCGGCGCGCTTCCCCTGCGCGATCGCCTCGATGATCATGGAGGGGCCGGTCACGTCGTCGCCGCCGGCGAACACGTTCGGCAGGGAGGTCGCAAGCGTCTCCGGGTCGGCCTGGACCGTCCCGTCCCCGTTCAGGTCGAGTTCCGCGGCGAAAGGCCGGGTGCCGGGCTTCAGCCCGACGGCCAGGACCGCGACGTCCGCCGGACGGACCGCCTTCGATCCCGCCACGGGAACCGGTCGCCTCCGGCCCCCGGCGTCGGGTTCCCCGAGTCTCATGGACTGCCACTCCACCGCCGTGAGCACACCGTTCTCCCCGAGGAACCGGGTCGGCGCCTTGAGCTCGTGCAGTTCCACCCCCTCCTCGAGGGCGGACCGGATCTCGAAGTCGTGGGCCGGCATCTCCGCGCGGCTCCGGCGGTAATGGATGGCCACCTTGGCGGCGCCCATGCGAAGGGCCATCCGCGCAGAGTCGATCGCCACGTTTCCCCCGCCGATGACAACCACCCGCTTCCCCGAGAGGTCCATCTTCCCGCCGGCGTTGCCGGTCGATAACAGTTCCATCGACTCGATGACACCCGGCAGCTCCCGGCCGGGAACCTTCATCCCCTGCCCTTCCATCGTGCCCACTGCGAGGAACACGGCGTCGAACCCCTGTTCGTCCAGGGAGGCGATGGATCCGACGGTTGTGCCGGTCCGGATCTCCACCCCCAGGGCTGTGACGTTCCGGATGTCCCGGTCCACCAGCTCCTTGGGGAGCCGGAACGGGGGGATGCCGTGGCGCAGCATCCCGCCGGCCTCGGGCCCGCCCTCGAACACCGTGACGCCGTATCCCCCGCGCGCGAGGAAGTACGCGGCGGACAGCCCCGCCGGCCCGGAACCGATAACGGCGACCGTTATTCCGTTCCGCGTTTCCGGCGGACCGTACTCGGGATCGGGGTGCCGCGCGTAGTAATAATCGACCATGAACCGCTTGATTCCGCGGATGGGCACCTTCCCCTCGACTTCGTCCCGGGTGCACTGCCCCTCGCACGGCGCGTAGCACGCCCGGCTCAAGGCCCCGGGGAGGGGGGCGTCCTCCATGTGCAGGCGGAATGCCTCCTCGTACTTGCCGCTGCGGACGAGGGACACGTACCCGTGCGCCTTCACTCCCGCCGGGCAGGTGAAGTTGCAGGGGGAGGAGCCGGCCCGCTCGATGACCGCCTTCTTCGGGACCGCCTGGGGAAACGCGATGTGGGCGGCCCGCGTCGCCACCAGGCCGGCGTTGAACTTGTCGGAGATCGCCACCGTGCACGCCAGCTCGCAATCCCCGCAACCGGTGCACGCCGCGGGGTCCACGAAGGTCGGCTTCTTGAGGAGCCGGACGGCAAACGTGCCGTCGTCCTTCCGGACGATCCCCTCCACCTCGCTGTAGGTCAGGACGGTCAGGTTGGGGTGATGCGCGGTGGCAGCCATCTTGGGGGTGGAGATGCAACTGGAGCAGTCCAGGGTCGGGAAGACCTTGCTGAGCAGGATCATCTTCCCCCCGATGGAGACCTCCTTCTCCACGAGAAGCACCTTGTACCCCATGTCGCCCAGCGTCAGGCCGGACTCCATTCCGGCGATGCCGCCGCCGACGACAAGGACGTCGTAGTCCATGGGACCCGCCTTTACAGTTTGCTCAATGCCTCGGTGAACTGCCGCATGTGCGAGACGAACGGTTCGGAGCAGACGGAGCAGATCGCCGCCATCTTCACCCGCCGTGGGTCCTTCCCGCGCTCCTTCAGCATCCCCTGCGCCCTTTCGGCAATCCGGGCGGTCCGGGTCGTGCAGTCGGGGAGGTAGGCACAGTCGCCCCCGTCCGCGGCGATGAAGACCCCGTCGAACCCGGCCTCCAGCGCGTAGAGCACCCAGTTCGGGTTGATGCCGCCGGAGCACGGGATGCAGATCACCTTCACGGAAGGGGAGTAGTTCATGTGCTGACTCCCCGCCAGATCGATCCCCGGGTCGGAGATGTTGTTCGTTGAGAAGACCAGGATCTTCGGACGGCCTCCCCCGGACGGCGCGACCGTGGCCACCTATTTTCCCCGCTTCACGAACAGCCGCCAGTAGCCGGCCTCCTCGACGTTGCCGAGGAAGTCGTGCCCCACCTTCTTCGCCCAGAGGGGGATGTCCTCTTTGGTCCCCTCGTCGGAGGACATCACTTCGAGGACGCCGCCCACCGGTACCGCCGCGATCGCCCGCTTGGCATCGAGAAGCGGCCCGGGGCACGCCGTCGCCCGGGCGTCGATCGTCTTGTCCACTTTCAGGGTCGATAGATCCAGAGCCATGACGTTCCCTCCTTCTGCTTCGTTCGGAATGGATTCCAAAAACCGCTCAGAGAGCGGCCACCACGTACCGGGGGTCGATCTCCTGCGCGATCTGGCCGCGCTCCTTCATCTTGTCCAGCAGGACGGACCGGATCAGCGTGCACGCCTGGATGATCCTGCGGTCGGAGAGGCTGTAGTGGACGGTCTGTCCATCCTTTCGGGTCTGCACGAGGCTTTGCGCCTTCAGCAACGACAGATGCTGGCTCACGTTCGAGAGGGGAACCGCGATCACCTCCGCGATCTCCCCCACGCTCATCTCCTTCTTGGCCAGCAGCGCGAGGATCATGAGCCGCTTGGGGTTCGAAAGGGTCTTGCACAGGTCGGCGTGCAACTCGAAAATATCGGTCTTTTCCATCGCTCCCTCATTTCTATTCGTTAATGCATATATTCGATATTTAATAAGTACGATAGCAACAAATCATCCGCTGTCAACGTTTTTTTTCATTTCGCGATGCGGGGCGCTCACTTATGAAGCCGCGCGTCTTCATGAACGAAACGCGGGTGGAGAAGATCATGGTCCGGCTTACAGCAACGCGTTGAACAGATACCCGACGATCAGGATCCCGAACCCTACGACAACGGCAAACGTCGCGATCAGCCGTACTTTCAGCACTTTCCGAAGGATGACCATCTCGGGGAACGAAAGGCCGATGACGGACATCATGAAGGCGAGCACTGTCCCAAGCGCCGCACCCTTGCCGAGGAGCGCCTGGACGACAGGGATGATCCCCGCGGCGTTCGAATACATCGGGATGCCGATCAGGACCGCCAGCGGAACCGACCACCAGGCCTGCGCCCCCATGATCCCGGCCATGAAGTTCTCCGGAACGTACCCGTGGATCGCCGCCCCCACTCCGATCCCGGCCAGCACGTACGGCCATACTTTTCCGACGATGTCCCGGACGGCATCGATGCCGTACCGGACCCGATCCCGCCACGACAGGCGTTCGCCCGCCGGCCCGACGGCCCCGCCGGAAGGGATCGCGTAGACCCACTCCTCCACGTACCGCTCCATTCCGAGACGCCCAATCACCCAGCCGGATACCATCGCGATCACGAGCCCCGTCCCGAGGTAGAGAGCCGCGATCTTCCACCCGAACAGCCCGTAGAGAAGGACCAGCGCGACTTCGTTGACCATCGGCGCCGAAACGAGGAAGGAGAAGGTCACCCCGAGCGGGACGCCCGAGGTGACGAACCCGATGAACAGGGGGACCGCCGAGCAGGAGCAGAAGGGGGTTACGATGCCCAGGAGTGCCGCCATCACATTTCCGACCGCCTCCCGTTTCCCCGCGAGGATCTTCCTGGCGCGTTCCGGGGTGAAGTACGAGCGTACGATGCCCACCCCGAAGACCACGAGGGTAAGGAGGAGGAGGACCTTGGGACCGTCGTAGACGAAAAACTCGACTGCCGCGCCGAGTCGCGTGTCGTGAGCGAGCGACAACAGGGAATAGGTGAACCACTTCGAAAACGGCAGCAGGCTGAGGTAGATCGCCCACCAGGCCGCGAGGAGAAACCCACCGGAAAGAAGATATCCGAATGCAATTGGTCGCCCGTACGGCGACGCGACGTCGCGGGAAGTCGCCACAACGTCCTTTTCCTGAACCGGTTCCGGGGAACTACATCCCGTCTTTTCATCCTCGGATCTCATATCCGCCAAACCTTTCTTGGTCCCGTCTTGAAATGCTCCCGTCACGCCAACTTCGTGGTGATCTTTCTCGATGCCTTCAATTCCTCTTCCAGAAGTCGTTCCAAATCCTCCTCGGTTTGTTCCCTGCAGCGGAGGTTGTTGCACTCGATGCATTCATTGGAATGGTCATCATTCTCGCGCCCGCATGCGCACATCCAGCCCATACCGCAATCTCCTTCTGCTTTAGAGGGATCCAGGCACTACGAGGACAGGGATCGTGGACCGGTGTACAACGTGGTTCGCCACGCGACCGAGGAACGCTTCCGCCATGTACCCCCGCCCCTGGCTAGCGACGAGGAGCATGCTATACCCGCCTTTCCGGATCTTCTCCACGATCAGGGGGCCCGGACGGCCGAACTCCACCTCCTTGTGCACCTTGGTCGCCCCGTATCCCTTGAGCCGCGCTTCGAGTCCTTCGAGCCGTTTGAGGTCGATCCGGTTGAATTCATCGAGGCGGTACGCGAGGTGCGGTTGGATCCGCCCCTGGTCCTGCACGTGGTAGAGGGTCACTTCCACGGGATGGGCATGCGCCACGATGTGCTCGAGGTAATGGAAGGCCCGCCCGGCGGGTTCGGAAAAATCGGTGGCGAACAGGGGGTGCCGGAAGAAATCCCCGCAGAGCACGTCGCACTTCTTCTCCCCGCCCTCCCCTTTGAGGAGGGTGATCGGGAGGAGCAGGACTGGCTTCTCCGCCAGTTGCAGCAGGCGATGGACCACGCTCCCCAGGAGGAGGTCTTTCGCGAGAGACTTCCCGTGGGAGCCGATGAGGATGGCTGAAACATCCTGTTTTTCGGCCGTATCATGGAGAGTATGCGCCGGTTTGCCGAACGGCATTTCCACGACAACCTTTAAACCTTTTTCCTTCAGGAACTTCTGCTGGCGCTCCAGTCCGGGCCGTGCCTCTTCGGCGAGCATCTCCTCGAGGCCGGGGGTATTGGCTACGTAGATGACGTGAGCGAGGACAACCTCCTCCAAACCGAGAGTCTTGAAATCATGCACACACCGGATCAGGGCGTCGGAAGCGGGAGAAAGATCGGTGCAGACCAGAATTTTCCTGAACATATTATCCTCCCGCCGCTTTTGATGGTTCGGCGACCTTCTCATAGGCCCCGACCTTGAAATACCGACGCTGGAACCAGAACGCCACGTTGACCAGGCCGATCATCACCGGAACTTCCACCAAGGGACCGATGACCGCGGCGAAGGCCGCCCCGGAATTGATCCCGAACACCGCCACGGCCACGGCGATGGCCAGTTCGAAGTTGTTGCTGGCCGCGGTAAAGGCAAGGGTGGCGGTTTTAGAGTAGTCGGCCCCCACCTTTTTCCCCATGTAGAAGGAGACGACGAACATCAGGACAAAGTAGATTCCCAGCGGGATGGCGATCCTGACCACGTCGAGGGGGATTTTCACGATCAGGTTCCCTTTCAGACTGAACATGACCAGAATCGTGAAAAGGAGCGCAATCAGGGTAATCGGGCTGATCTTCGGGACGAAATGACGATGGTACCACTCCTTCCCCCGCAGCTTTACCCCGATGAGACGGGTCAGTGCCCCCGCAATGAACGGAACGCCTAGGTAGATGAAGACGCTCTTGGCGATCTCCCGCATGCTTACATCGACGAGACTCCCCTTGAGGCCGAAAAACGGCGGCAGAACAGTGATGAAGAACCATGCGTAGACGCTGTAAAAGAGCACCTGGAAGACACTGTTGAAGGCAACGAGCCCCGCCGCGTATTCGGTGTCCCCCTTTGCAAGCTCGTTCCAGACGATGACCATGGCGATGCAACGGGCCAGGCCGATCATGATCAGGCCGACCATGTATTGGGGATGGTCGGGAAGGAAGACGATGGCGAGGACGAACATGAGCACCGGGCCGATCACCCAGTTTTGAATCAGGGAAAGGCCGATCACCTTTTTATCCCTGAACACGTCCCCCATCTCTTCGTATTTCACCTTGGCGAACGGGGGGTACATCATGAGGATGAGCCCGACGGCGATCGGGATATTCGTGGTTCCGACCTGGAAGGAATTGATAAAATTCTCGGCCCCGGGGAGGAGGTAGCCGGTGCCGACGCCGACGGCCATGGCGGCGAAGATCCAGACGGTGAGGTAGCGGTCGAGGAACGAGAGTTTTTTCGTGATGCTTCCGGGCATTATGCTATGCCTCCCATTTTGATCTCTTCCGACTCGCTCATCCGCAGCAGCCCCCGCCCTTGCGGCCCATCATCATCCCCATCCCGGAGATCATGTTCGCCATCTGCGCGCCGCAATCCTCCGTAAGGAGGGAAAACATTTCCCGGATCCGTTTCGGGTCGCCCATCATGCTCTCGCAGAATCCCGGCATGATCTGCCGGATCACAGCCAACTGATCTTCTTTCGAAAGCGCCTTGAACTGCTCCGCGAATTCCTTCGCCTTCATTTCACCCCTCCTTCGATTCCCGCCGCCGTTTCCGGAACGGCGAGTGCGATGTTTTTCATTCCGAGCAACTCCCTACCCACCCGATCGAGCGCTTCCTTGCCCGCGGGCTCCGACGGCAGCATGGGCACCTTGAAGATCGGCAGCCGGAATGTCTCCTCCGCCACCTTGAGGTAGTGCTGCTGCATGAAGTACCTCGACATGGAGAAGGGAGACGAACAGTCGTCCTCTTCGAGGATAAAATTGGCGATGACGCCCTGCATCCCGATGCCGGATTCCTTGAGGTCTTCCGCAGCCCGTTTCGCCTCGAAGATCGGGGTGTATTCCGGGTAGATCACGAGGAGAAACGTCGTCGATTCGGGATCTTTCAGGCGCCGTACGAGCGCGTCGAGCTTCCCCTTGGCGCCGGTCGCCCCCGCGTCGTCCTTCCGGACGGCCACCATCATCTCGACCTGCCGTGCGTAGTCGTACGGCAGTTCGAGGAGTCGCAAGGTATGCCCCGTGGGGGCTGTGTCGAGGATCACGGCGTCGAAATCGTCCTGCTCCACCAGGCCGGAGAATTCCTCAAAGACCGCCATCTCCTCCGTGCAGGGGGATTCCAATTCCTCCTTCACCACGGCGAGCATCTCCCCGGTGTGGCCGGACGCGGCCGCCTGGCCGAGAATCTTCGCCTTGTACGCATCGACGCTCTCCTTCTGGTCGATCCGGACGGCGAACAACCCGGGATAGTCCGGAACGGGACGTATTTCGCTCGACACCTCCGCCGAAAGGACCGACCCGATGTGGGCCGCCGGATCGGTGGTCGCCAGAAGGATCCGTTTCCCCTCCCGCGCAAAGCGTGCCGCCAGGGCGCACGCCGCGACGGTTTTCCCGACCCCTCCCTTGCCGGTCAGGACGACCGTCCTGCTTCCAGTCCCGCCGGTCAGCATCTTCCGCAGGGCGTGCGGAGGAGAGAACCCTTTGAAGGAGCGGGTTCCCGTGAAACCGTCGTGGAGGAAATCTTCCTTTCCGTCAATGGCGATGGCCGCGAACCGCCCCAGGGCGGAAAGGCCCTTCACTTCCCCCCCCTGGAGGGGCACCTCGATGCAGGGCCGGTCGATCCTCCCGGAAAGACGTCGGATCTGCTCTTGCTGGGATGAGGACTGGCTTGCGAACGGCCCGCCCGCCCCGATCGGGATCACCCCGTTCACCACGATCCGGAAGTTTCCGATCCCGAGCGTCCGCAGCTCTCCCCGGGCCCGGAGCAGCTCGTCCACGGAGGTTCGTTCCGGACGGCAGACCAGCGTGAACTCGGTCTCCCCGGGGTCCCTCAGCGCGGCGATGACGTGGTCGTACTTCGCCTTGGCCCCCTGCAGGGAGGCGACCGGCCCGATGCACGTCTGGCCGTTCCCCTGCGCGGCTTCCTCGATATGGCGGGACCAGTCCACCGGCAGTTCGAGCAGGCGAAGCGTGTGCCCCGTGGGCGCGGTGTCGAAGACCACGTGGTCGAACTCCGTGTCCTCGAGGAAATCGGTGAACCGGTCGAACGAGGCGATCTCGACGGTGCAGGCGCTTCGGAACTGCTCCTCGAGAACCTTCATGGCGTCCGGGGGAAGGACGGCGCGCAAAGGCGCCAGCGCGCGCTCCCCGTACTCCTTCGTGGCGGAATCCGGATCGATCTCGAGCGCGAACAGGTTCGGAGCGATCTCCGTGACCCGGTTCCCGATGGGGCGCTCGAAGACGTCGGCCAGGTTGCTGGCCGGGTCCGTGGAGACGATCAGGGTCCGTTTCCCCGACGCCGCCGTGCGCACGGCCGTGGCTGCCGCGAGGGTGGTTTTTCCAACCCCTCCCTTGCCGGAAAAAAACGTGTATTTATGCATGGTCGGCTACTCCTCCTTCATCGGGATTCGTCGTTCCGGTGATTGCCGTTTTACCCGCAGCGACCGCCGCGGCCGGGGGGGCATCACCCACCGGGGGCGGGTTGCCCGCCCCCGCTTCCTCCGACGGAGAAGCCGAAAAGTTGCTGCTCCACCTTCGCGCTGCCGCACACCGGGCAGCGGGGTTTCCACTTATCTTTCTCCCCGATGGACATCTGGATCTCGAACGGACGGCCGCAACCGCGGCACAGGTAGGCATACGTAGGCATATCTACATCCCCTCCCGTGTGACCTGATCGTACGTCGGGTATTTCCCCTTGCAGACGACCTTCCCGTCCAGCAGGGCGATCGGCAGGACCTCCTGCCCCTCCCGGGTCAGCAGTTCGACGACCGTCGGGTTCGCCATGAACCGCTGCGGCACCTGGTTGATCGCGATCCGCTCAACGACGACACCCACTTTCTTCCACCGAAGAATGTCCTCCTGGAGCCGCGCCAGGGCGGGATCGGGCGCCGGCCCGCACACCCCGGTGGGACAGCACAACGGCGGCTCGTAGATTTCCAGCTTCCTCAAGAGCTGCCTCCTTGCCCGGAGAATCCGGGAACGTGTAAGATGTACACATTGGATTATCTCTTCGCCTGTACGGTATGTCAATTCGTTATTTGACGATATGGAGGAAGGCAGATGGGATTGCGCGATTACGAGTCCGTTATGAAGGCGGCGGCGGACCCCACGCGGGTCCGGATCCTCAAGATCCTCGAAGGCGGAGAGATGTGCGTCTGCCAGGTCATCGCGATCCTGTCCCTCGGGCAGTCCACCGTGTCGAAGCACCTCTTCCTGCTCCGGGCGGCGGGACTCATCAAGGACCGGCGGGACCGGAAATGGGTCCACTACTCGCTGGATCGCGGGAGCGGCTCCCCCTATGCCGCCCGGATGCTGCGGAACCTCCGGGGGTGGTTGAACGACGATCCCGTCGTCGCGAAAGACCGGGAACGGGCGGCTATGGCGAGGGCGATCGGCCCCATCGCGATCTGCGAGCGAAAGATGACCCTCCCCGCCCGGAAGCGTCCGGCGGCAAAGCGGTGACTGCGCGTTCCGGGGACTGGAGGACCGAGGCCGCGGAACTCCGCGCGAAGCGGCCGCGGCACATCCTGTTCCTTTGCGTTGCGAACTCCGCAAGGAGCCAGATGGCCGAGGGGATCGCTCGCTCTCTCGCCCCTCAAGAGGTGAAGGTCTCTTCCGCCGGATCGTCCCCCTCCTCTGTCCGCCCGCAGGCGATCCGGGTCCTCAAGGAGATCGGCGTCAATATCTCCGATCACCGATCCAAAGGGCTGGAATCCATCGACGCCGGGTCTGTCGACGCCGTGATCACCCTCTGTGCTGAGGAGGTCTGCCCCGTCTTCCTCGGGAAAGCGCACCGTGTCCACTGGGGACTCCCTGATCCGGCGGGCATCACCGGCACGGAGGAAACTCGCCTCAATGCGTTCCGATCTGTTCGGGACGAACTCCTCCGCCGCCTGAAGGTCCTCTTCGGCCACGGAGACGAAAGATAACGGACGATAATTCTCCAATCATTTAAGATACTTATTCTTCCTGATCCTCCGTTCAACCTTGTGTGCTCGTCGCTAATAATCCGTGTCGTATTATTGTTGATCTTTTCCTCTTTCCCGAGCATCATATCTATAGATGCAGATGTAACGTTTGATGGGGCAGAAAGGAGTTCGCCATGGGGAAAAAAGGATTCATCCTGTGCGTCTGCCAGGGGACCTGCCCGAGCTTCAAGAAGATGGACGTCATGAATGTCCTCGCCGACGTCCGCAGGGAGAAGATCTTCGACTACGTGTGCCTGCACCCGCAGCTCTGCGTCGGGGACGGAGAGGAATTCCTCAAGGTACTTCTCGCGGGGAAGGATACGGACAGGCTGTACATCGCCGCGTGCGACCCCCAGATGCAGCAGAAGATGTTCCGGGACGCTTTCGATGCCGCGGGGTTCGACAAGTCCCGGATGGTGCCCCTCGACATCCGGAACAAGACCACGGAAGAGGCCGTCGCGGCGATCAAGGGGATGGTCGCACCGCCCGACTGATAGGAGACCGATGTGAAGACCTGGCGAGGGATCCCGAGAGAGGAGATCCCCTGGTACCCGACGATCGACCCGGACCTGTGCACGGGGTGCCGGACCTGCGTCGAATTCTGCAAGAACGACGTCCTGGAACTCGATGAGGCCACCGGGAAGTCCCGTGTGAAAAACCCCTACAATTGCGTGGTGGAGTGCAGCACCTGCGGGAAGCTGTGCCCGGAAGGTGCCATCCGCTTCCCCGACGAAGCCGCTTTCTCCGCCTTCATCAAGGAGCGGATCGCCCTGCAGGCCGGGAAGCGTTGAAGGCATGTGACCGCTGACGGGGATTCCATTCCCCGAAGCGCCGAGGGGCGGTGATCTCCGTGCTGGATCTTGTCGACGTCGGGCTGGTCGTCGGAGGCAAACCGATCCTTCAAGATCTCAATC
>Ga0334722_10003576_pt1 | contig 16642 bp, 14 predicted proteins | sample C3_bottom_MG_FD_207210 | JGI IMG/M metagenome (GOLD analysis project Ga0334722, IMG submission 207210) | Sediment microbial communities from Yellowstone Lake, YNP, Wyoming, USA - C3_bottom | ecosystem: Environmental > Aquatic > Freshwater > Lake > Sediment | place: USA: Wyoming | collected...
TCTCCCGCCGGCCAGCAGAAAACCTTCGCTGAGGCTCAGGCTGCGGCTTATGAGCCTGACATAGGCCATGGGCAAGAAGGCCTGGCTCAGGCAAATGAGGGCCAGGAAAATTCCGGCTCCTACCATTAGAGCTGGCGCCTCTTTTGCTTCCCTTTTTAATTTCCAGTTTGCGCCGGCGGAAGTAAAAGCCAGGCCAAAGAATTTAACATAGCAGGCCAGGGTAAAAGCGGCCGTAAACAGGGCAATTATTCCACTTACAGTCAGAAGCAAGCTGTTACGGCCGGCCAGGAAATTTCCTGAAATCATCAGCCACTTGCTGACAAAACCGCTGGAGGCCGGCATGCCGGCAATGGAGTAGGAAGCCAGAGCCACCAGCAGGCCGGTGGCCGGCATAACAGCCAGAAGCCCGCCGAGGCGGTTGAGGTCTCTGGTACGGGTGGAATAGAGCAGGTTGCCGCCGGTCAGGAAAAGCAAGCTCTTAAATATGCCATGATTCAGGCTGTGGTAAACGGCGCCGATAAAAATTACCAGAGCCAGCGATTGACCGGCTGCTGAGCCGGAACTCCAGGCCAGCAGACTGCTGCCCAGAGCAAAGATGATGTAGCCAACCTGACCTATGGAACTATAAGCCAGCAGTTTTAGATAATCGCTCTGTTTTATGGCCTGGACTGTGCCAATAAACAGCGTTAAAGTTCCGGCTATTAAAAGAGTCTTACCCCAGAAAGCAGCGTTGAAATTAAGCTGAGCTCCCCGGGCCACAAAGAAAAAGATGCGCACTAGGCCGAACACTCCGGTTTTTTCCAGGATACCGGCCAGCAAGGCAGAAACCGAGGGAGTGGCCGTGGAATAAGCACCGGGTATCCAGAACTGGCCCAAAGGGAAAATTCCAGTTTTGATACCGAAGCCCAGGAGAAGCAGAGCAAAAAATAACAGGCTGGAAGCCGGGCTGCTGCTGGTCAGGTTCTGTCCGATTTCCATCAAAGGCGCTCCAAACCTGTAGCCTTTAACCAAAAACGGCGCTCCAAAAATCATCAGCCAGGCTGCTTCCATAAAAAGCAGATAAACCAGAGCTGGCCGCGCAGACAATTTAGCCGGCCGGCCCCACCTGACCAGAAAATACGAAGACCAGACCATAATCTGCCAGGCTAGGGTAAAACCAGCTCCCAGGTCATCAACTGTCAGCAGGCCTGTTAACCCGGCTATAAACCAGGGCCAAACCGAGTAAAACTTCCAGTCCGCTACGGTCTTCAATCCTTTATTAAAAGCTGAAGAAAAAACGGCTGAACTCAAGGTCAAAACCGCCAGAAGCATCAGAAAAAGGCTGGTAAGCCCGTCCAGCAGAACGGGAATACTCCAGGACAGAAAATGGATTTCAAACTCCACTGCATGTTGCTGCTGAAAGAGAACCCGGAAAGCCAGAATACATAAAACCAGAGAGCTCAGGGATACCAGCAGCGTTCCGCCCAACCTGACCAGAGCCTCTTTCTTTTTAAAAATCAGGGCAGACAAAGACGAAAGCAGTAAAATCAGCAGTGCTAACCAGAATAGTGAAGCGACCGACATCAGACTTTCTCCTTTTTTCTCTTTCTGCTTTTTGCTTCCCTGGCTTCATGCGGACCATTTTCCCGGGATTCATTTTTTTCTGAAACGAGCTCCGTAAAAACTTCCACCAGTTCATCAGCCGAACTGATAACCGAAGGCGTCATTTCCCGGCCAAATTCTGTGCTTTCAGGCACCACTCCCAGGATAAAAACTTTTTTGCCCGTCTCTTCAATTACCCTGGCTGTGAGTTTTAAAGACATACGGTGGGTGGAAGCAATTTCGCCAATTTCATCAAATGCTTCCAACGGGCCAAAAATCACCGAGCCCGCCGGCGCACCTTCTATGATTACCGCATCAACAAAGACCACGTTGTCTGCCTCTATCCTGGAAATGGGAAAAGCAAAGTTTTCTGGCACGTCTTCCACCGTTAGAAGATAATCTTCTGGCACCAGTTTTCTTTCCTTTAATTTATTTATGAAATAAGGGCCAAAACCATCATCGCCACGCAGGGCGTTGCCTATACCGGCAAAAACGGTCCTCTCCCGGACAATTTTCTTCAGCAGGTCAACAGGTTCCATGTTAAATCTGTTCTCCCAGAGTTTTTATCTGCTTGTAAGTATAAACCGGGCCATCCACACACACGAGCGTCCGACCGATGGCACAATGCTGGCACTTTCCGATGCCACATTTCATGTGCCGTTCCAGAGTGGAATAGATGTGTCCTTCCTTGAGGCCCTTTAACTTCAATTCTTTAATCACCGAGTTAAACATCACCGGAGGGCCGCAGACAAAAGCCACCGTGTTTTCAGCCGGCAGGTTAATCTTGGCTACCAGCTGATTGACAAAGCCCACTTCTCCGTTCCAGCCAGGCTCCGGCCGGTCTATGGTAAAGTAGGTTTCAAAATTTTCTGTGGCCTTCCACTCCCGGATGGATTCCTTGTACATCAAATCCCGGGAGCTCCTGGCTCCATAGACCAGAATCACCCGGCCAAATTCTGGCCGGTGCTGAAGCACATGGACGATGGAAGAGCGAAGCGGAATGAGACCAATGCCGCCAGCCACGTAAATGATATTTTTCCCTTTTATCTCCTCAAAGGGAAAGCCGTTGCCAAACGGCCCGCGAACGCCAATCTTATCGCCCGGCTGAAGTTCGTGGAGAGCGGCAGTGACTTTTCCCACTCTTCTAACAGAAATGTGCTTGCGGTCGTTTTCCGGACTGAACGGCAGAGAAACAGCAAACTCACCTGCCCCGAAAACTGTGCACATGATAAACTGGCCGGACCTGACCTTAAAGGCCTGTTCAATTTCCGGCCGGTCAAAACTGAAATAAAAAGTCTTCACCTCGTCAATTTCATCTCTGATTTCCACCACCGTGGCTACTTCTGGAACAGTAACTATTGGTATCAGACTGCTTTCCATGGTCATTCTCCGGTTATTTCTCTTCTGATGTAAGTGACTACGTTGGGCAAGCCGATGTCACCCGGACAGACGCGGGCACAGCGACCGCAGCCCACGCAACCTGGCCGCAGATACTTTTTAGACTGGGAATAGGACAGCTTGCAGAAGAAACGCTTGTTCCTGCGGTCTTCAACCGGCTTTCTGGGGTTGTGGTCGCCGGCCATCTTGGTGTAACCCTCAAAAGAGCAGGAATCCCAGGTGCGCACGCGGTCAGTGGTGCCATCAAGCCGGTTGACATCTTCCACGTTGAAGCAGGAGCAGGTGGGACAAACAAAGGAACAGGCTCCGCATTCAAAGCACTGCTGGCCGATGTACTCCCAGACTTCTGGCTTGATAAAACCGGTCGTCAGCCGGTTGGTAGCCCGGGAAATCCAGGCTTTATTCTCTAAAGCCAAGGCGTCAAAAGAAGAGACCGACTCGTCCACAACTTTTTTCTTAAGCCCGGCTGCTTCCGCTCCAGCTTCCTTAAGGCCAAGCTCTTCTACCATTTTCTGTCCCTTCTTGGAACCAACTTCCACCAGGTACCGTTCTCCCACCCGGGTTAAATCCAGGTCAAAACCTTCCCGGGCTGCCGGGCCGCTATCGGTGCAAACACAGAAACACTGAGGAAAGGGCCTGACGCAGGTGTTGGAGATGAGAAAAAGCTTCTTTCTGTGTTCCAGGTACACTTCATCCACAAATTCCTGACCCAGGAAAAAACGGTCCAGGCACATAAGCCCGTTAAGGTCACAGGCTCTAAGTCCCACCAGAGCCTTGGGTTTTAAATGATTGATTCTTTCTAAAGCTACTTTCTTTGTTTTCCGGTCATAGCGGTATTTCAATATTTCTTCATAATGCGGAAAGAGGATGTATTTGGGCGGGTTGTAAGGAATAGGAGCAGAAAGGTCAAGCTGGCGCGGGTTTCCTAACCGGTCAAAAATAACTTCTCCCGAAACCTCGTCCCGGCGGGGACCAAAAAGCTCATAACTTTCCGCCAGTTTGTTCATTAATATTTCTACCTGAGATTGTTCAAGCCAGTACATCTTTTACCCCACTTTCTCCAGCCTCACCGGAAGGAAATATTCTTCGCTTTTCTCCAGCTCCGCTACCTGACGAAGGAGAAATTCCGGAATCATTTCTTCTACAAAATAAGGAATGTACAGCTGACCGGGCAGCACGTCCGGTGAAATTCTGGCTGCCAGAGTAATTTCGGCTGACGGAGAGATGACCCGCACCGGCTGTTTTTCTCGCAATTTCAGACGGCTGGCATCTTCAGCTGAAATTTCTACAAACCCTTTGGGATAAAGAAGAAGCAGGGCGTTATATTCTCTTTTCGGGATGAAGGTCCTTTTCATCACCGAATTCTGATGCCAGAAATAATTGCTGCGGCCAACCGTTAATTTAAAAGGAAAGTCAGCTTCCGGCTCTCTAATGATGGTGGGCTGAGATAAAGTTTTTTCCTCCAGCACAAACCGGAATTTAGCCTTCTTTTGTTCTGGCAGAAGATAGTCTGTCCCTTCAGGATGAATTTCATCAACCGGCCACTTAAGCCCCAGAGAGGATTCAAGCTTTTCGTAGGTCAGAGCAGCGTACTGAGGCACAACCCGGCTTATCTCAGCCATGACCTGTTCGGCTGACTCATACTGCCAGTCATGCCCCAGGGCTCGAGCCAGACTGGAGAGTATTTTCCAGAGCGGCTGAACTTCCGCCAGCGGTTTAACTTTCTGACGGTTTAACTGCACCCGGCGTTCAAAATTGGTGTAGGTGCCGTCAGCTTCCGCGTAACTCGGCCGCGGAATGATAACATTTGCCAAACGGGCAAAAGCATTCTGGTAGGCACCGAAATAAACGACCAGCTCCAGCTCCTTAATCCTGTTGACCTGCCTGATTATTTCTTCATCGTGGTCTACTACCATCAGGGCTCGCAATGATTTATTTTCAGCCAGGCTGGCACTGACGCTCCGGCCTGGAGTCCGGCTGATCTTTGTCTCCCAGAGTGTCTCAAGTTTTCGGCAGTTGTTCTCATCAGAAGCTTCAAGATAGCCTGGGAGAAAAGTCGGGGAAAGCCCCATATCATAACTGCCCAGGAGATTGCTTATGCCGGTAACCGGAATTATTCCGCCTTCACCCTGACCCAGCTTTCCAGTCATGAGCATCAGGTTGAATAAAGCAGCCATGGTCCGGCGGTCCAGGCTCTGCACACCGGTGGGATAAAAAACATAAGCCAGTTTTGCCGCGGAAAGCTTGCCGGCCAGTTCCGTCAGGGCCTCAAGGGCGACACCGGTAAGAGCCAGAATTTCCTCTAAATTAAGGCTTTCCAGATGACTCAGGTAGGCCTGATGATTTTCTGTGCGTTCAGTCAAATATTCAAGATTATACTTCTTTTGTTCATAAATTATTCGGGCCAGGGCTTCAACCACTAAAGACATGCTCCCTGGTGCCGGGCGAAGATGAAGCCGGCTGAGCCGGGCCATCTGAGTCTTTCGGGGAGAAATGGTGGCCACAAAAGCTCCAGCTCTTCTCGCTCGATGAATCTCACTGGCCACAATCGGGTTCTGCTTGGTGAGGTCGCCTCCTGCCACCAGGATAAAATCAGCCTGCTTCAGTCTGGATAAGGAACCGGTGGCCGCCGGCCAGCCGCAACCCTCAAGCAACACCCGGGCACTTTCTTCCTGGCCGGCATCAGAGGCCAGGCTTAGGTTATTGCTTTTCATCACCGCCCGGGCAAACTTGCCAAAAAGATAGTTGTCTTCGTTAGAAGCCCGGGGAGAGGCCAGAAAAGCAATTTCCTCACCAGAAAGTCTCTGGAGTTTTTTGGCTACAAAGTCAAGGGCCTCATTCAATGAGACCTGACGGAGCTGGCCGTTTTCTCTGATAAAAGCGCTGGTAATTCTTTCTTCAGTTTGCAAAAGCTCGTGGATGTGCCAGCCGCGCACACACAGCCGGCCCTGACTTAGCGGGTGCCCGGGCAGAGGATAAACTCCCCGGACCCGCCCCTCTTCTACCTGAAGAAGATGCCCGCAGCCAGTCCCGCAGAAATTGCAGACACCTCTGTAGTAAGACACTTTTCTCTCCTCAATGGCTCATCTTCGGAGAAGCTAAGTTTTTTCTCCCCTGTCAATTAGAAGGAAAAATACCAGAAACCAGCCCTCTTGTAAACAGTCTTAACAGTTTCTGGAGATTAAAATTTTCAAAAGATAGACCACGTTGTGCAGAGTTGACAGTCCGCCCAGAAATCTTTCCTTGATCATGCCTTTAGGCAGCTCATCCACCGTGGTTTTTATCTCGAAAAGAGAAGCCTGAAGCTGGACAAAATATTCCTGGAGTTTATCTCCATAAGTTGAAAGCCTGAAGGTTTCTAGCAGGCCAGAGGCGGCCTCTGGTTTATCAAAGGCTTGCCGGAAAAATTCTTTGACTTCTTCCGGAAAATCATTGAGGGCTTTCTCCAGCAGACAGAAGCGGGTTAATTGATAACCCAGCCTAACCTCATCTAAGTTCCGCTGGACAAATTTCTCCGGATAGCGCTCAAAATAGGCCTGGCCCAGAGCCATCAGGTCTTCAGTCGTCAGAGAAAAATTTCCCCCCAGGCTTTTGACCTCAGCAAAGAAATCTTCCAGGTCCGGGGCTGTGCGGAAGAGGTCGGCCAGATTTTTGCTCATGTGGCAACTTTACCAGGAAAAAAGCCCAGAGTCAGTTTTTGGGCCGGTGTTTTTCCAGCACACTCAGAAGAAGGTCAAAATTAACCGGCTTCTGGAACACCCCGTTAAAGCCGAGCTCATCCAGCCCGATGGTTCTGGCGGTAGCTTCACCGATGGTGCTTAAGAGGAAGACCGGGAGTTCTGGACGCTCTTTCTTAATCACACCCGCCACCTTGGCTCCCGCATCTATGTCTTCCATCATCATATCGCAGAGGACAAGGTCTGGCTTAACCTGGCGGAAGAGTTCCAGGCCCTCTTGGCCGCTGAGAGCCGTGAAAACTTCATACCCGCTGGCTTCCAGGATAGCCTTGACGGAAACGCAGATGGCCGGGTCATCATCTATTACCAGGACTTTGGTTTTATCTGGCATTGGTTCCTCCTGAAATTATTAGAGATATTTATAACATACTGGATAGATTTTATAAAGTAGTCTAAGCGACAATTTTATTGGGCAGGTTTTCTTCAGGCTTTGTAAGACCAGGCCAGCACTCTAAGTCTTTATCGCCTGATCCACGAAAGGCTAATATTGACCAGGGGAAAACCCGGCCTGGAAAGTCGATTAGCTCAACAATCAAGTTTTATCCGGTCAGAAGGCAGGCTGGAGAAAGGGTTAAATACTACTAATTTAGTAGGAATTGGGAGAGCCAAAAATTTATTCCCAGGAGCCACATTTGCCGGAGGGGAAAGAAAATAAAAATGGCGGGGCCGACGAGGCTCGAACTCGCGACCTCCGGCGTGACAGGCCGGCGTTCTAACCAGCTGAACTACGACCCCGCCCGGGGTGAATAAATTATAAACAAAGACCGCTTAACTTGCAAGAGACAGAGAAAGCAACGTTAAAATCTAAAAGTAAAAAAGCCTTAATACTTTTATGTTTTTATGTAGTTAGTCAGAATCGCTGAATTTCACACTGAGCATCCAAATTAAAAGGGAAATCAACAGGAAGTACCGGCAATTTTTTAACCCCTAAATAGGGGAAAAAGGTGGGCAACTTGACTTTGGGTGGGCAATCGCTGCTCTAAAATATAAGCCTCTGTTTTTCCACCCACTGGGCTTGAATTTTTGGGCTTATTTTTTTCTCAATAAAATCGCCACTTAGCTTTTATTACTTTCCCATTCTTATCAATGGTGAACTTCCTCTGCTCAATGGTTGTCGTTTTGCTCGTATGAGGTGGATTATAATGGGTGATACCTGAGGAGTCTGTCCAAGCCGTTCCTTCATATTGAGATTCACGCTCTGTAGTCCATTCAAAAACCAGCACTTTTCTTCCTTGTGAATCATATTCAACAGCTTGCGGCTGACCATAATACTGAATTAATTCTGCTTCAGTTCTGCCGATAAATCTTTTGACTTCTTGGTTTCGGTAAGACACCCCAGGCAAAAAACAGCCCGATTGCCAGAAAACCAGAAGGCAAATCAGCCAAATCAAACTTGCAGGCAAATTCCCAGGCCTTTTGAAATACTCTAAAGGCTTAGAAAACTGCCTCATTTAGACCTCCTATTTTATTCTATAAACCTTATAAACCACTTCTCTCAATATATCAAGCAAATATTTCCTCTCTTGCTAATCAAAAAGGAAATATCCGGTCCTAGTAGGTTAAAAGAATTAAATTCCTGATTACCCTAATCGAGGTAAATTTATCTCGCCAATTTTAAACTCTTTCAAAGGACATTTTTTCCAGGGCTGCGATTCGTTCTTCAACCGGTGGATGGGTGCTGAACAGTTTATTCACTTTCCCGCCAACGTTTTTCAGGGGGTTGACGATATAAAGATGGGCCGTGGCTTTGTTGGCCACTTCCAGAGGTTCCGGGTCGGCCGCAATTTTTCTCAAGGCGGAAGCCAGACCAGCCGGGTAGCGGGTGAGCAGGGCACCGTCAGCATCAGCTAGAAACTCCCGCCGCCGGGAGATGGCCAGTTGAATAAGCTGCGCTACGAGCGGGGAAAGTAGGGCCAGAACCAGAGCTACAACCAGGAGGATGGCTCCGGCGTTGCCGCTCCCCTTATCTTCACGACTCCGTCTCCGACTGCCTCCCCACCAGAAGCTGCGCAGCATCCAGTCGCTCAACAGGGCCACCAGCCCGACCATGACCACGGCCACGGTTTGTAACAGCACATCGTAATTTTTTATGTGAGCCATCTCGTGGGCAATGACCCCTTCCAGTTCAAGCCGGTTTAACTTCTGCAAAAGACCGGTCGTGACACAGATAACCGCCTGCTGCGGGTTGCGTCCGGTAGCAAAAGCATTAGGAGCAGTGTCATCTATGACGTAGCAGCGAGGTGTTGGCAGCCCGGCGGCCAGAGCCAAACCTTCTACTGTATGGTAGAGGTAAGGATATTCTTCCCTGGTAACTGGACGGGCCTTGCTGATAGCCAGGACAATCTTGTCGCTGTAATAATAGCTGCCCACAGCGCTCAGAAGCGAAATTACCAGAGCCAGGACAAACCCTCCCTTCCCCCAGCCGGTCAGCTCTTCAAAAGCCCAGACCACCAGAAAAACCAGCACGATAAAAAACAAAGTCAGAAAGAAGGACTTTATTTTGTTTTTTCTGATTTGTTCGTACATAGAAAAACGTTCGTTTTAATCCTACCGGAACAGACTTGGATTCGCTAACGGTTTCAGAAAGAAACTTTAACCGGACCGCGGGCTTCCGGCTCTTCAATCTCAAAGTATTCTTTTTCTTTAAAGCCGAACAGGTTGGCCACGAGGTTGGAAGGAAACATCTGGATCTTGGTGTTGTACTTCATGACCATGTCATTATAAAACTGACGGGCATAGGCAATCTTGCTTTCGGTTCCGGCCAGTTCTTCCTGAAGCATCAGGAAATTCTGGTTGGCTTTAAGCTCAGGATAATTCTCAACCACGGCAAACAGAGATTTCAGGGCTCCAGTCAGCATGTTCTCGGCTTCTCCCTGTTCTTTCACTGTCTGGGCGTTGATGGCTTTAGCCCTGGCCTCGGTCACCTTCTCAAACACTTCCCGTTCGTGCTTGGCATAACCTTTGACTGTTTCCACCAGGTTAGGAATGAGGTCATAACGGCGACGCAGTTGCACATCAACCTGCGCCCAGGCATTATCGCACCTGTTCCTGAGCGTCACCAGGCTGTTGTAGAGACCGACCGCTATCAGCGCCAGAAGACCGACTATAATCAGAATTACGATCAAAGCACCCATTTTTCTCTCCTTAGAAAATATTCATTTTAATTTTAATGTAATCCGCGTTGAATAAAGAATATAAGCCTCGGGGTCAAAAATCAAGCATTTTGTTTCCCCCTGACCTAACCTGAAAGAAAAAACAAATTGACTTAATTTATTGATAAATGTTATATTTTTACCTCCAAATTTATTATTAGGATTTTTTTAAGCAATACTTTCATAATTTTAAGGAGGTCTGAATGGCTAATTTAAAGGAAAAGTTTGTCTCCAAAATGCTGCCCATGCGCGAGAGAATCCAGAAGATTCTCAAGGAGCATGGCGAACTCAAAATTTCTGACGTGACTATTGCTCAGACTTACGGAGGTATGCGCAGTGTCAAGTGCATGATCTGGGAATGCTCGGCCCTGGACCCGAACGAAGGAATTCGCTTCCGTGGCTACACCATCCCGGAAGTTCGGGAAAAGCTACCGAAAGCTCCGGGCACTGAAGAGCCGCTGCCGGAAGGCATGTTCCATCTTCTCTTGACCGGTGATATTCCAACCTATGAAGAATGCTTAGAAATTACCGAAGAATGGCGCAAGAGAAGTGAACTGCCCAAATATCTCCTTGAGGTAATGAACGCTGTACCGGCTGACACTCACCCCATGACCCAGTTCTCTCTGGCTATTCTGCAGCTTCAGAAAGACTCCATCTTTGCCGAAAGATACCGCAAAGGTATGCACAAGCTGGATTACTGGGACCCGATGTACGAAGATGTGATGAACATCCTGGCCAAGTTGCCGGCCATTGCTGCCTACATCTACCGCCGGACTTACAAGGGTAATAAACACATCCCGGCTGACCCCAAGCTGGACTGGGGCGGCAACTTCGCTCACATGCTGGGTGTAACTGATGACCCGGCCTTCAAAGACCTGATGAGACTTTATCTGGTGCTGCACTGCGACCATGAAGGTGGCAACGTTTCCGCTCATACCTGCCATCTGGTTGGTTCAGCCCTCTCCGATGCTTATTACTCCCTGTCCGCTTCTATGGACGGACTGGCCGGACCGCTGCACGGCCTGGCTAACCAGGAAGTCCTGCGCTGGATCATGGAAATGATGGAAAAAATCGGACAGGACCCGACAAAAGAACAGATTAGTCAGTACATCTGGGATACCCTGAACGCCGGTAAAGTTGTCCCGGGCTATGGCCATGCTGTTCTGCGCAAGACCGACCCGCGCTTCATCGCCCAGAGAGAATTTGCCCTCAAGCACCTGCCCGATGACCCGATTTTCAAGGTGGTCAGCAAAGTGTTTGAAGTGGCTCCGGACATCCTGACCCAGCACGGCAAAGCCAAGAACCCCTGGCCGAACGTGGATGCTCACTCCGGCTGCTTGCTCTGGCACTATGGTGTAACTGAGTATGATTTCTACACCGTGTTCTTCGGTGTTTCCAGAGCCCTTGGTGTTCTGGCTCAGCTCATCTGGGACAGAGCTCTGGGTCTGCCCATTGAAAGACCCAAGAGTGTTACTACCGAGTGGATTGAACAGTTCATTGCTTCCCAGCAGCAGACACCCAAGGCCTGAAAATAAGCAGTACGTAGGAAGAAAGCTGTTTAAGGGCTGCCCCGCGGGGCAGCCCTTTTTTTTCACTTTCTGATTAAGCCCGGCTGGTTAAGAGGCCTTCAATCATGCTAATATAAATAGATAATAGGGAGGCTTTTATGGAATACCGGATAATTTTAATCGGTTGCGGCACAGTGGGTCAGGGATTGCTGGAAATACTTGAGCGAAAGGCAGATTATCTGCGCGACCGCTTTGATTTTGAACCGCGAGTAGTAGCCATTACGGACAAGCTAAAAGGTTCAGTCCTCTGCCGCCAGGGCTTAAACCTCAAAAGCCTGCTCACCATACTGGAAGAAGGGAAAAAATTAAACGATTACCCGGGCGCCAAAGAAAAAATTCCTGGTTTTATTGACCCGCTGGAACTTATAGAACGGGTAGAGGCAGAGATAATGGCCGAATTAACTTACACTGACATCAAAACCGGAGAACCGGCCACTTCCTACATCAAAAAAGCCCTGAGAACTGGGAAACATGTGGTTACTTCTAACAAGGGACCGGCCGCCCTACATTTCCATGAACTGCAAGAACTGGCCAGAGTAAATCAAAGACAATTCCGGATTGAAGGAACGGTCATGAGCGGCACACCAGTATTTCATCTTTTTGAGAACGGGCTGGCAGGAAATGAAATAAAAGAAATAAAAGGAATCTTGAACGGCACGACTAACTTCATCCTGAGCAAGATGGAACTTGATAACCTGGAATATGATGAAGCCCTGAAACTGGCTCAGGAGCTCGGTTATGCAGAAGCGGACCCGACTGCTGATGTGGAAGGACTGGATGCCGTGGCCAAAGTGGTGATTCTGGCCAACGCCCTGATGGGTGGCAGAATAAAACCAGAAGAGGTGAAAAGGCAGGGTATATCACACCTGCGCAGGTCAGATATCCTAGAAGCCAGGAAGGCTGGCTTCAGGTATAAGTTAATTGCCCGGGTGAGGAAAGAAGACACCGGGCTGATAACCAGCGTGGCACCGGAGATGATTCCTCTTTCCGACCCGCTGGCTGGAGTGATGGGCGCTCAGAATGCTCTGACCTTTGATACTGACTTTCTGGGAAAGGTAACCATTCAGGGAGCGGGGGCAGGAAAAATTGAAACCGGTTTTTCCATTCTTTCAGACCTGCTGGCCATCCACCGTGGTGAAAAAAATTAACTTGAGAAATTGAAAATCTAACTATTTAAAGCCACAAAATTCAGGGCTTATCCAGCCAGCTGCCGGAAAGAGCCAGGTTCAGATGGAGCGAAAATATTTATTGATTGCCACAAGTCTTGATATAAATTCAACCAGGTCTTTTTGGGCTTATCTCGGGCTACTGCCAAAAGCTTCGGACCATGCCTAACTTAATTGTTCGGCTGGAGTTTGACATCTAAGTGCCAGTTGTCCCCCGCATTTAAAATAATTTAGGTAGCCAGACTTCTTATGCAGATTATTTAAGATTATTTAAATATCCGGTCGTAAAATTTTTGAAGTCGCGGCCTGAGGCTCTTAGCTTCAGGCATCTTCAAAGTCTAATTCTGCCTGTGACTCATTCCTTTTGACCCCTGAAACCGGACAAAATAGTATCATGAATAAAAGAAGCCTCTGGGACAGCAAAAATAGAACAAAAAGAGAAAACCACTTGTCCCTTCAAGGGCCGACAAAATTGTCGGAAGGCCTACAAAATTATCGGTTTCAAACAGTAGCGTTGCTTGTAAGTTATTTATTATCAATAAAATCCGATTTGGCACGGATATTGCTATAAAAATGGTGAAACTCATGATAAGGAGGTAAAACATGAGGACAAAAAATTTCTTAAAGGTTTTCGGGATTTTTGTTCTGGTCTTAGCTTTTCTTTTCGCCTTTACCTATGCTCAGGATAATACCCAGCAAACCAAAGAAAAGGTGAAGACCGAGCAGAAAGAAAAAGTCCAGACCCAGGAAAAGGCCCAGGTCAAAGAAAAAACTAAAGACCAGGAGCAGGTGAGAACCGAAGTCCAGAAGACCATTGAAAACCAGGCCAATACTAATTCTAAGTCCCAGACCCAGGTGCGTAATGAGATTCAAAACAGAGTAGAAGTTCAGAAAACAGAAGAAGGTAAACCAGAAATTCAACATCAACTTCAGATCCAGCATCAGGTTCAGAACCAGACCGTTCAGAATTCTGTGACCATCACCAAAGATGGCCAGGGCAAACCTACCATTGAACACACACTGGTAAATACCAAAAAAGATCAGAATATGGAAAAAAACAAAGAGAAAAGCAAAGAGAGAAACAAAGAGAGAAATACGATTAAAGCAGAAGAGCGGAACCGGGCCCAATCTCAGATATCCGAGCATGAGGCTCAAGGCAGGAAAAAGGGCAATCATTAATAGCAAACCTACGAGCGAAAGAAACCGGGAGAATTATTTCCCGGTTTCTTTCTGCTTTTCTGGCCAGTTAACAGATGGATGTTTTGCAGAGTTAAATTGAATTATAATTATTAATAATGAGGAAAGAGAGGAGAAATGAGAAAAAAAGATAGGCCGCAAACAAAACCTGAAGGATTTCAAAAGTGGATAGGCAAGAAAAATTTGCCTAAAAGTTTAATAAATATTTTCCTGGTAATTTTTTTATCTTTGCCGGCTATGGCCACTACTTATCAATTCTCGTTAACCCACAACTCTACCAATAATATTTTCCAGTCCTATCAGCCAGCAGCTGATCAGATTACCACAGCCAGTCTAAGCTTTGGTGGAAATTCCTCACTTTCTCTTTATGGAAATCTTAATCTCAATTACCTTTATAGATATTCGGAGTTAAGCTCTTTCGGAGGCAAGCTGGGAGCTGATTATCTTGCCCCGGTTGGCAATAAAAGTGCTTTTTACTTTGCCCTGGAAGGGGAAGCAGTAATTTTCCGTAGCCTTTATGATTATTTTAATAACGGAACTGCCCGCTTTATAGCCAACTTCAAAGCCTATCTTAGTAGCTCAACCATTTTCAGAATAGACTCTGTCGGACAATATCGTAACTACAAATATGCCATCTTTGATAACCTTTCTGAAAGTATTGCTTTATCGCTGAGTCAATATTTCCGCAGCCAGACCACCATTAAAATTGAGGCTAATTACGGCTACAAATATTATGTCCATCCAGGGCTCACTTCAACGCCTGCAGGCACAACCACCTCAACTTTAAGCAGTCTAAGCGCCCGGTCCAGCCTTTATCTTGGTTCTTATTCTTTCCCGGATAACTTACTGGCCCTGGGTTTTGTTCCAGAAGCTATGAATCCTTCAGGCTTGGGCTCTTCCATGGGACAACAGGGCCTGGGCCGCGGCAACCCTAAAGATAACTATAAAAATGGCGGTAAATACAGCCTGAGTGGAATTCCTTACCAGACATCTTATTATACAGGTGGTAAAAGCCTGCAAATAATGGCTTTAAGCGGTTTGATATCCCAGAAACTCGGAGACAGGGTAGAGTTGAGCTTCACTGGCACCAGACAATGGTACTTAACGGGAGAAAATCCTTTTTCCTCCAGCGATGAAATTTATCTGGTAGAAAATCCTACCTATGATCAATTTAGCTGGCAGGGATATGCCTTAAAGACTAAATTAGCCATGGAACTCTCAAAAAATCTCCACAGCGAATTTCAGTATGACTATTTTTCCAAGGAATTCCCGGGAATAACCAGCTACGACCTTGAGGGCAACAGCCTGGGCCTGACCAGAAAGGACTCCAGGCATCAATTCAGCGCCCGTTTAGAGCTCAATTTTTCCAGAATTTCTTTATTCGCCAGCTACTCTTATCTTAAAAGCTCTTCTAATGACCCCTGGTTTACCTGGAGCGGCAGCATATTCAGCGGTGGACTCACCTGGGATCTGAGTAGTTCTAAATCAGAATAAAAGGGGGTTAATATGAAAAATAAATATAAAATAAAAAAGGGAAAGAAAATTAAAAAATTAATGCTTTTCAAATTTGCTCCCTTTTTTATTACTTTATTTATTTTCTTATCAGCCAGAATCTTGCCCGCTCAAGACAGTCTTTCTCTAAACGCTTACCGTTTTGACCAGGCGATAAAAAATCAGCCCTATTTTTACAATGTAGACAAGGAAACAACCATTGAAGGTCAAATTGAAGATTTTAAATTTGAATCAAGGTATGAAGGCAAGGGCTATTTTCTAATACTTATGGTAAAAGACAAAGCCAGCGGACAATTAATAGAAGTAGAGACGGCACCTGTTTCATTTTTCAACATAGATATCTACAAGGGAGAAAAAATTCAATTGGTTGGTTCATTGACTGAAGACAAAAAACAGGGGAAAAAACTGGTTCTGGCCAGAGAATTAAAAATAAATAATCAGACCATAGTTCTGCGCGACCGCCATGGTTTTCCCGCCTGGAGTAGTAGCCAGGGAAGAAAGCGCGGCCCAGGCTCTTAAATATCATTCTTCCTACTCCCTGCAGCACCTGAGAGAGTCGGTAGAATAGAGAAATTCAAGTTTCAAGAGGAAAACTTAAATAATTTTATCCCCGGACTTATTACCTATTAGCTTAATAAAAAAGATAAGCTTTTTTTATCCCCCGTAAAAATTATTAATTATTTAGAAAACGAGAAAGTGTTTATTGGAACAAAAAGCGCCGGTGATTTAATTGAAAAAGAGCAGGCTATGGCCGGTCCGAGACCAAAATTATTTCATCAATGTACATCATAGAAACCCTTTTCCTTGCATCCAGTCGTTGTTAAAAATAGTGCTCAAGTAACGGAAAGCACTATCAGGGAAAATGGTGACTAGGCGGGCCGGGCGGTCAATCTCCTTAGCAATTTTTAAAGCTGCCCAGAGAGCGGCGCCAGAAGAGCCACCAGCCAGGATGCCCTCTTTCCTGACCAACTCTCGACAGGTTAAAAAAGCCTCCCGGTCGCTAACTCTGATGATTTCATCAATGTGGTCAAAGTCGGCACAGCCGATTATAAACTCATCACCTAGTCCCTCAATCAGGTAGTTACCAGGCTGAGACCTCTGGCCAGTATAAAAATAATCATAAAAAACAGAACCAACCGGGTCTACGGCTATGACCCTGATTCGGGGATTTTTTTCTTTTAAATACTTGGCCGCTCCACCGATGGTCCCTCCTGTTCCCATACCGGCTATGAAATAATCAATCTGTCCTTCCATCTGTTCCCAGATTTCGGGTCCGGTAGTTAGGTAATGGGCCTCATTGTTTTCCCTGTTGTTATGCTGGTCAGGGAAAA
>Ga0334722_10003577_pt1 | contig 16639 bp, 9 predicted proteins | sample C3_bottom_MG_FD_207210 | JGI IMG/M metagenome (GOLD analysis project Ga0334722, IMG submission 207210) | Sediment microbial communities from Yellowstone Lake, YNP, Wyoming, USA - C3_bottom | ecosystem: Environmental > Aquatic > Freshwater > Lake > Sediment | place: USA: Wyoming | collected...
AGACAGCTGGGGTGAGGTCAACGTCGGGCTCACTGGTGCATCTGTGAGTTCGATGACGTTTATCCAAAAATTGAGTGAATCGGGCATCAAAATGCTTGCCGCCGCGACATACAACGGCCTCTTCTTCTTCAACAGTGCCGGCGGATCCTGGAGTCAAGCAAATATCGGATTGGTGAACACTACCATTTCCTCGCTGGTTGTCGGGTCGGCTCCTGGCTCTGAGAGCGAACTGATCCTCTACGCGGGAACCAGCACTAGCGGTGTATTTCTGTCGACCGATTTGGGCATGTCGTGGAGATCTGCCAACACGGGACTGACAAACCTGACTGTGAACGCACTCGCCGTCGGTGAAAAAGCAATCTATGCTGGAACAAGTGGAGGTGTGTTCGTTTCTCCCGGAGGTGGCGGGGCATGGAATGCCGTCAATACCGGCCTGACGAGCAGCATTATCCTTTCCGTTGCAGTCTCAGGCACGAATATTCTTGCGGGAACTCCGGATGCCGGCATATTCCGTTCGACAAACAACGGAGCAACCTGGTCTCAGGTGAACAACGGGCTTACTGATCTTACCAATGTGAGCGCCCTGCTGATTGACGGCGCCAATATCTACGCGTCAACCACGTCAAGAGTGTTTCGATCAACGAATAATGGTTTGAGCTGGACATCGCCGACGGTTGGGTTACCGACATCCAGAGTCCTTACATTCGCCACGAGCACGTTCGGACTTCTTGCCGGAGTCACCTCTGGCGGGGTATACTTTCTTCCGGTCGGTGGGTCAACATGGAGTCGAATGAATACCGGGATGGGAAACATTTCCGTCCGGTCTCTCAGCGTCGTGGGGTCGAGTTTCTTTGCAGGTACTGCCAGTGGGGTCTTCTCGTCGACCAACAGCGGAGCAATGTGGTTTCGCGTTGACACGGGTTTGACGACACGCAGCACCAATGCACTTGCTGCCGGATTGACGGATCTGTTTGCGGGAACGGCAGGGGCAGGTGTATGGCGCCGACCGTATCAGGAGATGATTCCCCCACCCCCGCAAACTGCCCAAGCGTGGAAATGGGAAAGCACGATGCACCAATTTGCCGACCTGAATTCTGTTGCCGCGCTAGACGACACCACGCTTGTTGCGGTCGGCAATTATGGTACAATCGTACGATCGACCGATGGGGGACAGAACTGGGTTACACAAGTGAGCGGAACGATGGCCAACTTGCGCGGAGTGTGGTTCGCCGACGCAAAGAAAGGCTTCGCGGTTGGCGATTCGGGCTTGATACTCCAAACGCGGACCGGGGGGACGATCTGGTCAAGTCAGTGCGTTGATTCCGCTGCCTGCCTGATCAGTGTCAGCTATCTCAACCCGAACCTCGGTACGGCTGTCGGAAAATACGGCAACATTTACAGAACAACAGACGGTGGGGAAACCTGGAAATTCCGCTATGGCACGCCGGCCGTCGATCTGAACTCGGTTGTCTTTTCGAGTGCCAGCACGGGCACTATTGTTTCTCAAAACGCTGGGATCTATCGGACGACAAACGGCGGACTCCTGTGGCATCGGCAGGTGAGCGGCTATGAACAGTTTGGCTGGACCCTTAACGCCGTGTGCTTTTTGAACGACAGCGTTGGAACTGCCGTGGGAGACGCCGGCGTCATTCTGCGGACGACGAACGGAGGAGCAAAATGGATCCTGCAATCAAGCGGAACATCGTATCGTCTTCTCGGGGTATCATTTTCCGACGAGCAGAACGGCGTTGCTGTGGGTGATTCTGGCATTATCCTCCACACATCGGACGGAGGAACAACCTGGACGATCCAGGATGGCTTCCTTGCCGACTGGTTTTCTGCGGTTTGGATGGCACGCTCGGGCGTGGGAACAGCGGTAGGCGCTCGCGGGACAATTGTCAGGACGACGGACGGTGGCCTGACCTGGAAACTTCAAACAACGAGCGCGAGCACGGCCTTGTACTCCGTCGCATTCTCTGATCGTTGGACGGGAATTGCTGTTGGATACCGCGGGAAACTGTATCGCACACAGGATGGAGGGGCGACGTGGGGGGTGCGGGAAAGCGGTACGAATCAGAACCTCATGGGTGTGTCTTTCGCCGGGCCTGGTACCGCCATTGTCGTGGGAGACTATGGAACGATTCGCCGAACAACGGATGGCGGTTCAACATGGATTGACCAATCGATACTGCCGACATTGACGGACACCTATTGGCTTTCCAGTGTCACGTTCGGGAGCGCAACGAACGGAGTCATTGTCGGAAAGTTGAGCACGTCCGGACTATCGCGTCCGGCTATTCTTCGCACATCAAACGGAGGGAGAACCTGGTCCTGGGTACCGGTTTCAGGGAATCAGGGTTTGCGGGCGGCATCGTTCGGCGACGCAAGCACAGTTATTGCGGTGGGAGAAGGCGGGACCATACTTCGCTCATTCGATGCAGGATTGACCTGGAGTTTGCCTGCTGGCGTGGCGACGACCAAAACGCTCAATGGTATTTTTGTAAACGGAAATTCAGTTGCGACGGCGGTTGGCGACGCCGGGACCATTATCCGCTCGACAGACGGAGGGAGCACGTGGATCCTGCGCCAAATCGGAATGTCCGGTGCGCTCAACGGAGCATGGTTCGTCTCGTCGGATGTGGGCCTGGTGGTCGGGGACAACGGCATGATGCTGTCCACAACTGATGGAGCCACGACATGGTCAGTCGCCGCCAGTGGAACTCAGAACACGCTTCACAGCCTCTGGTTCACAGATGCACTGAGGGGCGCCGCAGTCGGAGAATACGGAACAATCATCCGTACGATGCGGGATGATGTGCTCTCGGCGACGGGAGCTGTCGGTGACGGCACCCCCGGACAATTTGCTCTTGAGCAGAACTATCCAAATCCGTTTAATCCAGCAACAGCTATTAGCTATCACCTGCCCGCCGGGCAGGCGGGGCTAATAGCTAATAGCTTTGTCACGCTCAGAGTGTTTGATATTCTAGGAAGAGAAATCGCAACGCTTGTGGACGGAGTGCAGCAGGCGGGCGCCCATATTGTCCGATGGGATGCATCGCACTATCCAAGCGGCGTGTATTTATATCGTCTCCAGTCAAGCTCGGCAAATAACAAAGAGACTGTTCGTTTCGTCGAGACAAAAAAGATGGTGCTTATAAAGTGACCAAGATCAGAGTCTATGAGATAGGATCCAGATGATATGAGCATGTTCACCAATATGAGAATACTAAAGAAATCCGACACCGCATTGCCGGGAGCGGTCATCGCCTTTTGCCTCGTCCTGGTTTTGGTTTCAGGCTGCAACAAGTCGTTTGACCCTCGTGGACGGCTGGACAAGCGAATGGTCGTTTTCTCGGTCCTCTCGAGCGACCGTGACATGCAGTTCGTCCGGGTCCAATCAGACTACATGCCTTCGGGGTATGATCCCTTGAGCTACGCTGCCGACAATGCGCTCAAAGATGTTTCGGTGCGTATCACCGAATTTGGAAGGTACTACGACCTCCGCGACTCGCTTGTGTGGACTTCCGACACAAGTCGTTACAAATTTCCGATCCACACATACTATCTTGATTCCTTTACACCTCTGCGCGGCCGGGCCTATCAGGTGGTGATTCGTTCGTCCTCCTATGGCAATTTAACTGCAGGTATTACGATGCCCGAGAAAGCGAAAATCACGCTCTCTACAGACCTTCGGCAGATATTGGATCAGCCCGACAAGTCAGCAGTCGGAGCATTCATGACATTCGCTGTGCAAATGTCGAAATACACGAGAGGTTATATCGCACGTTTCTATGTCTACTACGATGTTCTGAAGCAGAATGAATGGGTCGAAGAAGCGGTCGAGGTTCCCATCGCGTCGGCAGATTCGGGCTATTTCACGATCAACATACCGCGATATCCCAGGATGACCTCGGCGTCAACGTCTTCGCTGACTGCACAGCTCGCCATTACATACCGCAATGCTTACTACAAATGGACTGTCAATAAGGTCAACGATCAATACAAGTCGACACAGGTGATTTTCAAATGGATTGCGTTTGTCGTGCTGCAAGCCGACGAAAATCTTTACGCGTACTATGTCAGTACTCATGGGGAGCAAGATCCCTACTCGATACGCCTCGACGAACCGCTTGCTTTCCGTGCGGGCTCAGGAGTGGGCGTCGTCGGAGCTTACGGCCTCGATTCGCTTGTGTATCTTCTTCCGTATGATTTCTGGGGAAACCGCTAGTCGTCTTGAACTTCGCATATTCTTCGCTTCCTTCCATCGCTTGAATCTGCGCGCAAATCTTGGTTCATTGATTTGAGCCCGTTTCAAGAGAAGAAATGATCCGCCAACCGCTCCAAGTAAGAGTGTGTGACATTACAATGACCGAATCAATGGAGGTTCATACCGTGTCCAGGTTTCTCATCGTCCTCACGATCGTGTTCTCGTTCGCTGCCCTATCATCCGATCATTCCCCAATCAATCAATCCCGAACTGACTCGCTATTCCTGCGTGTTGCTATCCCCGGTCAGGATACCACCCGCTCGTCATCTCCGCGTCATCGTGTCGCCGCCTGCACAAATCCGGCATCAAAAGCGTACGTGAACGGTAAAGAAGTGAAAGTGTACCCGAGCGGCGCATTTGTCTCGCTGCTGGATCTTCCATACGGAATTACCAGACTCCACATCGTCGTGAACGGAGCAAAAGGCGACTCACTGACAAAAGACATGTATTTCGTCCGGCCGGAACCGCCGAAACCTCTGACGCACGAGCCGGCAGTCATCGACGCGCAGTCAATCGAGCCAAAACAGGATCTCTGGCTGGGTAAAGACGACATCCTGGAAGTGAAATTCCGTGGCAGCCCGGGATACAAGGCGGTGTTCGACATCGATGGGGTCGAATCGGGTATCCCCATGATCGAGACAGAGACGAAGGGAGCGAACGGCGGGTCGGGAATTTATATCGGCAGATACAAAGTGAAAGATCCCGATTATGCGCGCGATGTGCAGATCCAGGTGCGTCTGAAAAGCGGATTCTGGGGAAGCGAGAAGGGGCTGTCCAGGGGAAAAGTGTCGATCATCCCGCAGGATTTGCCGCTCGTGGCAATTGCGACGGGGCGAAAGCCGTTCCTAAACGCCGGGTTGGGCGAAGACCGTCTGGGCGGGGCTAAGCTGGGATACATACAGAGTGGCGTGCGATTGCAGGTTGTGGGGAAGGTAGGACGTCAATACAAAATTCGGTTGTCGGATGCGATGATCGGCTGGCTGCCTGAAGACTTTGCCCAATTGTTGCCGCGCGAAACTGCATTGCCGCGTGCTCATACAGGCTCGATCTCTGTCACCGGTACTGTCGCTGAAGATGTGATCACTCTTTCCTTGGGTCAACGTCTCCCGTATCTTTCTGATCAGCTTGTCGATCCTGCAATGCTTGTCGTTGATGTGTTTGGCGCGACATCCAATACCAATTGGATCACTCACCACAAGTCAGCCAGCGGCATCAAGAGCGTGAGCTGGGATCAGGTTGGTGCGGAACACTACCGCCTGACCGTTGCGCTCAACTACGGACAGCATTGGGGATATGACATTGGCTACGATCAGGGCGCAAACCTGAGGATCAAAGTGCGGAGGCCGCCTGAAATCGCGAATCCGGATTCAGTCTTGTCCGGCCTCACGATCGCCGTTGATGCGGGGCATGGAGGGGATAACACCGGTGCCTCAGGATCGACCGGAGTCATCGAGAAGGAGATCAACCTCTCCATCGCATCGCATATCCGTTCGCTTCTCCAGACAAAGGGAGTGAAGGTCGTCATGACCCGCGTTGATGATGCGAGCGTTGGAATGCTTGATAGAACGGACCTCGTTGTGAATTCAGGCGCTTGCATACTCGTTTCCATACATTGTAATTCCATCGGTGACAATTCCGACGCAGAAGCCGTGGCGGGAACTAGCGCCTACTACCGTCATCTTGGATATCAGCCTCTGGCGAACATGATGTACGGAAAAATGCTCGAACTCGGGCTCGGGCAATTCGGCGTTGTGGGGAGCTTCAACTTCTCGCTCAATGCGCCAACGCAACTTCCCAACGTGCTCGTAGAGACAGCGTTCCTTTCCAATCCGGAAGACGAAATGAAGCTGATGGACGACGATTTCCGGCAGGCGATTGCCGGAAAAGTCGTAGCCGGACTCGAGCAGTTCATCCGCGCCAACGCGCGCCGAAGTGTCGAGGCAACGAAGCAATAGAAGCGGCTCAATAGGTGGCATTCTTACCATTGATACAAGGCCGAAAATTCGCTATTTTGGGGTAGAGAAACAGTGATTAGCTGGTTCATTGGTCATCTCATTGATGAACCAATCACCAACTTGACCAGTTTTCCATCCACAAATCGACTATCGGAAATTCCCCTATGGCTCACCATGCACTCTGGAGCGGACGTTTTACAGAACCGCTGTCTGACATCGCGCTGAGATTCTCATCGTCCATCGATCTTGACAAACGGTTGTTCCGCGAGGACATCGCAGGGAGTATCGCTCACGTTGAAATGCTGAGCGCCACTCACATTCTGACTGCAACGGAAGCGCGCAGGATCAGAACAGCCCTGAAGCAAATTCAAAAGGAAATCGAGACCGGCAAATTCAAGCTTACTGCCGAGTATGAAGATGTGCACCTTGCCATCGAGCAGCGTCTCATCCAGAAGATCGGCCCCTTGGGCGGCAAACTCCACACCGGCCGCAGCCGCAACGATCAGGTTGCGCTTGATGAACGTCTGTACCTGCGCTCCGCCGTCAAAGAACTGAATAAACTCATCGTCCAGCTGCAGCGAGTGCTGTTGTACAAGTCGGAGAAATATTTTGGCGTACTGATGCCGGGCTATACACACCTCCAGCGAGCCCAGCCCGTCATGCTCTCCCATCATCTGCTTGCGTATGTTTGGATGCTTGAGCGTGATTATGAACGCCTCCAGGATGCTTACCGCAGACTGAACAAGCTTCCACTTGGTGCGGCTGCGCTTGCCGGGACATCATTCCCGATCGACAGGGCAAGGGTTGCAAAGAAGCTTCATTTTGACGGCATCGTTGAGAACAGCCTCGACGCGGTGAGCGACCGGGATTATCTGATCGAATGCATCTCCGCGTGCAGCATAACGATGATGCATCTGAGTCGCATGGCAGAAGAGCTCGTTCTGTGGAGCACGAAGGAATTCGGATTTGTCCACATCAGCGATGCCTATACCACGGGAAGCAGCATCATGCCGCAGAAGAAGAACCCCGACATGGCCGAGCTGGTGCGGGGAAAAACGGGGCGTGTCTACGGTTCCCTGGTCAATCTTCTGACAGTGATGAAAGCTCTGCCACTCGCGTATAACCGGGATATGCAGGAAGACAAACTTCCCATGTTCGAGGCGGTCGAAACGACGCAGCAATGCCTGGCGATCGTTGCCCAGATGTATGTGCACTCGACGTTCGACAAGCATCGGATGGAGGAGGAGCTTCGAAATGATTTCCTGACGGCTACTGAGATCGCGGATTATCTCGTTCGAAAGGGAATGCCATTCAGGGAAGCGCACGAGGTTACGGGGAAGATCGTTTCCCATTGTATCAACCACCGCATGTACCTTGGCAACCTCGATATCGAAGCGCTTCGCCTGTACTCGAAATTGTTTGCGCCCGATGTGCTCGATTTCATCTATCCACAGAAGAGCGTTGAGCACAAGAAGTCAGCCGGCAGCACATCGCCGCACGACGTCAAACGGCAGATTGTTCACTGGTCGAGGGTGCTGAAGGCGAGGAAGTAGGCAGGGCCGCACGCAGTAGGCAGATATAGCAGCTCGCAGATAAGATTTAATCGGTCGGAGCGCCGACCTGACCACAGCCTCGGATGAAGATCCGGTGCTTTTAACAGGATACGAAAAAGCCGCCCTGGATATCGGGGCGGCTTTTCTTGTTTTGCTGAGGAACGTGTCACGCACGATTCCCGTAAAACCCTGAAGATACGTGGCTTGTACGATGTCAGCGCGTATATCCGGGACCGCGGAGAACACGTCCCGGAAGATTGCCGGTGAACTTTCCGTTCTCCCACACAGGTTTTCCATTGACCATCACAAGGCTCATACCTTCGGAATACTGGTGCGGATTTTCGAACGTCGCTTTGTCCGTGACAGTTTCCGGATCGAACATCACGAGATCGGCGTAGAATCCCTGTTTCAGAATCCCCCGGTCCTTGATGCCAACCCGCTGAGCCGCCAGCGATGTCATTTTGCGGATCGCGTCCTCGAGAGACAGAACCTTGCTTTCCCGGACGTATGACGCGAGAATGCGGGGGAAACTCCCGTAGGCGCGTGGATGCGGTCTCCCTTCGTGCAACGGGCCATCCAGCGCACGCGCATAGGCATCCGAGCAGAAGCTCACCCACGGTTGTCCCATCGCCATCCGCAGATCCTCTTCCGTCATCGCAAATACGACCCGGCTCGTTCTCGCAGAATCAGCGATGAGGAAATCAAACATGGTCTCGATGGGATCCTTTTTCCATGCTGCGGCAACTTCTGTGAGGCGCTTTCCTTCCCATTGTTTCAACGCCGGATTTGAGACGTACGAAATCATCATCAACTGAAAATCCATTCCGCGTGACTTCCCGCTTGCTTCCAGTTCCTTCCTGATTTGTTTGCGCATCAAGGGATCTTTGAGCCGTTCAAGAAGCTTGTTGGTACCACCTTCCTGAGCCCATCCCGGCAGCGGGGCGCTCAGCCCATTTCCGAACGCGATGTAGGGGTAGACATCAGCCGTTATATCCAGCCCCTGATTGCGGTGCTGCTGAATCATCCGCACGATTTCGGACATCTTGCCCCAATTAGGTTTCTCGGCGGTCTTGAGATGCCAGATTTCGACGGGGATCTTCGCTGCCCGGCCAATGTCTGCTGCTTCCAGCACAGCTTCGACTATTTTCTCCTGCTCGTTGCGTATGTGCGTCGCATAGATACCGCCGAACTCTGCCGCGGCCTTTGCAAGCTCAATCAGCTCCGGTGTTTTCGCGTACATCGCCGGTGTGTACTCAAGCGCCGAACTCACTCCGACGGCCCCCTGCTGCATGGCCTCGCGAACAAGCTGCCGCATTTGATCCATCTCTGCCGCGGTCGGTTCCCTGTTCTCATAGCCGATCACATATTCCCGCACTTGCGCAGCCCCGACGTAGGAGGCCAGGTTCATGGCGGTCTTGTTCTTCTCCACCCGGGCGAAGTACCCGTTGAAGTCAGTCCAATCGACGGTCACGTTGTACTTATCGAGCGACGGCTTCAATTCCTTCAGGATCTTGTCATTGACGGGGGCGGCGGATTCTCCCTCACCGTTGATTTCTGTCGTGACTCCCTGCGAGATTTTTCCCATTGCCCGGTTATCGACAAGGATCATATGTTCCGATTGGCCGAGCATGTCGATGAAGCCCGGGGCGATCACTTTTCCGCCGGCGTCAATCACTCGTTTGGCAAGCCGCGGATCAAGTTTGCCGATGGCGGTGATCTTGTCCCGGTAGATACCGATGTCGGCCTGATACCAGGGATTTCCTGTGCCGTCGATGATCTTGCCGTTCTGGATGATGACATCATACGGTCCCTCGGGAGAAGTCTGGCACGAGAGGCTGACCAACGAGAGCAAGGCAAGAATGATCGCAAGTGGTTTCATGAATTCACCCCGTTTCGTGATGGCGTATTCTGCAGGAAGTTCTGCTTGCCGGTGTGACCGGTTCAGAGAATGTCGGATTTGTACAGCACCAAGAGTGCGAGAGCAGAGAACACAATGAAAGTCACAACAAACGCTTTCAGCGGATGGAGTTTTTCAGCGTTCTTGAGTCCGAAGTAGCACACCATCCCCGGAGATCCCACCGCCATGCCCAGCAGCGCCAGGCCGATGGAAATGTTCGGGAGGATACGCTCGGGATCGTTCGGAACTGCGAGCACTGAGATGAGTGTGAGGATGCAGGAAACAAACGACGTAATGACCAGCGGGATTGTGCCCAATCCCACAAACCCCATTGCATTCGGAAACTCGCCCAGTCCGCCAAGGACATCCGCTGAAATGTGAAAGATCATGGCAAGCAGGATCCAGAGCAGGTAGGTCGCGATGGCGGAGATAAAGAACGAGAGAACACCGATACTCAGGGTGTCGGATTGAAAGTAACCGGAAAAGAAAGAGTCAAGGGAGGTGAAAAAGGCATATGCGCTGACGACCAGAAACGATTCGCGTACTCGCGGCGAATCATAAAGGGCGATGGTCGTATACTCCGGGTCAAAAATAATCTGGAATAGTTGTTTGATGTAATCCATGGCGTATTCGGGCGGTCGGTGCGTGGTTCAAGACTGAAAAATGGTACATCATTTGCGCTGGAAAATCAAGCCTGAATCCACACGCAAGAGGAACCTCAACCAATCAACTTTTCTTGACGGATGATTGAGCCGACGTCCCGGAGGCAATGCCATCCCAGCCTTTGATCAGGAACGGCACAATCGCAAGAGCGAGAAACGCCACGGCGACTCCGACAACTGCGTCTGTCACATAATGATAACGGGCGTAGAACGTCGAGACGTAGAGCGAAAGCACGATCGGCGTAAGCACATAGAACGAAGGGCGATGGTACCGGTAGGCCATCACCCACATGATCGTCGCTGCTGCGCAATGCGGACTTGGGATGGTGCCGCCGATGTAGTGGAGATTGGACCTCATCAACTCGCCGAGATAGGTGAACAAGTATCCTTTGAGCGGAACGGTATAAAGGCTGCCGATGGTTGCTATCGGGCCGGCGACAGGGAAGAGAATAAATCCGATATCGCACAGGATGTTGGTGAATCCGAGCGTGAAGAAATAATCCTCCATCGCGACGTCGCCATGCAGATAATAAATGATTCCGCAGAGAACAGGATACATCGGGACGTAGATCACGTACGCAAACATCATCCATTCCGTCAACGGCGGCGTTGTGATGTGTTGCATCCAGAGGGTCGGCTGAACGCCGAAGATGTACTGCTCGGCGTCGAGTACGTACTCGTCGAGCCAGCGTCCGTGAAGAATCAGCTGCAGCTTATCGACGGCGCCGAAGAGGTACGCATAGGTAAGCGTTACAGCCGCTACACGCAGAAAGAAACGCAGAAATTTCGTTTTCGCCCGCTGTGAGAGGTACACCACGAAGAGATAGCCGGCCGCGACCGCGACGTTCTTGAGGATCAGAAGGTTCCATGTCTCGACGTGCGCGCTAAAAAGAAGCGCGAGGAGACTGAAGAAGGCGAGCGTGAACAGGATCAGCGCGTCAGTTGCTCGTAACCGGAAGTTCGCGATTTGAATCGTCTTGTCTGTCATTCAGGCAATAGGTTCTGTCAGTGTTGGGGGTTAAGGCGCCGGGTCAGCGTAGATAACAAATAAAGAAATCGAGCGACACGCCGAGGAGCCAGTGGATCAGGATGATGAACAGGATCGATCGTGTACGGAACGCCATGATTCCCCATACCAGGGCTCCGATGATGGAGCTGTAGATTTCCCCCGACGGTTTTCCGATATGGATGATGCAAGAAACGGCGGTTTGCACGAGTATGGACTGCCAGTCACCAAGTGAGTCCCGCAGTCCGAACTGCATAAACCCGCGAAAATAGATCTCCCAGCCGATGTAGAAAAACAGGTAAGACAGCGCATGGCCCAAGAAGGTGGAGGGAGATGCGCCAGCCCCCTTGAAGAGGGGATATTCCGCAAGGAAATCCGGCTTGTTGATCGATGTGTAGGATGCGATGACGAATATCGGTGCCAGGATGAGAAACGCCTTCAATCCAAACTGCCAGTCGCCAAGCTGCACTCCGTAAGCGGATATCTTCTCGTTGAACACAAATCGTATAACGAGAAGCGGGAGAAGTCCGAAGAGAATGAACGCCGAGAAAAACGTGTAAAGCTCGGCTGATTGTTCCGGATTGCTCGTAAGGGCGAACCTCGTCGCCAGATCGCTGAGGTAAAATGACTTTGTGCCGTAGTATCTCCACGTTGTCAGCAGGAGCGGCGTCAGGAGCAAAATGACGGTCGGTTTCTTGTTGTCTCCTGCGAACAGCCCCGACAACGAAATCGAATTGCTGAATCGACCGACGGGATTCACCGGGCTCATCGTCTTCCTTTGGTTTTGCGTTGTTGCATGAGCCATTCGTAGGTCATGCGGATGCCTTCTTTGAGGGGCACGATTGTGTAACCAAGCTCTCGCTCGGCTTTCGCCGTGGAGTATGCCCAGTGCTGCAGAAATGTCTCGACCCAACCCGGTGTGATTTGCGGATACAGGCCCAGCCACTCAGCTTTCTTTTTTTCAAATCCGGCGTAGGCCAAAGCGAGACGTGGAGGAAAGTTCATTTGGAAGTGTTGTTTCCCGCTCACTTCGTCAACCATCCGGTAGATCTGTCTCAACGTAGCATTTTCGCCGCCGAGAATGTAACGCTGGCCGATTGTTCCCTTTTCCATTGCGAGAATGTGTCCCCGGACCAAATCGTCCACCAGGACGTAATTTCCGATCTCGTTTCCGCCGTTCAGCAGGACAGGAACCTTCCCGCGGTCGTACATATCAATCATCAAGGAAACGGAGTTACCTTCCGTCAGTTTGCCGGGACCGTACACGCGCGTCGGGTTGACGATAACGACAGGAAATCCGTTTCCCGCTTCCCGGAGAGCCTCTTTTTCTGCGATCGATTTTGTTTCTTCATATTCGGTGTAATATCGCGGAGTGATGCGGGGCATTTCTTCGTTGCCGATCACGCCCGGATGCGTCGGTCCGAAAGCTACGATCGTTGAGGTGAATACGATGCGCTCAACGCCGACCGCCTTCGCCGCTGCGAAAACATTCCTCATGCCTCCGACGTTTTGCTTGAAGAACACGGACGGGTCCTTCGACCAATTCTTGGCGTACGCTGCCAGATGATAAACCTGCGTGCACCCCTCCATCCCCTTTTGGAGCGAGGTCTGGTCCTGTATATCGCCCGTTACCAGCTTGATGCGCTCGTGTGACAACCCGTCTTTGTTGCTTGTTCCGCGGGTGAGAGCGTGAACGGTATGCCCTCGGTCCACCAGCGCATTGACGAGCTTGGTACCGATGAACCCGGTGGAACCGGTTACAAATACTGTGGATGCCTTAGCCATGAATTCTCGAGATGAGATCGGATGAGGTGATCGAACACCCCGGTTGAGGGGGCCGCATGAGAAAAATAGCGAAAAAGGGGGAGATTCCCAACGATTTCACTGCCAAAAACCTGTCAGGTTTCTCCGATGACTCTCGTGAAAACCTGACAGGTCTATCGTGGCAGTTTACTTCAGAATCGGAATGGTAATGTGTGATGTCCACTCGGAAGAATGGTAGATTCTCTCCGTTGCTTTCTGGAAGTCAGAATCTTTCGCGTGGTAGATGTCGACAAACGTCTGCGGATTCCGGTCGATCATCGGGAACCAGGAGCTCTGGACCTGTACCATGATCCGGTGTCCCTTCTTGAACGTATGGAAAATGTCGTTGAGGGTGTATTCCACCTTTGTGACCGCGTTGGGCACAAAAGGCTCCGGCTTTGACATGCTGTTTCTGAATTTTCCGCGGATCACGTCCCCACGAACCATCATCTGATATCCTCTGAGTTTGGCGGCGCTCGGGTCGAATCGCCTGTTTCCGCCTTCGGTCATCGAAACCTTTTCCGGCAGCACGTCGATCAGTTTCACAATCCAATCCGAATCAGTTCCGGATGTCGACACGAAGAGGCTCGCTGTGATCGGGCCCGCCACGGTCACGTCGTCGGTCAGGACCTCGGATTCGTAGACCACAACGTCCGGGCGAGTCCACGCGAAACGTTGATCTTCCACCGGAAACGCCGCGTTGTACCAATGCCGGATTTCCGATGTATACGGGACCGGTTTTGCGGGATCGCTCACATATTCATCATATTCTCCCGTTTTGGAAGTCTGAGTAGGTGCCGTGAAGGAGAGTTTTCCCTTGTCGTGAAAATACAGATTGGTGCGGGTTGCCGCGGGGGGAGGCCACGCGTCGAGAAATCTCCAGACATTCGTGCCGGTCTCGAACACCATCGCTTTGGCAAGATGCGGTTCCCCTTCGCCTTTGAGATAATAATTGAAGTACGGGTACACGATACTGTCCACGAAGAACCTGCCCGTCGACGATCCCCACTTGATCATACCGAGAGAGTCGCCGGAATCATATCCCCATTGCCCGTGGGACCACGGACCCATCACGAGGCGGTTCTGATTGTTTGGATTCAGTTTGTTGATGGAAGCATACAGATTCAGGGCGCCGTATAAGTTCTCGGAATCGAACCACCCTCCGACGACCAATGTCACGGGCTTGATGTTCTTGACATGCGGAAGGATGTTGCGTGCTTCCCAGAAACTGTCCCACGTTCCGTGATTCATGATGTCATTCCAGAACGAGACGCTGTCCTTGAAATATTTGAGATTTGCGTTCGGAAGCGATCCAAGGTCCATAAAGAATTTATACCCGTCGGTAATGCCGTGATTGAAAGGGCGGGAGTCCATGGTGGTGGGGTGCGGCCGCGGCCAGCCGAACGATGCAAAGAAATCAAATGCGTGCGGAAGCAGGAACGCTCCGTTGTGGAAGAAGTCATCTCCCGACATCCACTTCGACACCGGGGCTTGCGGAGAGGTGGCCTTCATTGCCGGGTGCGCATCGATTGTTCCGGTAGTCGAATAAAATCCAGGATAGGAGATCCCATAAATGCCCACACGTCCGTTGTTGTGGGGTATGTGCTTGATCAGCCAGTCAACCGTGTCGTAGGTGTCGCTGCTCTCATCTATGTCCCGCGGAGACTTTTTGTTCTCGATGTACGGCCGGACGTTCAAGTATTTTCCTTCGGACATATAGCGTCCCCGGACGTCCTGACTCACCATGATATAACCGCCCCGATAAAATTTTTCTGCCTGCGAACCGACGAAGGGGGGGTACATGTTCTCCCCATAAGGAGCGGAACTGTAAGGTGTACGATTCATCAGCACCGGATAGTCTTTGGTTGTGTCCTTCGGAGTATAGACAGCGGTGAAGAGCTTGACACCGTCTCGCATGGGAATCATGTACTCGTGCTTGATGTAATGCTCTGCGACGGAATACGGCTGCTGGGCCAGCAAGAACGTCGTGCCGCTGATGACCAGCGACATGATAACAGCAGCGACGCGTCGACCGATGAAGATGGTTGTCCCTGACATTGTCAAAGCTCCCTCAAGTGAATGGATGTGGCGAGTTCTCAAGATGAACATTCCCGGGTGCGAACAGCAAGTCTGCGGCGGGCGTATCGAATGTTGATCGTTCCGGGCCGAGTGAAATAGTAGAGAAAAATGCAGTCACTCTCAACAATGAACCGACTCAAAGAAAGCGCAGGAACACCCAGTACACAAACGCGTTCACAGCGGTCAGCGGGGCGCCTATGCTCAGAAACTCCCAGAAGGTGACGGTCTCTTTTCCCCGCCGTTCGGCATTCTGGACGATGATGACGTTGCTGGCTGCTCCGAGAATTGTGAGATTGCCGGCAATCGTGCTGCCGGCCGCCAATGCGAGGAATTCGGCTGATCCCGCCCCGGCTTTCAACAGAGCGGGCATGATCAGTGCCACAAGCGGCACGTTCGAGACAAACTGGCTGAGGAACAAGCTGACGCCGATCAACACGCCCGGGGACCGGACGTCGAGTTGTTCGCGTTCGAGAAGCGATTGGAAGAAACCGGTGTTCCAGACGCTTTCCATGAGAACGAACATGGCAGCGAAGAAGACGAGCGTGTGCCAATCGATGCGCTTGAGAATCTTCAGCCGCCGAGGACTTCCGACCAGAATAGGCAAGCTCGCGGCAAGCGCAATGTGCGTCAGGCGAATGAATTCGTCCGATCCCAGCGATGCGCTGATTACTTTCAACACGATAAGTACAAGAATAATCCAGAGTGAAATTCGGGCGAGCCCTGCCAGCGCACGATCCCGTATAGGCTCCTGTGAGTGACTGAGTTGCGCTTCGTGGAAATCCGTTCTGTAGTACAACCGGAGAAACGCAAACGCGACCACGAGGTTGATCAGGCTGGGCACGAGCAGCCAGCGTGGAAAAAGGACGAACGGGTTCGGTACATTTCCCTGCACGGCAATGAGGAGGTTCTGGGGATTGCCGATCGGGCTGACGACACTGCCGATCGTGACACCGAATGCCAGAGCCAGAAGCAGAGGCTTCGCCGGCATCGAATGCTTCCGGGCGAGCAGCAACATAACTGGTGTCCCGATAATGCTGACGGTGTCATTCATCAGGACAGCGGAAAGAACTGCCGTGCCGCAAAGGACCATCATAACGAGCGCATCGAGCGATCCGGCCCGTTTGAAGTACTTGTAGGAAACGTGGGCAAGATAGCCGCTCTCTTCGAGCGCATCGCCGACGACGAACATACAGAAGAGAAAAAGCAGGATATCAAAATTGATGGACTTGAATGCAGCAGTTGGTGTGATCCCGCCGGTGAGCAGAACCGCGGCCGCGCCGGCGAGCATAATCTGCCAAATCTGGAGTCGCAGATTGCCAACCTGGCGGACGGCAATCAGGAAGAAAACAGCAGCGAGAATCAGAAGGGGAATACTCATTCCTACGTCGTTGAGGGAACAGCCGAAACGCTCTTCAAG
>Ga0334722_10003578_pt1 | contig 16635 bp, 8 predicted proteins | sample C3_bottom_MG_FD_207210 | JGI IMG/M metagenome (GOLD analysis project Ga0334722, IMG submission 207210) | Sediment microbial communities from Yellowstone Lake, YNP, Wyoming, USA - C3_bottom | ecosystem: Environmental > Aquatic > Freshwater > Lake > Sediment | place: USA: Wyoming | collected...
AGGGCAGGTGCCTTTCGGTCTGGGCCCTATTTTTTCGGTGAGAACGCGACTCCGACGTTCATCCAGCAGGCCACGGGCTGCCCCTTCTTGATTGCCGCGGAATAGGTGTACTGCCGCACTGCATACATCGCTGCCGCGTCGAGGGACTTGCCGAGCGTAGCCGACCGCAGAATCTGGACGTCTTCGACATCGCCTCGGGCGCCAATCAGCACCTTGACGACGACAACCTCGTCCGTCTTGAGCTTCGCGGCATCCTTCGGATAGACCGGCGGCACCTGCTTCAGCACCTGCGGTTTGACGTCGACATCGAGGGCGTCGTACACGCGCCCCGATGGCACCGGGGCCGGCTTGCTGCCAACCTCGGCGGCAGGAGTCTTCGTGGCGGGCGGCTTGTCGCCGGCTGCCATCCGTGCACCAGCCACCACGGCCGGAGGTCGGGCCGCCGTGCCCGCAGGAACCGGCTTTGCGGCCGCCGGGGGCGGCGTGGACACCGGTTTGGCAGCGGGCTTGGCGGCGGGCTGGGCCGGGGCTCCCGGCTTGGCCGGCGCGCCCGGGCCGGCGGGTGTGCCGGGGGCGGCAGCCACTCCCGAAGCGGCAGGAACACCAGCGGCGCCGGGCTGTCCCGGTGCCGCAGGTTGTGCGGCGCCAGCCGCCGCCTGCGCGCCCCCCTCGGGCCCGGCAGCCGGCCGGCCAGCATAGCTCGGCGTGCGCTGCATGTAGACGAGGACCACGGCGATGACGGCGACAACCACCATCATCGCGCCCACCACCGCCAGCAGCATCGTGCGGGAGCCGGGGCCGGCGGTTGCCTTCTTCGGAGGGGCCGGCGTCACACCCGTCACCGGCACCGCCGCGGTGCCCAGCGACGGAATCGCCATCGTCCCGGCCATGGATGCGGCTTGCGCCGCCGCCTGCGCAGCGGTGGTCGGCGCGGCCACGGTGGCCGTCACCGGCTGCATGGCGGCGGTGGCGGTCAGCGAGGGATCCGGCGCGGCGGTCAGGCGATCGTAGTGGCGCAAATCGTCGGCCAGCGCCCGGCCGGACTGATAGCGCTGGTCGGGGTCCTTCGACAGAGCCTTCGAGATGACGACGTCGAGTCCGGGCGACAGCGTGGCGTCAACGCTGCGCGCCGGTGGCGGGGTCACGTTCATGATCTTGTAGATCACGGTCGTCACGTTCTCGCCGGGGAATGCGCGCTGCAGCGTCAGCAGTTCGTACAGGATGGCCCCGAGCGCAAACAGGTCGGCGCGATGATCGACGGGGTGCCCGGCAATCTGCTCGGGCGCCATGTAAGACGGAGTGCCGAGCACCATGTTGGTCTGGGTCAGCGACGACGACGCGATGCGGGCGATGCCGAAGTCGACGATGCGCGGCCGGCCTTCCTTGTCGATCAGCACGTTGGCCGGCTTGATGTCACGGTGGACGACGCCGCTGCGGTGGGCGTAGTCGAGCGCGTCGCCCAGCTGGGCGACGAGGTCGATGATGCTCGCCAGCGGGAGCCGCTGCCCGGAGGCCAGCATCGACTCCAGGCTCTCGCCCTCGATGAACTCCATCGCGATGAAGGTCAGCCCTTCGTGCTGGCCGACCTCGTAAATCGTGACGATGGACGGGTGGGACAGGTTGCCCGCCGACCGCGCCTCGCGCATGAAGCGCTGCTGCGCCTCGTGCTGCTCGGCGGGCGCTGTGAGCACGTCGAACCGGATGGTCTTGACGGCGACCTTGCGGCCGATGAGCGGATCGATCCCTTCGTGGACGATGCCCATCGCGCCGCGGCCCAACTCCCTGACGATGTCGTACTTGCCGATCTTGGTCTGGTCCATGATGATCCGCTTCGATTCTCCGCCCTTCGCCCGGTCAACTCCCGAGCGTTCCGACGACAACCGCGACAATCCCGCCGACGAGCCCCGTCAACACCACGACAGCCACGACCAGCAACGGCCGCAGCGCGGCGCGCGGGCGGGCGACGCGAACGAGCAGGACGAGCAGCAGGCCGGCTGCCATCCCGGCGCCTGCGCCGATGGCCGCGCCGATCGCCCATCCCTGCTGCTCGGCACGCTGCTCCGCGGCGCTGATCACCTCACGGCTCACACCCAGGCCGGTCGTGGCGATGAACTGGCGCTCTGCCGCCGCGGGCGCCGCAGTGGTCCCGCCCGGCACCGACACCGACAGGCGCCGCCACGCCCCGTCCTCGCCGAACGTCGACGTGATGGTCAGGAGGTACTGGTTGACCAGCCGGCTCCCGATCGTCTGATAGAGGCGCCTGACCTCGTCGGGCTTCGACGCCGCCAGGGCGTCGCCGCCCGTGTCGTGCGCGATCCGGCCAAGCACACCGGCGTCCACGGCGTCATTGATCGCGATCGTGAACACCGGCACGCCCTGCTTCTGGGCGGCAGCCAGCACGTCGGCGGCTTTCGCCGTGCTGCTCGTGTCCTTTCCGTCGCTAAGCACGACGATCGCGTGCCGCCGCGCGCGGGCCCCCTTCAGCACGCCGAGGGCGGCCTGCAGGGCGTCGTAGAGCGCGGTATTCCGGCCAATCGAGATCCCGCGAACCGCCGCCTCGAGCGCCGCCCGATCCGTCGACAACGGGCCGTCGATCGACACCTTGTCGTCGAAGCTGATCACCGCCAGCTGGTCGTCCGGGCCCAGCGTCCGCAGGAACTCCACGGCCGCGTCCTTGATGGCCTCCTGCGCCGCCTTGACGCTGCCGCTGCGATCGAACAGCAGCGCCACGGCGAGTGTGGCCCCGCGGCTGACGGCGGTTGCCATCGAGTCGATCCGCTGGGGCGTCCCGTCGATCGAGACGCTGACGTCCCTGGCGGTGAGCCCGCGGACGGGAATGCCGTCGCCGTCCGTCACGGTCAGGCACACATCGATCGCGGGCAGGCGCGTCACGTCCACGCGCTGCAGCGTGACGGCCCGATCCGGTGCGGCGCCGGAGGGCAGTGCCAGAATCAGCAGGGCGGCGGCGATCGCGCCGCCCGCCAGCAGTGTTCTCACGGCGTCGCCACCTGGGTCCCGGGATCAGGCCGAGGCGCGTCAGTTCTTCTTGAGGCGAAGCACCGTCCGCCCCATTTCGATCAGCGTGCCATTCTCGATCAGGGTCGGGCCGGAAATCGGCTGGCCGTTGATCTTCGTCGGGTTCGTGCCGCTCTCGTTGGTGATCGAGAACGTCTTGCCGGCGCCGTCGTAGTACACCGACGCCTGGTCCTTCGACACGGTGTCGTCGGTCAGTTCGATGTCGTTCTGCCTGGCGCCGGATCGGCCGATCATCGTCACGTACTTGTGCAGCGGGAATTCCCGCCCCTTGTCCGGCCCCTTCTCGACCACCAGGTCGGCACCCAGGCTCAGGAACACCTGCGTCTTGTCCGGCACGGGGGCGGCCGGGATCTTCATCGTCCGGGCCGGATCGGGCGCGGCCGCCGGCGGAGGCATGACGGGCCGCGACGGCGGCTGATACGCGTCCTGCGCACGCGGACGAGCCGCCTCCGCGCCGGCCGCAGCCGCCGGCTGCTTGGTCCTCGTCAGCAGGATGATGAACACGGCGAGCAGGGCCAGAAACAGGACGCCCGCCCCGATCAGCAGATACAGCATCGTCGACGACATGCCCGGCGTGGTCCGCGACACTTCCTTCAGGATCGGCGCCGTCGATGCCGGGTCCTGAATCACGATCCCCGTCACCACGAACGTCTTGCCGGCCGGCGGCAGATCGTTCGACCGGACGGTAATCGGCGTCGGACAGCTGTCGTCCAGCAGGGTGTACGTCCCGCGCGTGGTGCCTGCCGGGTTGGCTTCGACCGTCTGGACCTGGCCCGTCAGCGTGACGGTCTTGTTCCAGTTCCTCGACGGGTTGGCCAGGATGTCGGTAATCCACGCCTGCTGGGCCGAGGCGGCCGCAGGCGCGAACAGTGACAGAGCAGCAATGGCAATGATGAGCGCGCAACCGCGTTTGAGCATCTGTCCCTCCTCCAGCGGAACCGCGAGGGAATCATACACTGAGCTCTGAGGGAAAATCACGGGCGCCACGGCGCCGGCCCGCCCGCCGGGGCGTCAGGCCGCGTGTCAGGCCGCGCCACGCGCGGCGGCGGCGCCGGCGTCCAGCACACTCAGCAGAAGACCAAACGAAGCCGGCGGCCGTGACGCATTGAACGTCAACGCCGAGACGTCCGGTGAAGGGAACCCGTCGGCGGTGGCGCCGGTCCAGGTTACCGGCAGTTGCATGTCCATCCGGGCGCCAGCTTCGAGCAGGCGATTGCGGATGCGGCCGACGATGATGTTCGCGAACTCCGCCGCCGTGGCGGGCACGTCCCCGTCGGCGACGTCTTCCGGCGAGGCGCCGATCAACTGGGCGGTGATCGCGGTGGCGGACTGCCGGTCCGCGCGGAACACGACGGCGACCGTCGGCATGCCGGCCGCCGCCAGGTCGATTCGCGCGTGGACACCATGCCCCGGCCACGGGCAGGCGGGAGCCACGCCGGGCGTCACGAGCGTGACCTCCGACGACAGCATCAGACCGAAGAGTTGCTCGGTCGCGGAGACGGCGTCCCGTTCGAGGCTGCTGCGGAACGCCGGCATGCCCAGCAGCGGCGTCGCCACGCCGGTCGCCGCGCGCTCGAACGTCGCGAGGAAGACCTCCGGGATGTAGCTCCAGTCCAGCCACTCGCTCACCAGGCTGCGAATCGCCGGCCCGGCGGGATTGTTCTTCCGCCGGCACGCGACGACCCTGGCCTTCGCGAGATGCGGAAACGTCCTGATCTTCGGCACGAACAGTTCAGCCGTCGGCAGGCCAATCTGCTCACCAACGAAGACCAGGTCGGCGGCCGGCGGATTGTCGGCCAGGGCCATCTGGAGCGCGGCGGCCCCGGAGTCCGCCTCGATGAGATCGAAGTGGGCCGATAGCACGTTCTGCAGGAAGTGACGGCGATCGGGGTCGTGCTCGACGACGAGCACCCGCTGTCTCTGGGCGCCTGAAACCTGGACCGGTGATGCAGGCGCCGCGGGCGTAAGGCGGCGGACGATCTGCGACAGGCGCTCGGCCAGACGGTCCTGGCTCAGCGGCTTCGAGAGATAGTCGGCAATGCCCATCTCCACGAGCCGGCGCACCATGTTCTCGCTCTTCTCGCTCGTCAGGACGACGACAGGCAGCGGGGCGTGGGCGGGAGACGCGCGGATCGCCTCCAGCGTCTCGAGGCCGTCCATGACGGGCATGTTGACGTCCAGGATCACGAGATCGAACCGGCAGCGCCCGATCGCGGCCAGCGCCTCGACGCCGTTGGTCGCCTCGGACACCTGCTGCCCCGGAAGGGCTGTCAGGGCCCGGCGGAGCATCGCCCGGATAGTCGTACTGTCGTCGACAAGGAGCGTATTCATCGTGGCCCTGCGTCACTGCACAAACGGGTAATCGGCAGAGTCCGGGCCAGGATGAGGCCGATGCGGGCGGCTAGCGGCGAAGGTCGAGCGGATAGAGGGCGTCTACCGCGCTCAGATAGCGCCGCGTTTCGGGAAAGAGCTCGCGTTCGCCCCGTGCCACCTGGTTCGCGTGGGACGGACCCGCGTTGTAGGCAATCAGCGCCGCGCGCACGTCGCGGTAACTGCCGATCAAGCCGGCAAGATACGCGATCCCGCCCCGCAGGTTGTCGAGGGGATCGCGTGGATTGACGCGCAGCATGGCCGCCGTCGCCGGCATCAGCTGCATCAGGCCGACCGCGCCTTTCGGCGACACGGCCGCCGGGTTCCCTCCGGACTCCCGCTGCATCACCGCCGCCACCAGCCGGTAGTCGACGCCGTACGCCGACGAGTAGTAGCGCGTCCACCAGTCGATGACCGAGGGAGCCGGGCCTTGAACGGCGGACGCCGGTCCCGCCTGACCAGCAAGCGCCGGCCCCGCCTGAGCGGCAGGAAAGACCTGCGCGCGCGACGCCGGCGGTGCGGGAGGAAGACCCGCCAGTTTCCTGGCCGCGTCTTGGTCGACGGCCGCACGGCTCGCGCTGCCGCCAATGATGAGCGCAATGTCGTCCAGCGAATAGCCCAGCAGGTTCAGTTTGTACGCGAGGCGGTCCCGGGCCCCCGCCCCGGCCGTGCAGGGGAAGACGACGGGATCGCCGCCGGGCGGCGCGACGAGCGATCGGCGAAGCGCGAGGTCGCGGTCGGCCGGCGCGTCGACGCCCAGCACAGCGCTGACCGCGCGCGACGCCTGGCTCCAGGCGACGTCGGCCGCCGCGTCACCGGCCGCCGCCGCCCGGGTTGCCAGCGTCCGGATGCCGTCAAACGATGACAGCAGGCAGGAGGCCTGCGGCAGTCCTGCGGCCTCGCCGCCGGACGGCGCGGCGAGCGCAATGACGACCGTGAATCCCGCGAACCAGCGCACACGTTCCTCCAGGGAGAGGCGAAGACATCTCTCCTCCTGCAGAGCAGGAGTCGTACCCGCGGGATTCCCAGTGCCGGGTCGGCGCAAAGCCCGGTGGATCAGTGAGTTGTCCTGCGGCTGGTCCGGTGCGTGCATGCGCGGACGGTCGGAATCCCGACATCCTGAGTTCCGGAATCGAACGAGCCTCCCGCCGGCTGGCCCGCAGTGACGCCTGAGGCCGGTTTCCGGCGCGAGGGCGTATGATATGCCCATCGGCCGGACGGGATTCCCGTTGGGTGAAGTGACACGATGCGCCTGTCGCTGTGCAGACGGATTGCAGCCGCAATGGCTGTCGTGGCTGGCCTGTGGCCGGGGGCCGCAGGAATCCATGCGCAGCAGGCCGTCCCGGTCCGTCAGTCCGGCGCCGCGCGGGCTGCCCAGTCCGAATCGCCGCTCGCGCAGGCGATCCGCGCCGAAGCCGATCGGCAATACGATGCCGCGATCGAGCGCCTCTACTCGCTGATTCTCGAACAACCCGGCACGCCGGACGCCGTCGCCGCCAGGCTCAGGCTCGCGCGGCTGCTCGCGCTCGGTGGCGATTGGGCCGCGGCCATACTCGAGTGCCAGCAGGTGCGCGGCGAGCTGCCCGCCGACAGCCCGGAGCGTCAGCAGGCGCTGGACATGGCCACTGCGATCGGACGCCGGCTGCGCGCGGCGGGCACGTCCGAGAACGGCTACTTCCCCACCTTCGAACCGCTGCCGATCGGCGGCATGGCCGCGCTCGACGACCCGCGGGCCATCGTCTTCGCCGCCGACGGGCGCTTCGCGCTGCTCGACGAGGGCGCCGGGCGTATCATCGCCGCCGCAAGCGACACCGCGACAGTGGTGCCGGGGCCCCAGGATCCGACGGCCGTCACCATGCTCGGTGACGGAACGATCCTGGCGTTCGGCAAGGGCGGCCTGGTCGCTGTCCAGACTCCCCGCACGATCCCGCTGGCCGGCACGTGGGGAGGCAAGACCCGGGCGCTCAAGAAGGTGCGTTCGATGGCAGCGCTCGCCGGCGGCGATCTGCTCGTCATCGACAAGGACTACGACGGCCTGCTCCGCTGCCAGTACCCGGCGGGCACGTGCGTACCCGCCGGCCCGGCCGGCCGGCAGCGGGTGGTCAGGACGGGCGCGTCGGACTGGGCCTACGTGCTCGACGACCGCGGTGACACGGTGCGCGTGCTCGACGCGAACCAGCGGGAGATTGGCGTGATCGGCCCGGGGCTTGGCGCGGCGAAGCTCGGGCGCGTGGAGGACATCGCAGTCGACGGGGTGTACGGGCTGTACCTGCTGGACCGGGATGCCAGACGCGTGCTGGTCGTCACGCTGCGGGCGGGCACGGACGGCCGCGTGTCGGGCGTCCTCGCCGGGACGTTCCAGATTCCCGCCGAGGGTGATCACGCGCTGAAGAACGCCTCTGCGATTGGAGCGGCCCCGGGAGGCAGCGTGGTCCTGGCCGGCAGGAGCGCGGCGCGGCTGATGAGGCTCCGATGATGGTCCGGCTGCCCGCGATCGTACTGGCCCTCGCGCTGCTGTGCGCGGCAGCCCCGCCCGCCTGGGCCGGGGCGCACGTCCTCACGGCGCCCGTTGCGGCCTCCCAGGCGGGGACGGATCCGTTCCAGGTGCGCGTCGAACGGGCGGGACAGGCGCTCATCGCCAATCCGCGGGCCGCACTCGAGGCCCTCGATACGCTGGCGGTGGAGTCCACCGAGCTGCGCAAGACCCGGATGCTCACGCCGGCCGAACGCGCGGTGCACGCGAGGCTGTTCGTGTTCAGGGCGCGCGGGCACATGCAGGCCCTGAACCACGACAAGGCGGACGACAGCTATCGCGAACTGCTCCGTATCGATCCGTTCTTCAAGGGCACGCTGCCGCCACGCGAGCAGGACGCGCTCGACGCGGTCAGGACGCGCGAAGGCGCGGTGCTGGAAGTCACGTCCCGCGTCCGCGATTGCCGGGTGCTCGTTGACGGCCTCGAGATCGGCACGACGGGCGAGACGCCCGTCAAGGTCTCGCTGGTGGCGGGCACGTACCAGGTGCGCCTCGAGAAGCCCCCGTACGAACCGGCTGTGATGGCCGTGACGCTCGTGGCCGGCCAGACCGTTCCGGTGACCGGCCTCGCGCCGAAGGCGCAGACCCCTCCGCTGGCGTTCGTCACCGACAGGCCCGGCGTCAGCGTCCTGGTGGACAACGTGCCGGCCGGCACGACGGCGCCCATCCCGGAACTGAAGGGCCGCCTGAGCCTCGAGGAGGCCACCGCGCTCGACGAGGCGCTCGCCACCGTCCGGTTCGACCCCGCCGCGTCGGCGGCCATCCTGATCCGCGACGCGCCCGTCGATCGGCCGTTCTCCGTCAGGTTCCTCGGAGACTGCCTGATCGAGGAAACCCGTCCCGTGTCGATTGGATTCGAACGCCTCGCGGCCGTGGCGCCGGGGACCCCGTTGCTCTGGCTCGGCGATGCCAGCGCCGTCCGTCTGCGCCCGGACGTCGGCACCCTCCGCGTGATGTCCGCACCGGCCGACGCCGACGTCTTCCTCGACGGACAGCTGCTCGGCCCGACGCCGTTCGAGCGGAACGTGTGCTCCGGAGAACACCGTGTCCGCGTCCGGCACGCCATCGGGTCGTACGCCGTGACCGCTGTCATCACGCGGAGCCGCACCGAAGTCCTCGACGTGACACTCAAACCGGGCCTCGGCTTTCTCGGCGCGGTCGAGACGGCACCGTCAGGCCTCCGGCCGTCACCCCAGCTGGCGGACACCGTGGATCGGGTTCTGGCGGCCTCGGTCAGGAACTTCCGGCTGGCGACGCCGATGGATCTGCCGCCCGACATCCAGCGCTGGAGCGACACGCGCACCGCCGACCTGGTGGCTGCGAGCGACGCCGGCGATGCCGACGCGGTCAAGCGGCTGCTCCGGCTGGCGCGAGAGAACTTCGACGCGCCGCTGCTGATGGCCGCGGCCGCCCGCCCGCAGCCGGCGGGGGGGGACGCCCCCGTCGACCTGCTCCTGTTCTGGTCCGAACACGCCGGCGTCGACCGGGTGCGCGTCGCGACGCTGAACGCCGATGCGCTCGCCGCCGCCCTCGATCAGCTCGATCGGCCGTCCGACGGCCTTCAACTGATCTATCGCAACGATCTCGGCCTGCGGCTGGCCGACACGCGGCTGCCCGAGGCGCCGTTGCTGGTCGTCTCGGTCGACGCCGGCGGCCCGGCCGCGATTGCCGGCGTCAAGCCCGGCGCGGGCATTGTCACCATCGACGGGGCCGCCCTGACGGGCGCCCAGTTCGCCGACCTCGTGGCCCGGAAGAAGCCCGGCGACATACTCACGCTCGGCGTGTCAGGACCGGGATCGCAATCCAGACCCGTGGCGGTGTCTGTCCAGCGGCGGCCGCAGCGTGCGGCGGCGTTCGACCCGGCAGCGTTCGGCAACGGCATGCTGGCAAAGCTTCTCACGTCGGCTGCGTCGGCCCCGCGCGGAACGGACCGCGAGTTGCTGAACTTCAGCCTCGCGCTCGTCTACATGCGGTTTCACGAGTGGAGGCCGGCGCTGGACCTGCTCGGCGGCCTCGGCACGCTGCCCCAGGGGTTCGGCGTCAGTGCCGGCGCTGCGGCGTGGTTCCGCGCCCGGTGCCACGTGGAACTGGGAGAACGCGATCGGGCGATCGCCATCCTCCGGGATCTCACCGGCGACGCGCAGCCTCTCGCCGACGACGGCGCGTCCGTCGGCACGCTGGCGACGCTGCTGCTGGCTGCCCTCAGCGCCGCGAAATAGACCTGCTCCCTTTTCGGGATCGAAAACAGACCTGCTCCCTTTTCCTGTCGATTCCCGGAAAAGGGAGCAGGTCTGTTTTCGGCGGAAAAGGGAGCAGGTCTGTTTTGGGGCGAAAAGACGAACGGCGGTGACTGCCGAAGCAGCCACCGCCGTGAACAGTCGTGACGGGGTTGCGGGTGCTATTCGTCGAGCCCGCGCAGCACCGCCCCAATCGGGCCTTCCGGCTCGATCATGTACTCCATCTCGCGCTCGAGCTCGAGTTCCTCTTCGCTCGGCGGCGGCGGCGGCGGCGGCTCGTCCGCCGGGATCCGCACGTTCTTGTAGTACTCGAAGCCCGTGCCTGCCGGGATGAGCCGGCCCATGGTCACGTTCTCCTTGAGGCCGCGCAGGAAGTCGATCTTGCCGGAGATCGACGCCTCGGTCAGCACGCGCGTGGTTTCCTGGAACGACGCGGCCGAGATGAACGAATCGGTCGACAGCGACGCCTTGGTGATGCCGAGCAGGACCGGGCGGCCCTTGGCCGGCGCCTGGCTTTCGCGGATGACGCGCTCGTTCTCCTCGCGGAACCGGAACTTGTCGACCACGTCCTCGACGAGGAACTCCGTGTCGCCGACCTCCTCGATCTTGACCCACCGCATCATCTGCCGGGTGATCGTCTCGATGTGCTTGTCGTTGATCGTGACGCCCTGCAGGCGGTAGACCTCCTGGATCTCGTTGACGAGGTACTTCTGCAGTTCCTTCTCGCCGAGGACCGCCAGGATGTCGTGCGGGTTGCGCGGGCCGTCCATCAGGGGGTCGCCGGCGCGGACGCGCTCGCCCTCCTGCACGGCCACGTGCACGCCCCGCGTGATCTCGTACTCGGCCGCTTCCGACGCGTTGTCGTCCGGCACGATCAGGACCTTGCGGCGACCCTTGACGATGCCGCCGAACTTGACCGTCCCGTCGATCGCGCTCATGACGGCGGGGTCGCGCGGCTTCCGCGCCTCGAAGAGTTCGACGACGCGCGGCAGGCCGCCCGTGATGTCCTTGGTCTTCGTGGTCTCGCGCGGGATCTTGGCGAGCACGTCGCCCGCGATGACCTCTTCCCCGTCCCGCACCATCAGGTGGGCGCGCGACGGCATGTGGTAGCGGCGCAGCGTGCCGTCCTTGAGCTTGACCTCGATCGTCGGCTGCTTCTTCTCGTCCGGCGAATCGACGATGATCAGGCGCGACATGCCCGTGACTTCGTCCACTTCCTCGTGGACCGTCATGCCTTCGATGATGTCCTTGAACCGGATCAAGCCCGTGCCGTCGGTGAGGATCGCCAGGGTGTAGGGATCCCACTCGGCCAGCACCGTGTTCGACTGGATGTGCGAGCCTTCCTGCACCTTGATGCGGGCGCCGTACACCAGCTGGTGCCGTTCGCGGTCGCGGCCCTTCTCGTCCTGGATGACGATGGACCCGCTCCGGTTCATGACGACGAAGTTCTGCGAACCGTCCGGCAGCGGCCGGCCGGTGACGAGCTGCAGGCCGTGGAACTTGACCGTTCCGGCGTGCCCGGATTCGAGCGTCGACTGCTCGGCCACGCGGGACGCCGTGCCGCCGATGTGGAACGTGCGCATCGTCAGCTGCGTGCCCGGCTCGCCGATCGACTGCGCCGCGATGACGCCGACCGCCTGGCCGAGTTCGACCAGCCGCCCGGTCGCCAGGTCGCGGCCGTAGCACTTGGCGCACACGCCGCGGCGGGACTCGCACGTCAGCACCGAGCGGATCTTGACGCGCTCGATCCCGGCGTCCTGGATGGCGGACGCGAGTTCCTCGGTGATCTCCTGGCTCGCGTCGGCGATGGTCTCGTCCGTGAACGGATCGGCCACGCGCTCGAGCGTGACGCGGCCCATGATGCGGTCGCGCAGCGGCTCGATCGTCTCGCCGCCTTCGATGATGGCCTGCGCCTCGATGCCGTCGAGGGTGCCGCAGTCGATGGAGGAGATGATCACGTCCTGCGCCACGTCGACGAGGCGGCGCGTCAGGTAGCCCGAGTCCGCCGTCTTCAACGCGGTGTCGGCCAACCCCTTGCGGGCGCCGTGCGTCGAGATGAAGTACTGCAGCACCGTGAGGCCTTCACGGAAGTTCGACGTGATCGGCGTCTCGATGATTTCGCCGGACGGCTTCGCCATCAGGCCGCGCATGCCGGCCAGCTGCCGGATCTGCTGCTTGCTGCCTCGCGCGCCGGAGTCGGCCATGACGTAGACGGGGTTGAAGTTCGTGCCCATCTTGTCCATCGCCTGCATGCTGGTGAACATCTTGTCGGCGATGCGCTCGGTGACGTCCGACCAGATGGCGATGACCTTGTTGTAGCGCTCGCCGTTCGTGATGGCGCCCTCGAGGTACTGCTGCTCGACGCGGATCACTTCCTGGCGGGCGCCCTCGACGAGGGCCGGCTTCTCGGCCGGCACGACCAGGTCGTCGATGCCGATCGACAGGCCCGACTTGGTGGCGTACAGGAACCCGAGGTCCTTGACGCTGTCGAGCATCTCGACCGTCTTCTCGAGGCCGAACTTCAGGTAGCACGACTGCACCACCTGCTGCAGCCCCTTCTTCTTCAGCAGCCCGTTGACGTAGGGCATCGCCTTCGGCAGGGCGTCGTTGAAGATCACGCGGCCGACGGTCGTGTTGATGATCTTGCCCTTCACCGTCTGGACTTCGGTGTGCAGGACGTCCTGGTCATCGCGCGACGCGGTCAGGTCCTGCAGATCGCCCGTGTAGCGCAGGCGGATCGGCGAGAGCGTTTCCACCTCGCCGGCCTCGAGCGCCAGCATCACGTCGTCCGGGTTGCCGAACGCGCGGCCCTCGCCCCGGGCGCCCGGCTTGGCCTTCGTCAGGTAGTAGCACCCGAGCACGATGTCCTGCGAGGGCACCGCGATCGGCGCGCCGCTGGCCGGCGACAGCACGTTGTTCGACGACATCATCAGCACCGAGGCCTCGATCTGCGCCTCGGGCGACAGCGGGATGTGCACCGCCATCTGGTCGCCGTCGAAGTCGGCGTTGAACGCCGTGCACACCAGCGGGTGAATCCGGATGGCCTTGCCTTCGACCAGCACGGGCTCGAACGCCTGGATGCCGAGCCGGTGCAGCGTCGGGGCGCGGTTCAGCAGGACCGGGTGCTCGCGGATCACCTCTTCGAGGATGTCCCACACCTCGGCCTTCTGCTGCTCGACCATCTCCTTCGCCTGCTTGATGGTCTGCACCATGCCGCGCTCTTCGAGCTTGTTGTAGATGAACGGCTTGAAGAGCTCCAGCGCCATCTTCTTCGGCAGGCCGCACTGGTTGAGCTTGAGCTCCGGCCCGACGACGATGACCGAACGGCCCGAGTAGTCGACGCGCTTGCCGAGCAGGTTCTGGCGGAACCGGCCCTGCTTGCCCTTGAGCGTGTCGGACAGCGACTTGAGCGGCCGGTTGTTGGCGCCGCGCAGCACGCGGCCGCGCCGCCCGTTGTCGAACAGGGCGTCGACCGCCTCCTGCAGGATCCGCTTCTCGTTGCGGATGATGACATCGGGCGCCTTGAGTTCGATCAGCTTCTTCAGCCGGTTGTTCCGGTTGATGACGCGCCGGTACAGATCGTTCAGGTCCGACGTGGCGAACCGGCCGCCGTCGAGCGGCACCAGCGGCCGCAGTTCCGGCGGGATGACCGGCACCACGTCGAGGATCATCCACTCCGGCCGGTTGGTCGACTTGCGGAACGCGTCGACGACCTTCAGCCGCTTGGCGTACTTCAGCTTCTTCAGCGCCGACTGCTCCGTGCGCATCTTCTCGCGCAGCTCGCCGGCCATCTTCTCCACGTCCACGCGGCGCAGGAGCTCCTTGATCGCCTCGGCGCCCATCTGGGCCTTGAAGCGATGGCCGTGATCCTCCTTGGCCTTGCGGTACTGCTCCTCGTTCAGGAGCTGGTTCTGCTTGAGCTCCGTGTCGCCCGGATCGATGACGACGTAGCCTTCGAAGTACAGGATCCGTTCGAGGTCGCGGAGCGAGATGTCGAGCAGGTGGCCGATGCGGCTCGGCAGCCCCTTGAAGAACCACACGTGGCTGACCGGGGTCGCCAGGGTGATGTGCCCCATGCGCTCCCGGCGGACCTTGGCCTGCGTGACTTCGACGCCGCACTTGTCGCAGATGACGCCGCGGTGCTTCATGCGCTTGTACTTGCCGCACAAGCACTCCCAGTCGGCGACCGGCCCGAAAATCTTCGCGCAGAACAGGCCGTCACGCTCCGGCTTGAACGTCCGGTAGTTGATGGTCTCCGGCTTGGTCACCTCGCCGTGCGACCACCCCAGGATGATGTCCGGCGACGCGAGCTTGATCTGGATCGCGTCGAAATCGGCCATCAACGAACTCTTCGTGTCGAAGCTGGGTCTCATGGAATCCTTCACTGTCAGTGCTAATCCCCACTCACGCCCGGGGCGTGACTACACTTCCGGCACGGCCGGCTCGACCAGAGGTTCCGCGTCCTCGATGGCCGCCGGGCGCTTCTTCGTCTTGAGCAGCTGCACGTCGAGGCACAGCGACTGGAGTTCGCGAATCAGCACGTTGAACGATTCGGGCAGGCCCGCGGTGAACGACGCGTCGCCCTTGACGATCGACTCGTAGATCTTCGCGCGCCCGATCACGTCGTCGGACTTGGCCGTCAGCAGTTCCTGCAGGATGTGCGCGGCGCCGTACGCCTCGAGGGCCCACACTTCCATTTCCCCGAACCGCTGGCCGCCGAACTGGGCCTTGCCGCCCAGGGGCTGCTGCGTGATGAGCGAGTACGGCCCGATGGACCGCGCGTGGATCTTGTCGTCGACCAGGTGCGACAGCTTGAGCATATAGATGTAGCCCACCGTCACGTTCTGCTCGAACGCGTCGCCCGTCATGCCGTCGAACAGCTTCGTCTTGCCGGTCGTCGGCATCCCGGCCTGTTCCAGCCAGTGCTTGATCTCGTGCTCCGTCGCGCCGTCGAAGACGGGCGTCGCGAAGTAGAGGCCCAGCGCCTTGGCCGCCCAGCCCAGGTGCGTTTCCAGGATCTGCCCGACGTTCATGCGGGACGGGACGCCCAGCGGATTCAGCACGATCTCGACCGGCGTGCCATCCGGCAGGTACGGCATGTCCTCTTCGGGCAGGATGCGCGCGATGACGCCCTTGTTGCCGTGGCGGCCGGCCATCTTGTCGCCGACCGACAGCTTGCGCTTCATCGCCACGTAGACCTTGACGAGCTTGATGACGCCCGGCGGCAGTTCGTCGCCGCGGCGGACCTTGTCCTTCTTCTCCTCGAAGATCTGCTCGATGACCTCGACCTTGCGCTTGGTGCGCTCCTCGAGATCGCGGAGGTCGCTCTCCAGCCGCGGGTCGTCGCCCGCCAGCCGGATGCGCATCATCGCGGTGTACCGCAGGCCCTCGAGCGCGTCCTTCGTCAGGGTCGATCCCTTCTTCAGGAGCTTCTCGCGGCCGTCATCGTCGTAGAGATCCGAGCGCAGCGTCTGCCCCTGGAGCATGACGACCGCCTGCTTCTTGACCTCTTCGTGCAGGATCCGGACCTCGTCCTGCAGGTTCTTCTCCATCATCTCGAGCTCTTCGGCCTCGATGGCCTTGGCCCGGTCGTCCTTCTCGATGCCCTTGCGCGAGAAGATCTTGACGCCGACGATGATGCCCTCGATGCCCGGCGGGCAGATGAGGGACGCGTCGCGCACGTCGCCGGCCTTCTCGCCGAAGATCGCGCGGAGCAGCTTCTCTTCCGGCGTCAGCTGCGTCTCGCCCTTGGGCGTGACCTTGCCGACGAGGATGTCGCCCGACTTGACCGAGGCCCCGATCCGGATGATGCCGCTGTCGTCGAGATCGCGGAGGAACGTCTCGGACACGTTCGGGATGTCCCGGGTGATCTCCTCGGGCCCGAGCTTGGTGTCGCGCGCCTCGATCTCGAACTCCTCGATGTGGATCGACGTGTAGTAGTCGTCCTTCACCATGCGTTCCGAGACGAGGATCGCGTCTTCGAAGTTGTACCCGCGCCACGGCATGAACGCGACCAGCACGTTGCGGCCGAGCGCGAGCTCGCCCAGCTCCGTGCACGGCCCGTCGCCCAGGACCTGGCCCTTGTGGACCTTCTGGCCCACGCGGACGATCGGCTTCTGGGTGATGCACGTGTTCTGGTTGGACCGCTTGAACTTGGTCAGCTTGTAGATGTCGGCGCCCATCTCCTGGCTGATCTCGCCGTCCTCGCCGTGCACGCGGACGACGATGCGCTGCGAGTCGACGTAGTCGACGGTGCCGGCGCGGCGCGCCAGCACGACGGCGCCGGAATCGCGCGCCGTGTTGTACTCCATGCCCGTGCCGACGAACGGCGCCCGGGCCCGCAGCAGCGGGACCGCCTGGCGCTGCATGTTCGATCCCATCAGCGCGCGGTTGGCGTCGTCGTGCTCGAGGAACGGGATGAGCGACGCGGCCACCGACACGAGCTGCTTGGGCGACACG
>Ga0334722_10003579_pt1 | contig 16631 bp, 13 predicted proteins | sample C3_bottom_MG_FD_207210 | JGI IMG/M metagenome (GOLD analysis project Ga0334722, IMG submission 207210) | Sediment microbial communities from Yellowstone Lake, YNP, Wyoming, USA - C3_bottom | ecosystem: Environmental > Aquatic > Freshwater > Lake > Sediment | place: USA: Wyoming | collected...
GTGTCCCGAGGATCCGGCGCAGCAGAAGCAGTACCGGCACCAGGGAAAGGACCGCCCACGCGGCGAACCGCGCGATGCCTCCGGTTCGATCTCCCCCGCCGGCCCGGGGAAACACGTTCCCGGCCCGGCGCAGGGCCCGGACCCCCCCTGACAGCGCGTCCGCCTGCATGCGCATCGAGTAATCGATGACGTACTTGTTCCATCTCTGGCGGAACCAGTCGGCGTACAGGGCGACGGCCCCCGTCCGGGAGCGGAACGGGGCGGAATCCCCGGCGGCGGGAGTCGCGTCCACGGTTTTCCACCCCCCGCCGATCCATGCCTCGACCCACGCGTGGGCGTCGGACCGCCTGACGATCAGGTAGTTTCCGACGGGATTCCACTCCCCGCCGAGGTAACCGGCCGCGACGCGCGCCGGGATCCCCGCCCCGCGCAGCACCAGGGCGAGCCCCGCGGCGAAATGCTCGCAGGTGCCGGCCCGCTTCCGGAACAGGAACTCGTGGATGTCGGCGGCGGGAGCATCGAGGGTATAGCGGAATCCGGAACGGAAGAACCGCAGGATCCGCTCCATCCTCGCCTCGTCGTCCCCCCCGACGCCGGCGATCTCCAGGGAGAGCCTCCGGATCGCTTCGTGGTCCGCCGGGAAGTCGATGTCTCCGGCGGGACGCCGCTTCGATTTTCTCCCCGGGGGAACCGCGGAGAAGCGGACGCGGTACCGGAGGACCTGGTGACCCGCCGCGGCGAGCGAGAAGTTCCCCCCTTCGTCGGACAGCACGGGGGCGAACGATCCTTCGATCGATGACGGATGGCCGTAGACGAACAGGGCGGGATGATCCGCCGGTTCGAGGGTGATGTCCGCGGTGGAGAGCGGACCCGCCGCCTCCCCGACGACATGCACGAATCCGGCGCGGGGCACGGTCCGGAAAACCGCATCCCCGCGCCGCCACACTCCGCCGTCGTACCGGGGGAACACCGCACCGCGCAGGTAAAGATCCGCCGGGGGAAGCCCCCGGAAGGAGTCCGGGAACTCCACCCTCGCCACCACCCGCCGGTCCGTCTTGACCTTCGTCACTTCGCGCAGGGCGATCGAGTCGGTGAAGCCGGCGGCGCCTTCCCCGGACACCGCCCCGGGGATCGGCCTGCGGAACTCGAGCCGAGGAACGACCGCGAACAGGACCGCCGCGGCGAGGAACCCGGCGGCCCCCGCCGAAAAGAGGATCGCGGCCGCGCTGCGCGCGGGAACGGCGTACCCGCCCGGCGATCGACCGGTCTCCGCCTCCTCGAGATCGTGCAGGGCGAACATCGCTCCCGCGGAGGAGACGAAAAAGAGGAACGCGTAGAGGGCGAACGCCGGCGCGTCGGTTCCCGCGGCGGCCGCGAGAAACTCGAGGAGCGCGGCCGCGCAGAGGTGCCATCCTTCCCGGGAACGTTTCGGGAGGAGAAACCGGACGGATTGCACTCCGAGGACGAGCAGCGAGACGGAGGAGAGGAGGTCGCGCCCGCCGAACAGCAGGTCGGCCGTGGCTGCGGCGAGGAAGAGGGCGAGGATCGGAGAACTCCACCGGGAGAGCGCGGCCCTGGGCGAAGCGGCCCGGTCCATCGCCGCGCCGGCGACTCCCGCCGCGATCGCGACGCCGAGGGCCCACCGGGGGGCAGTGGTGAAGAGCGCGAGGCCGGCGAGGGCGATCCCCCACTGGGCGCGCAGGACCCACCAGAAAAAATCGCGCAGGGGGGCGGCGCGGATCAAGGAACCCCCCCCTGCGGTGCGGCCCGCCCACCGTCGAACCGTGCCGTGGCGAGGGCGCGGAGAGCCTTTGTCCGCCGATCCGGATCGCACGGTCGCGCGCATACCCGATCCCCGATCCGAAGCCGGAAGGGGACGTTTTGCCGGTCGAGGGCGAGCACCGCCCCGCAGGCGAGGGACAGCCGCTGTTCGAACCGGCCTTCCGGGCCGCCCTCGGGAACGGCGACCTCCGCAGCGGGATCGGCTTCGCGCTCCCGCTCCTTCGTCATCCACCGCCCCGTCCGGGCGGTCGCCTTCCAGTGGATGTCCCGTGCGGGATCGGACGGCCGGTGCTCCCGCACGCCGCGGGGGAAGACGCCGTCCCATCCGGCCGGAACGGGGCGCCCCGGGCCGGCGGTTTCGTACCGGACATCGCGCAACGCCTCCCCGGGGTCGCCGGGGCGCGGGAAGACGAGGACGGACGCCGGGACGGGAATCGCGGCCGATTTTTCGAACAGGGCGAACGGAAACCGCGTCGACACGGAGGCGGGGATCGAGTCGAACGCGCCCCGCCGGTCCGGGTGGAACGGAACCACGCGGGTGGCCGCTCCCCCGGGAGGGATGTCCGGAAAGCGAACCCGGACCGTTTCCCGCCCGACATGAAGCGAGACGACGAGGGACATCCCCGGGAAACGTTTCCCTTCGGCCGAGCAGGTGACGGCGAGGAACGCCTCCTCTCCCGCGAACGCCTCGGAAACCTGGCGGACCCTCAGGCCGATCCCCCGCAGCGTCGCTTCGGACAGCACGCCGGACAGGAGGATCAGCGAAAGATCGAGGCTCATGGCGAGGTACAGCAGGTTGTTCCCCGTGTTGGCGGCCGCCACGCCGACGCCGAGGGTGATGAGGAGGAACGCCATCCCCTGGAAGGACGCGCGGAGGCGGCGCGGGAACCGGATCCTCCCGGGGCGCCCGCGGGGCGGTCGGGTCACAACGGCGCGGGGACCGCCGCGAGGACCTCCTCGAGGACCGAGACGGCGGATTCCGTCCCCGCGAGGTCCCCCTTGGGGAAGACCCGGTGGCACAGGACGGGGATCGCCGCCCGGCGGACGTCCCCGGGCACCACGTGGTCGCGGCCCGACAGGAGGGCGAGCGCCTGGGAGGTGCTCTTCAACCCGATCGCCCCCCGGGGGGAGGCGCCCAGCCGCACGGCCGGGTGGATCCGGGTCGCCTCGACGATCCGCTGGATGTAGTCGACGACCGCGTCCCGCACGTCCACCCGGTCGACCTCGTCCCGCAGGGCACGGACCTGGTCCGGATGCAGCGTCGCCGGGACCCCGTTGCGCACCGTGAGCAGGTTGTTTTCCCGAATGAGCCGGCGTTCCGATTCCCGGTCCGGGTAGGACAGCCGCAGGCGCAGGTTGAATCGATCCAGTTGGGATTCGGGGAGCGGGTAGGTTCCGTGCTGCTCGAACGGGTTGAGCGTCGCGATCACGAGGAACGGATCCGGCAAGGGGTACGTCCGGTTTTCCACCGTCACCCGGCGCTCGCTCATCCCTTCGAGGAGGGCGCTTTGCGCCCGCGGGTTGCTCCGGTTGATCTCGTCCGCGAGGACGACGTTCGCGAAGAGCGGGCCGGGCGAGAAGACGAACGATTTCCGGTCCGCGTCCAGGATGTGGGACCCGACGATGTCCTGCGGGAGCAGGTCGCTCGTGAACTGGATCCGCCGGAACGTCCCCGAAATCCCTCCGGAGAGGGCCCGCGCCAACGTGGTTTTCCCGGTGCCGGGGACGTCCTCGATGAGAAGGTGGCCGCCCGCGATGAAGGAGGCGAGCGCGAGGTCGACCGCCTCCCGTTTCCCGAGAAGGGCGGATTCCACGTTCGCCCGGAACGCGAAGAGCCGTTCGATCAATGGGGTCCTATCCATCGGAATCATTATCGCGCACCCGGGCCGCCTTTGACAAAATCCTGGAATGGTATTTGAATGGGACGACGGCATTCCACCCCTGGAGGCGGGATGCCCGGCGTTCCCGGCCGCGATGGGCGGCCACTGGAAAACCTGGACGAAACGGAACTGTTCCGGATCGCGTTCCCCGACGATGTCGAGGGGATGCGTCTTGCCGCGAAGGGGAAGGCGCCCTCCGACGGGGGGAGGACCCTGCGTTGGGAAGCCACGATCGAGCTCGCTCGCAGAACCTTGTCCGCACCCCGGGCCCGGCCGGATCCTTTCCGGTCGGCGGCGGACGTTTACGACCGGTACCGGTACCGTCTCTCCGATTCGCCCGTGGAGGTGTTCGTCGCCGTGCTCCTCGACGTGAAGCATCGCCCCCTTCGGGAGGAGCGTGTATCCTCCGGGATTCTCGACGGAAGCCTCATCCACCCGAGGGAGGTGTTCGCCGCGGCGGTCCGGGAGCGCGCCGCGGGGGTGATCCTGCTGCACAACCACCCGAGCGGCGATCCCGCTCCCAGCGGGCAGGACCGCGAGGCGACGCGCAGGCTCCGGTCCGCGGGGGAGATCCTCGGGATCCCGGTGGTGGACCACGTGATCCTCGGGGACGGGGCGTTTTTCAGTTTTCGGGAAGAAGGCGGCTGGTGATGCGGGGAGCGCTGCGATCCGTGCTTCTCCTGATGCTCACCGCGGTGTCTTCCGCCGCCACGCTTGTCGCCGCCCTCCTGTTTCCCAAGAGCGACCGGGCGGGACGGGTCATGGACTGGTGGGGTCGCGCGTTTCTGCGGGCGGGCGGATGGAAACTGCGGGTGGAGGGGATGAAGGACCTTCCTCCCGGCGGGGCGATCCTCGTGTCGAACCACCAGAGCGCCGTGGACATCCCGATGCTCCTGTCCGCGTTCCCGAGGCCGGTCCGGTTCCTCGCGAAGAAGGAACTGGGCGCGATCCCCGTGTTCGGAAAGGCGATGGCGACGGCGGGGAACGTGTTCGTCGACCGGGACGACCCGAGGGACGCCGTGCGCATGCTGCGGGAGGCCGGAGCGCGGCTGCGCAACGGGCTGCTGCTGGTCGTCTTCCCGGAGGGGACCCGCAGCGAGGACGGGACGATCGGGGAGTTCCGCCCGGGGGCGTTCTACCTGGCGTGGAAATCCGGGGTGCCCGTGGTTCCCGTGCACATCGACGGCGGACGGCGCGCGCTCCCGAAAGGGGCGTGGCGGGTCCGTCCCGCGGATCTCCTCGTCCGGGTGCTCCCGCCGCTTGCCCCCGGGGAGGGGGAGGGCGGATCGAAGGAACGGATCGCGGCCGCCGCGCGGGAACGGATCCTCGCGGCGTCCGGAGGAACGGAAGGGAAGAGATGACGCTGCGCGTAATCCCCTTGGGGGGGCTGGGAGAGATCGGCCTCAACTGCATGCTGTTCGACGGCGGAGACTCGGCCCTGCTCCTCGACGCCGGGCTCCTGTTCCCCGACGACACGATGCTCGGAGTGGACTACGTCGTCCCGGACTTCTCCGTCCTGAAGGAGACGGCGCCGCATCTGGACGCCCTCCTGCTCACGCACGGGCACGAGGACCACATCGGCGCGATCCCGTTCCTCCTGCAGGAGTTCGACATCCCGGTGTACGGCACCCGGCTCACGCTGGGCCTGCTGCGCCACCGCCTCGCGGAGCACGGCCTCGAGGGGACCGCGCGCCTCCACCCGATCGCGCGCGGCGAGCGGTTCCGCGCCGGCGGGTTCGACGTCGAGGCGTTCCCCGTATGCCACAGCATTCCGGACGCCGTGGGATACGTCCTGCGCTGTTCCGAGGGGACCTTCGTCCACACGGGGGACTTCAAGATCGATCCGTACCCGCCGGACGGCGTGCCGACCGGTGTGGCGAGGCTCCGGGAGATATCCGCCTCCGAGCGGGTCACCGCGCTGTTCTCCGATTCCACCAACGTGGAGCGGGCGGGGGTGAGCCCGCCGGAGAAGTTCGTCGGCGAGGCGCTCGCGGAGATCTTCGGGCAGGCGCAGGGGCGTGTCATCGTCGCGATGTTTTCGTCGAACCTCCACCGGATCGGGGAGGCGATCCGGGCGGCGGCGGGCGCCGGGCGCAGGGTGGCCCTGTGCGGGAAAAGCATGGTCCGGAACGTGGCGACGGCCGTCGAACTCGGGTACCTCGCGCTCCCCTCCCCGGACACCCTGGTCCCGGTGGAGGACGCGGCCTCCCTGCCGGACCGCGCCGTGGCGGTGCTGACGACCGGCAGCCAGGGCGAGCCCCGCTCGGCGTTGACGCTCATGGCCCTCGGGGAGCACAAGCACCTGAAGGTCCGGCCGGGCGACACGGCGGTCCTGTCCTCCAAGTTCATCCCCGGCAACGAGCGCGCGATCGCCAGCGTCATCAACCGCCTTTTCCTCGCGGGCGCCGACGTCCTCTATGAGAAAATATCCGAGGTGCATGTGTCCGGCCACGGGAGCATCGAGGAACTCCGGGAGATGATCGCCGCCGTCCGTCCGGAGAACTTCGTCCCGGTCCACGGCGAACCGCGTCTCCTCGTCCGGCACCGGAACCTCGCCCGCGACATGGGGGTGCCCCATGTCGAGATGCTGCGCAACGGCGACGTCCTCGTCTTCGAGGGGGGAAGGATGTCCCTGTCGGGGCGGATCGAGGTGGGGCGGCGTTTCGTCGACGGCAAGGGGATCGGCGACGTCGAGAGCCTCGTCCTCAAGGACCGGATCCATCTGTCCCAGGTGGGGCTGGTGATGGTCGTCCTCGCCATCTCGTCGACCACCGGCGAGATCCTCTACGGCCCCGACATCGTGACGCGCGGCGTGGTGACGGAAAACGGCCCGGAGGCGCTGATCGACGGTGCGCGGGACGAGGTGCTTCGCGCGCTCGAGGAGGCGGGGGCCGGCGCGCGGACCGACACGACCGAGATGCAGACCGAAATCCGCAGGGTGGTCCGCCGGTACTTCAACAAGCGGATCGACCGGAAACCGATGATCGTGCCCGTCCTCATGGAGCTCTGACCTTGCCGGACCTCGCGAAGATCCGCCGCGAAGCCGTCGCGGTCCTGTTCCTCGCGGCCGGGGTGCTCCTGTGCGTCGCGCTCGTTTCGTTCCACCAGATGGACCCCTCCCTGTCCGCGTCGGGTTCCTCCGAAACCGAGGTCCGCAACTGGGCCGGGTGGGTGGGGGCGATCCTTTCCGACCTGCTCCTGCAGATGTTCGGGATCGGCGCCGTCGGATTCCCCGTCCTGTGCCTCCTTCTCGCATGGTGGACGTTCCGCGGCGACGGGATCCTCGGGAAGTGGGGACGCGCGGCCGGGGGGCTCCTCGCGGTCTGCTCCGTTCTCGGGATCCTCGGTTTCTTCACGGGTCACGTGTCGGTCCTCGGGCAGGACATCTTCCTGCCCGGGATCGTCGGCGACCTCCTCGGCAGGCATTTCCTCGGCCGGCTGGCCGGGACCGCGGGGGGGCTCGTCCTTCTGTCCGCGCTTTTTTTGTTTTCCCTCATGCTGGTCACCGGCCTTCCGCTGAGCGGGATCCCGGGGCGGATCCGCCGCGGCGTGCCGCCGGAAAAAGTGCGGGAAATGGTGAAAGAGAAGATGGTCCCGCGCGAGGCGTGGGAAGAGGGGGCGCCGCCGCGCCCGGCCCCCGCGGAACCGGCGAAGCCGGTCCCTCCCCGCGTCGTTCCCCCCCGGCCCGCCGCCGAAGAAGCCCATCCTGCCCGCGCGGAGGGGAAGAAGTTCGTGCTCCCCCCCCTCGACCTTCTCGAGGCGCCCGTGGGGGCTGCGGAGGGGATCGACGAGGAGACGCTGCACGGGAACGCCCGTGCGCTGCTGTCCAAGCTCGCGGAGCACGGGATCGACGGCCAGATCACGGAAATCCGGACCGGCCCCCTGATCACGATGTACGAGTTCCGCCCGGCGCCCGGGATCAAGGCGAACCGGGTGTCCGCGATGGCGGACGATCTCGCCCTCGCGATGCGGTGCGAATCGGTGCGCGTGGTCCCCAACATCCCCGGGAAGGGCGTCATGGGATTCGAGATCCCCAACGCGCGCCGGTCCCCGATCGTGCTCCGGGAGCTGCTCGGCTGCCCCGCCTACGCCGCGGCGGGGCCCACGCTGACGCTCGCCATGGGCAAGGACATCTTCGGCGACCCGGTGGTCCGGGATCTCGCGAAGATGCCCCACCTCCTGATCGCCGGCGCCACCGGTTCGGGGAAAAGCGTGGCGCTGCACACCATGATCCTGTCGATCCTCTTCCGCGCGACCCCCGAAGAGGTCCGGTTGATCCTCGTGGATCCGAAGATGCTCGAGCTGTCGCTGTACGACGGCATCCCCCACCTGTACCACCCCGTGGTCACCCAGCCCCGCGACGCGGCGCAGGTTCTCAAGTGGGCGGTTGGGGAGATGCGCGGGCGGTACCAGCTCATGATGGAGAACGGCGTCCGCCACATCGACGCATTCAACCAGTTCGTCGAAAAGCGGCGGCGCGGTTCCGGCCGCGCGAAGGGGAACGGCGAGGGCGACGACCTCTCGAAGCTTCCCTACATCGTCATCGTCATCGACGAGCTGGCGGACCTGATGATGACCACGGCGGCCCGCCGGGAGGTCGAGGACTTCATCACCCAGCTCACGCAGATGGCGCGGGCGGCGGGGATCCATCTCGTCTTCGCGACCCAGCGCCCCTCGGTCGACGTGCTGACCGGGGTGATCAAGGCGAACTTCCCTTCGCGGGTCTCGTTCAAGGTGACCTCCCAGTTCGACTCCCGGACGATCCTCGACCAGTCGGGGGCCGAAACGCTCCTCGGGTTCGGGGACATGCTCTTCCTCCAGCCGGGCGTCGGAGGGATCGTCCGCGTGCACGGTCCCTACGTGGGGGAGGGCGAGATCCAGCGCGTCGTGGCGCACCTGAAAACCCAGGGCTCCCCGGACTACGACGCCGCGATCACCGCCGCGCCGGCGACGGAGGATCCCGACCCCTCCCGCGATGAGATGTTCGACGTCGCGGTCGAGGAGGTCCTCCGCTCCGGCCGCGCGTCCGTCTCCTTCCTCCAGCGCCGGCTGAAGATCGGCTTCAACCGCGCGGCGCGCATCGTCGAGGAGATGGAGCGGCAGGGGATCGTCGGCCCCGCCGAGGGAGGCAAGCAGCGCGAGGTTTTTCTTACCCGGAAGGAGGAGTGACCTTCCCGGGCGGGCCCCGGTTCGTGCTTCCGGGCTCGCGGTGGATGTCCGCTCCGCTCCGGCTCGCCGGCCGTCCCTGGTCTCCCCGCCTGCGCTTCCGCTTGCCCTCGACATCCCTGGTTCCGCTTTCGCTCCAGACGCCGGTGACCCCCCCGCTGCGCCCTGCGCACCCCGCGCGCCCGCCCGCATCGATTGATGTATCGTATGTATGCGATGATGCGGTTGGAGGATGGTGAAGATGGTCGGGTTCCGTTTTCGATGTTGTGCGGCCGCGCTGCTTCTTTCCTGCGTTCTCCTTCCGCCTCTTGCGGTGCGGGCCGGGGAGGCGGTCGACGGTGAGGCGTTCCTGCGGCGGGTCGCGGCGCGGTACGCGGCGGCGAAGACCCTGTCGGCGGCGTTCCGGCAGGAGGTCCCGCTCCGGAACGTCGGGATCGTCCGGAAAGCGTCCGGGAAGGTGTACTTCGCCCGTCCCCTCAAGATGCGCTGGGACTACAAGGGCCCCGAGGCGCAGCTCTTCCTGGCGGACGGAGAATACTTCTACTTCCGGCCGGCGGGCTCCCCGCAGGTGATCCGCCGCAAGGTGGACGAACGCGGCCTGGGGGGGAAGATTCCGCTGTTGCTCCTCTTCGGCAAGGGCGAGATCGCGGAGATGTTCCGCGTCGATTCCGCGGAACCGCGGAAGGGGGGGGCGGAGATCCTGCTGCGCCTGTCTCCACGCGGCACGGGGGCCCCCGAAGTCCGCCGGATCGATCTCGTCGCCGGCGCGGGAGACGCGGTCATCCGGGAAGTCCACCTGTTCGACCGGCTCGGAGGCGAGAACCACCTCTTCCTGTCGGACGTCGAGATCGACCCCGCGCTTTCGGCCGACCTGTTCCGGTTCCGGAAGCCCTCCGGGGTCTCCGTGGCGGACGGATGAGGCGCGCCGCCGGATCGCATCCCACGGTCCGCATCCACACCCTTGGATGCGGCAAGAACAAGGTCGACGCCGAGGTGATGGCCGGGCTCCTCGCGGAGGGGGGGTTCTCCGTCGTGCCGGGGGGGCGCGCCGACGCCGCGATCCTCAACACCTGCGGGTTCGTGCGGGCGGCCAAGGAGGAGTCGGTCGAGGCGATCCTTTCCCTCGCCGGGGAAAAGCGGCGGGGGAAGATCCGCCTGCTGGTCGTCGCGGGATGCATGGCGCGCCGGTACCGGGACGAACTGCCGGAACTGCTTCCCGAGGTCGACCTTTTCCTCGGGCCCGGCGACATCCCCGAACTGCCCGCGCGCCTCGCGGAACGGTTGTCGGGGGGGGAGGCCGCGGCCGGGGCGCCGGGGGAACGGTCGCTCGCCGGGAAAGCGGCGCTTTCGGACGACGCGTACCGCCATCGCGTCCCCGACCCCGCGGGGGGGTCCGCGTTCCTGAAGATCCTCGAAGGGTGCGACAACCGGTGTTCGTACTGCGCGATCCCGGCGATCCGCGGCCCGCTCAAAAGCCGCGATCGCGGGTCGCTCCTCGCCGAAGCGCGCCGGCTGGTGGACCGGGGAGCCCGGGAGCTGAACCTCATCGGACAGGACATCACCGCGTATGGACTCGACCGGGGGGAAAAGGGAGGGCTCGTCGCACTCGTGCGCGCGCTGTGCTCCCTGCGGGGGGTCCGGTGGGTCCGCCTCCTGTACCTGTATCCGGCGCGGGTCGACGGGGGGATCGTCGAGCTGTTGCGGAGCGAGGAGAAGGTGTGCCGTTACCTGGACATCCCCGTCCAGCACATCGACGCGGAGATCCTGCGGCGGATGGGCCGCACGTACACGACGGAGGACGTGTACCGCATGCTCGACCGCCTCCGCGCCTGCGTCCCGGGGATCTTCCTTCGGACGTCCCTCATCGTCGGGTTCCCCGGCGAGACGCGGGCCGCGTTCGACCGCCTCCTGCGGTTCGTTCACGAGGCGAGATGGGACTATCTGGGCGTCTTCCCGTATTCCCGGGAGGAGGGGACCCCCGCGTACGGTATGCCTTCGCAGGTGCCGGATCGGCGGAAGGAGGAGAGGGCGGACCGGGTGCGATCCGTCCAGGCCGACATCCTCGCCGCCCGCAACGCGTCGCTGGTCGGGCGGACCCTCGACGTGCTCGTGGAGCAAACCGGCCCCCGCGGGAAGGGAATCGGCCGCCACCGCGGGCAGGCTCCGGAAGTCGACGGCTCCGTGCGCCTGTCCGGGTGCGCCGCGGGCCCGGGCTCGATCGTGCGCGCCCGGGTGACCGGGGCGAGGGAATGGGACCTTGCGGCGGTCCCCGTTTCCGGTTGACTCCCGCCGGCCCCCGGGTATACTAATGCAATTTTATTTCTTCGGGGGGGACGGGGATCCGGGATGAAGACGATCAAGGACATGCTGTTGAAGCGGCGGGAAGACCTGGTGCGGGAGATCGCCCGGCGTTCGAAGGCGCACTCCGAAGGGGGCGCGCAGGATATCGGCGACATCCTCGACCTGGTTTCGGAGGAACGGACCCGCGAACTGGACCTCATCCTGACCGACCGGGAAAAGAGGAAACTCGCCCAGATCAACGACGCGCTCGAGCGGATCGAAGACGACACCTACGGCCTCTGCGAGGAGTGCGGGGTGAAGATCCCGAAGGCCCGCCTCAAAGTGCTCCCGTTCGCCAGGTATTGCATCGAGTGCCAGGAAAAGAACGAGCGGGAGGAGAAGTACACGAGGGAGGAATCGGAAGAGGGGATCCGGAAGGTCCCCGTGGGAGAAACCGAAGAGTAATCCCCGGGCTATCCTTCCTCCTCGTCGCGAGCCCGGCGGTACGCCTCCACGGCCCGGTTATGCTCCGGCAAAGTCCGCGAGAACTTGTGGGACCCGTCGTTCTTCGAGACGAAGTAGAGGTATTCCGTTTTCGCGGGTGAAAGCGCCGCCTCGATGGACGAGGGTCCCGGGTTCGCGATGGGGCCCGGGGGCAACCCCAGGGAAAGGTAGGTGTTGTAAGGCCCCGGTGTCTTGAGGTCCTTCCGCGTCACCGTCCCGTCGAACCGCTTCGCCCCGTAGATCACCGTCGGATCCATCTGGAGCGGCATCCCCAGCGCGAGCCGCTTCCGGATGACCGCCGACACCAGCGGTTTCTCCTCTTCGATCCCCGTCTCCTTCTCGATGATCGACGCGATCGTCACGACCTGGTGCAGCGTGAGGCCCGCCTCGGCCGCCCGGCGTCCGGCATCCTGCGGGAGCTTCCGGCGGAACTGCCGCACCATGATCCCGATGATCTCTTCCGCCGTGACGGGCTTGACCAGGTAGTACGTATCGGGGGAAAGATACCCCTCGACGCTCTCTCCGGGGATCCCCAGCCGCCTTGCGAGGTCGGGCGAGGTCGCTTCCGCGAGAAACGATTCGGCGGAGATGACGGATTTCCCTTGCAACAGCGCGGCGATGTCGAAAAGGTTCGCCCCCGGCGGGACCGCCACCTCATACTTGACGACATCCCCGCGGAAGACCTTGCTCCAGGTTTCGAACGTGGAGGGAGGGTGGGGGAACGCATACTCCCCGTAATGGAGGCGGCGCCCGGAGAGGGTGAGATGCACGAGGGCGCGGAACGCCAGAGGGTGGGGGAGCACCCCGCCCTGCCGCAACGCCGTGACGACCTCGGGGAGTCGGCTCCCCTTGGGGACGACCACCAGCCTCCCCTCCCAGTTGCCGGCGGGTTGCCGGTCGGACAGGAGAACCGCGAAAAGAAGGACGGACGCAAGCATCCCGAGTGCGGCCGTCCGGGCGATCCGCCCGGAAAAGGGAAAGCGGATTTTCGCGGTCATTTCCGGTTCCGGAAATCGAGGGCGCTCTGGAGCAGGAACATCGCCGCCAGGCTGTCGCGGATTTCCTTGCGTTCCTCCCGCCGAACGCCGGAGGCGATCAGGTGGCGCTCGGACTGGGCGGTGGTCAGCCGTTCGTCCCACAGCGTCACCGGCAGGCCGGTCTCCGACCGGATCCTCTCCCCGAAGGCTTTCGCGCGCACGGCCGCGGCACCTTCGTCGCCGTTCAGGAGGAGCGGCAGTCCGAGCACCACGGACGTCACCCCGTATTCCGCCGCGATCCGGCCGATCTCCGCGACATCCTTCCGGTCCCCTTGCCTGCGGATGGGGGGGAGGGGTTGCGCCGTCCAGCCGAGGGGATCGGACACGGCCACGCCGATCCGGCGGCTCCCGTAATCCAGCCCGAGAACCCGTCCCTGTGTGTTTTCATCCGCCATATCGACCCGTTTCGAGTGTACGTTCCCGCCGCCGCACCCGTCAACCGTTCGGATTGACGAAACTTTTTCCCTCCGGTAAGACTATTGTGATATCCATGCGGTTGCAGGGATTTCCCGAGGCGAAAATCCGGGGGTGGGGGGATGAGAAAATGATCGATCGGATCGAGGCCGTGCTGATCCAGCTGATGTCGGACGCCTCTCCCGCGGTCCGGGAAGCCGCGTCCGCGGCATTGGACCGGAACCGCGCGAAGAAGTCGCTGGGGGAACTCCGGTCGGCGATCCGGGGCGGCGCCGCCGGGGAGAAGCTTCGCGCGATCTACGCCGCGGGGGAACTGGGCGGCGCGGAAGGGACCTCCCTCCTCATGGAGGCGCTGGCGGACCGCGATGCGGAGATCCGCGGGGCGGCCGTCCGGGCACTCGCGCCCTACCCTTCTCCGGCGGTGCTCAAGTCCCTTTGGGAGATGCTCCCGAGGGAACGCGGCGTGGTTTTGGGAAATATCCTCGAGACGCTCGGATCTTCCGGCCGGAAGGAACTCGCCCCCCATGTGGAAAAATTTCTCGACCACCACGAGGCGGAGGTTCGGGCGAAAGCCGTGATCGCGTTCTCCCGCCTGTGCGACGGCCGGGGGTGGGAAAAGATCCTCTCCCGCGCTGGGGATCCGAACGAGACGGTCCGCGCGGCCGTGGCGGAGGCGCTCGGCGCCTGGTCCTCGCCGGCTCCCGCCGCGTGAACCGCCTCAGGCGGATATCGACTGGAGGACCTCCCCGATCGATACGGGGGGGAGCATCAACGGGTTGACCGTCCCGAGGATCGTGCGGCGGGGGGTCCCGGAAGCGGTGTCGGGCGCGGAGAGATCCACTTTGCGCGGGGCGGAGAGCGGGTTCCCCGACCGGTCGAACAGGATCGCCACCTGCGGTTCTCCCTTCCCGCGCACCGGCATGCCGGTGACCACTCCCACCTCCATCGTGCTCAGGCGGACCATCGTCCCCACGGGGTAGACGCCGAGAGATTGTTCCAGCAAGTGCACGAGGTCGGGGTCGAGGGATTTGCCGGTCAGTTTCCTCATGATCTCGAGGGCCTGCTGCGGCGTGCGGGCTTTCTGGTAGGAGCGCATCGTCGTCAGCGCGTCGTAGCAGTCCGCCACCGCGATCACCTGGGAATGCGGGTTCATCCGGTATTCCGGTTCGGGACGGGGATAGCCGGTCCGGTCGAACCGCATGTGATGCTCCCGGACGATGTATCGCGTCTCTTCCCGGATGTGGGTCATCTTGCCGAGGATGGCGTATCCCTCCTGGGGATGCTTCTTGATCTCCTCGAACTCCTCCACCGTGAGCGTCCCGGGTTTCCGGATGAGATCCAGCGCCAGCTGCGTCTTCCCCACGTCGTGGAGCAGCCCGGCGACACCCACCCCGATCCGGTCCCGCTCCTCGAGCCCGAGAGTCTCTGCGATCGCGAGGGAGAGGATCGAAACGTTCACCGAGTGGTTGTACGTGTATTCGTCGAAGTTCTTGATCAGCGTCAACGCGAGCATCGCGTCGCGGTTCCGGGCGATCATGCCGTTCATCTCGCGAACCGCATGGTCGGATTCCGCGCCGTCGGGCGTTCTCCCCGACCGGACGTCCTTCAGCGCCCGGACCACCACGCCGACGGCGTTTCCGTAGATCTCGCGGGCGAGCGCGTAATCCTCCTCTTCCTTTTCGCTCCCGGTGACCCGGATGTGGGAAACCCCGAACCGCTCGAGGGTCGCCTTGATCTCCGGGACCGGAAGGCGGTCCCGGGTTTCGTGAAGGAACCGGACGAACCGCTCGATGTCCTCCGCGCAAACCCCGCGTTCGAAGACGATCGACGGCACGCCGATCGACCCGAGCCGCGCCATGAACAGCTCGAGGGAGGAGGTGAGGTGGAAAATGGGCACCCCTTCGAGGACCAGGGTCCCGTCCGTGACGGTGAGTGCGAGTTCCGTCTTCTCCGAGAAGAACGGATTCAGTTCCGCCACGCATTTTTCCACGGGATTGCGGACCAGCGGGTGCGCCGGGGGGTACAGCCCCCGGTTCTTGAGCGAGGTCCCGAGAAGGCGCACGATCCCGGCGATCTTGTTTTCCATCTCCCTGCGGTCCATGGACACCTCCCCCCGGACTACGGGGCGCGACGGTTGAGGATGCGCTCGGCCTCGACCCGCAGGTATCGCTCGGGCGAATTCCGGGCCGCCAGGATCGCCTCCCGGGAGCGCTCTCCTCCGATCTTTGAGATGCTGCGCAACGCGTGGGATTTCATCGCCCGGAACTTTTCCGTGGGCCACACGGCCTTCAGGGCGAGGATCTCGTCGAGGGCGGTCACCGCCTCGTCGGTCCCGATCGCCCGCAGGGAATCGATCGCCTCGTGCGCCAGGCGGTAGTTCGGGAACAGGAGTTTCTTGAAGACGGCGCGCCGGTACAGGGCGACGACGGCTTCCGTTTCCTTCTTGGAGGCCAGGGCGGCGGTCGCGCTGAGTGCCACCGTTTCCTCGGGGAAGAAACAGAGATCGCAAAGGGCCGTGACGGCGGAGGGATGGGGGATCCGCGAAAGCGCCTTGATCGCCTCCTTCTTCACCCGGAGGTCGGGGTGGGAAAGCGCCGCCGCCACGTGCGGGGCGAGGTCGGGCATGCCGAGGCTCCCGAGGACGGTGATCATGTTGCGGACCATGTACCAGCGGGAATCGGCGAGATTCTCGAGGATCTTCGGGACCGCGATTCTCCCGATCCGGGTGACGATCTCGACGATCGCCTTCCTCACGAGCAGGTCTTCTTCCTCGGCCAGCGCCTGGAGCAGGGGGCCGACGGATCGTTCCTCGAGCGCGACGAGAACCGCGTCGACCTCGAGGTGGCTGCGCGCCCCGCGCTTTCTCAGAAGCCCGATGTAGTGTTCGACCAGCTCGGGCGAGGCGACGTCCTTGATCCCGAGACGGGCGAGCCCGGCGATTTCGGCGTTGTTTCCCGGAGGATTCTCGATGTGACGGACGAAGATTCCCATCGCCTGCGTGGAATATTCCATCTTCCGGTCCGGCGGTTCCGCGGGGAGACGCCGCGTGAATTCGACGATGTGGCCCCGGTACGCGGAGGGGTCGGTCTCGTTCGCGATCCGGGCGAGCAGGGCGTCCATCGTGAGCGGTCCCTCCGGCGTCGGCGCGACGGACGTGGAATCTTCCTGCGGCGGTTCCCCGGACCATTCCTCCGGGTCCACCTCTTCGAGCTCCTCCTCCTTCAGGAGCTCCGTCAGGCGGTCGTAGTCGACCCGGTTCGCCCAGATCCGCGCGACCTTTTCCGCAAGCAACGCCTTCTCCAGGCCGCCGCCGTCCTGGAGTTCGTCCGCATCCCGCGTGACGATCTTGAGAAACGAGGTCACCTCTCCGGGCTGGAGACCGGGGAGGAAGATGATGCATGAGGCGCGCCGCAGGTACAATTCCCGGTTGAGATCCGCGACCGCCTTGCTCCCCCCTGCGGGGAGGGGAACGTTCCGGTACAGCAACGCGTTCTTCGTGACCTCGATCGAAAGCCCTTCTTCGGGGAGGGGGATCTCTTCGAGCAGCAGGATGATTTTCGTCACCGCC
>Ga0334722_10003582_pt1 | contig 16626 bp, 13 predicted proteins | sample C3_bottom_MG_FD_207210 | JGI IMG/M metagenome (GOLD analysis project Ga0334722, IMG submission 207210) | Sediment microbial communities from Yellowstone Lake, YNP, Wyoming, USA - C3_bottom | ecosystem: Environmental > Aquatic > Freshwater > Lake > Sediment | place: USA: Wyoming | collected...
ACTGGATGTCGCCGGAAATAACTGGTCGGGACGGCCGGACTTGAACCGGCGACCCCTTGCTCCCAAGGCAAGTGTAACGGATTTTCGGAAAATGTGGGAACGATTGAAGTTTCGCGGGATCAACCGCTTACGAGCGTACCGCCAGTATACGGAGTATAGGGAAAACCGGCTGTACAGGCAGGTGATGGTAAACTTTCGGTAAAGGTGGATGAACGGTGATTCACCAGAATTTTACCTCCCCCCACCCTTCGAACTCTCGTTTCTTCTATGTAAAAACTATGGGGAAAATAACCATATTTGCCCCATAACTCCCAAAATATGGGGCATCTTATGGCAACACCCCATTCCGACGTTATTCTTCCCCAATCGATGTGGCCCCTTTCGAGTGCCATTTCGCGCCACGCTTGCTTCCTCTCAGTTCAATTAAACCCTCGGAGCGAAGCTCAGCCATCAAGCGTTTGACCTGTTCTCGATCAAGCCGCGTAATCGTTCGAACCTCACTATTTATTAGCCCCGGCTCACCCTTTTGTGCCCTCTTTTTAAGAACACTCAGGACTCTGGTCTTTGCTGCTTCCCAATCGATCCGTCTATCCCGCTCTGGGTGCCCAGAAACAGATAAGCGCCGGTGGAGGTCAGGCTGTAGAGTCCAATAAGTACCTCGACCCGTCCCTCCACGCTCCAAGTATCCAAGGCTCCGCTCCATCTCGCTGAGGACCTCTCGGATCTCCGTCTCGGACCGCTGACAGAGCCGTGTTGCGGTCGCTGTATCAAGCTCTGCATGACGTAGCAGATACTGAAGAATCAATAGATGATCCACACCAAGCCCGAATCCCCGCTTACTCTCCTCAGCGACGAAAGCCCTGAAGGGAGTGGATATGTCGCCAGCGAGGAATGTTACCTTCACCGATTCCCCCCGCCCTTCGATGACGGGAGGTTCCTTCCCTTCAACGAGCATGGAATGGAACATTCGAGGAACACCGAGGTTGCTGCGATTGACGAGGCGCAGACGTGTGAGAACGTCAACAAGATGGGGATTACGGGCAACGGGATCATGGTGAAGGATGTTGTCAGGGGAAACTCCGCCGATAAATCCACCCGGATTGCCGACCTCGAGCTTTCTCGGAAATTGCCGGACCAGAATCGGGCCAGAGATCTGGTAGTCCGCATGGCAAAAGGCATTCATCAATGCCTCCCGAATCGCAACCTCCGGATAGGTACGGTATTCGAAATGAAACATCCCGTATTCGACCGTGGTGATTGGATTATCGGCCATGATCCGGTCGGTGATACGGGTCACTCCCACGGGTAGGGCGTCCCGGCCGTCCATCCTGTCGAAGTACTGCGTATCTCCTTTCATCCGAAGATGCGTCCATACATAACCGGGTAAGTATTTTTCTATCGCGTCGTTTTTCCCTACCAACAGCAAGCCTGCGCGGGTTAGTCGGCCACCCTTTAGAACACCCATTGCGCCCAACAGTTCGATATCTGTAAGTTTCAATAGGTCTTCTGGAGCCCGTTCCTTACGGCTTGCCTCTCGAAGCTGCTCCATCGCCGTTGCAGAGATTACGGAAGATGGTCTTTCCGGAATTTCAACCGATGTAAAATCCGTCTCCCCTGTTTCCACTGTGATGCGCCGCCGTAACGTACCCGTCAGGGGCATACAATCTTTCCCTACGCGGACCTTACCTCCACCGGCTGTATCTGTGTACGGGGGAAGACCAGAATGGATTTGCATTACCAGCAGGCGTCCGGTGCCCTCCGGGACGGCAAGTTCCTCGAAAACCGGCGTGAGCTTCGGGTCCGTAGAGTCGTATACAGCTTTCTTAAGCAGATTGACGTCCACTTCTGGCGGGACGCCAAGGATGGCATTCTCCCTCCCCACAGCCTTGTCATTTACACCGAAGACGACAGTTCCCCCGCCGCCGTTGGCCATACAGATGGCCATCTCGATTACCATGGATACAGCTGACTTACGGCTTTGACGATCCCACTCCTTGAAATCCAGATTCTGCCCTTCCAGGTCGCCGGCCGGTTGGGCATCCAGTTCATTAAGGAGCTCACGTATTTCGCTAATGCTTCGCAAGGTCGTATCGCCTACTCTTTTCTCATATCAAACTGTCTCTGATATCATCCCCGCCGGGATATTATGATCGGTTTCCGGTCACTCACCGTACAAAACCCTTCTTCAACTAGTAGCGGAACAACATAACTTAAATACTGGGGAGAGGCTCCTGGTATCGCAGCGAGTGTTTCTCCAACAGAATTCCGCGCCGGATTATCTCGGCATGCCCCCATCTTTACCGGGCTTCTCCTTTGAATTTCATCACGAATAACTCGTACGATTATTGGAGAAATTCGCACACCCATCCCCTTATGCACAATCAATCCGGTTTCCAGCGATCCCGAATACTCAAATTCCACTCCCGTGACCGTCCTTGTGCGCGGCATAACAAAACACCTCGATGACCGAATTAGAATGCCGTCCCCACCAAACCTACCGCGCGGAGCGCATGCGTTCAGTGAATTTCTATATACCCAACCAGCTCCGCCGAATAACTCCCCTCTCCATTGGCAGGTCCCTTATGCCGCAATTCTCGCTGGAGCATAGGTTCAATCTTGTTCTTGAAGAATTCCAGTCGTTCCTCCCTGGGAAGCAATGTCGAAGAAGGCACCCCTTGGAATATGTGTTCTCCAAGGCGTTCAAGCGAGGGAATGCGTGAACCATCAAGTTTCACCGCAATTGGCTGCACGGAAATTCTGTGCTCCCCTTTCCCGTTACTGGATTCCACCAGCCAGTAGGAAAGGACGGCCGGCCCATCGGGCTCCCCTGAAACCGCAATTCCCAATTCCTCCGGCGGAAGAGAGCGCCAACGAGCTACCAATTCCTGCACAAGCGGATGATCCAATCCCAGCAGTTCCAGATCATCTCGGCTGGTTGCCACGTCTCTATTCGTCGTAAAGCGCGTGATTCGTGTCCCGTTTGCGTCGATAACGTCGAAAGTTTCCGCATCGCTCTGTACGACACGCATACGTTTGTCATTCAATGCCGTCGAAAGGAACCCTACAAGACGGCCCATCCCACTTGAAATATCCGAGAAGGGTTTGTAATCATCCAAGCTGAAGCCATCCAGATCCTGGAATAGATCAAACACGACCTCCCGCGCCTCCCGTGCGTTGGTCAGTGCTGCCTCCAACTCCACCTTTGTTCTTTTCAACTCCGGATCTGAAAGCGCCTCTTGGTAAAGCCGGTCATACTGCAACCGCTCTGACAATTGACCCAGTATTTGGGAGCGGAGATCTTCTGCGACATTCCCCTCCGCATCTACCTTGCCGACGGTCTTAGCAATCTCAGTCAGTTTTTCCTCCAGGAGCAGGAAGATGCGGCCTTCGATCGTGTCCGAGAGGACAAGGTTGTAAACCTGTGCGGTGTGATGTTGGCCGTATCGGTGAATTCGCCCGATGCGCTGCTCGACATCCATTGGGTTCCAAGGCAAATCGAAGTTAAACAAAATGCGCGCAAACTGAAGGTTGATGCCTTCCCGACCAGCGGCAGTGCAGACCAGTACGCGGGGACCATCTCTCAGCCGGAAACGACGCTCCGCTGCCACCTTTGCGCCATGATCGCCGCCACGCAGGACAACCACGCCTTGCCCGGGGTAGACTTCCTCGATCTCGCGGGCCAATAGATCCACCGTCCCGAGATATGTCGCAAAGACAACGACCTTTTCGTCGGGATTTTGCCGCCACAGCGTTCCCAATCCATCCAGCAATTTCTGGGCTTTGGTTTCCCGCCGTACTGGAAAGATGTCCAATAGTTCACGAATCCGAACCCGCTCCTCCGGGAGGTGTAAGTTCACCACAGCAGATGCAAGATCTTCTGCGTTCGTCGAGGCAAACTCGCTGCCGTAAGGATCCGCGACAAGCTCAAGCTCTTCTTCGTTCAGTTTGCGAAGGAGCCGAAGCTTCAGGTCGGCGATGATGCGGTCAACTTCACTTCGGCCGATGCTGTCCTTGGCGAGTTTAAATTCTTCGTGGATCATTTCGCGAGCTTCGTCGAGCAACCGCTCGCGTCCCTCGATGTCTAAGTCCTGATCGCGGAGAAGCGCTTCGTGCAGTGTCAACATCAGGAGGCGTTTCTTCAAGGTACGGCGAACCGCCGCGAAACTTGAGGCAGCGATCTTCTGAAAGATCGCCATCAGGAAGCCCAGAGCCTGCCCTTTGCCCCCTTGTCGACGTGCGAGATTGAAACCGTCTTCCAGGTATTCTCGAAGCTTTTCGTAAAATCTGCGCTCGTCGTCGCACATCAGAAATGACTCGGTGTGTACCCAACGACGCGCAAATAGCGGAGAACCGTCCGGCTTACAGGCATCGGCCTTCGTACGCCGGAATATCACCGAATTCAGGCGATGTCGGTTCTCGACCATCTCTTCAACGTTGTTGAACAGTGTCGGGTTCAACAACTGGATCAGCATCCAGAACTGGAAATGATTGCCTTGGTGGGGTGTCGCCGAAAGCAGGATGAGATCTCGCGCATGCCCCTTGAGGGCTTCGGCAAGCTTGTAGTTCTCCGTCTTCCGAACCCGGCTTCCGCTTCGGTAGGCCGTAAGGTGATGCGCCTCGTCGAAGACCACGAGATCCCACTTGAGGGCATCCAGCAATCGCTTGATGCGGGCAGGACGTTTCAACGTGTCGATGCTGGCAATCAGGCGATCGTGCTTAGCGAAGGCATTCGATTTTCGGTCAGTAATGTCCCCCTCGCTTCCGAATACCTCGAAATTGAGGTTGAAGACATCATTCAGCTCCCGATGCCAGTTGTTAACCAGGCCAGCCGGAACTACCATCAGCGCGCGTTTCATCTCGCCACGGCTTGCCAACTCACGAAGAAGCAGCGCCGTCTCGATGGTCTTGCCCAAACCAACTTCGTCCGCTATTAGAAATCGACGAGGGGAGGCAGTGGCAATGCGATGTGTTAGAACAACCTGATGGGGAAGAAGATCAATGCGGGCGGAGGTCAATACGGACGCGCTCTCCATGACGGGAAGGGCATGCGCTTCGTACGCCAACCATGCCTTGCGGGCACGCTCTGCAGACCCTTCGACATTTCGAAGGACCCGCTCTGTACGAGAAAGCTCCCTCTGAACCGAAGAAAGCGGAACCCGTCGTTCTCCAGCCCCAAAGAAGGCCCGGAGGTAGCCATCTTTCGGCGGTTCAATGACAACGCCAGCCCCAAACTCCCGATGGGTTATCCGTTCGCCCGGGGGGAAAAGAATTGTTTCGTTCATCAAGACAATCTCGGATGACTCAACCCAATCCAAGCGGCGCCATCTGGGTCTTGGTTCGATTGATTGGGGTCCAATATTCGGACCGCATCCTCCTCGGCACCACCCCACAAGATGCGCCCGATCTCGATCGTTTCCTGCGTGTGGGGAGACGCGCACACCCAAAGATACGCTTCATTGGCCGGTGTCATTTTTATCCTCCGGCGGCCAGAAGGAAGCCAAAACACTAGCGCCGCTTCAAGCCCATACTCCTCCTGAAATGCAACAATTGCCGGCCGAAGTTCCGCTTCCAGCCACCCCGATGCATCTTTCGGCGACAATAGATCCAGGCACCCTTCCATCCCACCGACGATCAACAGATTCCCGTGATCTCCGGGTAGGTCATCGGGCCAATTCCGAGCCAATTCAAAGAACTGCCGGATCGTGACCACCTGCTCCGGGGGAATTAGTTTGGCCAGTGAATCACTTCCCCAAAGAAGCGATACCCCACGTCTCGTCCACGACGTACCCGAAGTGGATTTCATGATCAATCCTCGTCAAAGAATGACAACTGCTTAACCTGCTCGCGGTGCGTATTCGCCCAACTCTGGTAGATCGCATACGCCCGAATGGCGGCATTCCGAATAGCTTGCGTTGCGCCACGCTTTCCTTGCCATTCAAGCAAAGCCTTTAGGGCCGGATGAGGACGGAAGTTCTCATTCTTTAGCGTATCCGTCGCATTGATCCCGCTTCCGTCGAAACAGGCCCCGATCAGGAACATGGCCTGATCATAATCAAAGGTCATGCCACGCCGGTGCTTGCCATACCAAATCTGCGCAATCTCAAGAGGAGGCACCGGCCGAAAGATTTTACCCTGCTCCCTACACCATCCCCGTTGCTCGAACACATCCGGGGCTATACCAGACCCCCTGAGATACTTTTGCATATGATCCCGTGGTATTTCTGTCTTCCCATCAAAGATGCGGAGGAATTGCCGAGTAATCGGTTCTGCAATGACAGGGATCGGTTCCACCGCCTTGCTGCTGTCCTCGTCAATCAACTGGTTGATCCCAACCAGCGCATCCTTCACAGAGATGCTCCGTCCCTCATCAACGAAGACCTTCCCGTAGTGCCGGGAGAAATACTCCAAAGCTTTACCTCGGCGTATAACCTGCAAATCTGCAGCAGGCAACCCGGCTTTGGTGTGGTTCTCCAACAGGTGCTGCAGTTGGCGAACGTCCCGGAGGACTTCCTTGCGCATCCGTCCCCAACTAACTGGAGTCGGTTCTTCGGTGCGCTTGCGACAAACATGGATGATGTCGTACTCAATAGATTTCGAGCCGAACTGCCCTGAATCCATCGAAGTATCTGCGCGAATGGGGTAAGTCGCTTCGAGATAAAAACCGGCGTCAAAAAGCGACTCAAGCACCGCAACCCACGGCTCGTCCTCGCTATGATGGAATGTAAACGCGAGGATGCCGGCCGGTTTCAGAATTCTATGGGCCTCACGCCAACACTGTGTCAGAAGTTTCTGATAAAAGGCATCCGGATCATCCGGCTCCCGTGCCGGATTGGCAACCGCTTCCAACGATTTGGGGGTGTACTCAGCACCGAAAATATCCGGGTATTTCTCCTTCAGCAGTAGACGAAGCCAGACGTAGAAAAAGTCCGACAGCTCCGAGTAGTGCACTAGGCCGCCAAAGGGCGGGTCAGTAATGACGAGATCCACAAAGTTGGACGCGATCTGCACCAAGTCACTGGATGTACCGCAGCTGAGGGATACATGCTGTTTTAACGGCGGATCACCCGGAAAGACCTTCACAGTCTTGCCACTTACTTCTATGTCTTTGCCGGCCAGATGCGAGGAAGGTACCAAATCCCAGGGTGCTCGTCCCCAGTCCGCCCCCTCAATCAAGGCATCTCCAGCAGAGGTCCATCGTCCATCACCAACAGGGGCGAATACGGACACCTCTAGCAATGTGTTCCGCGGGTGAAAGTTGTTGTTAGCAAAGTGCTTTGTGGCCTGATCGTTGTTGGGATGATAGACGGTGAACATGCAGTTAAATCGAAGTACTGCTGGAAGGCCCCGAGCAAGAACTCTCGCACCTCCCACCTATGCTTATCTCCCCCCGCGGTTTGTATCGCTTTGAGCAATAAAGAGTGAACTAACAACTGTCGTGGATTGAACATCGTCCACCAGTGGGTGAATCCGTGATTTGGCACTCCCCCCTGAAGGTGATGCGTCATGAATCCATAGGGAAGCTCCGACTTAGGCCAATACGATGCCAAGTCAACATCCCTTCGGGATTCCCATTCGGCATGGACGGCGCTGTACTGTCGCGCTTGTAGCTCGCCGAACTGAGAAAAGAAGCGGCCGCCATATGCTGCTCCGCCGGTGTCACGCATTGATGAATATCCTTGGATTGCATAACCCGCAACGGCACCAGTTTTCCCCGAAGCCTTAACAGTCTCCAAGACGTCTTGAACCGTGCCACATGCGCCGCAGGCATAGTTCGACTTCTTTGGAACCGTCCCTCCATCCTTACCTGTCTTAAACATCACCCGACTTGCTGGGCAGATAATTGTCTCAGGTAATTCACCACGCACCTCAAGCAATCGCATCTTGCTGGCGCGCTCTTGATTCCAGCGAGCGGTCGAGGCCGCGTCGTCTTGCGCTGAACCGCCAAATGGCTGACCGATGGCGTCGTTCTTCGGGCTACCTGCCAGCCACTGCGGATGCACTAGCAACGTAAGCTCGACCTTCTTGTTCTGGCCCTTGCCCAGCTTTATCATCTCGACATATTTGCACTTGGGACAAACAACACCGCGCTTTGGATCGAGAACGGAGTATGGATACTCGTCCGGCGCTACACAAAGCGGCACGTCCGGAGCCATGCGCGCATTGCCTTCCTCAACGTGATAGTCACTACCGCACTTGCCGCAGGTGTGCTCCCAATGCTTGACGGTGAGCGTCTTCACCGCAATCACAGGGCTGGTCATGATCGGTGTACGGTGCCCGCAGCCGGTAACCTGACAAGGGCCATGCTTGGCCCAGAAGGTGTAGATGATCTCGGGGCCTTCGTACTTGTACTCTTGGCGTTTCTCGGGCGTGAGTATGAGCGGGTCGAATTCAGGCCCTTCCACGCGGCCGGTGGGCAAGTGGATCCATTTCCCTTTCTCACCGTTCGGGCCGTCGCAGTAGTAGAACGGCATGATCTGCGGCTTGACCTCGGCCTCGATGTCGGCGAGCAGGTGCTTCACCTCTTCGAGATCCACGTTGGCCAGCTCTTGCTTCACGACGAACCACGCCACAGGGTTCAGGTCATTGCCGAACATCTGCATACCTAAACGAGAGCCTTCCACCAGCGTCGTACCGCCGCCCATAAAGATGTCAACCACATTGAGGTGCTTGAACGCACCATTTTTCTGATGGTTGGCGTAGTAAATATCCCAGACCGCTTTGGACGTCTTCAGGTGGTCTTCCGGGGCCTTTACTGCCGCGGCCAACAACATCGACCTAAACACACTAGATGGGCGACGCGCCCACCATTTCGACATCTGATAGACCGGCTTTGTAGCTGCACCGGAGGAAGACTCAACCGCAGCAATCTGGTTTATAGGAAGGATCGGGAAATCGATCTCAAGGCAGGTCTTGGGGCGGTTGGGATCGTTGAAATCTACCGTCTCAACTTCAACTGCACGTCCGGCATCTACCGCACGCGCAATCTCCGCGGCAATCTGGTCTTTCTTATTCGTCGTGCCACGGGCCATCCAGAATCACCTATTTATAGATTTCAACGAACGGGCAAAGGACTTCGAGGAGCGAAAGCCCGCCGTGGCTCAGCGTGGGATACCCGCCCTGGCTTTTCCATTTCCGTCGGCCGAGGGCATAAAGGTATTCTCCGTGACGAGAAGTCAGCGCCAACGCTACCGGAGGGACCCATGGTCCAGCTCCTTCTTTTCCTTCAACCGCTCGACCGCTCTTGAACGCATCCTTAAGGAAAATCGCCTGATCTTCCGGTGAGTCGATGAAAAGCCCCGTAGCGGCATATCCGTGATCGGAGGTGATGACCAGCCGACGACCGTTGGACAACCGGTCGATCAGCGTCCAGAAGTCATCCGACGTCAACCGGTCTGCCGTTTCTTTGACGAGCATGTCGAGGCCATGGCCGGCGGCCGCCAATTCATGGACCTTGTTGTCCGGCCAGTGGTGCCAATAAAGCCAATGGGGATTGGTGTCGATGTCGGCGGTGCAATCAAGCCATGGCAAGTTGTTGCATTCCGTTCGAAGCGGCGCCCACTTGGTCGGCCCGGCACCGTTATTGCTCAAACTCGACCGTTGACCGAATCCCAGCGCTTGTGCGAATTGCGTTGTGTCGCTGGGAAGCTCCGAGGCGGTTGCCGCAACAATGCCTATTTTCATTCCCCGTTCCGATGCCCCCTGAAGCAGCCAAGGCAACTCCCGCAAGGACAGACTGTCCAGAACCAGTACTGCTTTCGCCGAGTGAGGCTCGCTCCACCAAGCGGAAAGACGATCGCTTGTGCGGTCGACAGTTTCCTCAAACCGGCTCCAAAGATCCCATCCGGCCGATGACAGGAATAAATCGAGAGCCCCGATCTCGCGATCGCGACGAGTCACCTCGCTGGCCGCATTTCCTGGAACCAAGGGTTCCGTGCATATGGCCAACACACGTTGAACGATGGCAGACCATGCCTCCTTCGGGGGATTCTTCGTCAGCACTTGAAGAAAACCCACCGAGAGGGCCATCAGGAATCTTCCTCTTTTTCCAATCCCAACTCGTAGGTCATGCCATCTGGCAAGCCCTTGAGCAGCTTCTTCACTTGGGCGCCCGTTGCGGAATCCAATCGGATCGTAACTTGGTGAACCTTTGTGGCCGGCCCGATTCCCCAACCTTCCATTTTTCCGATCAGGTTGAGCGGCGAAGTGGCGGGATTTGAGAATGCCTTCCGTACCTCCGTTGGGCTGCCGCCGAATAAACCCGTCGGCTGCGGCGTAGTTGCCGTAGGATCTCCTGTTGCAGGTGTCGGCGGATCACCGGGCTGCGGCGTTGCGCCAGGGATCAATCCACCGGGGGGAGGTGTTCCGGGTTGCGTTGCGCCTGACGCAGAGCCACTCGCGGTAGGAACTGCCGTCGGTAAAAGAATGAACGTCTCGTCGAGATGTTTCCCGGTTCCCAATCGACCGCGCATGCGCCTCCAGGCCGATTCCTCATCCTCTCCCGGTTGGGCTTGAAGGTACTCCATCCCACGAAGGTTGATCGCAATCTTACCTTGGGCAGACAGACGGATGATTCGTTCCTTCATCAACGTCTCGCCGAGCCATGGGATGCAATCGCTTCCGGCCGGCCGCGGTTCCTGAAGTTCACGGAGGAGCTTCCCTACTGAGGAATTCTCTTGAGCCGCCTGCAGGACCAGATCGGCGAAATCTTCCGGTATAAACAGGTCCTCTCGGATAGCAACTTCGATAGCATCCGGAATCTGAGAACCATGTGCCTTGAGCCCCTCCAGATGGAAACGAGACTGCTCTGGTGCGGCAAAGTTCCATTTATTCACGATGGCAAAGCGGTCGTATCGCTTCTTGATGATCTCCCTTAGTTCTCCTTGGTATTTTCGAAGGAGCTTCCCATATTCCGAACTCTGCCCGCTCCATTCCTGAGCCTTGAGCACAGCACGTGTGAGGATGATCAAATCCCGATCCAGGAACGCATTATCAGCTCCTGACCTCGGCAGGAGAAAGCGAACAGCATTTCGCATCTTCTGAAGGTGTTCCTTCAGCCAACGCCCTAATCGCTCATCAAGCTTGTCAGGCTCTTCCGGCAGGACAAGGATCGGAAGACGGTCATCCCAATTCTCAGGGCGCTCGGATTCCTCCAAAGAAGACCAAGGGTCAGACAGCCAATTTTTCGGAAGCGCAATCACCCGAAACGCTTTGGCTACATCCTCCGAGCCTCCGATTACATATCGAATTTCCTTTGCAAGTTGGACATGGTCGGAGCCATCCGAGAAAAGTTTGTCGTTGCGGGCGCAGGACATGAGCTTGGCCTGTGGGTTTTCCTCTTCCTTGAAAACGAGGCGGGCTCCCTCCTGGTGAATATTGAAACTGTTCTCGACAACGGCGGCGATCTCCACCTGGAAGGCGTTGTCATCAACCGTTTCTTCCCGTGTGATGTCCACATGCAGTACGGCCGGTTCTGCCCCAGCGAGATTCCCCACCGCTATTGATCGCAACCATAAGGCACTCACAATTTCCTTCAAGTGAGGCACAACTGTCGCTGCTCCAGGAACTGCTTCGAGAACCGACGTGACATTACGCAATGCTTTTTCGCGAAGGCTCGCGTGTTGCGCATTGGCAACGGAATCGAGTAGCGCACCAATGCCCGATGTATCGTCATCCAGCAGAAAATCAGCAGCGGTGAGAACAGGAGATACTTCTCCGCGACTCTTGAAGAGGTTGGCAAGGATACGAATCAGATCTCGGGTTTCCTGCGCATTCGTCGCGACGAGCACCTGGTCTTCCAGAAGTTGCAGAAGGTGAGGCGCGTAGGGCCACACTTCAATGAAATCCCGCTTCTTCCGTTCCTGCTCTGCACCCGGGATGTCCAGTAGGCGGAAAAACTCTGAGACATGGGGAAAAGATGTTTTTTCGATCTCAGCAGTTGAAATCTGAAGCCGGTTCTCAAATAGGCGATGCAGGAGCAGACGCCGGCGATCTGTTTGTGCGCTCTCCCCCTTGAAGTCGATCTCAACCGGAGCAACGCGACGGATCTGCTCGTAAGCATCGGTTTGACCGGAGCGTACGGAAGTCACCAGCAGCAAGAGATCCGGGTGCTCCTTGGCAATTTCGGAAAGTATCTGGATGAAGTTGAACGCCCAGTTCTTCCAAGGATACTGCTTTGTGTTGGTCAGCCCGTCATACCACGTCTGGAATTCATCAAGCAGGAGTGCAGTCGGGCGGTTGCGGAGGAGTTCAAGGATCAGTTTATCGGATGGGATATCGGTCTTTGAGGCCCCCATCCCTTCCCATTTGCCGCGGATGAAAGCACCGTGCGGATGACGATCGAACAGGAGATCCCAAAGGAATTTATATCGCTGCCGATGTAGACTTTCGCCAATAACCAACATCCCATCGCGAAGAGGAAGCGCTGTTATTTTTGGATCGTTAAGAGTCGTCGACCAGAATTTAAGCCAACTACGAGTGGACGACATATCGGTGATCGCGTGGTAGAGGACCGCTAACAAATGCGATTTCCCCAGTCCGCGCTCACCGATGATAACAACCGAACGCCCTTGCCCTGGCCCGATAGCTTCGATGGCCTTCAGAATGTCTCGTGTCGGGTAGGTGATCTCCAGGAAGTCTTTTGCGGCGATTTGTGTCGCGCCCGTCTTATTTTCATTGGACAGCTCAATGGCTGTCCCTTTCAGGCGCTTCCCACGAAATTCTTCCCGAAGATTAAGACCCAGCATTCTCAGCGCTCCGTTCTTGTCTTGATCGTTCGGATATCTGTTGATGATTTCGTGCTCAGAAAACAATTGAAAACCGGACTCCCCAAACCGTTACAGCATCAGCAATTCTGTCGTGTCCGTGCGAATGTGGTCAGGATTTTTTCTTCTCTTTCCCATTGTTTATCTTGTAGCCCAACTGCTCCAACTCTTTCGACAAAAGGTATCTAACGGCAGAGGACAGACTCCTCTCCTCTCGTACGCAATAATCCTCCAACGCTTTTGCTAAATCTCCGGTCAGGCGAAGTCCGAGGAAACGTTCCTTCTTCTCCATAATCCGATTGTTAAACATTTTATCTTGACGGGCAATGATTATTTTTGGATAATATGTTTAACATATGGCTAATCGGTAAGCCAAGGGAAACAGGTATCGCAAGGAGGTAAAAAGTGACTCCCCTTACCCAATTGTCGCTGATCAGACCCGAGGAGGTGGCGAAAATACTGGGCTGCAGCGTCGTCTATATCTATAAGCTCGCCCAACGCGGCGAGTTGCCCTCCTATGCGTTTGGCCGTTCCGTTCGCTTCCATCCTCACGAGGTATCCGATTTTATCAAATCGCATCGTCGCAAGGATGCGGAATAAATCAGGATTATGCCCGAGAAAGCCAGGCATGGGAGTTTATAAGACTACATACCCCGGGACCGGGAAGGTTTCTTATGGTGTCGATTACCGCGATCCCAGCGGGAAGAAGGTCCGCCGGATCGTTTCCGACAGGAAAAAGGTGGCTGAAGCGATATGGGCAAAGATACACGTCGAGCTCGAAACAGGCGCCTATTATGACCGAAAGCAGATTAAAACCTTTACGATCAAGGACCTGATCGAAAAGTACCTGGAATGGTTCAGGGGCCGCAGGTCCTTTGAGACAGAAAAGATCCACCTTTCCGCCATCGCCGCTCATTTCGATCGTAAAATCGTGTGCGACATCACGGAACACGACGTGATCGCCTTCCGAAACGTCCGCCAGGACACACCAACGAGAAACGGGGCGCGTCGGACACCCGCCGCAGTGAACAGGGAGATATCCGTCCTCAAGCGCTTGATCGGAAAAGCCGTCACGTGGGGAATGGCCCGGACCAACGGCGCCTCTGGCGTAAAGCCTCTGAAGGAACCCAAGGGACGGTTGCGCTACCTGGAAGTTGAAGAGGCGGGCAGGCTACTCCAAGAGGCCGTGAAATCGGAGAACCCCCATCTGTATTCTATCCTGCTCACCGCGTTGGAAACGGGGATGCGCCGGGGAGAGATCATGAAGTTGCGCCGCCCCGATCTGGACATGAAAACCGGGAGGATTTATATCCCAGATACGAAAATCGGAGAGCCGCGCCATGCTCCAGTTTCCTCCAGGCTGATGGTCGTGCTATCGAAAATCCCGCCACATCCGGATACCGATTTTTTCTTCGCCGGAAAGGATGGGGAACCTTATCACGACGTGCGCACATCCTTCGAAAATGCCTGCCGCCGCGCGGGCATCAGGGATTTCCACTTCCACGACCTGCGCCATACGTTCGTGACCCATATGATCGATGCGGGGATCGACCTTTACGTCATCGGCAAGATCATCGGCCACACGAACGCGACGATGACCGAAAGATACGGACACCTTGTGAAGGGAAGGGACAAGGAGGCGGTCGAAAAACTGCCGGATTGGGAAAAAAGCGATACGATATTTACGCGGGTTTCGAGTTGATTCCCGTCCCATGGTGAGTATATTGACGGCAAAAGGCCACCGGAAGCTGCGGCGGCGCGGCGGGGTTATTGATGTCGGACAGACCGACCCGGCCACAGAATCACGACGGCCGGCCAAGAGGGAAGTACCCTCCTGGTGAGACAGCGAAATAAAACTTCCTATCGGGTTGCCTCCGAAGCGGGTTCCCAACAGCGAGCGGCGCTCCCGGGAGTATCTCACCCCGAAGGAGGTCGACGCCATCGTCGCCACAGCGAAGGGCGTCGGCCGGCATGGACACCGAGACGCCACGTTCGTCCTTCTTGCCTACCGCCATGCAGGACGGGTGTCGAAGGCAGTCGCTTGGCGGCGCGACCAGATAGATCTGGAGCAGGGCGTCTTCTACGTCAATCGGCTCAAGAACGGGGTATCATCTGTCCACCCGCTAGGAGGACCGGAGATCCGTGCGCTCCAGCGCTTGTTTCGGGGAGTATCCGGATTCCGCATACGTATTCTGCACCGAGCGTGGAGGCCCGATGACCACGGCCACGGCAAGGAAGATTGTTGCCCGGGCGGGAGCGCTGGCCGGTGTCGGATTTCCCGTCCATCCGCACATGCTGCGGCACGCGACGGGCTATTACCTCGCGAGCAAGGGCCAGGACACGCGTGTGATCCAAGCGTACCTGGGGCATAGGAACATCCAGCACACCGTCCGTTACACGGGGCCGTCGTCGGAGAGATTCAAGGACTTCTGGAAGGATTGAAGGGCAGGATCGCTCTACAGCATCATGGGATAGCCAACTACCCGTGCGCGGGGTGTAGGATCTTGGCGTTCAGGGTAATTATCGTGAGACCATCTGCCCATCTCGACCGTGGCAATAATCCGTGGGAGCGGGAGCATTTCCGCGGAAGCAATAAGATTGTAGGTTAATGAATCAATGAAAATTTGCCAATAAGTACGCGCAGAAGGCGGCGTAGAAAGCGTTTCCCGGCTGTGCTATGATCGGAACATCCCAGGAGACGCAGGGTTAACGCAGACCATCCAAGGAAGTACAAGGGGGGAGATGGCCATGCTGAAGCGAACGGACTGGATTCTGCTTCTCCTACGCGAGAAGCCGTTGGATCGCATCCGGCTGATGAAAGCACTGTTCCTTATCTGGCTCAGATCCGGAAGAAACATCCCGGGCTTCTTCGAATTCGTCCCATACATGTACGGCCCGTGCAGCTTCGACCTATACGATGAAATCGACCGGGCCGGTCAAGACCGTTTGCTGACGCAGGTGCCCGGTCCAAATCCGCGGTGGTCGCCGTACTACATCACGGAACGCGGGAAAAAGGCCGCCGATCAGGCGAGTCAAGACGCCGACGCGGCGACGCTTCGACTGGTCCGGGCCGTAGCCCAAGAGGTATCGGAACTGAACTTCCACAACCTGCTGCAGCGGGTGTATGCCGAAGCACCGGATTTCGCGACGAATACTGTGGTCAGGGCCCTTCGTCAGTGACATTAGTCATCTCAATACCCACGCGCAACGCCCTCGTGCTTGCGTCGGATTCCCAGATTACGATGGGAGGAGTTCGGACCATCGGGAAGAAGATCCGCGGCCTGAACGAACATTGCGCCTGGGGCGCGGCCGGTGAATTGGCGCTCATTCAACGGGTGGAGGAGTCAATCTCCAGCAACCCCGCGAGCAGCCAGCCCCTCGGCAGCCAACGAGATGCACTCTCCACGACGATCAAGAATTGCATGACTGCGTTGCTGCAACTTGATTTCCGAACCCAGTTCATGGGGAACAACCCCGATGCGTTGCTCGCCCTTCACCAAGGAGATTTCATCTTCGCGGAATGTCGATCTTCTCCGGTAACCCTCCACGTGACATTGAACGGAACACCGGAGTGGATCAGCAGACCGTACGCAATCGGGAGCGGAGCACCCTTCGCTTATGCGCTTCTTCAGAAATATGCCGACAGGGATCTCAGCGTCGATCAAGCTAGTGTGTTGGCCCACAAGGTGATTGAGGAGGCTATTCTCGTGGCCGCCTACGGGCTCGGTCTGCCGGTCTGCATTTGGCACATCACATCCATCGGAGCCGTAGAACTCGACAGTCCCAGGATAGCCGCCATAGCGGACGCGGCATCTGCTCTTCGAGAAGATGAAATTCGCATGTTGGAAAACATGACAGACGTTTC
>Ga0334722_10003583_pt1 | contig 16616 bp, 15 predicted proteins | sample C3_bottom_MG_FD_207210 | JGI IMG/M metagenome (GOLD analysis project Ga0334722, IMG submission 207210) | Sediment microbial communities from Yellowstone Lake, YNP, Wyoming, USA - C3_bottom | ecosystem: Environmental > Aquatic > Freshwater > Lake > Sediment | place: USA: Wyoming | collected...
CTCGTGAGTGGTGGCGAGAATTTCGAGTCCGACGTCTATCCGCGCGTCCAGTTCCTCCTGAATCTCCCGAACCAGACATTCTTCGAGCGTTTCGTCCGGCTGACACTTGCCACCAGGAAATTCCCAATGTCCGGCCAGATGTGTGCCTTCGAGCCGACGCGTCATGAGAAACGCGCCGTTGCGCTCGATCACCGCTGCGGTGACGACAACGTGTCGCCGACTGTGTGCACTCATGTGAATATCATTCTCGCACACGAACCGCGCGCCCGGGATTGAAGGGGTACGAGCGGCATAGCGACGACATCGGACACTCGGTGCACTTCGGGCTGCGCGCGACACACACCATCGCTCCGAAATCCATGATCCCCTGATTGAAGTCGAAGACCCGTTTGTGAGGCATTGTGAGGTCAGCGAGCGCCCAGAGATGCTTCTTCATCTTGTGCGAAGCGGAATCGCCGCGGCCTACGAAGATCCTGAACAGGACGCGAGCCACATTGGTATCGAGGATCGCGGCCCGTTGTTTGAACGCGAAGCTCCGCACGGCGCCAGCGGTGTAAGGCCCAATCCCCTTGAACGACAGCAGCGTCGCGGCGTCAGAAGGCAGCTCGCCGCCGTAGCTGGCCACCGCCTCACGGGCAATGGCGTGCAGCCGGCGCGGTCGAATGTTGTAGCCCAAGGGGTACCAGGTCTTGACCACCTCGTCTTCCGGCGTTGCGGCCAGGGCGCCAAACGACGGGTACTTCCCGAGCCACTCGCTGTACTTGGGCAGAACGCGGTCGACCTGTGTCTGTTGCAGCATCACTTCCGACACCAGGATGTGGTACGGGTCGGAGGTCTCACGCCACGGCAGGCGGCGGCCGTTCCGGTCGTACCAGCGCAGCAGTCTTCGCCTGAATGCCTGCCGGGCGCCGGGACTTGGGAGTCGACTGGATTGACGGCGAGACGAGGGCTCAGCTCTCTTGGCCATTCCGCTCCCAGAAGAGGCATGCAATTCATAACTGTTTGGCTGGTCGGCTCGACCTGACCTGCCAAACAGCTATCAACACACTTATAATCCAATCGGCATGAAGATCTACACACGAACCGGCGACACCGGGACCACGAATCTGTTCGACGGCACTCGCATCGCGAAGTCCGATCCTCGGGTGGACGCGTACGGCGAGGTCGATGAGGCCAATGCCGTTCTCGGTCTCGCGAGGGGCGCGGTCCTCCACCCGGACCTCGACGACATGCTGGTTCAGATACAGCGCGACCTGTTCGCACTCGGCTCTCAACTGGCTGACCCGGCTGAGCGAATCGCCGGACGAGTCGAGAAGGCCTCTCTGAAACAGCAGGACGTGACGCGGCTCGAGAACTGGATTGATCAGCTCGAAGCCGAACTCACGCCGCTTCGCCGCTTCGTTCTCCCCGGCGGCGCCACGGCCGGTGCCACCCTCCACCTCGCGCGGACGGTATTTCGCCGGGCAGAGCGTCGCATGGTGGCGCTGGGCGTCCTGGAGCCGGTGCTGCTGACCTACGCCAATCGCCTCTCCGATCTGCTCTTTGTCATGGCCCGGGTTGCCAACGCCAGGGCCGGCATCGCCGAGGTCGAGTGGTGATCGTCAACGAGGCCTACGCCGTCTGTCAGCGCCTCGCCAGCACGCACTACGAGAACTTCCCCGTAGCATCGCACCTGCTGCCGCGCGCGATGCGCACGCATGTTGCGGCCATCTACGCGTTTGCCCGCAAGGCCGACGACTTTGCCGACGAGGGCGTTCGGGACGCCAACCAGCGCCTGGCCCTTCTCGACGACTGGCGCCTGAGGCTCGCGTCGTGCACCGACGGAGGTGCCGGCGGCGGCGAATCGGAGTCCGACGCCATCTTTCTGGCGCTTGCCAATACGATTCGTGAGCGGCGGCTTCCAATCAAGCTGTTCGAAGATCTGTTGAGTGCCTTTCGCCAGGATGTGACGACCAGGCGCTACGAATCCTGGTCCGAGTTGCTCGACTACTGTCGCCGCTCGGCCAATCCGATCGGCCGGCTCGTCCTGCGCGTCGCCGGCCGCGAAGACGCGAATCTCGATCGGGCCTCGGATGCGGTCTGCACGGCGCTGCAACTCACCAATTTCTGGCAGGATATCGAACGAGACTGGCAGAAAGGCCGGTTGTACCTGCCGCTCTCCGATCTGCGATCGTTCGGCGTCCAGCCCGAAGGCCTGGAGAAGCACTCGCTCGACGAGAACTGGCGGAACCTGCTGTCGTTGATGGCCGAGCGTACGCGGGCGCTCTACGACGAAGGCCGGCCGGTCTGCGACGGGGTGACCGGTCGTCTCCGGTATGAGCTTCGGATGACCTGGCTCGGCGGTCGCCGCATTCTCGACGCGCTCGGGCGCAACAGGTTCGATGTGTTTACGCGCCGGCCAACTCTTGGCGCCGGCGACATCCCAGCGCTGGCGTGGGGCGCTCTCTGGTGGCGCACCTCACAGCCCGGACACTGAGTGCTTCGACTCGCGAGTAGATGTGCGCGTTCCTGCGATCCGATCTGGCAGACAATGCTCGCTCAGCACGTCGTCCTGAGTGAGTCCACTGGTAATCGAGTCCACGAATCGAAGGACTGAGTCGATCACATGGCCCGCCGCGACACCAGCTTCTATTACTCGTTCGTGGTGCTGCCGCCAGACCAGCGCCGCGCGATCGTCGCCGTGTGGGACTTCTGTCGCGCCGTCGATGACGCGGTCGACGAGACGGCCGGACACAATGACGCGACCGTTGCCCGGGCAGCCGCAGCGGCTGAGTTGGCAAAGTGGCGACGCGAGCTCGCGGCGGCGTTTGATGGCACGCCGGCCGAGACCGCCGTCGCGCGGAACCTGACGCCCCACATCCTGGCGTTCAGCCTGCCTCGACAGGCATTCGAAGACGTGATCGACGGCGTGGAGATGGATCTCGTCGAGCGCCGGTACACCACATTCGACGATCTTCGCCAGTACTGCCTTCGGGTCGCTTCGGCGGTGGGCCTGATCTGCATTGAGATCTTCGGCCACAAAAACGACCGCTGCCGCGACTACGCCATCAACCTCGGCGTGGCCCTCCAGTTGACCAACATTCTCAGAGATCTCGACAAGGACCTGCGCCTCGGGCGGCTCTATCTGCCGCTCGAAGATCTGGCGCTGTGCGGCGTGACCGAAGACGCACTACGCGCCGGCGTCCTTTCGGAATCAGTGCGCAAGCTGCTCAGACTCGAAGCTGACAGGGCCCGCGACTACTACAGGCGTGCAGCCCTGGCGCTGCCTCCAATTGACGCGCGCCGACTGGTGGCGGCCCGTATCATGGGAGCGATCTACTTCGACCTGCTGCAGCGCATCGAACGCAGCGGATTCGCCGTGTTTGGCGGCGCAGCGATTCGCGCCCCGCGCTGGCGCAAGGCGCTAATTGCTGCCCGGGTGTGGATGCAGTCGATGCTGGGTGTTCCAGTCGAGCGGACGATGGCCCGTCCTCAGCCGAGATGAACCGCCGCGCGTTCGACGTCATCGTTGTCGGAGGCGGAGTGGCAGGGCTGAGCGCGGCCAGCGCGCTCGCCGGAGCAGGCGCGCGCGTACTCGTTGTGGAAGCGCGACCCGCCCTAGGAGGCCGGGCGTCGTCTTATCGTGATCCCGCGACCGGCGAGATCGTCGACAACGGCCAGCACATCTTCCTCGGTTGCTATCGCGAGTCGTTTGTCTTCCTCGATCGGATTGGCGCGGCCGCGGCCGTCCGCCTGCAACCCTCGCTCGAAGTGCCGTACGTTGACCTGGACGGTGTCCGCACGACGCTGAGTTGTCCGAACCTGCCCGCGCCGTTTCACCTGCTGGCCGGCTTGATGGAATGGGATGCCTTGCCGTGGGCCGACCGCCTGTCGGCACTTCGCATGGGGCCCGTCGTCAGGCTTGCGCAGCAGCAGTTGCGCGGCCGTACCGACCGGATCGCCGCCTCGCCCGAAGAGACCGTGGAGGCCTGGCTCGTCCGCAACGGGCAGCGTAGCCGGATACGCGAAATGCTGTGGGACCCGCTGGCGCTGGCCGCGCTCAATCAACCGGCCGCCGAAGCCGCCGCGCCGCTTTTTGCTCGCGTGCTTGCCGAGATGTTCGGGCGCGATCGGCAGGCATCGGCATTAGGCCTTCCTGCCCGGTCGCTCGCCGAAACCTATGCCGAGCCCGCCCGGCAGTTCATCGAAGCGCGGGGCGGAGAAGTGCGGACCAACGCCCTGGCGAAGGTGATTCTCGACCGGGCGCAGGCGGTAGGGGTGCGCCTGCGGGGCGGCGGCGAGCATCACGCGCGCTCCATCGTGTCGGCCGTGCCGTGGTTTGCTCTTGCCGATCTGTTCGACACGCCCCCGCCAGAACTGTCCGATGTGCTGAATAACGCCGGGAGGATGGCTTCATACCCGATCGTCACCGTGAATCTCTGGTTCGATCGACAGATTCTCGAGACGCCATTTCTCGGCCTGCCCGGCCGGTCGATGCAGTGGGTCTTCGAGAAGCGCCTGATTGTGGGCGAGGCCGCCACGCACCTCTCCCTGGTCTCGAGTGGTGCGTCCGACATCGTGTCGCGCGGCAACGAGGAGGTCGTGACACTGGCCCTTGCAGAGATCCGCGACGCACTGCCGGCTGCCGCCAATGCGACGCTCAGGCACGCGACGGTAGTGCGGGAGCGGCGCGCCACCTTCTCACTGGCGCCGGGCCAGCCACCGCGGCCGGGCCCCACGACAAACGTCGCGGGCCTGGTACTCGCAGGCGATTGGACCGACACGGGATTGCCAGGTACCATTGAGAGCGCCGCCGCCAGCGGGCACGTGGCGGCGGCACTCGCGCTCGAATAATCAGTCCAGGACTGATTTATACCGAACGGTAGGGAGAAATCAGTCCAGGACTGATTATTTCAATGAACTCCATCATCGTCCACTATCAGGAGATTGCGCTGAAGGGCCGCAACAGGCCCTATTTCATCGCGAAGCTCGTTCGTAATCTGCGCAGGCAGACCTCCGACCTCGGTGTGCGGGACGTGCGGGCACTGATGGGCCGGATTGAGATTGTGCTCGGAGAGTTGGCCGAGTATCCCAGGGTCGAGGAGCGACTCCGCCACGTATTCGGCATCGCCAACTTCTCGAAGGCCGGGCGGGTCGCGCTCGATCTCGACGTGCTCAGCAAGGCCATCCTGGTCGATCTCGCAGACCACCCGCCCGTGACGTTTCGCGTCAACACCAAGCGCGGCGACAAGCGGTTTCCGATGACGTCCCCGCAAGTCGAGTGCGAGATTGGCGGACGCATCGTCGATGCACTGGGCTGGAAGGTCAAGCTCGACCATCCGGAACTCGCCGTCAACATCGAAATGCTCTCGAATCAGGCCTTCTACTCGTGGGGCAAACAGAAGGGCGCCGGCGGCATGCCGACCGGCGTGAGCGGGCGTGTGGCGTGCCTGTTGTCGGGAGGGATCGACTCGCCGGTTGCCGCGTGCCGGCTGATGAAGCGCGGCTGCACGGTGGTGCCCATCCACTTCCACAGTTACCCGTTCGTCACGCGCGCGTCGCAGGAGAAGGTGCGCGAGATCGCAGAAATCCTGACGCGCTACCAGATGAAGACGACGCTGAAGCTCGTGCCGTTTGGCGAGCTCCAGCGGCAGATCGTGCTGAGCGTGCCGCCGCCTCTTCGCGTCGTGATCTATCGCCGCATGATGCTGCGCATCGCCGAGAAGATCGCGCGAGATGCGCGCGCCAAGGCCCTGGTGACCGGCGAGGTCATCGGACAAGTGGCGTCACAGACGCTCGAGAATCTGACGGTGATCGGCTCGGTGACCAACTTTCCGATTCTGCGCCCGCTGATTGGCATGGACAAAGAAGAGATCGTCATCGAGGCCCAGAAGATCGGCACCTACGAGATCTCGATCGTGCCCGACCAGGATTGCTGCCAGTTGTTCACGCCGCGAAGTCCCGAGACGCATGCGCGCAGCTGGGTGGTCGATGCGGCTGAGGCGACGTTGCCGATTCAGGACATGGTGGCATCGGCAATCGCGGCCACCGCGACCGAGAGTTTCGAGTTTCCGACCTGCCCTGAGCGAGCTCCAGAGTAGATAGCGAGTCGAAGGGCCCGACTGACGGCGCCCCTGACTTAGAATAGAAGTTGCTCTTGTCTTCCATCCCTGACGAATAGGTGCATCCATGGTGTTCGAATCTGTCGCGCAGATGATTGAGGCGTTGAAGCCGGCCGTGATCGTGTCAGGAGACACGATCCAGGTCATTGGCGAAGTGTCAGCCGCGGCCATCGACAACCTGGCCTGGACCGCAGCGTTCGGCGCATCCCCGGAGATCAAAGGCACCGCCCGGTGGATTATCCGCGGCGTTGGCGCACACAAAGGCGTGTTGCCCGCTTCGATCCAGGACCTCTATGTGGCGATCGGCCGAGGCGAAGCGAAGGGCTTTACCGTGCCGGCGATGAACCTGCGCGCGATGACGTACGACACAGCGCGAGCGGTATTCCGCGCGGCCATTGCACTGGAGGCCGGGGCGTTCATCATCGAGATCGCGCGATCCGAAATCGGGTACACCGAGCAGCGTCCTCACGAGTACTCAGCGATCCTGACTGCCGCGGCGCTTCGCGAGGGCTTCAACGGGCCGCTGTTCATCCAGGGCGATCACGTCCAGGTGAACGCCAAGAAGTTCGCGGGTCCGGATCGGGAGAAGGAGCTCGCCGCGCTGCGGGACTTGATTCAGGAAGAGATCGCCGCGGGCTTCTTCAACATCGACATCGACACGTCGACTTTGGTCGACCTCGACAAGGCCACCCTCGACGAGCAGCAGCACGTGAACTGTGAACAGGCGGCCGCCTTCACGCGGCACGTCCGGGGCCTCGAGCCGAAAGGCGTGACCATATCCATCGGCGGCGAGATTGGCGAGGTCGGCGGGAAGAATTCGGACGTGCATGAACTGCGTGCGTTCATGGCGGGGTACAACAAGATGCGCGGCGGCCTCGCCGGCATCAGCAAGATCAGCATCCAGACCGGCACGGCCCATGGCGGGTTCGTTGCTCCGGACGGCAGCGTACGGATGGACGTGAAGATCGACCTCAAAACGCTCGGCGAGTTGTCCGAGCTGGCCCGCAGCGAATTCGGCATGGCGGGCGCGGTGCAGCACGGCGCGTCGACGCTGCCGCCCGACGCGTTCCATGCGTTCCCCGACGCAGGGGCCTGCGAGGTGCACCTGGCAACCGACTTCCAGAACATGGTGTACGAGCATCCGAAACTGCCGGCGTCGCTCAAAGCGGAGATGTACGGGTGGCTACGCGAGCACGCGCTTGAAGAGCGCAAGCCGAAGGACACCGAGGAGCAGTTCATCTACAAGGCACGGAAGAAGGCGATTGGGCCGTTCAAGAAGCAGCTGTGGAGCTTGCCCGAGGAAATCCGGGCCGCCATCGGCGAGTCGCTCGAGCAGCGGTTCGCGTTCCTGATGAAGCAGTTGCGCGTGAACGGCACCGCGAGCGTCGTGAAGAAATTTGTCTCGCCGGCGAAGGTGGCGTTCGATCGCGCCGCCGAAATTCATGCGGCCGGCGGCACGATCACCGCGTCAGAGCGCAAAGCAGAAGGATTGGCGGACTAAACCCAAGACTGTCTACATATCGTCACCCCGGCGAACGCCGGGGTCCACGAGGGGGCAACCAAGTTGGGGTGGTAGGCCGGGGTCCAGAGCGGTACACGACTGGATTCCGGCGTGCGCCGGACGAACCGAAAACAACGGCCCCAGCGGTTCAAGGCGAAACTTCGTCAGCGTTTCTTGAGCAGTTCCGAGCCCGTGATGGTCACCCCGCAGACGGTCGCGGTGTAGTTCACGCGGACGCCGGTGGTCTCGAGGGCAGCCGTTCCGTTCACCACGAACGAGCACGACACCCCGCTGCCGGTCACACCACCGGTCGCACCCCAGGCGACGTTGGTGACATTGAGCGTCGCCGTCGCGTTACCGGCCAGCGACAGGCCCCCGCCACAATTCGCCGAGAACGTGCCCGCCGCCCCGACCGCTGTCATCGAGGTCAGAGCCCACTTGAAGTTCCCGCATGTGCCGGGATTCAGATTGAGCGTACCAGGCAGCGGATCGGCCGCCATCGACGCCCAGGTTCCTCCGGTCGACAGCGACCCGATTGTCTGAGTGGCGCTCGATGATGTGCCACTGGTCGGACTGGGAGAAGTCGGCGTCGCCGTGGACGAGGCCGAGCATCCCACCGCCATCACGCCGACGACGAATACGAACAAAACAACCCAAGCCGAGTTCTTCATAGGAATACTCCTGCGCCACGAATTCTATCCGACGACGAAGGTGGAATAGTGACCAGGTCACTTTTTACGTAAATCGAAAAATGTGACCCGGTCACTTTTCCGTATCGGCCCGAACGAGCCTCGCCGTTACCGGTAACGAAAACCACTCCGGGAGTGGTTTTGTGGACCGCGTGCGCCCCTTGAATCGTCAGAAAACCACTCCCGGAGTGGTTTTCGTCACCCCCAGCACCAGATTCCGTAGGGAGGCTACCGCCCTCGGTTCCTGTGGTGCCGCACCGCAATGCACTGGAAACACGCCACTTGGCGTCACGCCTGCCCCCTCCGCCCCTCGGTCTCACCGTCGGACCCTCAGCCGGGCTTCTGCAAGAAACGTACTGGGAGACGGGGCGTCTGGCGTTGGGTCGCACGCCCCCCGTATAATCGAAGTTCATGGCAATTCTGAAAATTGCACGGATGGGTCACCCGGTCCTCCGCGTCAAGGCGAAGACCGTGCCGCCCTCGGAAATCACCGGCGCCGCGATCCAGGGCCTCGTCGACAGCATGGTCGAGACGATGGGGGAGTATCACGGGGCGGGGCTTGCCGCGCCCCAGGTGCACGAGGGTGTCAGGATATTCGTGGCGCAATTGCTGGCAGACGACGAGGAAGACGAAGGGGACGGGCAGGATGGGACGGCGGATCCCGCTCCAGATCCAGGCGTGATCGCGATCATCAACCCGGAAATCACACCCGTCGGACGACATACGGTTGACGACTGGGAAGGTTGCCTCAGCATTCCCGACCTGCGGGGTCTGGTGACGCGGCATCGCGACATCAAGCTGAGGGGATTCGACCGCGAAGGTCAGCGGATCGAAATTGAAGCCAGCGGCTTCATGGCTCGCGTGTTTCAGCACGAAACCGACCACCTGGACGGGGTGTTGTTCCTGGATCGGATGAAGACGCTCACGAGCCTCAGCTTCATGGAAGAGTATTCGAGGTATCACGCGAAAAGGGACTGATGCGGGAACAGGAAGTGATTGTAGACGGTAGTCGGTAGACAGTAGACGGTAGCTGGTTGTGCCACTCGTATTCATGGATGATTTCGAGTTTGAGCGGTTGAGATGCAGATGTTGAACAGGGCTGGCGGGATTCCGGTTGCTGCTACTGTCTACTGTCTACCGTCTACTGACTACTGACACGAATGGTGCTACAGACCTCTCCCCCCCTCGTCACCCTGCGCAATGCGCCACTGGCTCCGTTCGACGGGGCGATTGCGGCGGCGCGCACGTGCTACTCGCCGCGGGTTGTGGGACGAGACGAGGTAACGGACAGGCAGCGCGAGACGATCGGGTCACTCACCTTCGACGCTGGCCACCACACCGTCTACCAGCACGCGCACTTCGAATTCGGCCTCGAGAACATTTCGCGCCAGTTCGTGTGGAGCTTCCTGCACGCGCACCCCTTCTACAATTCCGAGCAGTCGAGTCAGCGGTACGTCAGGCTGAACGAGCCCCGGGCGTTCGTGCCGCCGCTCGAAGGCGAAGCGCGCGACGTGTACCGGCAGGCCATCATCCGCGCCTGGGACGACTATGCGACGCTGGCGGCGCTGCTGAAGCCGGACGCCTTCGCCATTCTGAAGCAGCTTCGGTACGTGACACCGGCCGCATCCGCCGCGCGATTGCGCGGGATCGAGCGCGAAGCCGAGAAGAAGGCCATCGAAGTGGCGCGGTACGTGATTCCGATTGCCGCTTTCACCGCGATGGTTCACACCGTGTCGGGCATTACTCTGCATCGGCTTCGCCGGATGATGAACGTGGGCGATACACCGTTCGAGGCCCGCCAGGTGATTGTTGCCATGGTCGACCTGGTGAAGGAGCACGACCCGCTGTTCTTCGAACGGGTCGGGCCAGAGCCCATGGCCCGCGACGAGGCACCCGAGACGGCGTTCCCTCGCGCAGTCGCCGGCGCCGACGGCTTTGCCCGGGAGTTCGACGCCAGGCTCGGCGGCCGCGTATCCAGGCTCATTGACGCTTCCGAGGGAGCCGAGACCCTGGTCGCCGATGCCGTTCGTGCCACATTCGGCCTCACGTCCGATCAACTTTCCGATGGCGAGGCAATCGACCGCGTGTTGAATCCGGCGCGCAACCGGTACCGGCTCGACATGCTGAACGTGTCGTACCACTCGCCCCTGATGCGGGCGCTCAACCACCCCAGTTACACGTTCGCCAGGCGCATCAGTCACACGGCCGACTCTCAGGACCAGCGCCACCGCATGGTGCCGGCCTCACGCCCGCTGCTGACATTTGCCGCGACGCGAGAACCCGACTTCATCACGCCCCGGCTCATCGCGGCCAACCCGGCTGCCATGGCCGTCTTCCAGGAGTCGATGCGCGCCGCCTGGTCGGCGAGCAATCGCCTGCAGGAGCTGGGCGTGCCTGTCGAATTTGCCGCCTACGTGCTGCCCAATGCGCTGGCCGTACGGATGGTCGAGACGGGCCCGCTCATCGCGCTCGTGCACAAGTGGACGCAACGGACCTGCTTCAACGCCCAGGAGGAGATCTACGACGCGTCGATGGACGAACTCGAGCAGGTGTGCGCGAAACATCCCCGGCTCGGGCGCTTCATCGGCCCTCCCTGCGTGGTCCGCAATGGGCTGGCGGCTCCCCGCTGCACGGAGGGCACGCATTTCTGCGGCGTTCCGGTGTGGCGCAACTTCCCGAATGTCGAGCGACGATTGTGAAGGCATCACCGCTCATCATCGTGTTCGTCACGGTCTTTATCGACCTGCTGGGATTCGGAATCATCATTCCGAACCTCCCGTTCTATGCTGAGACGTTCGGGGCCAATGCATTCACGATCGCGATGCTCGCCACGTCGTTTTCGCTGATGCAGTTCATCTTCGCGCCGATCTGGGGCCGGTGGTCAGATCGGATCGGCCGGCGGCCAATCATCCTGATGGGTCTGTTCGGCTCGTTCGTGTCGTACCTGGTCTTCGGCCTGGCCAGTTCCCTCGTTCTGCTGTTCGTCGCCCGCCTCTTCGCCGGGATCGCCGGGGCCAACATCCCGACGGCGCAGGCGGTGGTTGCCGACGTGACGACGCCGGAGAACCGGGCGAAGGGAATGGGTCTGATTGGGGCGGCATTCGGTCTGGGGTTTATCTTCGGGCCGGCAATCGGCGGGTTCCTCAGCCGCTGGGGGTACGCAACGCCGGCGTTCTTCGCCTCGGCAATATCGCTCGCCAACTTTACGGCGGCCTGGTTTCTGCTCCCCGAAACGCTGAAGGCCGAGTACCAGGCCAGGGTGCGTATGGGGCGGCTGGAGGCGTTGCGTCACGCGGTTACCCGCAAGCACCTTCCGCAGTTGCTGCTCGTGAGTTTTCTGGTGGTCGCGGCGTTCTCGGGCTTCGAAACCACGTTCGCGCTCTTCGCCGAACGGACTTTCGGGTTTCATGCGTCGACGATCGGCTATCTCTTTGCGTTTCTCGGCATCATCCTCGTCATCGTGCAGGGGCTGCTCGTGGGGCCCACGGTCAAGTACGCGGGAGAGCACCACATCGTGCCGATTTCGCTCGGCGTCGTCGCCATGGGCCTGCTGATGGTCCCGGCGGCGTCCACGGTCGCGGTGCTGATGGCGTCGCTGGCGGTGATGTCGGTGGGCATGGGCTTCAACAACCCGTCGCTCATGTCGCTGATATCGCAGTGCTCGGCTGCGGAGGACCAGGGAGGCATCCTTGGCCTGACCCAATCGCTCAGCAGCCTCGCCCGGATCGTCGGCCCGATGTGGGGCGGATTTGCGTTCGACAACCTTGGCATTGCGGTGCCGTACGTGAGTTCCGCGGGCGTGATTGGCGTCGCGTGCCTGATCAGCGTTGTTTCCTTGTGGCGCGCGCGGACCAGCCGGTCGTCGGGCGGGAGTCACTGATGGCGTTCAGGTACAGTTGCCCGGTGGAAGTGCGCTTCCGTGATTGCGACCCGATGGGGCACGCCAACAACGCCGTCTACCTCACGTATCTCGAGGTCGCCCGCTTTGCCTATTGGCGCGACGTGTGTGGGGGCCGAGGCTGGGGCGACATCAAGTTCATCATGGCGCGCGTCGAGGTCGACTACAAGGCGCCGGCAGAGCAGGGCGACATCCTGGACGTGCGCCTCGGAATCACGAGTTTCGGCCGGACCAGTTTCGTATTCGAGTACGAAGTGCTCGACCAGCACCGCGGCTTGATCGCCAAGGCCCGGACGGTGCAAGTTATGTACGATTACCCAACAAGCAAACCGGTTCCCGTTCTGCAGGAATTCAAGAACCGGGTCTCCGCCTACGAAGGGATGACGTCATGAACGTCGTACTGATCTTCGGCAAGGACACTTGACCGTACACCCTGGCCGCCCGTGAGGATTATGCAAGGCGGCATATTGCGTTCGAATACCTCAACGTCAAGAACAACCCCGCCGAGCTCAACCGGATGCTCGCCTACAGCAAAGGAAGCCGCGACGTCCCCGTGATTGTCGACGGCGAGAAGGTCACCATCGGCTTCGGCGGAACTTGAGGAATTTAAATGCAGACGGTTTCACAACCTTCCGCCTTCGCCGAGGCTTCGGCGGGACAAGGCGCCGCGCGGGTTGCGGGAATAGGTTGCGAAACCGGATGTTTGGGGCTGCCGTGCGCGGCCCGCGACACGCGAACAACGGGCAATATTGCTGTGCGTCTGCGCCCCCCTTGTGCGGCTGACGTCCCGCGGAGGTATGATTTCGCGAGAGCGTCATTATTCATCCTTCTCGGGAACATATGGGGACGTCGATGAACAAACCGGTCTACATCGCGGCATATCACCAGTCGAAATTCGGCAAGCTGATGGGCATGACGGCGCCCGAGATCGTCGGCAACGCCGTCACCGAGGTCTGTCAGCAGATCAAGACGGATCCGTCGCACATCGACGTCGGCTCGATTGGAGCCGCCTGCCACTTCACGCTCAACCAGCAGGGTCTGCTGGCCGGCCTGATGGCCTCCGTGCCCGGGCTCGGCGGCAAGCCGATCGAATCGGTGGAAAACGCCTGCGCGTCGGGCGGACAGGCCGTCCTGTCGGTCGTCTACAAGCTGTTGCTCGGGATGGGCGAAGTCGGGATCGCGGTCGGCTATGAGAAGATGCGCGACAACGAGGGCAAGGCAGACGGCAAGCTGATTGGCGCCGCCCTTGGCGTCTTTTCGCATCCGGACGAGCGGGTAGGGAAGGTGTTCGTGTTCCCCCATATCTTCGCCGAGGTCATGGCCGACTACATGAAGACGCACGGCACGACGGAAGCAGACCTGGGCCAGATTGCCGTCGTCGAGTACGCCAACGGCAACAAGAATCCCTACGCTCAGATGCAGAAGGCGACTGTGACGCTCGAACAGGTGATGAAGATTGAGGGAATCAATCGCTACATCGTCGACGGCCTGCCGCTCAAGACGTTCGACTGCTCTCAGATGACCGACGGCTACGCCGCGCTGATTATCGCGACCGAGGAGGGGCTGAAGCGACTCGGCGTGGCCAAAGCCGACTGCGTGCAGATCGCGGGTTACGCGCAGGCGACCGATTCGCTGCTGCGCGCGGGCCGCGAGGTCCTGCGGCCGACAGGCGCGCTGACGGCGATGAAGAAGGCGTACGAGATGGCTGGCATCACACCCGCCGACGTCAATGTCGCCGAGATTCACGATTGCTTTACTGTGATGGGCGCCATCGGGACCGAGGTGATCGGCAAAGCGGGCTACGGCGAGGGCGCCAGGTACTGGGTCGATGGGAAGGCCGCGGTGGACGGCGAGTGCGGCATCAACTCGTCTGGCGGCTTGATTGCCAAGGGCCATCCGGTGGGTGCCACGGGCATTGCGATGCTTGGCTGGGCCGCCTGGCAGTTGCTCGGCAAGGTGCCGCCTGCGCTTCAAGTGAAGAACGCGAAGGCTGCCGCCACCTTCAATATTGGCGGCCCGATTTGCGCCTCTGTCTGCACGGTGCTGAAGCCGGCATCGTAGTGCTTCGACTCGCGGCCCGTCGCTCAGCACTACGTCCTGAGTGAAGAGGGTCGCCGTCGATTGCGAGAATCGAAGGGCGTAGCGCTTTGAGGGTGGGATGATTCAGGAAGAACGCACGCAGCGAAGCCGCGGGGCCATATTCGACGCGGCGCTCGCCCTGTTCTCGACGCAGGGCTTTCGCGCGACGTCCGTGCGGGACATCGCGCAGAAGGCCGGTGTGTCGATCGGGAACGTCTACCATCACTTCCAGGACAAGGACACGATCTTCCGCGAGCTGCTCGACGCCTTCTGGCAAGTGGTCGAGACCCCGGAATTTCCCGTGACACGGGCCTTGACCGAGGGGACCTTCCCGGAAAACCTCGAAGCCCTCGGCCACGCGGCGCAGGAGAGCATCGCCAAGTACCGGCCCTACGTTCGCCTCATCTACGTGGACGTCGTGGAGTTCGAAGGCAGCCACATCCGGAAGTTCTATTCCGATATGGCGAACGTCTTCGAGCGGTTCGTGGCCGCCCACAAGGACGAGATTCGGATCGAAGGCAAACTGCGCCGCGACATCCCCCCTGCCGAGGCCATCATGTTCGTGTTCCGGACGTACCTCCAGCATTTCGCCGTCGAACTCGTGTTTGGCGTGCCGGATCATTACGGCAAGAACACCAACCAGATTGTCAGCGAAATTTCGGACATCCTGCGCAACGGCCTGCTTCAGGCCAGAACCTAGACGCCATCCGACAGCCCCAGGGGAGTTCTGTCATGAACGAAATCGTCGATTTCATCCAGACAAACCACGATCGCTACCTCGAGGAACTCAAGCAGTACCTGGCTATTCCGAGCATCAGCGCGCTGCCCGAGCATGCCGGCGACGTGCGGCGCGCAGCCGAGTGGACGGCGGCGGAAATGACTCGCGTCGGTCTCGAAAACGTCCGCATCATCGACACGGCCGGTCATCCCATCGTGTACGGCGACTGGCTGCACGCGGACGGCGCGCCGACGGTGCTGTTCTACGGACACTACGACGTGCAGCCGGCGGATCCAATTGAGTTGTGGACGTCGCCGCCGTTCGAGGCAACCGTTCGAGACGGGGAGATCTACGCGCGGGGCGCGTGCGACGACAAGGGGCAGGTCTTTATCCACCTGAAGGCGATTGAAGCCCACATCCGTCAGTCGGGTCGGCTTCCGGTCAATTTCAAGGTGGTTCTCGAGGGGGAAGAGGAAGTCGGTAGCGTCAACCTCGCACCGTACGTGCACGACAACCGGGAGGCGCTCGCCTGCGACATGGTCCTCATCTCGGACACTGAGATGTTCGATCGCAACGTGCCGTCGATCTGCTACGGCCTCCGCGGCCTCGCCTACATGCAAATCGACCTGCGCGGCACCAGCCACGACCTGCATTCGGGCGTGTACGGCGGCGCCGTGGCCAACCCGGCCAACGTGCTCGCCCACATCATCGCGCAGCTCAAGGACAAGAGCGGCAACATCAGGATCCCCGGCTTCTACGACGATGTGCGGGCGCTGCGGGAGGAAGAACGCGCGGAGTTCAAGCGGCTGCCGTTCAATGAAGTGAAGTTCAAGAAACACATCGCCGCCCCCCGCCTCACCGGCGAGCGAGGCTACAGCGTGCTCGAGCGTGTCTGGGCGAGGCCGTCCCTTGATGTGAACGGGCTGCTGGCAGGATGGACCGGCGAGGGCAGCAAGACGGTGATTGGCGCCACCGCGATGGCGAAGGTGAGCATGCGGCTGGTGCCGAACCAGGAACCAGAGAAGATTGCGGCGCTCTTCGAAGCCTACGTGAGGAAGATCACGCCGAAGACCGTGGATGTGAAGGTCACCAATCTGCACGGCGGGAAGCCGTGGATGACGGAGTTCGACAACATCTACGTGCAGGCGGCCGGCCGCGCCATCGAAAAGGGATTCCTGCACAAGCCCGTCTTCACGCGCGAAGGCGGATCAATCCCGATCGTCTCGAACTTCCAGGAAGAGCTGAACGCGCCTGTCGTGCTGTTCGGCTTCGGATTGCCCGACGACAACCTGCACGCGCCCAACGAGAAGTTCAACCTCGACAACTTCTACAAGGGAATTCTCGCGTCGGCGTTTCTGTATCAGGAAGTGGCGGGGACAAGACTGTAGTCAATCGGGATTCGGGAGTCGGGATTCGCGCTATTGCGCACGGGCTGAATTGGGGCTTTAGGTGACGCGGCGATTCGCGAAGCGGCCCCTCGAACCGAGCCGACAGCGTCAGTTCGCAAAATGCGCCGAAAGGGCCAGGACAGGCTGCGCGAATAGCGCAATCGTCAGGTCGGTCACGAGCCCCGGCAGGCGCTTTTTGCCGGCGAGTGTGAGCGGGGCCGCGGAGCGAATCGCCGCGTCAC
>Ga0334722_10003584_pt1 | contig 16610 bp, 13 predicted proteins | sample C3_bottom_MG_FD_207210 | JGI IMG/M metagenome (GOLD analysis project Ga0334722, IMG submission 207210) | Sediment microbial communities from Yellowstone Lake, YNP, Wyoming, USA - C3_bottom | ecosystem: Environmental > Aquatic > Freshwater > Lake > Sediment | place: USA: Wyoming | collected...
AGGGCGCAAGGGTGATATATACTTCCCTCGTCGGCCTGCATTGTGGGTTGCGGATGTGGAGCGAAATCTTGAAGTTGCGATGGGACTGCGTGGACTTGCGTCAGAAGACCATCACCGTCACGGCAGCGTATTCCAAAAATGGGAAAACCCGAACCGTGTCGTTGAACTCGACGGTCTTGGCCGCCCTCGAACGGCAACCGCGAACCGGCGACTTTGTGTTTGTAAAGCCGAACGGCTCCCCGTATACTTCGGTCCGTGGATTCCGCAGCGCAAGCCAGCGAGCCGGGCTCACGAAGGTGACGCCCCATACGTTGCGCCATACGTTTGCGAGTCGGTTGCTGGCGGCTGGGGTGGACCCGATCATGGCGACGAAGTTAGGCGGCTGGGCGTCGATCAAGATGCTCGACCGCTACGCCCACGCCGACCCGTCGCGGATGGCCGAGGCGGTCGAGAAGATCGCGCGGAAATCCACTACGGTATCCACTACGTCGGAGATTCGGCGAATCGGGAACACGGCCTAAATACGTGAAAAACCTGGCGCGGAGAGGTGGCCGAGTGGCCGAAGGCAGCAGTTTGCTAAACTGCCGTAGGGGGAAACTTCTACCGAGGGTTCAAATCCCTCCCTCTCCGCCACAGCCTGCATCGAGGGCACTCTCAGAGAGTGGATGACCAAGCAGCTTGATTTTTCTCGGACGATCCTGTAACAGTGCCTCGCTCTTCTCGCCCTGAACCGTGCCGAGGTAGCTCAGTTGGTAGAGCACAGCCCTGAAAAGGCTGGTGTCGACAGTTCAATTCTGTCCCTCGGCACCACTCCTCACTTCTCATTTTAGATTGATTACCGACCGGCCCGGAACTTTCGCGCGAGCGAATGGGCTCTAGCAGGATGCTGAAAAAGGCCGCCAGCTTTGTTCTCGCATCACTCAGAGACTCGACGTACCGCAAGGGTACGCCTCGCCTCCTCGCTCGCTGCGGCCGCGCTGGACAGCCTTTTTGAGCATCCTGTGAGCTAATCGGCAATCATCGTGAACGTCCCATTCGCCAAGCCCTATCGGGAGTGATAATAGTTTTTTGCAGCCTGCTGGGTCATTTCCCTTTGGGAAGTCGCGTGAAGTAGAACGTGGCGATGGCCACGGTCGCCGCTACATTAAGGGATTCTACGTCACGGCTGAGGGGGATGGTAAATCGAGTGGTGGCCTGCCTGCGGATCTGAGCTGATAAACCTCGGCTTTCATTACCGACAGCAAGGACAAGTTTCCGTGGTACTTGATGAATCTCGTCGATCGGAACGGTCCCGTCCCCTGTCACTTCTGCTGCAAAAATCTGACAGCCTTGCCGAATCAACCTAGACACATCCTTGTCAGCAAAGATCGGCAGGGCAAGCACTAGACCGCTCGTCGCACGAACCACCTTGGGATGATAGATATCGGCGGATTCCGGCGTGAGCCATAGGGCGCTCGCATTGAGAGCGGCCGCCGTTCGAATAATGGCCCCAACATTGGCGGGATCTTGTAGCTGCTCTCCAAAAATCCCCAAGACCGTCGGCTGTCTAAGAACCTCCCCTTCATCCCATGTCGGTTGCCGCACCACAGCGAGGATGCCCTGCGGCGCATCTAGATCAGACAATTTTGAGAACTGGAGGTCGGGACAGGAGTACTGTTGCGTCGAAGAGGCTAGTCGAACCAGTCGGTCGCCCTGCCCCTCTTTTGACAGATACCCGTGGGCAGTGACGATCATGAGAGTCTGTTCAGGATACCGAGTCAGGAGATCTCGAACTGCGTGGGCGCCTTCGACCACAAAGGCACCGTCCTGTGTTCGTACGCGTCTATCAAGGAGGAGCTCACGAATGTGCGCCCCTTGAGAGCGCGTCAGGAGGGGGAGTGAGGCAGCCACGCTAGTCCGGATTATTCATGAATGCCGGCGCGAAAACACCCGAAAGCGCGTTCCTCGTGAAGCGTCTCTCGGCAAGCTCGGGACGCCCTGAGCCTGCCGAAGGGCGTATCTCGTAGCTCGCATGAGACGATGCAGACACACTCATTGCCTCCTGCGCTTCACGCTTCACCCGTCGAGAGCCTCTGGGTCGAACGACGACCGACGCGGCTCGACTGAGCTCGCCGAAGTCTTCACGCACAAGAGCAGCGGACCGGACGACGTAGCAGGTCTTCATGGATAATCGAGGCTAGTGCGTCACAGTGGATAGAACTGGTTCAGCGACGTTTCCGCCCGGATGCGGCCTCGGCAGCACGAATCCGTTGGGCTCGCGCCTTCGCTCGTTTGAGTGCAGTCAACTTCCCCCTGGTTCGATCTTGCTCGTGCTGAAGCTTGTCGAACTGAGACTTGAGATGGAGCTTTTCCCGCTTGTGGAGCGTGGCACATTCTTCTTGAGAAAGCTGGATCCAATCTCCACAAGTCCGAGCCCGCTTGATCCGCTGTTCCAACGACTCACGCAACTGCTTGGAGCGCATGCTTAAGAGCGATTTCAAAGCGTCCTTGCGCCGCTGAACTTCTTCTTCTTCTGCGATGATTCCGCGAATATCTGTCCCTAACATGACACGCCTCCTCACTGGATCGAGAATGAACTAGGCGGTGCATTATACCTGATTTCATCCTTTATCTTCCACTGAGCAAAATTACGCGTATGTCATTGCGTTTCAAGGGATATCCTGCCATAGCCAGCGACAGGGAGGTTGCGGAGAGGGCCCCAATTTCAGTACCATCGCGCCGTGGCGATCGGACAACAGATTCAAGCTTGGCGTATCTCGCGGGGCCAGTCGGTCGACGACTTGGCAGCCGAGTCGCACCTTCTACCTCATGTGTTAGAGGGAATTGAAGCGGAAGAGGTTGATCCCTCTGCCTCGATACTCGAAGCGCTCGCTGCCGTCCTGAAGATCCCTCCTGCCTGGCTCTTTAGCCATCCGACCTCGTTTCGTACCTTGTTTGACGATCCAGAGAACGACGCAAGTTTTGCCCCCACAGGCCCCGATCCTGTCACAGAACGAATTCTCACCGGATCAAGGATGGATCGTTCGCTGTACGTCCTGCTGACCGCTATCATGCAAAGCGGCGAACCAAAGTTGCTCCGTGCAGCGGAAGTGAATTTGCGTAGCCTCGTCAACCAAGCCAAACAGGCGACGATCCCCTGGCAGAACCGCCCGTCTGGCCACTTCGAACCACCGAGCGATTAGCAGGGCGCTGAAAAAGTCTGCCAGCAGCGTTCTCGCATCGTTCAGACCCTCAACGTACCACGAAGGTACGCCTCGGGCCTTCACTCGCTGCGGCCTTGCTGGACAGCCTTTTTGAGCGCCCTGCATACGAGCGACAATCTCACCCTGCCGACCTCACGATCACAATATTTGAAGTATGAAACATTTCAGGTAGCGCGTTTCGGGCATGGTAGCGAGGATGGGATGGTCGCTGGCCTGTCCACGCTGTTCAAGCAAGCGGACCTGCCGCTTCGCATCTCGTGCAGCAAGGCGAATACCTGTCCACAACTCCTGTTCAGTCACATGGTGAGAACAGGAACTCGTGACCAGAAATCCCTCCGGTTTGGTGAGTCGCATCCCCAGCAGATTGACATCTTTGTATCCAGCCAGGGCACGGGGCACGGCCTGTTTACTGCGGGCAAATGCCGGGGGATCGAGCAACACCAGATCATAACGGCACCCAGCCCGTTCCAGTTTTCGCATCTCCTCAAACGCATCCCCCGATCGATAGACACAACGATCGGCCACCTTGTTTAACCGCGCATGGTTGCGCGCGAGCACCAGAGCCTCCTCACTCACATCCAGCCCTTCGACCGACTTCGCTCCCGCGAGCGCCGCATGAATTCCAAACGCTCCAGTATGAGCAAACACCTCCAGCACCTCCGCGCCGGCCGCGAATCGCGCCGTCACCAGACGGTTCTCCCGCTGATCGCAAAACCAACCTGTTTTTTGCCCTCGTTCGATATCGACGAGAAATCGAGCAGGCCCCTCCTGGATCTCGACCGTCGTCGCGCCACCCCCCCGGAGAAATCCCCTCTCCACCGGCAGCCCCTCCAACGTGCGACTCTTGGCATCGTTGCGCAGATACACTCGCGTGGCTCCGGATTCCTGACACAGAAGATCGGCCAGCAAGTCTTTCCGGCGGTCCATACCGGAAGACAGGGTCTGCATGACCAAAACATCGTCATAGCGGTCCACAATCAAGCCCGGCAATCGATCCGCTTCTCCATAGACGAGGCGATACGCAGTAGTGCCGGTGACGATCTGCCGACGCAGCCTGACGGCCTGCGCGAGTCGCCCCCTCCAAAACTGCTCTGTAATGGGTTCGTCGTCGAAGCTCAGTATCCGCACGCGGATCTTGGATGCAGGATTGTAGAGACCTCTGGCGTAGAATCGTCCATTCGGCGCCATGACATCGACCACATCGCCCGAGACCAGCTCGCCGCTGACCTCCTCGACATAACCGGCATAGATCCAGAGATGCCCCAATTCCTCGACCGCGCGTGTGCGAGAGAGGCGAACGCGTCCGCGGGGATTGTTATCATGAAGAGTCATTGCGTATTTATCCAATGGCGCCAACCGAACGTCAAGCCCTTCCGAACGCATCTGCTTGCTTGACGGCTGACCCGCGCTGTGGTTTGCTTCGTATACGCATGCGGTACTGCGTATTTTCCGCCCCATGAACCAGGAAGCCCAACGATGAAACGAATGCCGACCATCGGTTCCGCCGTGATCGATCGGCTCCACCAGTTGGGGGTCCGTCATATCTTTGGAATCCCCGGCGACTATGTCCTCAGCCTCTACCAATTGATCGACGCCTCACCGATTCAACATGTCGGGACCACGCGCGAGGATTCTGCGGGATTCGCGGCGGATGCCTATGCCCGTATCAACGGCATCGGCGCGGTCTGCGTCACCTATTGTGTCGGAGGGTTAAATTGCGTGAACGCAATCGCCTGCGCCTATGCCGAACGGTCGCCGGTGGTGCTGCTCACCGGATCGCCGGGACTCTCGGAGCGTATTCGCACACCCTACATGCACCACATGGTGCGGGATTTTTCCACGCAACGCGAAGTCTTCGAGAAGATCACGGTGGCCGCTATCTCGCTGGATGATCCCTCAACCGCCGAACGGGAAATGGATCGGGCCTTTGCGGCACTGTTGCGCTATCGCCGCCCGATCTACATCGAAATCCCTCGCGATCTGGTGCATACGCCGCTGGCAAATCCGTTACGGCCCTTGAGCCTCGACGATGAGCCAAGCGATACCGCCGCGCTGGACGAAGCCATCGCTGAAGTTCGCGCCATGCTGGCTTCTGCCAGCCGCCCTGCGATTCTAGCTGGGGCAGAGATCGGACGATTCGGCCTGCAAGACGATCTGACTCGCTTGGTCGAACGGCTCAATGTCCCCATCGCCTCCACCCTGCTGGGCAAATCCATCATCCGTGAAGACCACCCACTCTACGTCGGAATCTACGGCGGCCTTATTGCGCGCGACGAAGTGCAGCAGTTCATCAATCAATCTGATTGTCTCCTGATCCTGGGATCGATCTTATCCGACGTCGAAGATCTCAATGCGGATTCGCCCTTGATGACGGGAGGCCGCACGATTCATGCGACAGCCGATCGGGTGGCCATCAAACACCATCGCTACGATGCGATCCGGTTTCAAGACTTCGTGCGGGCACTGGTGACCAATCCCCTCCCTTCGTTTTCTTCCCGCCCGCTTCCGGCACCGCTCCTCATGGCACAAGGCATCATTGCACCGGATGCCCCCGTGACCTTGAATGGACTATTCCGCCACCTCGATAGTCTGTTGAATGCACATACCCTCGTGATCGCCGACGTCGGAGAATCGCTCTTTGCCGCAGCCGATCTCCATGTCCACCGGCGATTCGAGTTTCTCTCTCCAGCCTATTACACCTCGATGGGATTTGCAGTTCCGGCAGCCGTGGGCGCCTCGTTTGCCGATCCCACGCTTCGACCGATCGTGTTGGTCGGCGACGGCGCGTTTCAAATGACGGGAACGGAACTCTCGACCGCCGTGCGATATGGTCAAACGCCGATCGTCGTCGTGCTGAACAATCGAGGCTATTCCACTGAACGGGAGATTCTCGACGGCCCCTTCAACGACGTCCACGAGTGGCGCTATGAGCGGATCTGCGACATGATCGGAGGCGGAGTCGGTACGCGGATTGCCACCCAAGGGGAATTCGAGCGAGGGCTCACCGCCGCCTTGGCCGACTCCAGTCGCCTGCATGTCATGAATGTGCTGCTCGACCCAGTCGATCGCTCGGCTGGTATGGTCCGACTTGCCCATCGCCTCGCCAGACGACTCTCCACCGATCGGCCGTAGCAGATCTGGTTTGTCTGGTTCATCCGGTTCAACCAGATAAAGTAACTTCTCAGGCAGATAGGCTGAAGGCTTTTAGGGGTGTCGTAGAAACCGAGAAGGTGTTGAATGGCGTGATTCGTGCTTTGCGAGATCATTTATAGTCTTCACTCCTCAGTCTTCACACTTCATCCTTCAGCCTGAACACCTGAGTAGTTACCAAACAAACCAGAGCCTCCATCGTGAAAGTGAAGGGTTTTCCCACCACCCTCTTCACTTTTTTTGTTGGTTCGCTCCCCGAACATCCAACGTTTGGTGCATTCTCTCGTGGCACATCACCTGCACAATTGTTGAAATATACTGAAGTGATGCTGCCTTGTAATATACTGACGTAACGCTGCCATGGTGAATGCGGTGCACTTCTTCGACGACGACCACTCGTCATCCCTCAGCAGGGCATTACTTGGCCAGGCAGGCAATTCGCTCATCGGAGGCACCAATGTCAGACTTCTACCAAAACGGTGTCGTCACGGTGCTTCACCGCCTCGGACAGCCGAACGTAGACCAACTGGAAGGAGAGTTGACGCGTTATGGGCGCGCCCATCCCATAGCCCTGGTCCTCCCCTCCCTCTATGCAGAATTGGGACGCCCGGCGTTGAAGGCCATCGTGGAAACTCTCAGGAGTGTGTCATACCTCAATGAAATCGTCATCTCGTTGGATCGCGCCTCGGCCTTGGAATTTCGTCTGGCTAAGCAATTCTTTTCCGTACTCCCTCAGCGGGTGCGTCTTATCTGGAATGACGGCGCGCGCATCCAAGCCATCCTCAAGCTCTTGGTCGATCACAACCTCGATATCGGCTTGCAGGGCAAGGGGCGAGGCTGTTGGACAGCCTTCGGCTACGTCTTAGCCAGAAACCACAGCCAGGTCATCGCACTCCATGACTGCGACATCACAAGCTACAATCGGGAATATCTGGCACGCCTCTGCTATCCCATCGCCAACCCAAATCTCGGTTATGAATTCTGCAAAGGCTATTACAGCCGCGTGACCGACCGTCTCCATGGGCGGGTGACGCGCCTGTTCATCACCCCCATGATCCGGAGCCTTCAACAGCTCGTGGGACCTCACGCGCTTCTGACGTTTCTCGACAGCTTTCGCTACCCATTGGCCGGCGAGTTCGCCATGGTGCGGGACCTGGCCTGGACGAACAGAATTCCGGGTGACTGGGGTCTCGAAATCGGTGTCCTCGCGGAGGTCTATCGGAACTGTGCCTTGCGCCGCATTTGCCAAGCCGATATTGCTGATGCCTATGACCACAAACACCAAGAACTCTCGGATCACAATCCCGATGTCGGCCTTCTCAAGATGTGCGTCGATATCACGAAATCGCTCTTTAGAAATCTGGCGAGCGAAGGCGTCATCTTATCTGACGGGGTCCTCAAGACTTTGCGGGCGACGTATTTGCAAGCCGCTCAGGAAGCGATCAGCCGCTACGAAAACGACGCGGCAATCAACAGCCTCACGTTCGACCGACACCAAGAACGGACGGCCGTCGAAGTCTTCTTGAAAGGCATGAAACTGGCCACCGACGGGTTTCTCGACGATCCGCTTGGCGTCCCCATGATTTCCAACTGGAGTCGAGTGACCCATGCCGTGCCCGATATTTTCGATCGCCTGGTCGACGCCGTCGAAGCGGATCACGTTTGGGACCCCACGTCTGAACCGGCAGCCACTCCATCATGAGCCCCGCTCTCACACCACTCGCTGCTCCAACTGAAGCACGGCTTCAGGATATCGGCTCGGCGGAGATTCTCGTCGGGATTCCAAGCTACAACAACGCGGACACGGTCGGGCATGTCGTGCGAGCCGTAAGCGTGGGCCTTGCCAAACACTTCCCTGGTCGTCGGGCCGTCCTGGTCAACTCCGACGGCGGCTCTTCAGATGAGACGCCGGCGATCGTCGCCCGCACCGCCGTCGACTTCCAACACCTCTTCATCGCCGACCAGCAAAGCCTCCTGCATCGGATCATCACGCCTTACCATGGCATCCCCGGAAAAGGCAGTGCCTTCCGGACGATCTTCGAGATTGCGCGAAGACTGCAGGCCAGGGCCTGCGCAGTCGTCGATGCGGATCTACGCAGCATTTCACCGGAATGGATCGAACTGTTACTCCGCCCAATCATGGAAGAGGGATACGACTACGTCGCCCCCTACTATCTGCGCCACAAATACGACGGTACGATCACAAACAGTCTCGCCTACCCACTCACCAGGGCGCTCTACGGGCAACGGGTCCGCCAGCCCATCGGCGGGGAGTTTGGTTTTTCCGGTGCACTTGCGGCCCACTATCTCGACCAACATGTCTGGGAATCGGAAGTGGCGCGGTTCGGCATCGATATCTGGATGACGACGGAGGCCATTGCCAGCGGCGCACGGGTCTGCCAAAGCTTCCTCGGCGCAAAAATCCATAATCCGAAGGATCCTGCTGCCGACCTGTCGGCCATGTTGATGCAAGTGATGGGAGCGCTTTTTGCCTTAATGGAACAACATGAATGCCTCTGGTCTCGGCTGGAGGGATCGCGACCGGTTCCACTCTTTGGATTTCCCTACGAGGTCGGGGTCGAACCGGTCCATGTCAACGTGGAGCGGATGGTGTCGCACTATCGACAGGGCCTCACCGATCTTGAACCCCTCTGGCGGCAGATCCTGGCCGACGACACGTTCACTCAGTTGCGCGACCTCCAGGGGACATCCGGCACCGACTGTCGTATCCCCGATGAGTTGTGGGTCCAGGTCGTCTACGATGCTGCCACCGCGTACCGCAAGCGAATCATGCCGCGCGATCACCTTCTAAAAGCCCTCACCCCCCTGTACTTAGGTCGGACCGCCTCGTTCGTCCATGCCACCCAAGGCCTGACGTCCACGGAGGCTGAACAGAAGATCGAAGCCTTGTGCCACACGTTCGAACGCATGAAACCCTATCTGGTTAAACGTTGGCAACCGCCGGCGCTGCAGCCCGTAGCGCCGGCTCTGTTGCATCACACGACCAACGATGCAGGAGGTGATCATGATCGACTTCTTTAACCAAGCGCTTCTAGGGCCGCTGGAACTGCTCGGGCATCAGGTATTGACCCTGCTCCCCAATGTGCTCGCCATGAGCATTATCCTGCTCGGTGGCCTCCTCACCGCGTGGGCGTTCGGTTCCATCGTTGAACGGCTGTTTCGCGTGATCGGATTCGACCATCTCTGTGATCGGCTGGGGATGAATGCGGCGCTCCTTCGTGGAGGAGTCAAGACCGATCCCTCTCGCCTCGTCGGTCGAGGCATCTATTGGACAGTGATTGTGCTGGCCTCGATCGCGGCGTTAGGAGCCCTGAACCTGACTCCGATCAACCAGATCGCCCAGTCACTGTTGGCCTATGTGCCCCATCTGGTGACAGCAGCGGTGATTCTCCTGGCCGGGTACTTTCTCTCGAACTTGGCATCCCAGGCCGTCCTGATCGCCGCCGTCAACGCCGGACTGCGTCCCGCCCGACTCATTGCAGTCTGTTCCCGCTGGGGGCTCCAAGTCCTCGCGGGCGCCATGGCGCTGGAGCAACTCGGAATTGCCGAACACATCGTCGTCGTGGGATTCGGCATTACCTGGGGAGGGATCGTGCTGGCCGGAGCGATTGCGTTCGGACTCGGCGCAGCCGATCTCGCGAAAGAGTTCTTGGAACGACGGCTGGTGGCCCGATCAAAATCCAGCACGGACGATGATCTGCATCACTGGTAACGGCGCAAGATCATGCCCAATTTGATCGTCTTTACAGACTTGGATGGCTCGCTCCTGGACAGCACGACCTATTCCTACAAAGCGGCCACACCAGCCCTCACTGCGCTCCACGAGCAAGGTATTCCGCTCGTATTGGTGTCGAGTAAAACGCGCGCTGAAATGGAACCACTTCGACAGCGCCTCGGCCATCATGACCCTTTCATTGTCGAAAACGGCGGCGCGGTGTTTATCCCTCATGGCCTCTTCGACTTCCCCTTGGAACGCATGCGAACCAGGTCTGCCTACCAGGTCATCGAATTAGGCCTTCCCTATCACATGCTGCGAGAGGTACTGAAACAAATCGAAGATGCTGTTGAAACGCCGTTACAAGGCTTTGGCGACCTGTCGGTAGAAGCTATCATGCAGGTGACCGGGCTCCCACATGCTGACGCCATCCTGGCCAAGCAACGGGAATACGACGAGCCCTATTTCCTGCAAGGCCCTCAGGCGCTCATCGAAGAAGTCTGCCGGCAAATCGTCAGCCGGGGCCTTCGATGGACAAAAGGGGGACGGTTATTTCATCTGATGGGGGAGAACAATAAGGGAGAGGCCGCTTCCGCGCTCCTGCGCTGCTACCATCGCCAACAACACATGAGCGGAGAAGCGGAGCGGATCGAAACGGTTGGGATCGGGGACAGCATCAACGACGCCCCCCTGCTCGCCATGGTGGATTATCCGATTCTCGTCCAGAAACCAGACGGATCGTATGACCCTGATATCCACCTGCCCGGAATGATTCGTGCGCCAGGCATCGGGCCACTGGGATGGAATGAAGCGGTCCTGGACATATTAGCCAGCAGTATTCACGAGAGTTCGTGACGAAACCGACGAGACGCCACGCGAGACGGGCGCGCGGAGCCGTGAGGCGGGGCAACGCGCCGCCTGGGAGATCCGAAGGGGGTGTGCCCCCTTCGTGGGGATTCTACAAGGGGGCTGGCCCCCTTGTAAGAGTGGGCGAGGCAGGTTCCAGAGTCGAGCCCGCGAGGAAGGGAGGCATACTTGAAACAGTATGTTGACCGACTGACCGGCGAGCCCGCCCGCCGTCAGGCTTGTCGTAGCGGCGTATCGGCGGTTGCAGTAGAAGTCTTCGTGAATACTGCCGGCTAGCACAGGTACGGTAAGGGACTGCCTGAACCCGACGGGCGAGACTGGCGGGAAAAGCGCGACTGGCAGGAACAGGGTTCACACGTCACGCGATTCTCGCTCCTCGCGCTTGTCGCGCGCCGCTGCGGGCTAGAGCACCTTCTCCAGATCAAACTGCAGCATCTTGAACATCCTCACCACAGGAATTTCTTTCGTTCGATATGCGCGCTGAATGGCCTTCACGCTGATGCAAAGTGGAAGACAGGGTGTCCCAAAAGCGCTCTCTCCATGCCAACCCCGGCAAGATTGCACGCGAGTGACGGGGAGGAATGATTCATTTTCCGGGCCACTCCCTCCCAAGTTGGGGTGCTTTCTCAGAGGGAAAGGGGTATTCTTCGGCCCATGCCCACCCCGGAAGATCAAGCGCGCGAGCACATCGACCAGGCGCTGGAACATGCCGGCTGGAGAGTTCAGGACTACAAGAGCGCAAATCTTCATGCCGGAAGGGGCGTGGTCCTCAGAAACTTTCCGCTCCAAAGCGGTCACGGCTTTGCGGACTATCTGCTGTATCTGGATGGAAAAGCCGCCGGAGTCGTGGAGGCGAAGAAGGAAGGCTTTCCACTCATTGGGGTAGAAATCCAATCAGCTAAGTATAGCGAAGGCCTCTCCCCTCACTTGCCGGCACATGTTCGTCCGCTCCCATTTCTCTACCAAAGCACTGGCGTCGAAACTCGATTCACGAATGGGCTCGATCCAGAACCCCGAAGTCGTCAAATCTTCGCATTCCACAAGCCCGATACGTTGGCCGAATGGTTAGACAATGTCGGCATAAAGTCTCAAACGAGCATCCGCGACGATCTCGCAGCTCTTAAGCGGGAGCCATACCGCATCTCAACACTCCGTGAGCGCTTCAAGCAGTTAAGCGACGCGCACCCGCTCGTTACCGCCGGCCTTTGGCCAGCCCAAATTACCGCCATCAACAATCTCGAAAAGTCGCTGGCGCAGGATCGTCCCCGCGCCTTGATCCAAATGGCCACCGGCAGCGGCAAGACCTTCACCGCCATCAACTTCATCTATCGGCTCATTAAGTTCGCAGGCGCGCGCCGCGTGCTCTTCCTCGTCGATCGCGGCAACCTCGGCGACCAAACGCTGAAGGAATTCCAACAATACGTTTCGCCGTACAACAATTTCAAGTTCACCGAAGAGTTCATCGTCCAGCGGCTGGCTGGCAATACCCTCGATACCACCGCGCGCGTCTGCATCAGCACCATCCAGCGCATGTATTCCATGCTCAAGGGGCGGGAGCTGTCGGACGAGGACGAAGAAGCCTCCGTCTCTGGCCTCGAACGGTTCTTCAAACAACCAGAGCCCATTGACTACAATCCGGCCATTCCGATTGAAACCTTCGACATCATCGTCACCGACGAATGCCACCGATCCATCTACAACCTCTGGGCGCAGGTGCTGGAATACTTCGATGCCCACCTCATCGGCCTCACCGCCACGCCCAACAAGCAGACCTTCGGCTTCTTCAATCAGAACCTGGTCATGGAATACTCGCACGAGCAGGCCGTGGCCGACGGCGTCAACGTCAACTACGACGTGTACCGCATCCGCACCGCCATCACCGCAGCCGGCTCCAAGGTGGACGCAGGCTTCTATGTGGAAAAGCGGGACCGCGAGACCCGCGCCACTCGATGGGAACAGCTCAGCGACGACTTCGCCTACGATCCCGACCAGCTCGACCGTGATGTGGTCGCCCCGGACCAGATCTGCACCATCGTCAAAGCCTTCAAGGACAAGCTCTTCACCGACATCTTTCCCGGCCGCACCGAGGTGCCCAAGACCCTCATCTTCGCCAAGGACGACGCCCACGCGGAGAACATCGTCGAAATCGTCCGCGAGGAGTTCGGCAAGGGCAACGAATTCGCCCAGAAGATCACCTATCGCACCACCGGGGTGAATCCCAAGGACCTCATCAAGACCTTTCGCAACAGTTACCATCCCCGGATCGCCGTCACGGTGGACATGATCGCTACCGGCACCGACATCAAGCCGGTCGAGATCGTCGTCTTCATGCGCGCGGTCAAATCCCGCACCTTCTTCGAGCAGATGAAGGGCCGTGGCGTCCGCGTCATCAAGGCGGATGATCTGAGAGCCGTCACGCCGGATGCCACAAGCAAAGACCACTTCGTCATCGTCGATACCGTGGGCGTCTGTGAGCAAGACAAGACCGACGCGCGGCCAATGGAGAAAAAGCCCAGCGTCGCCTTTGACAAGCTGCTTCAAGCCGTGGCGCTGGGGAACACGGAGGAAGACGTGCTCACCAGCATCGCCGGACGGCTAGCCCGCATGGAGCACCGCATCACGAAGGAAGATGAACAGGCCATCAGCCAAGCCAGCGGCGGCCTCACGCTCAAAGACCTAAGCCGTCGCCTGGTGGAGGCCGTGAACCCGGACCGCCACATCGAACGAGCTAGGCTCGACACAGGACTTCCGGCGGACAGCTCTCAGCCCATCAGCGAACAGGCCATCACAGTGGCAGCGACCAAGCTCATCAAAGACGCCGTCACACCGCTCCACGATCCGAAGCTGCGCGAACTCCTGATCGAGATCAAAAAGAAAAACGAACTGACGATTGACCACGTCAGCCAGGATCAAGTCATCGAGGCAGGCTTCAGCGCCGACGCATTGGCGCGCGCCCGCACCATCGTGCAGTCGTTCGAGCAGTTCATTGCACAGCACAAAGACGAGATCACTGCACTGCAAGTCCTCTACAGCAAACCCTACAAACAGCGGCTCAAGTTCGAGGACATCAAAGACCTAGCCAACGCCATCGAAAAGCCGGCCCACCTCTGGAACGAATCCCAGCTCTGGCAGGCCTATGCCGCACTGGAGAAGTCGAAGGTCAAGGGCGCGAGCAGCAAGCGCATCCTCACAGACCTCGTCTCACTCGTTCGCTTCGCCACGCATCAGGATAACGAGTTGGTGCCATTTCCCGAGCGAGTCAACGTTAACTTCAAGGCTTGGTTAGGGGAGCAGGAAAGCAGAGGGAAGAAGTTTACGGACGAACAGCGCCATTGGCTGGAGATGATCTGCGACCATGTCGCAGCAAATCTTGTTGTTGAGCCTGACGACTTTGAGTATGCACCGTTTGCTCAAGAAGGTGGGTTAGGCAAAGTACATCGGTTGTTTCCAGAGTGCCTTCAGACCATAATAGAAACCTTGAATGTGGCCCTGGTGGCCTAAAAGGGAGGGCACGATGTCGACAGCTGAGCGAATCTTCAAAGAAGCGCAGAAACTTCCGGACACACTCGCGCAGGAAGTGTTGGATTTCATCGAGTACATTGAAATCAAACATGGCCTGAGAGACCGGCTCACTGAAGAATTGAAGCAGGCGCAGGAACCGGCCATGCGTCATGTGTGGGACAACCAGGAGGACGAGGTCTGGAATGGCGTGTAAGCGCCCTGCTGAATCACAGTCGGTAGAGTAGTGAAGGGAGGTGGATCATGACGGACAAGACACAAACCATCGTGGAACAAGCGCTCAAACTCTCACCCACTGAACGCGCAGAGGTGGCCGAGCAACTGCTCGCCAGCCTGGACGAGGCTCTCGATAGCGATGTGGAGAAGGCCTGGCAAGAAGAAGTGCAGCAACGGCTCCAGCAAGTCGAGCGGGGCGAAGTGAAAACGATCCCCTGGGAGGAAGTGCAGAGACGGCTGCGACATGGCAAGTGAACAGCCCCTCGAATTTCATCCCGAGGCCCTCGCCGAGCTAGAGCGAGCCAAGGCATGGTACAGCACGCAACGGCTCGGCCTTGGCGAGTCCTTCTTTCAGGAAATCACCACCGCCATCTTCCGAATCCGAGAAACCCCGAACACCTGGCCGGAGTATCAGCGAGGAACGAGACGTTTCCTCGTGCATCGGTTTCCGTTTGCGGTCATCTATGGTCAACGGTCAACCAGTCTGCTCGTCGTAGCCGTAATGCATCTGAAACGACGACCGGGCTACTGGAAAGAGCGACTATAAGCGGAACCACTAGACTGGGCGAGAGAAGGCCTGCCTGCGCCGAAGCAAGCAGGTGCATCATCTTTTCAGGACAGAGCTGAACAGGCTCATTGATGAACTGAACGGGACGTTAGCAGCGTAGGCGTGACGAACAACATGACCTCTGGCTGGCATCAGAAACAATTGTCCGAAGTTGTGGATCTCAATCCACGGCTTGATAAGTCAGCCTATCGAGACGACCTCGAAGTATCTTTCGTGCCGATGGCTGCCGTTGAGGCTGGCAGTGGGCGGATGGAAGTGTCACATACAAAAGACTTTGCTACGGTCAAAAAAGGCTACACACCGTTCCGTGAGGGAGATGTCCTTTTCGCCAAAATCACGCCCTGCATGGAGAACGGCAAAATGGCCGTTGTGCCAAAGCTGACGAATGGCCTGGGGTTTGGCTCTACCGAGTTTCACGTTTTACGCCCACGTCCAGGTATTGAGCCCCGCTATGTCTATCACTTCGTCTCCAACCTCAGCTTTCGCAGAGAGGCAGCGCATCACATGGCTGATGCGGTCGGCCAAAAGCGCGTGCCAACGTCTTTCCTTGAAGATGCTCTGATTCCGGTTCCGCCCTTCGATCAGCAACAGCTCATTGTCGCGGAGATCGAAAAGCAATTCTCTCGCCTCGACGAAGCCGTCACCAACCTCAAGCGCGTCAAGGCCAACCTCAAACGCTACAAAGCTTCCGTCCTCAAAGCCGCCGTCGAAGGTGCCCTCGCTCCGATCAAGAACCGACAAACTACGAAGATAGGCGAAGTTGCCGATCTCGTTACTAAGGGCTCGTCCCCAAATTGGCAAGGATTTACGTACACAGATAGCGGCGTTGTGTTTGTTCGAAGCCAGAATGTTGGCTGGGGCAACCTCGAACTCTCTGACGTCGCGCATCTGCCTCCCGCCTTTTTTAATGAGAAAGAGCGTAAATCGATACTGAGAACTGGTGATGTTCTTTTGAACATTGTGGGTGCATCTATTGGCAGGGCGGCGGTCGCGACTCCAGAAATTGAAGGAGGCAACGTGAATCAGGCAGTCGCCGTGATTCGTCTTAATCAGGAACGTATGCTCCCGAAATACTTGATGCTCAATCTTCTTTCTCCTGGAGCACAAGCAGCCATTCACGCTGAGAAAGTGGATGTTGCAAGAGCAAATGTTAGCTTGAGCGACATTAAAGATTTCTCCGTCCTTTTCCCTTCCCTCGCGGAACAAGCCACCATGGTCGCCGAAGTCGAGCGCCGCCTGTCGGTCATTGAGGAGCTCGAAGCAGCCGTGGAAGCCAACCTCATCCGTGCCGACCGCCTCAGGCAGTCCATCCTAAGCCGAGCCTTTTTTGGCCGGTTGGTTAGGCAAGATA
>Ga0334722_10003585_pt1 | contig 16604 bp, 17 predicted proteins | sample C3_bottom_MG_FD_207210 | JGI IMG/M metagenome (GOLD analysis project Ga0334722, IMG submission 207210) | Sediment microbial communities from Yellowstone Lake, YNP, Wyoming, USA - C3_bottom | ecosystem: Environmental > Aquatic > Freshwater > Lake > Sediment | place: USA: Wyoming | collected...
CCCAAGTTTGACAGTTTCTCAATTATTTCACTGAAAAATGGCGTTTGACAGAAGCCAAGATTTCCGCTTTTTCTCAACAAAATTTCAGGTTATTCCTTGGTTTTGGCAACAAATAAGCCCGTTTATGGCGTCAAAATTGGAGAAAATCGTTCTTTTGGCTATTGCTTTGACGCGTTCGATCGTAACTGTCAAATTCATCAGGCTAATTTTTATGAATTTTGGTGCGATCTGTTTGAGTGGCTCATAATCATATCGTATCAACGATATGATTAATTGCGCGAAAAAGCCAATGAGAATGGCACCACAGAGGCTTTTTGTCGTCCATACTCGTAGTGGTTTGATGTTGATGTCGTTTTTGAGCGATTGGAACACCTTTTCTATTGCGTCTTTCATTCGATAGATTTTGAGCGCTTGTTTTAGTGTCAATTTATCGCTCGAAACGAGGCAGAAAAATCCTTCTCTGCCTGTGATTGCGGCTGCCTGAACGAGCTTTTTGGCTTGATCTTCCGTAAGTTCTGAAAGTCTCGTTTGATAGGTGTACGTTATCTTGACAAGCGGATTATTGAGCATGAACCGTTTGGGTAAGGATTTGCCTTTATTGAGAGCTTTCTGGATTTCTTTCGCTTCGTCAAGCTTTCTCTCGGCAAATCGAAGCTTCGCTTCGATCTGATCGCGTTGCAATTGTTCTGAGAAGAAGAAGTAGTCCGTGCGACTTGGGTACTCTATGATCGCGCCATAAATGCCTTTTTCTTTGTCAATGCAATTGTCGTCTGATTTGGCAAACGTTTTGATACGTTTGTCATCGCTCAAATTGAGCTTCTTGGAAGAGAGATACTTCATCTTGTGCGCGAGCACAAGATCGATATTATCTTTTGATTGTCCTCCTTTATCGAAGACTATTCTTGAGTTCTCTTTGATTGTGGGACAGACTTGCAAAAATGTTGGTTTAAAATGCGTCTGGTCGTTGATGTTGCCGGGTTGAACAGTTAATCCGATGGGAATGTTCATGGGAGCTCTCAGTTGTGAGATGCCAACCGTGATTTGTTTTTTGTCAGGTCTATGGCCCCGACTATACCCGTACTTTCCAATTTCTGCTTTGGTTCCCCATAGCACGAAACTCGTCCAATCCAAGTTCAAATCGGTATGAGGGAACTCATACTGAGAGAAGATGCTCTTTTGCAGCAAGAGAATAATCTCTTCGTAATTGCCACCAACGACCTCCAAAGCACGAAACAGAGTGCGTTCTTCAAACGCACTCAAGCTGAACTGTTCCAGTACATCGGGACGATTTATCCACTCGCTTGCACGACAGATGCTCTGGTTTTCCGTGAGGCGGTAGGATATCAGAGCTTCAATCAAATGCACAAGATCAACGCCTCGTTTCTTGTAGCGAGAGAGAATCTCTTCAAAGCCAAGCTTTTGGCTATATTTCTTTACCGCAATAGCCGTTCCAACCGGAAAGGATATATTGTTGTTGCTCTCAAGACGACATGTTCTTAGGGTTGTTTGTTGCATGGTAACTTCAACCAACCCTAAGAATATTTTCTATTTATCTGTCAAACTTGGGTTAAACCGTAGAAAAGGTGATGGACTCCGATAAATGTTCGAACTAGAAAATTAGTTCGCATATTGAACAATTCCGTTACCCTCAAGAATGGATATGTTATGATTCATGAGGAAGTCTGCCGTGAGCCTTTTGCGAGCATTAACTGCGTGGGAATCAAGCCGACACAATCTCAGAGAGAAGTTCTGCATGTCCTCGTACGTTGTTTGGAGTACATGTAAGTCAGAAATGACTGGCTCTGAGAAACCATTTGCAAAAGCAGGACGGTCCAGAAGAACGTTGCAGACTACATGAAGGAGATAATGCTGGGCGATATAATTAATCTCATTGCCGTCGATCTTTCTTTGCTTAAGTCGCGTGAGCAATGAAAGCCCACTTGTCTCCGATGGGTTTTCGTGAACACTTACGTGAGCTTGAGGAAGAAGTTGTTCGAGATCGTGAGCTGCACCTATCAATATGCCATATCTTACGGATTCCCCGAGTTCAGGGTACAGCTCTCTTATTCTTGCCGGAACTTTTCGCCGAACGTTTGCAGCAATATTCTCATCTCTCAATCGGTATAAATCCATGACCGTTTGTACTCCATTTCGAAGGCGTTTGACAATCTCATCGAAATGAAAAGACGGGTCGCCCGCGAGTTGGTTGAAATCTGTTTTAAGCTTCATAATACGCTTGTAGTGGCTTGCCTCAAAGCGCTCTGCAAGAACAACAGGTTTTTTCCGCTCTTCGACATACTTCAAAAGGGCAAAAACGTAAGGCACCAAAGTATCAACACGTCCAAACACGTCAGATGAAAAAAGTGATGTGCCCCCATGGCAACAATTACTGATTGTAGACTCGATTTCTCTTGCAAAATCCTCAGAAGCGCACCCTACCTCCCAACTCATAGCATCAAGATCATCCAAATCACTTTCGATCTGACGAAAATGTTTTTCTTCCGAATGGCAACCTTTTATTATTTTCACACCCAGATTCATACTCGTGGGCAGAAAAGAATAATTTATAAACTTTTCGGCTCTCTGCCATGCAGGCTTTATGATTTTATTGTGATGCTGAACCGAACAACTACTTCTGACTTGTTGTGCTATGTTTCTGCTACGAGTTCTTCTTTGTGCGCTGCCTTGAGCATTGCTTGTCGTATGAGTGTTGATTCCAATTCAAGAATTTTCTTTGTTACCGGGCTTTCGGTGTTGAGCGTGTAGAGCTTTGTTTTCCCAAATGTGCGCGTGACCTTGACGATGTTGTGTTTTTCCAATTCAGGCCAGTAGTTGAACAAAGATGCTTTGGACACATCTGCACCTTCAGCAATGTCTTTCTTGCTAAAATCCATTCCCTTATTGTCTACAAGAAAATCCATTATTTTGAACAATGGCATCTCGCCCGTTAGTTGCAGTAATAGTGATTTCTCGCCCATGATCATTCCAACGAAGGAAAAGTATATAAATCTTACCTCTCAAAGTCTACTTTAGTGGACACATGAACTGGGCTGATGATGAGCTTAAGGGTAAAATCTTGCACAAGCTAACCCGCTTTGGCAAGTTTGAGCACAGCCACACCGCGATCGAACACCTGCAAAAAGGATTTCCAAAAGACGCCACCGGCAAGGTCAAAGAGATGATTCACGAACTCAAGAAAGAAGGAATTCTCAAGAGCAAACCAACAAGTTACGGAGAGCACGTGTCAATCAACGTCGAAATGAGCGACAGAGTCATGGAGTACATCGATACCTTTCTGAAACGAAAAGAATGATCTTACCAATCGATCAAGAAGGGAGAGTTAGCCCGATAGTCTGAAAAGAGCAAATATTCCGTTTCACTACAAAATTTTGCAGAAACAAAAAATCCTGCCCGCACACCTGCGATGACCTTAACTTTTGCACCCAAGACACGTCGCACAATTAATATCGTTCAAACACGTCAAAGAGCCCCATAAAAAGTAATCTTGAAGTACAAGTATTACTGTAATACTTCAATGGAAACGGTAAAAACAATCAAGAATGTTGATGATAAAACCTGGGCGCAGTTCAAGAGTATTGCTGCTCAAAATAATGCTAAGGCAGGGCAGATGTTCGAGTTGTTGGTCGACGAGTATCAAAAGCATGCAAAGGGGTGGTGGGAGCGGGTTTTGAGCAGAAAGCCCGTTCTTTCCAAAGAGGAGTGTGATGAACTTGAAGCGTCAATGAAAAAGATGCGCAAAGAGTATGGCTGGCGGATATGACGTTTATGCTTGATACATCGATTCTCGTTGATTTACAGCGAGGGAATCGAAAAACAATTGCGGATTTGGAACGTCTTTCAAGAGCAAGTGATGAACCGGCGCGTATCTCGTTCATGACCTATATGGAGTTTCTGAAAGGAACAGAGCGTTGCAGTCTTGAAAGAAAGGCCAAGCTTAATGAATTTTTGTGGGATTTTCCGGTACTTCACACGACAAATAACACAGGGCTGATTCTTGCCAAGCTGAAATTTGAGTATGATAACCGAGGCAAAAAGAAGTCAGTGAACGATTTGTTCATCGCAAGTCAAACAATTGAGCATAATTTAACGTTAATCACAAAGGATCAGGACTTTAGAGATATTTCTGAAGTGAAGAAAGTGATTTTACCGTAAGAACGCTTGTTGAATTTATTTCCGCTTTTTTTGCGGCACGCGTATGACTGGCATGAGTTCTCCCGAGTTTTTCTTCACTGCAAAGTCCTTTGTGGTTGTCAAGGGAGTCTTTGTGAAAGGCTTGGCGCCCTACTTTGCAGGTTTGAGGGGGGCGGGTCCGGGGAGTGGAACAAATCTGCCTTTGGCGATGTCTGGTTCGTTTGGGGCGGGTTTTTGTTTGGCGGGTGGTCCGATGCGTTTGGTGCAATCATCGAGTAGTTTTTTTGCGTTGTTCATTTTGGCGCCGTTAAATCCTAATGAGATGCAGGCAAAAGGATTGAAGGAGATGCATTGGAGTTTGTTTTCCTCAACGAGTTTCTTGGTTTTATCTAACTCTGTTTGTTGAGGCGCGCAAGGAGGGGTTTGTGGTTCGGTAACAACAGGTCCCTGTTGTCCTGCTTGTCCCTTTGGAACTTCTTTTTGTTTTTTTAGTTCAGGTTCGGTTTCCTCAGACGGCGGAACCTTGGGCGTGAAATGAGTAATTCTCATGAGTTCGCCATCGCGACCGTAGCAGCCCCAGCAAGGGGCAGTCTCTTTGTTGTTGCAAGCTCCGCCACCGTTATAATAGCACGCACTGTCACAGTCGACGCTATACGAGAATAGTCCCTTCTCTTCGCACGTTGGCGTTGAGCCTGTCCGCACAAGTGGCCATCCTCCTTCTGGGTCGCAGCGATAGCACGGTCCACTGACATCAGTGAAGGAATAGTCGTTGCAATGCCAGTCAGAGTGTGTGCAGGTCTTGTCGCACTCGATCTCACTATCTTTGAATTCAGCGCCGTGTTTTGCACAACGGCTAATTGGCGCATCTGGTTGGACTGGTACTTGAGGTCCACCGGGCGTGGTTGGTTGAGTGGGTTTTTGACCAGGAGGGGTTGTTGGACTTTTAGGCGTAAGTCCCATTTCTTCATCCAAACATTTCCAACATTTTTTTCCGCTTGGTGATATTTTTGTAAGGCACGCCCGGCTTTCACAACCCTTAGCGCAATCAGGCATCGTGTCAAACCAAGGTGATCGTGGCTGGCACGCGGGTGTTTCGGTTGGGTGTGTGACAACGCTAGGACCTTCAGGAGGGAATATTTTTTTAAGTTCTTTGTAAAAACTTTCAAAGTCAAAGGGGATAGTTGTGCCGCCGCTTGTGAGACAGGCAAAGCAGTGACCTTTTGCCGCGCATTTTGCTGCGCCCTTCATTGGTGGATCAGAACAAAAGGACGTGCACGTTTCCATGTCATCAAAGAGTCCTTGTGTTTCGCAGGGCACTTTTGGGCATTTCAAACACCATTTGCCACTGGGTGATTTTTCTGGATCGCAGATCTCGTCACATGCATTGCTGCACGTGGGAAAAGTATCGTAAAAGGGTGGTCGTGGTTGGCAGGTGCCTTTTGGTTCTTGGTTAATTTCTTTATAAAAACCTTCAAAGTAAGCGGGAACGAGTGAGCGGTCGTGTTTGAAACAGCCAACGCAAGGGGTTGTTTGGGAGGTGATGGCGCATCCGGCAGCGCCTGGTACTAATTCCTGTATACAAAATGGTTCACATTCATCCAAGTTGTTGAAGAGTCCTCTTTTTTCGCAGGGTATTTTTTCCGGTGTTGGGCGTGTCGTGCTTGCCCGGCCAGGAGGGGTTTTAGATGGTTCAACAGAGGTTGGTCCTTCGTAGGGTGTTTGTGGTTGGGGGAGAAGTGGTGGTATGTGCGTAACTGGGCATTTCCAGCAGGTGAGGTCGTTGTATTTGTAGGATTTTGCAGTCGGTATCGCAGCGCAGGGCACATGCGCGTCTCGTGTCGCTTGCAGGGCATGCGGGTGTAACAATGATGGGGCTTGTTGGAATTAACGGTTGATTGGGAACGATGATGGTTTGTTGAGGAATTTGAAGTCCGCCGGGTTGAACGTTTGGCTCAAGAGGGGGGACGATGTGCATGGGTTGTCCGGGGATTGGAACGCGATTGAATGGGAGCGGTATGAGTGTTCCAGGTGTTTGTGCAGGCATTGATTCAGTTGGTGAGGGATGAGAGCCACCAGGTAAAAGTCCGCCGTTGTTTTGTGGCGCGTTCGGTGTTTGTCCGTAAATAGTTACAGGGCCGCCGATGGGGCCGCCCGGAAGAGGTATTGCTCCAGGTTGTGCGCCTATTGTTTGCTGATAGATTTGCGCGCCCGCGTCGTAGGGCTGCCAGCCGGTTGGCGTGTAATAATAATAGGAATAGGCGTCTGCGCTGGCGGAGAATAGGAATATAAACAATACTGCTGTTAGCCAAAACCTCATTTTTGCACCATTTTTGGAAGAATAAGATGGAGTTCCTTATAAATTTTGTCACGTGATGACTTTCTGAAAAATTACCGCAGTTCCGTACGTTTCAATGAATGCTGCTGCAAGCAAAAGCCGATTCCTAAGACCAGTAAGAGGAAAAAAAATTGTTCTTTGGATGTGAGGTTCAGTGCGTCCTGTGCTTTTTCTTCTTGTGCGGGGCAAACATCATCAAGAGCGCGCCAGCAAGACCGAATACGATCAGAAAGCCAAGAAGGGAGCGGTTTTTCTGCGTTTGAGTTGATGATATTTGATCATCAGTCCGAAGGGGCAGTGCGGGAAGTGGGGAATACTTAGGCCAAACAGGAGGGTTTTGGGTTTGTCGCGGGGTCGTTTCATTATGGCTGGCTGTTGTCGATTTCACAGATGGAACCAAAGAGGGATTTTGTGGGGCAGGATTCTGGCATCCAGGACTTTGACAGATCGACGTTTTTTGATAGCGTGGGTTTGCGCAATAGACGGGGCAGGCGTGCACGATAGTGCTTCCTCCGCCGCCTCCGCCTCCGCCGCCGGGACCCAAAGCCAAGTTTCCTGCTGCATAGGTTGAGAAACTTGCCACGGTGAAGGTGAGAGCGCCGGGTGACGCGCTAATGACCACGCATTGGGGTGCCGCGCAGGAAACGAACATGCCGCTATCGGTGAAATCAACGAGCGGCACAGGGTTCGCAAGGGGGAGGCCGGTGAGCGTTATCCGTGCGGAGGTGTTGAAGAATGGAAGATACGTGCTATTGAGGAACGCCTTGTTGAGCGAAACATTGAGCACTGCGGTGGAGACATTTATCGGGTCAGGAAGTGTGGCATTCGATGGTATCCTGATGCTTCCGGCTGCGGTTTCAAAGGTGGTGTTCGTGAAATTGTTAAGCGAACTTCCTGCGTCAGCGAAAATCCAAGTCAGGCTGGAACGAATCAGGGTGTCAGCGAAATTATTTGTTGAACTGAAATCGAACAGGTAAACCGCAATGCCATTATCGAGTAACGTCGTATTCGAGAAGTTCTCATTCGTGGCAGCGTCGAAGCTTAGGCCATAGGTGTTGTTTGATGCGGTGTTGTTGGTGAAGCTGTCGCTGTCGCTGGCGACGTCATAGAATCCGACACTGCTGTCGCGCGCGCTGTTGTTCGTGAGGGCCACGAACGAGCTTGAATCAATGTGATAGCCGATAGTGTTGTTATAGGCAGTATTGTTCGTCAGGTTGACGGATGTGGTTGAGCTGACCAAGAACGCTTCGCTGCTGAAATTGTACGCGAGGTTGCCAAGGAATTCGTTGTTGCTAGCAAACCCGGTTTCATCGATAAAGCCGGTCACGCCATTGTATGCCGTATTGTTGATGAAGCGGTTGTTGTGCGCCGACTTTGGCGAGACTGATGATGTGGTTCCGATGACAAAGCCAATTGGATTGTCGTGCGCGATGTTGTTCAGCCAGAGGTTTCCATCAACGAAACCCTTGCCCGGGAGCGAGGAAAAGCCCGCCACGGTATTTTGGAATGCGAGGTTGTTCGAGAAGGTGACGTTGGTCGAAGCACCTTTTTTGAGGTTGAACCCGCGGCTGTTGTTGAATGCGGTATTGTTGGCGATAGTGATCGAGGACGATGCTTGGATGAAGAATCCCTCGGTGTTGTTGTACGCGGTATTGTTCCTGAAAACGCTTCTGGCAGTGGCTTCGATAAAAAAGCCTTCGGTATTGTTGTATGACACGCAATTTGCCACAAGTGTGCCCGCAGAGCTCGTGATGATTCCGATTGCTCCATTGTTATATACCGTGTTATTCTCTACAGTGGAATTGTCGCTATTGAGCACCATGCCGTACACCGAGTTGCCGTATGCGATATTATCAGTGACTGTGTTATTAGCGCCGAACTCATCTGAGAAGCCTCGATCGGTATTGTCATGGCCGACGTTCCCCTTGGCCACCGTATTTAACACACCAGACATTTGGAAACCGATGACGCTGGAGTTCGACCAGGTGTTGTTCAGAACGAAACTGTTGTTGCTGTTTTCAAGGAGGATATTGCGGTCGAACGAGTCGACGATGCAGTTCTTGACGATCGCGTTGGTTCTATTGCTGATATTGATGCCGTATCCTGTTCCATCGCCGGTGATGGTGAAGCCCGAACAGTCAAGGGTGATGTTGTCGTTATTGAAGATGATGCATGTCCCGTTGGAGGTAAGGTTGGCAGAGAGCGTGCTTGAGTTAGTAATCACTGCGGGGCAACTCGAAATGCTAACTGCACCCGCGCACATCACAAAGGATAATGCTATCGTCAAGACCCAGACCATGCCTCTTTTTCGCATTGAGCGGTGTTAAGCGAACCACAATTTAAAATGGTATGGTGCGCAAAGAAGGAAATATGCTCAGCGGGCAGTTTTCGTTCATTTCTAGACAATCAGTTTCTGAAAAATTACCGCAGTTCCGTACGTTTCAATGAATGCTGCTGCAAGAAGGAGTCCGATTCCAATAACGAGTAAAAGAAAAACATTCTGCAATACGTTTTTGAATGGTTGGCCTGATAATTTTTCGTGAATGAGTGCGCGTGAGAGGGTGGCTCCTGCGATTGCTGCGAGCAAAAAGCCCGCGTTTTCAGGGACAAGGTGTATCAGTGCGACTCCTCCAAGGAGCGGTGCGTTTGAAAAGCGCGCGGATAGTTCGAGGATGAATGCGCTAAAGAAGCTTGCCGTGTATGCGACAATAAATATCGCTCCTGCGCCGTAGAAGATGGCAAGGAAGAATCCGATGATGAGGAATTGGAGGTTGTGGGTGAAGACTGCAAGGGCAGTTTGGGTTGTGGGCTCGAAGTTGCCAAAGTTCGCGATGAGTTCGGGTCGTAGTTGTGTTTGTTCGAGCTCGCTTGCTTGGTAGTGGATGGTTTCAGGGACGAGTGCGCCAAGGATGAGGAATCCAAGGACAAGTCCGCAGAAGGCGCCAAGGTAGCAGCGGATGATGGTTTTGTGGCGGGCGAGGAATTGTTTGCTTCCCGTGCGTTCGACTTTTTCTTCGATGACGATTAAGTGGTGCATGCTTGGGACAAGGAGGATGGTCGCAAGCAAGATGATGGTGACGCTTTGGGTGGGAAAGAAGAGCGCGTAGACGCCGTAGGAGACAAAGACAAAGAGGGCGCTTAAGAGTAAAACAAAGGTGAAGTGTTTGGTGACGAGTTCGCGGTCGATGAACTGCTCAAGCACCATAATGAGAAGTTATTTGAATTTGTCTCCCCAGTTGATGGTTTTGTCTTCGGGTTCTTTTTTCGTGCGCGTGTACGCGTACCCGCCGATTGCGGCAAGTGTGATGAGTGCGGTAAAGAGCGCGACCCAGCCAATTGTTCCGCCAAGTCCAAATATGCCGGTTGCTTGGGGGGTGATTGCTTTGCGGGCGTCTTCGGGCGCAAGAGGTGTGTATGCTTGCGGGCTTACCGTGGGTTTTGCAGGTTCAGCGTTGTTTGTTGGTTCAGGTGTGCTGCTCGGGGTATCGCTGCTGGTGACTTCTGAGGAGGTTGTCGAGCCGGAGCTGGGGGTTCGTTGGGGGAATCCGCGGCCGTGGGAGTATGAGAAGTCTGAGCTGGTGCTTTCTGAAACGCTTGTTTGTACGGTGAGTGTTTGCGTGGTGGCGTAGACGTATCCGTTTTCGCGTAGTTCAACGGTGATGGTGTAATTGCCAAGGGTTGCAGGGGCAGTGAACGTGGTGCTGTAGGTGCCGTTGATAAGTGATACTGTGTTGTTGCCGGTAGGCGTTCTGAGTGTAACTGTTGTGGCATTGAGGGCTCCATCGGTTGCAACTGTTCCTGATGCGGTGACGGTTGCGCTCGGAGTTACGTGTGAGGGCAAGAGTGCAAGGGAGAGTTGGTGGTTGGGGATGACGTCAAGGGAGACGTTTTTGGTGCTTTGGTGTCCTGCGTTGTCGGTGGCTGTGAACGTGAGTGTTTTGGTTCCAAGGGTGTTTGAATTGACGGTTGCGCGGTACGTGCTTGCTTGTTGGCTTAAGGGAACGGTTGTTCCTTCAAAGCTGGCGTTGACTTGGGCGATGCCGATGGTGTCGGTGACAAGCGTGCTGACTGTTCCGTTTTGTGTGCGTAGTAAGTAGCCAGAGGGGCTGGTGTTAATGACGGGTGGGTGCGTGTCGAGAATAATTGATTGCACGGATGCGGTGCTTAGGCCAACTCCGTCGGTGCAGCGGGCGCTCCAAAGGGTTGCGCCTTCGGTGAAGTTGGCGAGGTTTTCTGTTGGGTTGATTGTTGTTGCGTTGGGAACGGTGAGTGTTTCAAGGGTTGTTCCGTTGAAGAGGAGTGCGCAGGTGAGGGTGGTTGCGATGTTGTCGCTTGCGGTGAAGCTAAACGTGGTTGTTTCTGTTGCAAAGCTCGTTGGGGCCAATAGTGTTACTTGGGGCGGGGTGTTGTCGACGGTGAGTTGTCCGCTGAGGTTTGAACTCTCTCCCGGGGTGTTTGTGGCGACGATGGTGTAGCAGACGCGGCTTCCTTCTACAAGTCCAACAAAGCTTGCAAGGCCCGTGAAGAGGTTGCCGTTTCGGGTGAGGTTGAGCGTGGTTGCGCTTCCGGTGCAGTTGCTGTAGGTGTAAACAACTGATGACACGCCGGTTTCTGGGTCGGTTGCGTTGACCGTGACGTTTTGTGCGAATGGGGCGACGTAGCCGCTTGGGCTGACCTGATTGATCACGGGCGGGGTGTTATCGTTAAGAACGGTCAGGTTGAGGATTGTGGTTGCGTTGTTGATGACTGTGGTGACGGGGACGATGGCGCTGTTCGTGACAAGGGGCGCTCGGTAGTGGAATTCAAAGAGTGCGCTTTTGACGTTGGTTGCAAGGGCGCCCGCGTTCCATTCGGCGATGTTTGATGCAGTGATCGTGTTCCAGCCGGTGTAGTTTTCTGGGGAGCTGATGCCGTTTGCGCTTGTTTGGACGCGGGTGACAAGTGATCCGCCGTGGTAGTTGTTGACGTCAAGGGCGACGAGCGTGTCGGTGGTTTCGTAGACAGAGGAAGGGATGAGCGCAACGGTTGCTGCTTGGGCAGAGAGTGCAAACAGCACTGCGATGAGTAAGATTGGGGTTTTGCGCATTTCGACTTCAGAATACCAAAATGCGATTCAGTATATAAAAATTACTCTTTTGTATACTGACAGCCCAGAATGGCGCGCTTCACTCGTGAGTGATTATGAATGTTTTAATGCAGGAAAAAGACCAAAAACATAGGGGGGAATATGAGGTATGTTATTGTTGCAGTTATTTTCTTTGCATTAGGCATAGCGCTCGCATCAAGTGTTCCAAGAACTGCAGAGTCGCGCCTTGCCTTATCGAATGCGAGTTTTTCAAGTGTTCAACAGATTTCTCCTGATCAGATTCGCGTGTATCCGGATGCAGTGATGATTGGCTATCCGGGTCTGCATTATGCGCGCGTGATGTCAAACTCAATGGCACCCGTGATTACTGATACATCGACCGTGCTCGAGCGCGTTCCTGGTTCCGCAAGTGATGTTCATGTGGGCGATATCATTTCGTTCTACGAGCCGTCAGTTGATGATGTCGTGCTGCATCTCGTGACTGAACGTGAAGAAAGCGCAGGAAAAGTATTCTTCAAGACCAAAGGCGTTGCAAACCCGCAAGAAGACCCCTGGACGGTTCCGTTTGAGAACGTGAAAGGCGTGATGGTTGGCGTTTTGAAGTAGTCCTAAACCACTCGTACCGTCACTTGATATATTCTTTCTGTATAGAACGCGCTAAGTGGTCGCGATGGATCGCAAACAATTGGTCCGGAAGTGTCGGCGGCAATGCACACGTCAAAGATGTAGTCGCCTGTGCTGGATGGTTTGTTCGTATCGACATTGGCGTCTACTTTGATTGTGAGGGGTTGGATGTTTTCTTGGTTTTTGTTGAGGGCAAAGGGTTTGATTGTTTTGAAGTTGCCAAGCCAGTGGCTTTCGATGTATTGTTTACTCACAGTCATTTCTTTTCCGTCAGGGAAGTAGGCGGAGTCAAATGATATTGCCGCGCTGAATGTTTTTTGGGTGAGTGCGATGTTGCGAACGCCCATGGCAAAGGTTGCCATTTCTCCGCGTTTGGCTGTTTGAACGGAAAAGGGGATAACAACGAGTTGGTTGCCGGATCGAAGCGCTGTTTGGATTTGTTCTTGTGTTTGTTTGTCAATGATCGTTTCGAATTCGCGTGCTTGGCCAAACCATTTGAAGAGTAAATACGTGGCCATGCTAAAGATGAGGATCGTGATGAGGAGTGTGACAATCGTGCTGATCGCGATTTCAACTCCGTGTTTGTCTTTCATTGGGTGTTCAGAAGGGTGATTCTGCCAAGGGGTTTTTGGAAGTTGGCTTTTTTGGTTTGTTCGTTTTGGACATAAGAGTACCAAACGGCAAGGGTGAGGGAGTGGTCTTCTTCGGATTGCGTGGGTGCAGGAAGTGTGACGTCAATAGTGGTCGGGTTTTGACCAAGTATTTTGTTGACGGGAACTTCTGCAAGTTGTTGTTGTCCATCGAGGATGCGGATGGTTTCAATTGTAACCGCGCTGACCCCCGGGTCGATTTTGTAGATGGCAAATGAGAGGTCAAGCTTGTCTGTGGCTGGTGCAAGGGGGTTGTTGAATTTGTAGTTGTTGGCAAGTTGGATGAGTCCGAGGTTTTGTTGGTCGAGTATATTATTAGGAGTGATGGTCGCGTCAGGTTTTAAGACAGTCGCGCACTGTTGTTCTTTGCAGGTAAAGTCTAAGAAGGTTCCCGCGCTGCCTTGGCAGGGTCCGCAGTCTTGGGGGCAGGTGCATTTGTTTTCTCCTGTTTCACATTTGGAGTTTCCGCAAGCGCCCAGGACCGGGTCGTATTTGCAGAAATAATTGGTTTGGGGTCCGCAGGTTTTGCGGTATCCTTTTCGGTCCGTACAGGCAGGGCATGCGTAGGTGCTGTTGGGTTTTGCAAAGGTGAATTTTTCTTTGTAGGGGATTTTGAAGCTTGCTTGGCGCAGTGTTTTTTTGGTTCCTTGGAGGAGTGAGTATTCGTAATCGATTGAGAGTATCATGTTGTTCAAGTCGCCTTCGAGTTGTTGGGTGGGGAAGTCTAAGATGAGGTCTTCATCGATGCTGCTGCCAGAGCTCCAGAGGTATTTGTCGATGTCTTTGCGTGCGAGGGTGATTGTTCTGTGATCTGTTGTGACTGCGGATAGTTCAGCGCGCAGCAGGTGTTCGTCGCGGTTTTGCGCAGATTGTTGGCCTAAGGTGATCGTGATGCCAAAGGTGTCGTTTTTGAGGTTGAAGGGTTGGCGATAGAGGGTGTCGATTTTGAATTTGTCTCCGAGGCTTTGGATGTCTTGGGAGCTAAAGAGGGGCGCGGAACTTGCAAGGCCTTGGATGCAGGTGTTTTGCACGCATTGTTGGGTAAGAAGCGTGCTTCCCGAAACTTTTCCTGAGCATGTGCCGCAATCTTGTGGGCACGTGCATTTGTTTTTGTTTGCTTCGTTGCAGTTGCCGTTGCCGCAAACGCCGGGAATGGGTTGGTATTCGCAGCTGTTATTCGCGCTCAGGCATCGTGAAGTATATGCCGTCTTTGATTTTTCCGTGCAATCACTGTCTTGTTTACACTGGGCTTTGCTGCAGGCGACTAAGAGAACGGCCAGGGCAATGCACAATATGGTGATTTTTTGTGCGCGGTTCATGGTGGATGATGGAAAAATTAGCGGATGAGTTCGAATTCGTTGACGATGAACCAGGCAAAGACGATCATGACGATGATTCCTGCAAGGATGTACCACAGGCCGTCTTGGATGTCGTATGATAGTCCGCGGTAAAGGCCAAAGCCCATGAGTGCGGTTCCAAGCCATAGGAATTTGTCAAGGACGATTTTCATGATTTCGAATTCTTCGTGGCCTGCGAGTCTGCGTTTGATTTTCATTTTTTTCATGTTGATGTCACCGTTAGTGTGAATGATTTGCTTGCGTAGAGCATGTCACGAGGGGTTCCTGACCATTGGGCATGGTTGCAATCTGCGTTTCCTGGGTCTTTGTACAAATTCATTTCCATCGAGTACGTATCAGGTGTTGCATCGCGGATTTGAATCGTTGCAGGGTCGGCTTTGCTTTCGTAGCTTTTCAAATCGAATTTAGAGTTGAGACGAGGGAACCAACTGGTTTGGAGTGGGTTGTTGAAGTTCTGGCTATCCTTTCCGCCAACAGCAATATCATCTCCTCCTTGTCTCGTGCAATGATTATTTTCTCCGAATGCTTTGATGCAGCGGACTTCGAGAATGAAGCATATTTTGTCATTATCTGATACGCTTTTGAGTGTGTTGTGGTAGCCGACAACAAAGTCTTGAGGGGTGCCAACAGCGAGTTTGTTTTCTTGCATGTAAAGGGTGAGCAAATCTCCGCCTTTGGTCATGTCATCGATCAACTGATTTTGGATGCTGGTGAGTTGTCCGCCGACGATTCCTTGGGCTTGTGTGAATTTGCTTTTGATGAATCCTCCGACGAGGGTGAGAACGACGATGGCGATGATCATGACGACGATGGCAGTGATTGAGATTTCAAGTGCTGCCTTGCGGTTGAACTTCATCTATTGCACCTCTTTATAGTGTTCCTAAAAACGATTTTGGTATATAAACATTACGTATTACATATGGGACAGGAGTCATACTGCGCGAACTCCGGTGATTCCTGCGACGCGAATGCCCGTGATTGAGTGGGCTTTACAATTGCAAAGTGCAATGTCGCCGGTTGAGACAAATGAGCAGTCAAGGGAGGGGGTGGAGAACTTGCCGCGGGTGACGTGGAATTGCGTATTGGTTGTGCCATACAAGTCAAGGGAAAAGTAGGTTGTGCGAACTTCTTTTGGGACGCGAACGATGGTTTCGGTGTTGATGCTCAGAAAACTGGTTGTTCCTTCATCGCCAATGAGGCTAGGTCCGTTGACGAGGTCAAGAGTTCCGTAGCGTGCAGTGCGGTCGGTAACGAAATTGAGCGTTGCAACGCGGTCAGGTCCACGGGTTACAAAGCCAGAGGAGGTATCAACGCTGGTGAATGCGATCGTGTTGTAGAGGTCGCGCGCAACATCGCCGCAATCGCCTTGGGGAAATGCAATGGTTTGTGTGTTGAAGAACGCGGAGACGACGCCGTCAAGCGCAAGGGCGTACGCGTGGTTCGTCGTGTCTGAAGCATCGTCGTTCACAACGGCGCCGGTGGGTGAATGTGACAGGGGAACGTGGATGTTAAGGAGTGCGAAAAAAATGACGAGAAAAAACGTGATGAAAACGAGCAGTTGGTGTGTCATGTGCCTCTTTTTGTGTGGATGAAGAAGAGTTTGTTTATAAACGTTGGTGCTGATCGAGTTCCGGGTCAAGATTCTATTTTATATAGGTGAGTGCTTCGGGGCGCGAGTATGGATGTGAACGCGCTTGCGAGGTCTTGTTTGCAGGGGATGCACAGATCAAAGCAAACGATCACGGGGAGTACCGTGCAACGGTTTGTCTCGAATCCTTTTTTGGTGTGGTGTGATGCGTTTGCTCCTCCAGGTGAGCGTGAGCCGCAAAGCAGGTATTTGCATGTGCTTTTTGAGCGCGGGCTTGAACACGAGCGCAAAGTGCGCGAGAAGTTGTTTTCAGGAGCAGTGCCAATGGCCCAAGGGTCGTTCGAGGAGGGTTTTGTGGCAGTGCTCGAAGCGTGTGCGAAAGGCGTAAATGTCATTGCAGGGGCACCGCTCTTTTTCATGCAAGAGAACGTGCATGGGGTTCCGGATATTTTGGAGAAGAGCACAAGTCACGGGAGTGTTTTTGGTGATTTTCATTATGTGGCAAAGGAGATTAAGAGCGCAAAGCACATGAAGCACGAGTATGTGCTTCAGGCCGCGTTTTATAATTATCTGATTGGAAAAGTGCAGGGGTTTACTCCTGAGGTTTTTTATTTGGTGACGCGTGAGCACAAGCAAATCGCGTATCGGTTCGCCGAGTATGCACAAGAACTCGAGCGTGTTCTTGCAGGGATTCGCGAGGTGTTTGCAGGAAAGAAAGTGTCTCCTTCGGCAAAAGCGTGCAAGTGGCCTTGGGAGAAGTATTGTTTGCAAGAGGCAATTGCCGCGCGCGATATTTCAGTGATTCCAACCG
>Ga0334722_10003587_pt1 | contig 16599 bp, 8 predicted proteins | sample C3_bottom_MG_FD_207210 | JGI IMG/M metagenome (GOLD analysis project Ga0334722, IMG submission 207210) | Sediment microbial communities from Yellowstone Lake, YNP, Wyoming, USA - C3_bottom | ecosystem: Environmental > Aquatic > Freshwater > Lake > Sediment | place: USA: Wyoming | collected...
GGACGGCGGCCCGTCCGCGCGGATCGTCAATTGCGCAGGGATGAAAAGCACATCTGGGCGCAATCGGTGATCGAGTATATAAACTCCCGGACTGTCCTTGTTTTATCAATAACCGCGTTTTCCGCGCGGATGCGCCAGCATCCGCGCGGAAAACGTGGTTGGCGCGCGATAGCGCGCAACGTCAACGCATCAAGCTCATCGGAGATGACCAACTGGAGCGCAGGAGCTTGCGCGGACGGCGCCCCGTCCGCGCGGATCACCGATTGCGCCCGGACGAAAACCCGTCCGGGCACAATCGGCGATCTTGGATTACGGCAACCCCAGACCGCGCTTCTTCAGATTCTTAGCCAGCCGGTGTATGCAAAATCTGCTGGATCACCTGGCACAACTCATCGACGGTGCTCGGTTTATCTACCAGCGCGCGCACACCCACCCGCTGCGCGTCGTCGCGCAAGGCATCGGTAATATAGCCCGAGGTAATCACCACTGGCAGATCCGGCCTGATGCGCGCGAGTTCCATCGCCACATCGAGGCCGGACAGTCCCGGCATGTTGAAGTCGGTCACGGCGATATCGAAACTGCCCGGGTCGGCGCGCACCGCGTCCAGCGCCAGGCGCGCGTCCAGGTAGCCGCTGGTGCGGTAACCGAGGCGATTCAGCATGCGCATCACCAGGAATACCAGCGACTCATCGTCGTCCAAATACAGCACGTGCTGCCCGCTGCCGCGCAGCGACGCCAGGGGCGCGTGCTCGCCCTGTGCTTCGCCTAGGGGCGCGGCGACGACAGGAAAGTAGACCCAAAACGTGGTGCCCCTGCCCGGCGCGCTCTCCAGCGTGATCGCGGCGTTGTGCGTCTTGACGATGCCATGCACGGCGGCGAGGCCTAGGCCGGTTCCCTGGCCTACAGGCTTGGTGGTGAAGAACGGTTCGAAGATCCGCTTTTGCGTTGCTGCATCCATGCCCCGGCCATTGTCCCTGACCCACAAGCGCAGGTGCGCGCCCGGTTTCAGATCGGGCAGGTCGCGCGCCGCCGCCGCATCGAGCATCACCTGCTCCAGTCCGACCTCGATGCGGCCGGAGCGCTCGTGCAGGGCATGCCAGGAGTTGGTACACAGGTTCAGCAGAATCTGCTGCACCTGCGTCGAGTCGGCGAGTACGCGCGCCGAGGAATCCGCGTACGAAGCGACGAGGTCCACCCCGGCAGGCAACGTGGCGCGCAGCAGGCGCACCGTCTCTTCGACCAATGGCCGCAACGGCTGGTTCATCAGCTGCAGCGGCTGCCTGCGGCTGAAAGTAAGAATTTGCTGCACCAGATGGCGTGCGCGCAGGCCTGCCTTCTCGATTTCTTGCAGGCTTTCCAGCGCCTTGTGGCCGGGACCCACGTCCTGCTGCGCGAGCGCGGTATTGCCGGCGATGGTGCCGATGATGTTGTTGAAATCATGCGCGACGCCGGCGGCCAGGGTGCCGATGGCCTCGATTTTCTGCGCATTGGCCAGCTGTTCTTCGAGCTTCGCCCGCACCTCCTCGGCTGCGACTCGGTCGGTGATATCGGTAATGAAGCCGTGCCACAGAATGGTTCCGTTTTCCAGTCTTTTCGGTCTGGCATGACCGGCGCGCCAGCGCACGCCCAGGTTCGGCACCAGCACCCGATAATCGCGTTGCCACGTCTGCAGCGTGCGCGCCGATTCGTGGATCGAGGCATGAAAACTCTCACGGTCGTCCGGGTGCACATAGTCGAACAGCGGCGACGCGTCCTCGAATACCGTCTGCGGCGCGGCGGCATACAGATCGGGGCGCGCCTTGCTGATGAAGGGAAACTGGAAACGTCCGTCCGGCGACAATTGCAGCTGAAAAATGATGCCTGGAACCTGCTCCGACAGCTCCCGCAGCAGTTTGTCGCTTTCCTTCAGTTGCCGCGTCAGATATTCTTGTCCGCTGATGTCGGTATGCGTGCCTATCATCCGCAGCGGCTTGCCTTCGGCGTCGCGGCTGACCGCCATGCCGCGGCCGCGCACGTATTTCCAGCTGCCGTCCTTGCAGCGCATCCGCCGGTCGATCACATAGGCTGCGGACCTACCTTGCAGATAAGCATCCAGGCCCGCCTTCACCCGCGGCCAGTCCTCTGGATGGGTGCGCTTGTCGATGGTGTTCTCCGGCCGCTGCAGTTCCTCTGCGCTGAAGCCGAACATCTCCAGATAGGTCTTTGAATACGCCGTCTCTCCGGTCGCGAGGTTCCAGTCCCACACCCCGTCGCCGCCGCCTTCGAGCGCGAACCGCCATTTCTCCTTTTCCAGGTGCAATTCGCCGGTCACCTCCCGCAGCGCACGCAACGGCAGAATGCGCAGCGTGGCGTAGGTCAAGGCGCCAAGAAGCAGACACAGCAGCGCGACCCCGGCCGTGCCGTACAGCGTATCGCGGTACGATTGAACTATTTCCACGCTGCCGACTACCCGGCCCGAATCATAGACAGCACTGGAGCGGCGCAGGACCGGCTCCGGAGGCAGCGCGCCGACGCTGACGACGATGTTGCCATGCGCGTCCATGATCTTCGCGGCTTGGTCAATGAGCTGCGCCGGATAGCGCGCCAGCAATTCCTCCAGCCGCTGCACTTGGAAGGTCCAAAGTTGCGGGTTTGCGCTGACCAGACTGGTGATGACCCCAGCCTTGAAATCGGATTGAATTTTGGCGTGATCCGCGGCGCTCTGATAGCCCAGAATGAAGAACCCAAGCGGAAACACGATTGCGATCACCGAGGCGACCGCCAACGCCAGCCTGCCGACGATCAGCGAAAGGCGGTGGTCGCTACGCCGCAGCATCGGTGGCAAGTTTGATCAGTCCATTATCCATGGACAGGCATTATACGTGGCGACCGGATTGGCGCGCGCGCGCCGCAAGCCGCTGCGATTGGTGGTGATCGCTGTTGGATAAGACTAAACTCCAAACCAACCGTTTCTGGTTCTATAAATAACCGCGTTTTTCATACGGATGTGCTTTTCATCCGTATGGAAAACGCGGTTGGCGCGCGCTAGCGCGCAAAGTCGAGCCGCAGTGGTGGCACTTGCGCGGCCGGCGGCCCGTCCGCGCGGATCCTCGATTGCGCACGGATAAAAAACGCATCCGTGCGCAATCGAGGATCTTGTCAACAAAACCACGCCGGCCCGGGCGTCCGACCGATCACACGCGAATCGCCCGTGTGCCCATGGTCATGAGTTGCCGCACCACCCCGCGTGCGATCTCGCCCAGGGGGAGAACTTCGTCGGTACCGCCGGCCGCAATCGCTTCCTTGGGCATGCCGAAGACGACACAACTGGCCTCGTCCTGCGCGAAATTATAGGCCCCCGCCTGCTTCATCGCCAGCATGCCGAGCGCCCCGTCCTTGCCCATACCGGTAAGAATAACGCCGACGGCGTTCCTGCCCGCATGCTCGGCGGCAGATCGAAACAGCACATCCACCGATGGCCGGTGGCGGTTGACCAATTCGCCGTCGCTCAATTGCGTCATATAGTTGGCGCCGCTGCGGCGCAACAGCAGATGCCAGTTTCCGGGCGCGACATAGGCATGGCCGGGCAGGATACGCTCATTGTCTTCTGCCTCCTTTACGCTGATGCGGCACAGGCTGTCCAGGCGCGCGGCGAACGACTTGGTAAATGCCTCGGGCATGTGCTGGGTAATCAGGATGCCTGGACAATCGGAGGGCATGTCCATCAAAAACTCCTTGATCGCCTCGGTGCCTCCGGTAGAGGCGCCAACGATAATCAGCTTTTCGGTGGAAACGATCCGATTGGCAAGCATGTGCACCGAGTGCGCGCCCGGCACCGTCGGCGCCGGCGCGCGCATGCGCGGCTTGGCCGCCGCCGCGGTGCGTATCTTCTCGGCAATCTCTTCCGCGTATTCCTGTATGCCGTGAACGATGTCGAGCTTTGGCTTGGAAACGTAATCGATCGCCCCCAGTTCGAGCGCTCGCAGCGTCGCCTCCGAACCGCGCTCGGTGAGCGAGGACACCATGACCACCGGCATCGGGCGCAGTCGCATCAGCCGTTCCAGGAAGTCGAGTCCGTCCATCTTCGGCATCTCGACGTCCAGCGTGAGCACGTCCGGGTTGAGCGCGCGGATCATCTCGCGCGCGACCAGCGGATCCGGCGCCGAGCCTATGGTGATCATGTCGGGCTGGCTGTTGATGATTTCGGTGAGCAATTTCCTGATCAGCGCGGAATCATCGATGACTAGGACAGTAATTTTATTCATCGTGGTCTCTATTTCTGCTCGTTATTCGCGGTTCACGGCGCTGGCTCATGCCGCGTTCGCCATGGATTTTCGGTGCTGCGCCTGTATTAGGGAGTGAAACTCGGCTGCCGGCAGCGGCCGGCTGAAGATGTAACCCTGGATTTCATCGCAGCCGTGTTCGCGCAGGAAATTATACTGCGCTTCGGTCTCGACTCCTTCGGCGATCACCTTCAGGCGCAGATTGTGCGCCATGGAAATGATGGTTCTGGTGATGGTCGCATCGTCGTTATCCTCCGGAATGTCGCGGATGAACGAGCGGTCGATCTTGAGAAAGTCCAGCGGGAAGCGCTTGAGGTAGCCGAGCGAAGAGTAGCCGGTGCCGAAGTCGTCGAGCGCAATCGAAATTCCCAGGGATTTCAGCTGATGCAGCGTGCGTATTGCCTGCTCCGGATTGTGCATCACCATGCTTTCGGTGATCTCCAGCTCGAGCCACAGCGGCTCAAGGCCGGTGACATCGAGGATGCGCGCGACATCGCTGACCAGATTCGCCTGGGCGAACTGCCGTGCTGAAAGATTGACCGCCACCCGCAGCGGCGGCGCATCGCCCCGGCCCCATTCGTAATTGTGTTTGCACGCGTGCTTCAGCACCCATTCGCCGATGGCGACGATAAGGCCAGTCTCCTCCGCTATCGGGATGAAATCGGCCGGCGGCACCATGCCGGCGCCCGGCCTGGACCAGCGCACCAGCGCCTCCATGCCGGTGAGCTGGCCGTTGCCGATTTCGATCTTGGGCTGGAAATGCAGCACCAATTCGTCGCGCTCCAGCGCGCCGCGCAGGCTGGTTTCGAGCGCAAGCCGTTCCAGGGAATGGGTATTCATCGAGGCCGCGTAATACTGGGAATTGTTCTTTCCCTGCTCCTTCGCCCGGTACATGGCGATGTCGGCGTTCTTGAGCAATGTGGCGCCGTCGGCACCGTCGGCGGGATAGGTGCTGATGCCGATGCTGGCGGTAACGCGGTACTCGCGCGCACCGAGCAGGAACGGCTCGGCCACGGATTTGATCAATTTCTGCGCCACTGCCGCGACCAGGCGGGCATCGGAGACTTCCTCGACCAGGACCACGAATTCGTCTCCGCCCAGACGCGCCACCATATCCGCTTCGCGCAAGGCACCTTGCAAGCGCGCCGCCACCGTCCGCAACACCTCGTCCCCGGCGTCGTGGCCCAGGGTATCGTTGATGTTCTTGAACCGGTCCAGGTCGATGAACAACAGCGCCAAGGTCCGGTTATAGCGCTGCGCGCGAACCAGTGCGCGCTGCAGTCCCTGATGGAACATGCTGCGGTTTGGGAGGGTCGTGAGTGGATCGTAATTGGCGAGAAACTTCATCCGGCTTGCGCTCTCGCTCAGCGAGCGTTCCGCCTGTTTGCGCTCGGTGACGTCCATCACTGTGCCGCGCACCGTGCACACTTGCCCCAGTTCGTTCACTATCGGCAGCGACACCAGGTGCAGCCAGCGCATTTTCTCGCCGCCGCCGCGCGTGCGAAAATCGGTGTCGAATCCCCGCCCCTGCCGCGCCGCGGCGTGGATCAGCGCCTGCAATACCTTGCGGTCATCGTCCTGCACCAGGCGCAGGAAGTCGCGATAGCTCGGCGCAGATTCGGCCGGATTCAACCCGACCAAATGGCGGGCCTCCTCCGAGCACGCCAGCCGCCGCCGGTCGAATTCGTAACTCCAATTGCCAAGACGCGCGATGTGCTGTGTCTCAGCCAGCCTGGTCTCGCTTTCACGCAGTTGCGCGGTCATCCTTTCGGCCAAGCTGTGCGCGTGGCTGCGCGCGCGGGTCAGCGCCACGAGCAAGAGCGCGAGCAGGGTGCTGATCAGCAGGCCGGACAGCGATATCCACCAGGCGAGTACGATGCCGGCGTCCTGGCGCACGAACTGCGGCACCATTCGGACGGCGAGCACGGACAGCAGGACACCGGCGAAAAGCACAGCCCAGGCGAGCCTGTTCCGTGCGAACACCGGTTCGGGCGCTGGATGCCGAAACTGACTCAACTTGGCCTCTGCGGCAGCTGCCATGCGATTCAGCCGAACAACTCGACCTCTCCGGCGACGGTCTCCTTGCGCAGGCGCGAACTGTATTCCTTTTCGCGCTCGACGATGGTGTCGTTGTGCATATTGCGCAGCTTTTTCACCAGAACCCTGCCGGTCTTGGGAAAGAAATAGACCTTGCGCGGGTAAATATCGATCAGATCCTTCGCCGAAACAGGAATTTTTTCCGTGGCGAGGAAGCGCAGCGCGAATTGCGCGTTGCGCTGCCCGATGTTCATCGTACTCATGTTTGGCAGCACGTTGCCGCCACCGAACACCTTGGCTTCGAGCAGCGTGCGGTGCGCGCCGAGCGAGAGCAGATTGTTGATCAACACCTCCATCGCGAACGCGCCGTAGCGCGCCGAGGTACTGATCGGATTGTCCTTGTCCGGGTTGGAATCGGGAAGCATGAAATGGTTCATTCCGCCTATGCCCGAGAGCTTGTCGCGGATGCAGGCGGTTACACAAGAGCCCAGCACCGTGACCAGCACCATGTCGCGTGCGGTAACGTAATACTCCCCGGGCAGAATCTTCGCCGCCTCGATGTCGAGCTGATTGTCGTAATATACGTTGGGTGCGAGCACGTCGGGTTCCCGGTCAGGGTTGGGCTGTTCGAACGGGACGGGCAAGTTCGTATACGGTCTTGCCGCGCAGGCTGAACAGGTTTGCAGCATGGTGGAAGCTTTCGGAGTGGCCGGCGAACATCAGCCCGTCGGGCCGCAGCAACGGCACGAATTGTTTCAAGATCGCCAGTTGCGTTTGCTTGTCGAAATAAATCATCACGTTGCGGCACATGATTGCATGCAGCGGTCCGCGTATCGGCCAGTTGGTGTCGAGCAAGTTGAGCTGGCGAAAGGTAATCAGGTTGCGCAGTTCGTCGCGCACCTTCGCGTAACCCGCCTGCCGTCCTGCGCCGCGCAGGAAGTAGCGCCGCATGCGTTCCTCCGACATTTTCTCCAGCCGCTCCATCGCATAGACCCCGTCCTGCGCCTTGGCGAGCACGTTCGTGTCCAGGTCGGTGGCGAGGATCCTCACCGGCGGGCTGAGCGTGCCGAAGGTTTCGGCCGCGGTGATTGCCATCGAATAGGGTTCCTCTCCGGTGGAGGCGGCACAACACCAGAGGACGATGCGCTCGCCCTTGTGGCGCCGCATCAACTCCGCCAGAATCGGAAAATGGTGTTCTTCACGAAAGAACGAAGTGAGATTGGTCGTCAGCGAATTGGTGAACGCCTCCCACTCGCCGTCGTGGTCGGACTCGAGCAGCTCAAGGTAGTCGTCGAAGCTCGAAAGCCCGAGTGCGCGCAGTCGCCGACCCAGGCGGCTGTAGACCATCTCGCGCTTGCTCGGGGACAGCGAAATGCCGGCGTGATCGTAGATCAGCTTGCGTACGCGGTCGAAATTCGCGTCGGTAAAATCGAACTCGCGCTTGTCCTCGTCGGATCGCGTGAGTGTGTCGTTTGTCAGCATTTGGTTGTGCTCAAATTGAATGCTTCGAATCGAATGTGCCGGTTGCACCGTTGGGCGGCGTGATCGCAGACTTACCGGCTTGGCGCAAGCGCTTGATGCCCAGGTTCGGCTGCGCGTCCCTCGCGGCCACGGCACCCTGGCGCTGATTCCCCCGCGCAGACTCCTTTTCCACCATCCGGCGTACCGCGTTTAGCCGCTCGATCGTCTGCTTTGAACCGTCCTCGAATTCCATCTCCAGCAATTGCTTTGCCTCGTCGCCCTGGCCGGTCTGCGCTAGTCGCGCTACCTGCCCCGCGCAGCGGTGAAACTGGGCGTGCGCGGCGCGCAGCGATTCGCTCTCTTTATATTTGTCGAAGCGTTTGCCAGCGCCATAGATCCATTGTCCGAGGGCGCAGCGGTCATCACAGGAAACGACGGCCACGTCGAGAGGCTCGCCCTTGCCATCGATGAACGCCCGGAGCCGGTGCTTCCAGTCCAAATGCGCTTGCGCAGCCTTATTGAAGTCGAATTCGGCTTCCAGCTTCGCAATGTCCCGCTTCAGCCGGAATGTCGCCACCACGCTTTGCGTCAGGGTGTTGGCCTGCTCCTCCAGGCTCTCGGCCGCCGCCGCCGCCTGTTCCACCAACGCCGCGTTTTGCTGCGTCACCCAGTCAATCTGCGCGATCGCCTCGTTGATTTGCTCGATGCCCGTGTCCTGCTCCCGACTCGCCTGAGTCATATCCGCCATAATGCCGCTCACGCGTTTTACCGACGCCACGACTTCCTGTATCGTTTTTCCGGCCTCGTCCACAAGCGCGGTCCCCGCCCTCACCTTATTCACCGAGTCTTCGATCAACTCCTTGATTTCCTTCGCCGCCACGGCACTTCTTCGCGCGAGATTTCTCACCTCGGATGCCACCACTGCAAATCCTTTGCCCTGTTCTCCGGCGCGAGCCGACTCCACGGCGGCATTCAAGGCGAGGATATTCGTCTGGAACGCGATTCCGTCGATTACACCGATGATCTCCACGATCTTTTTTGAGCTATCGCTGATCGAACTCATTGTCGTCACTACCTCGCCTACCACCTCGCCGCCTTTCACGGCAATTTGCGATGCGCTCGCCGCGATTTGATTCGCCTGACTTGCGCTCTGCGCACTGTGCTTCACCGTGCTGGTGAGTTCCTCCATCGAGGAAGCAGTTTGTTCCAGGCTGGATGCCTGCTGTTCGGTGCGGCTCGACAGTTCGGCATTGCCCGAGGCGATCTGCGTGGAGGCGACATTGATCGATTCGATCGCCTCCTCGATTTGGGTCACGATCTCGGTGAGCTTGTCCACCGTGGTATTCGCGCCCTGCTTCATCTGACCCCAAGTGCCTCCGTACTCGCCGCTCATCTTTTCGGTCAGGTCACCCCTTGCGAGTGCCTCCAGTACCCGCACCACGTCGCTCAGGCCCACCTGGCTCGTGTCCATCAGCCCATTGATGCCCTGGGCCAGCCCTTTGAGGAATCCCTCCTTATCCACCAGCGTGATGCGCTTGGCGAAATCGCCGTCGCTGGCCGCCCGCACCAACCCGGCTACTTCGTCTTCAGCGGCCACTTCCGCCGTGCGATCCAGCCATTCCACTGCCGTGCCCACGTTTTGCTTGTTCTCGTCGATCACTGGCACCGCGGTCAGATTGTAGCTGCGGCCACCGACCTTGATCGACGCCTTGTGCGCCTGCGTGATCCCGGACAACAGGTTCTTGTGCACCCCCTTGTTCTTATGGAACTGATCCACGCCGGAGCCAAGCACCGTGGCGGCATCGAAGTTCGGCAGATCTCGCCTGATCTCGGCCTCACCGTTGCGAAACATTTGCTTGGCCGCTTCGTTCATGTAGATGATCTTGCCGTTGACATCGGCAATCATGACGCAGGAGGTAACTTGATCCAGCGCATTCTTGACGCGCAGGTTCTCCGCCGCGATCTTGGCGTCGGACTCGATTCGGGCTTTCAGGTCGCACTGCATCTTGGCCATGGACGCCATCAGGCTCGTGCTATCGCCGGCGCGTACGGGCACTGCCTGCGTAAGATCTCCCGCTGCCACCCGGTTGGCCGCTGCGGTTGCCGCGGCCGGTTCGCCTCCGAGGGATTTGGTCAAGGACCGCGCCATGATTGCGAGCGGAACAAACAGCAGCGCGATGATCCCGATACCGATTGCCGAAAGCCGGGTATCGGCCCAGAACTGCGCGTTGACATCATCGACATACACACCCGAGCCGATGATCCAGGCCCAATCCTCGAATCCCTTTACATATGACACTTTGTCCACAGGTTCACTCACTCCTGGCTTGGCCCACATGTAGTCGACATAACCGGCACCTGAACGCTTGACCTCGTCGACAAAAGCCACGAACAGTTTCTTGCCTTTAGGATCGGCGTTGTCGCTCAGGTCCTGGCCATCGAGTTCGGGTTTGATCGGGTGCATCACCATTCGTGGATGCATGTCGTTGATCCAGAAATATTCCTTCTGGTCATAGCGCAGGCTTCGCAACAGCTCGATAGCCTGCGCCTGCGCCTGCTTGCGCATGAGCGCGCCCGATTTTTCTTGTTTGTAGGCCTGCACCAGGATACCGTGCGCCACTTCGACGAGGTTACGCGTCTGCTCGCGCTTGGCCATGAGCATCGATTCGCGCTTGGCATAAAGCGATGCCGTCGCGCCGATCAACATAGTCAGAACGACGATAATCCCAAACGCCGCCAACTTCCTCGCAATCGGCCAATCGCCGATTCGAATTGCGCTCATTCTGCGTCCCCTATTGAAGGTCATCCGGCGATTTGTTCCCGCCGCTGTTTCATTTCCACCCATGCCGTCCAGTTGAGCGCTGCCGAAATACCTGCCCAATTGCCTCAACACCGGCCGTTTTCGCCGTACTCATGGCGCTCGACAGCACGTTTATCCGACTCAATTCGAACTCCCGGTCGACCTGATCAAAACTCCGCCCGTTCTTCCCCGCCGCGAGAGCCTGAAAATCGCCACCGCCTGCGCCAGATTGCCCGCCTGCTCTTCCATGCTCTCGGCCGCGGCTGCGGCTTGTTCCACCAGGGCCGCGTTCTGCTGCGTCACCTCGTCCATCTGCGTGATCGCCGTGTTCACCTGCTCGATCCCCGCGCTCTGCTCTTGAGACGCCGCCGTGATCTCGGCCATGATGTCGGTCACCCGCTTCACCGAACTCACGATCTCTTCCATCGTCTTCCCGGCTTCGTCCACGAGCTTCGTGCCCGCGCCCACTTTCTCCACCGAGTCGCCGATCAGCTCCTTGATCTCTTTGGCCGCCGCGGCACTCCTTTGCGCCAACGTGCGCACCTCGGTCGCCACCACCGCGAAGCCGCGGCCCTGTTCCCCGGCCCTGGCCGCTTCCACCGCGGCGTTGAGCGCCAGGATGTTGGTCTGGAACGCGATGCCGTCGATGACGCTGATGATGTCGACGATCTTCTTCGACGATTCGTTGATCGAGCTCATGGTGGTCACCACCTGCCCGACGACGTCGCCGCCCTTCACCGCGACTTCCGAGGCGCCGGCGGCGAGTTGATTCGCCTGCTTCGCGTTTTCCGCGTTCTGCTTCACGGTGGACGTCAGTTCCTCCATGCTCGAGGCAGTCTTCTCCAGACTGGCCGCCTGGGTTTCCGTGCGGCTTGAGAGGTCCGTATTGCCCGAGGCGATCTCCTTCGAGGCCACGTTGATCGATTCGGTCGCGCCCTTGATCTGTTCCACGATTACGGTCAGCTTGTCCACGACCGTGTTGGCGTCGTTCTTAAGCCGACCGAACAAACCCTGATACTCGTTGGTGATTTTCTCGGTCAGATCGCCGCGGGCCAATGCCTCGAGCAGGCGCGCCACTTCGTTCAGCCCGACTTCGCTGGTCTGCGTCAACGTGTTGATGCCCTCGGCGAGCTGCCGGAAGAATCCGTCTTTTCCCTCGAGTCCGATGCGCTTGGTGAAATCGCCCTCGCTGGCGGCCGTCACAATGCCACCGACCTCGCGCTCCACGGCGACCTCGTCGGTGCGATCGAGCCATTGGGTAACGCGCCCTAGCGCCTGTCCGCGCTCGTTTTTCACCGGACTGGCAGTGACACACAGGTCGCGCTTTGCGAGCGCGATGTCCATGACTGTTGTCTCGATCACCTCCTCTATCGGACGCAACAGGCTAGCGTCCGCACCGAAGTGCTGTGACAGGCGCGAGCCGGGCAGGCGCTCTACGGCGAATTCCGGATTGCGTAGGCGCACGTCGGCGGCCATGCCCCGCCACAAGGCTTCCGCCGCACGATTCATATAGACGAGGTGATTTTGCTCGTTCGCTACCGTTACCGGCACCGTCACCTGGGACAGCGCGTCCCTGACGCGCGCCATCTCGTCAGCATTCCTCCTGCTTTCGGCGACTTCGCAACCCAGGCGGTTCTGCATGATCTCCAGTCCATGCAACACTTTGCCGATCTCGTCGTTGCGGGCCAGATCGAGCGGATGGTCATACTTGCCTTCGGACATGCGGCGGAACGCCGGCAGCACCTGATTCTGCAGCGGATTGTGAACCAGGATCCGCACCAGCCAATAGATCAGGCAAACCAGCACCACGACGACGATCGCCGCCGCGCCCCACAGGTAGCGCTGCATCGAACGCTGCGCCGCCTCGAACTCGTCGATATAAGTACCGCCGCCGAGCAGCCATTGCCAATCTGAAAAAGTATCGAAAACGCTGATCTTGAGCCTCTCCGAGGTATCGCCCAGCTGCGGATTGGCCCAGGGATAACGGATAACGCCCTGTTTTCTTTCCAGCATTTCGCGTACGAACTCCCGCCCGCTTGCGTCCTTGGCGGCAAGCAGGTTCTTGCCTTCTGCCGCCGGATGCACCACCGCGGTCCCATAGTCCTTGCCGGGCCTCGCGTCGAGCGCGAAGAAATATCCGGTGGTACCGACCTTGATCGTCTTGATCTTGTCACGCAGCGCGCCGATTTCGGAGGAGATATCCAATCCGATGAAGCTCGCGCCGATGACCTTGCCTTCCTTGTTCTTGATCGCGGTATAGCTAGTGTAGTAATCCTTGCCGAACAACAGCGCCTTGCCGGCATAGCGCTCCCCGGCGAGCAGGCGCGCATGCGCCGGATGCGCTTGGCCGAGCAAAGTGCCAATCGCACGCGTTCCGTCCTCCTTCTTCACCGAGGTGCTCACGCGAACAAAATCATCGCCCTTGCGCGCGAACAATGTCGCCGCCGCGCCTGTGGCGCGAGTGAATACGTCCACTTCCGCGTAACGTTGGTTCACCGCGCCGCCGCCGTGCTTGAGAACCGGCGCCTCCGCCGAGCCGTCGAGCGAAAAAGCTTCCGGAAAATAGGCCGCGAACACGTCGTTGAGCCGCACTGCTTCTTTGTTTAGAGCACTTGCGCGCACCTCGACCATGCCGCGGATCAGCTTCAGGTTCTGCTGCATGTCCACCAGGCTCTGCGCGCCCAGTAACTCCGACAATTGGTCGCTCAGGGTGATCGCGGTCGCAGCCATGACCAGAACTGTGCTGAGGACACAGCCCAAGCCGAGCTTGGTGCCCACAGACGTGTGAACCAGCTTGCGCCACATGCTCGCGAACATGCCGGCGGACACGACCCAACCATCACGGATCGCCAGGCCTCGCGCCTTGTTTTCCCGGAACCGGCGATAGGCGCCGTTGGCAGCCTCAACCTTATCGCGCGGCGCCTTGCGCCGCGCCGACATATAGCCGGTTACCCGGTCGCCTTCCCACACCGGCGCCATATGCGCTTCGACCCAGTAATAATCACCGTTCTTGCAGCGGTTCTTGACACAACCTTTCCATGGACGCCCTGCCTTCAATGTATCCCAGAGATCGGCGAACGCTTCCGGCGGCATGTCTGGATGGCGAACGATGTTGTGGGCAGCGCCAATAAGCTCGGCTTCGACATAGCCGCTGGTTTCGACAAATTCCTTGTTGACGTAGGTAATTACCCCTTTGAGATCGGTAATGGAAACGATCAGCGCGTCGTCCTTCAGTTGCAATTCTTTTTGCGTTATCGGCGAATTTATTTTCATGATTTGCTTGTTGCGCCTGAATTGTGGTCCCCGGTCGACCAGCGACTTGCTAGAACTCCGTCCATTCACCGTCGCCGCCTGAGGCTTTGACTGCCTTCGGCTTGGCCGCTGGATGCTGTGTCACCGTTACCGGCTTGCGCGGCCCCGCCGGCATTGCCGCAGCCGGTCTCGTCGCTATAGCGCGATCTCCTTGCTGTGTCAGCTTGAACGTCGCCACCGCCTGCGCGAGGTTGCCCGCCTGCTCTTCCATGCTCTCGGCCGCGGCTGCCGCTTGTTCGACCAGGGCCGCGTTCTGCTGCGTCACCTCGTCCATCTGCGTGATCGCCGTGTTCACCTGCTCGATCCCGGCGCTCTGCTCTTGAGACGCCGCCGTGATCTCGGCCATGATGTCGGTCACCCGCTTCACCGAACTCACGATCTCCTGCATCGTCGTGCCTGCTTCGTCGACCAGCTTCGTGCCCGCGCCCACTTTCTCCACCGAGTCGCCGATCAACTCCTTGATCTCTTTGGCCGCCGCGGCACTCCTTTGCGCCAGCGTGCGCACCTCGGTCGCCACCACCGCGAAGCCGCGGCCCTGTTCGCCCGCTCTGGCCGCTTCCACCGCGGCGTTCAGCGCCAGGATGTTGGTCTGGAACGCGATGCCGTCGATGACACTGATGATGTCGACGATCTTCTTCGACGATTCGTTGATCGATCTCATGGTCGTCACCACCTGCCCGACGACGTCGCCGCCCTTCACCGCGACTTCCGACGCGCCGCCCGCAAGTTGATTCGCCTGCTTCGCGTTTTGCGCGTTCTGCTTCACCGTGGAAGTCAGTTCCTCCATACTCGAAGCGGTGTTTTCCAGGCTCGAGGCCTGCTCTTCGGTGCGGGAGGACAGATCGGTGTTGCCCGAGGCGATTTCCTTCGAGGCGACATTGATCGACTCGGTCGCCTCCTTGATGCTGGTCACGATCTCGGTCAGTTTGTCCACCGTGAGGTTGGCGTCCGCCTTCATCACGCCCCAAGTGCCTTTATATTCACCGTTGATCTTCTCGGTCAGATCGCCCCTGGCCAGCGCGGAAAGCACCCGCACCACGTCGTTCAGGCCTACCTGGCTGGTATCCATCAGCCCGTTGATGCCCTGTGCCAGCGCCTTGAGAAAGCCTTCCTTGCCCTCGACCACGATACGCTTCGTGAAATCGCCATCGTTGGCCGCTTGGACCAACCCTGCGACTTCGACCTGCGCAGCGAGCTCTGCCGTGCGATCCAGCCATTCCACCGCTGTTCCCAGGCGCTGGCTATTCTCGTCTATCACCGGCACCGCAGTCACGCTGTAGCTGCGGCCACCAATCTTGATCGACGCCTTGTGCACCTGTTTCAGTCCAGACAGGACGCCTCTTTGCATCGCCGGATTCTTGTGGAACTGGTCCACGCTGGAGCCCATCACCGTAGCGGCACTGAAGTTCGGTAGAACCTTCCTTATTTCCGCCTCGCCGTCGCGCAGCATCTGATTCACCGCGTCATTCACGTAGATGATCTTGCCGCTGACGTCGGCGATCATCACGCAAGAGGTGACGCGATCCAAGGCGTTTTTAACGCGCAAATTGTCGGCCGCGACTCTACGCTCGCTTTCCATGCGATCAAGCAGGTCCGCCTGCATGGTTTGCAAAGCCCCCAGCAAACGACCGGTTTCATCGCCGTACGATATATCGATCTGATTGTCCAGCTTGCCTTCGGCGATTGCAGCCGCAACCTTCACCGCGTGCGACATGGGGCGCGTGATGCTGCGCGTCAATCCCCATCCAAGCAAAAGGGACAAGGCGCCCCCGAGTAGAAGTGCGAAGCCGTAAGCGCGCGCCTCCTGCCTGAACTGTGCCTCGACATCATCCACGTAAATTCCGGAACCGATGACCCAGCCCCAGGGCTCGAACCCCTTGACATAGGAAATCTTGTCCACCGCCTCGGTCACGCCCGGTTTAGGCCACATATAGTCGACGAAACCCGCGCCGGAGCGTTTGACCTCATCGACGAACGCAATAAACAGCCTCTTGCCTTTCGGATCCGCGTTATTGGTCAGGTCCTGGCCATCGAGCTCGGGCTTGATCGGATGCATGACCATGCGCGGGTGCATATCGTTGATCCAGAAATACTCGCTCTTTTCGTAACGGAGCTTGCGCAGCATCGTTTTTGCACGGTTTTGCGCCTCCTCGCGCTTCATCTCGCCGCTCACCTCCAACGCGTGTATCCCCGCCACGATGCCGTGCGCCACGTCGACCAGATTGCGCGTCTGATCACGGTGGCTGTTCATCAACGTCTCGCGTTTCACATAGAGCATGAATCCGATTGTCAACATGACCGCCAGCACGCCGAACACGACCATCATCGAAAGCCGTACTGAAATAGGCCAGTTTTTGATGTTAAGTGAAAACATTTATTTGCTCTAATTTGAAATGAAATGGGTTAAGCGGGGCGATCCAATTCAATGCAGGTACCCCGCCCGCGCTGTCAGAACTCCGTCCATTCGTCCCCGCCGCCGGAAGTCTTAGCCGCTCTTGTCTTGGCCGCGGAATGCGGCGTCATTGCGGTCGGCCTGCGCAGCGCAGTCAGCCCCGCTGGCATTGCCGCAGCCGGTCTCGTCGCTATCGCGCGATCTTGTCGCTGTGTCAGCTTGAACGTCGCCACCGCCTGCGCGAGGTTGCCCGCCTGCTCTTCCATGCTCTCGGCCGCGGCTGCCGCTTGTTCGACCAGGGCCGCGTTCTGCTGCGTCACCTCGTCCATCTGCGT
>Ga0334722_10003588_pt1 | contig 16598 bp, 16 predicted proteins | sample C3_bottom_MG_FD_207210 | JGI IMG/M metagenome (GOLD analysis project Ga0334722, IMG submission 207210) | Sediment microbial communities from Yellowstone Lake, YNP, Wyoming, USA - C3_bottom | ecosystem: Environmental > Aquatic > Freshwater > Lake > Sediment | place: USA: Wyoming | collected...
GCTTCTTATCCTTCCATCTCCTTTTCTCCTTATATAGGCTGTGATAACCCTTTCATAGGCCTCTTCTGGAGGGTTGCTAATTTTTGATTCATTGAGGAATGATGCTATCTCTTCAGGAGGTGTATTGATTATAAACTCCTCTGTCTCTGCATCTCCAAGCCTTCCATTGAGTAATCCGTAAATATAATCCTCGATTACCATGCTCCCACAATCTTCTTTTCTGAACCGATCCCTGACAAACTGGAATCGCGACACCTCGATGGGTTCGAGTTTTATGTGAACGAGTCCTTTTGACAATGCCTTTTCTATAAGTGTATGTCCGTAGAGGTTTTCCTCTGATGTAATAATCTCGTGGAACAGGAATAGTTCATCAATGCTCATATTAGAATAAAATGTTATAGCTGCTATTCCCTTCTCATGAAGGACGAGACTGAACTCAGTGAAGACAGGATTTTTTCTGTCCAGGGCATAATCATCAACTATTAATGCATCCTTTGATATACCGAGGCTGATCTCGGGTCTTATCTCGAAGAGTTTCTCAAAGAGACCAAAAGCCCTTTTTACAGATTCTGTTGTAATAGGGTGCCCTTTTGGATACAGGGCTACACTTCTCCTCGATATATTCAGTTCTATTATTATCTCTGATAAAAGCCTTGCATCGATGGGAAGCCTGTCCTTCTTGATCTCATCCATCATTATCTTTATTATACACCATGATCGGACACTCATAAATCAAAACCAACAATGCACCAATGATGAAAAAATCGGTTATAATTAAAAATGTGGGATATACTTAAGATTTCTGTCGTCTTCTTTGCCATACTGTACCTCCTAAGGCTCAAATTGAACATAGGATATGTAATGTTTATAGCCTCGGCTGTTCTCTTTTTGCTTTACCTGACTCCACCCCGGACAATCTACAGGACAGCAGTAGAGACCCTTACAGATACAGTTACAATAAAGCTCTTCTTATCCCTGACCCTTATAAGGGTCCTCGAGTTAATATTAAGGGAGAAGGGACTCCTGAAGATGATGACAGAGACGACAAAGGTGCTGTTTAAGAGGAGGAGGGCTGTCATTGTCTCGATGCCGTTGCTCATTGGACTGTTGCCATCTCTTGGAGGCGCCTATTTTTCTGCACCAATGGTTGAGGAGTCTACGAGGGATCTGAAGATGTCGGCAGAGGAGAGGGCCTTTATAAATTACTGGTTCAGACATCCATGGGAGTTCGTTCTTCCACTTTATCCAGGGATACTCCTTGCCGCAGCGCTGAGTAAGACAGACCTGAGAGATCTTATTTTAGCAAATACAGGCTATGCTTTATTGATCGTTTTGACAGGCCTATTTCTCAGTATGAGAAACCTCGGGGAAAGGATGTCCGGACCGATAGTTGAGGGTGGAACCGCCGGCAAACTTAAGTTCAGGGACCTTTTCTCTTTTCTTCCCATTATGATTATACTTCTTCTCGTTATGGTGGTCCATATTGAACTCCACTATTCTCTCATTATAGTTATAACAGGGCTCTTCATCATTTACAGGGTGAGGGTAGGGGAGGTATTGAGGGCACTGAGATATGGATTTACAGTAGATGTGATAATCCTGATATTGGGAACTATGTTCTTCAAGTTCACAATGGATTCATCAGGTGCTGTGAGTCATTTGAACCATTTTTTTGTTGACAGCGGTATCCCCCTTTTGCCCGTACTATTCATACTGCCTTTCATAAGTGGATTACTCACAGGCCTGACTATAGGTTTTGTGGGGAGCACCTTTCCGCTTCTAATGAGTATCGGAGGCATTTCTTCACTGGGACACCTGTCTTTCGTCTTTGCCTCAGGATATATAGGGGTTCTTCTATCTCCTGTTCATCTCTGTCTTGTTCTGACACGAGAGTATTTTAAGGCCGAAATCGGGGATATGTATAAGAGGATTGTACCAGCGGCCTCGTTAATCATGATTTTTGCTCTGATAGAGTTCTTTATTCTTGTCAGGGCTTGAACTTATACCCGATTCCTGGAACCGTCAGTATGTATCTCGGTTTTGAAGGGTTTTCCTCTATCTTCTGCCTGAGGTGTTGTATATGGACGTCTATCACCCTGCTCCATGAATATATGCTCGATTCCTTCCAGAGGTGTTTCCTGATACTCTCCCTCGTCAGGACCTCTCCCCTGTGAGAGATAAGGAAGAAGAGCAGTTCATATTCCCTTGGCGTAAGGGTGATTTCCTTTCCTTTTAGTGAAACAATCCTTTTCTTCGTATCCACGACAAGGTCATCGATAACAACCCTTTCTGAAAGAACATGTCTTGCCCTTCTCAGACATGCCTTTATCCTTGCAATGAGTTCAATGGTCTCGAATGGTTTGACAATATAGTCATCTGCACCGCTTTCAAGCCCTATTACTCTGTCGGATACCTTATCCTTCGCTGTCAGCATTATTATAGGAAGGTCAGGGATCCTCTCTCTAATGGAACGGCAGATCTCGACACCATCGCCATCAGGGAGCATAATATCGAGGATTAGAAGGTCGGGTATTGAACTTTCAAGCTCAATTTTAGCGGAAGTCCAATTTTGAGCAGTCTTTACACTGAAGCCATGAAGCTCGAGATTCGCCTTGAGGACACTCAATATATCGACATCGTCATCAACAACGAGAATCAGACCCTGCACGCCCCAATCCCTGCCTTTGGCAATTTAAAATAAAAAGATGATCCATTTGATCCATCACTTATGACGCCTATTATACCACCATGAGCCTCCACTATACCCCTGGATATGGCGAGTCCAAGGCCTGTTCCTTCCTTATCCCCTTTTTTGTAAAACTTATCGAATATCCTTTCCTGATCTTTCTGCGCAATACCAGGCCCATTGTCCTTTACGATGACCATAAGGCAATCATCGGATGGAACCACCTTTATAGAGACCTCAGAGCCTTCAGGACTGAATTTGATAGCATTGGACAGGAGATTTATTATCACCTGCCTGATCCTATCCTCATCAACCACAATTACATCACTGACAGTCTCCTTCTTTATGATGATGCCTTTCTGGAGGGCTGACGATTGAAGTGCTGTAATGACTTCATCCACGAGGACAGATATATCAACCTCTGTATACTGCAGTTCCGCCTTTCCCTGCTCAAGCCTCTCTATCTCGAGGATATCATTAACAAGTCTTATTAACCTTTCGGCATTCTTTTTTATAATATCGAAGAATGTGAAGAGGTCCGCCAATCTCTGGAACTCAGGATTTTCATCATATGGTTTCGATTTCTCGATTATGTTTCTTAATCTCGTAGATATATAATCCATGGCACCTTTTATCGATGTAAGGGGAGTCCTGAGCTCATGGGAGACCTTTGCCACAAAGTCTGATTTCTTATTATTTATCTCGACCAATTCTTTGTTGATCTCTATAAGTTTCTTATTTGATTCCTCAAGATCTTTTACTGATTCCTTTACCCTCTCTTCCAGACATTTATGATACTCTGATAGGGAGCGGGCCATATCCGTAAAGCTTCTGCATATTTCTTCCAGTTCATCACCTGTCCTGATTAGTGGCTCCTCTTTGAGTTCATCGCTTCCGGCAAACTCCTTAATCGAGGTATTTAGCCGAAGAAGGGGAGAGAGGATGAATCGCCTCACTGTTAAATAAGTGGCCAGAAAAAGCGTCAATGTTACTAAGGCAGCAACGACGACCATATTAGCCCTGTTCTTATTCATCTCAGCGAAGAGGTCTTCAACAGGGATAGTTATACTTATGGCGCCCCTTATGTCACCAATCCTGTAGCCCTGCCTTGAATGGCAATCGAGACAGGGGGTTTCAACATAAAGGGGTGCTATAAATCTGAAATACCTGAGATTATCTATCTTCTGAATAGAGGAATATTCTTTCATCTCTCCTGACTCAAAGAGTTTCAGCGCCTCACTCTCAAAACTATCAGGCATATTATCAGGATTCAGGGGTTTTAGACTCGTAATATTGAACCAGAACAGACCTCTTTCTCTTGCATAACGAGATAGTTCCTTTGTTACCATTGCAGGATTTTCTCTGACCAGCCTTCGGCCCTTCCTGTCAATAATCTCTGTCTCTTTGTAGATATCTGCAAGGTATGGATTCGGTTTGACCCACGGGAGCCTCTCCACAAAGATGCCACCATGATCTGCAATCCATCGTCGGGTTATCACTATCTGTCTGAATAGTGACCTTGCCTGGTTCCTCACCTGATCTATTAAAAGCCTCTCCTGTTTCTGAATCAGGAGATAGAACAGGATACCCATGGTCATTAGGATGACCATTCCAGTTACAACGAGCAGTTTTGCTGTTATACTGAGCCTTATTCTATGGATCATTCAGTCAGAATCTGTAAATCGTACGAGGGTTCCCCTCTTCGTCGTTCCGTATCTGAATATAGTGATGCCCTTAAGTCCTTTTTCATAGGCGAGTAAGAATGCCCTGTAAACGTCCTCCTTCCTCGCCTTTCTTGGCATATTGATCGTCTTTGATACAGCATTATCAGTGTATTCCTGGAAGGCTGCCTGCATCTCGATATGGTCTTCTGGAGAGATCTCATGGGCTGTCCTGAAGACCCTCCTTATTTCAGCAGGGACTCCCTTTATCCCCTTCAGATTTCCCTTTCTGATGACCTCCTGCTCGAGTTCAGGAGTGTAAAAACCCCGTTCTCTTGCAATCCTGAAAAAATATTTATTCATCTCTGTGAGTTCTGTATCGAGGATAAGCCTCTTAAAGGCAATCGCAAAGATAGGTTCTATCCCGCTCGAACAATCGGCTATAATTGAAAGTGTACCGGTAGGTGCAATCGTAGTCGTTGTCGCATTTCTTATAGGCAGGTGTCCTTTTAAATCATAGACAGAACCCTTGAAATTAGGAAAGGGGCCTCTTTCCTCTGCAAGGGATATGGATGCCTCCTTTGATCTCTCACTTATGAACTTCATTATCTGTCGAGCGAGTCTGAAGGCCTCATTACTATCATACCTTATACCAAGGAGTATGAGCATATCTGCCCATCCCATAACACCAAGGCCTATCTTCCTGTTACCCTTATGCATCTCCTCAATTGCAGGTAGAGGATATTTATTAACGTCAATAGCATTGTCGAGAAATCTAACCGTCGAATTTATATCCCTGGCGAGGGTTTCGAAGTCTATATGATCATCTATCTTAACCCTTTTCTTATTCGAACTGAAGAGAGGAGGGTCTTTCACATATTTAGATAGATTTAAAGAACCGAGAATGCAGGCCTCGTATGGAAGAAGTGGCTGTTCACCGCAGGGGTTTGTGCTCTCCATTTCTCCTATGTGTGGGGTAGGATTGTACCTGTTAATCCTATCAATGAAGACAAGGCCAGGGTCACCTGTCTCCCATGCACTTGCCACTATCTCATCAAAGACCTCCTTTGCCCTGAGTCTTCCAGCAACCTTCTTGCTCCTCGGATTTATCAGTTCATACTCCTCGTCTCTCTTCAATGCCTCCATAAAGGCATCTGTGATAGCAACTGATATGTTGAAGTTCGTGAGTTCACCCTCTGAGCGTTTGATCCTTATGAATTCGAGTATATCAGGATGATCAACCCTCAGGATACCCATATTAGCCCCTCTTCTTGCCCCTCCCTGTTTTATCACCTCTGTGGCTGTGTTATAGATCTTCATAAACGATACAGGCCCACTTGCTATTCCACCTGTAGAGCGGACTATATCTGTTTTTGGCCTCAGTCTTGAAAAGGAAAAGCCCGTGCCACCTCCACTCTGTAATATGAGAGCAGCATTTTTCAAAGTATCAAAGATGCTCTGCATTGAGTCGTCTACGGGGAGTACAAAACAGGCGGCGAGCTGGCCTATATCTTTGCCTGCATTCATAAGGGCTGGAGAATTTGGAAGGAAACGAAGGTCTGTCATCAGATCATAAAACCTGTCCTCCCACTGTTCAGGATCTCCTCCGTAAAGCTTTTCTGCAGAAGCGACAGTCCTTGCAACCCTGCGGAACATCTCCTCAGGGGTCTCGATAATCCTTCCATGTTCATCCTTGAGCAGATATCGTGCCCTGAGAACCCTCAGGGCGTTTTCTGTTAGGATCATACTTTTATTATATCATTACTGCCTATCCTTTTTTCTTCTTAAAGAGCTTGAGTCTGTAATAGGATTCTCTCTCCCTCTCGCTCAGGTATGTTGAGATTGCCCTGATCTTTATCAAGAGAGCAGGCATAACCCTTTCCTCGAGAACCCTTATCTTCTTTGTGGTACCAGTTATCTCAGAGGCAAGCCTCTTTAATTTACTCTCATAGCGAGCAATATTCAACATTGCTTCAATTATTCGTTCATAACAGTAAATTCCCTCCTCAAGGTGAGGGGATGTCGATAAAAAATCATAACCCCTCTCATCAGGCCTTCTGACCGGGTCCTCATAGTATATGACATCCCTGTATCTCAACCCCCATAAAGTCCTCTCGACTATATCCACATTTATCCTTTCCTGCATCGAATCTGCAATGGCACTGATAAAGTCTTCTCCGTCTCTATTAATCGCAATCCTGAGTTCAGAGATGGCCTTTCTGTAAAGGCCTCTTATATCATCCCTCGATTTGATAAATAACAGGCCTGTATCAAGGAACTCCTTAATGAGTGCCTTTCTCCTTGACCTCAAAACACCAATACTCTCAGATATAGCCGATGCCTTCTCTTTAAGAAAGAGTAGATTTGATCTTGTGGGATTGGCCTGATCAACCATTATTTTATCCTATCATCATCCCCCTGCCCATCGGTCCTGACATGAATATTGCACTCGTAATAAATCCGATTATCACGTAGATAACGATTGTTATGATAATAACGACTAATACATAACCGAGGGCCTTCTCCTTTGGTGTATCCATCATCATGGGAAGTCCGAGGTAGAAGAGATAAATGCCATAAAGTCCTGCAATTATGGCAAGGATCGAAAGGGGAGGGAATATAAAGAGGACTCCTGCCACCCATGATGGCGTCATCGAATAGACTACGGCCTTAAAGGCATTTGTAATGTTTTTTGTCGAACCAAATGTCGGTGCAAGAGCATCTGCAATAATTGCAACTATATATATGCCTATGAGAGACAATATATAGGATACTATTGCAGAGCCGAGGGCGTTGCTGATTCCCATCCTGAAGTGAGCGCCCATAAAGGAGTAACCGATCATGCTGCTGCCTATAAACTGAGCTATTGATGGAATTGCAGCGAGAATCACTGCATAGGACTTGTAGAGATCAGATATTGTTGCCTCTTCAGTCTTGACCTCTGCCCATGTCTCCGATGGTTTCAAGATAATTCCCTTTGCCCTTTCTACTAAATTCATCCGTTACCTCCTTACTGAATATTATTTCGGGAATAGTTCCCGAGGTACTGAGGGAAATTCCCTCATGAGTTTTTTATAGTATCTCTGGATATCTTCACATTCAGGGTCATCTGCACACTCTCCACAGCATGGACGAATCTGCTTGATAACCCATCTGTGATTTTCTTTATGAAGCAGGGCATCCATTGGCTCATACTTATTCCTTCCATCAGGACCTTGAGGCAATGTCTCAATCCATGCCCATCCATCTTTAACCTTCAGGTATCTAACCACAAAGACAACCTTCCCTATCTCTAAGGTCTTCAGGCTATCTCTTAAGGCATCCAGTATTGCCTTCCGCTCAGGACTTCCTCTTTGAGGAGTATAAGGCTCTGAAGCAAAGATATAGTTTGCTATCAAAATAACAAGGATGAAAGATATTAATAAATATATCCTCTTCATAAAATCATCCTGTAGAATTTTACTACTTAATTAAATAAAATCTCCAATTAACCTGTATAAAAACATCTTCTTGAAGCGATCCGCTTGGACAAGATCCTTCTGGTGGGGAATATTTTGGTGGGGAATATTTTCCCTTGAATAATTTGCTACTATCTTTACCTATTCCGAACCCTATTTCGTGCTGAAATGGATGACCGCAGCTTTTCCAAGACCCGGAGCCTCTCATTTCTCCATTTGGTAATACATTATCAAAGATACCAAAACCTCCTACACTGATTCGCCTACTATAATTTTTATATCTAAGACATTCTGGACGACTACGTCCTTCCCGTTTTTCTCCTTTGATTTCCACAGGCATTCCTGGATTACTTACTGTGTATATTTTCCCAATATTTGGTATATTGTAAATCTGGAATCGTGAACCAGGACCATCAAAACGAGGGTCTAAGACAAGAATCTTTGCACTTCCATCCTGTAAACGCCATTCTAAAAGAGGACAATCATGTGAATGAGGAGTTAAGGGAGGACAATTTTCACTGTGTTCAACAGCAGTTTCATAATAGTTGTAAATTATTTGTGGATTATCAGGTCTAAAACTTTGTACATAGCCATAGGATTCAGAAGGTTGATATTTCCATATTCCTACAATAGTAGAAGAACCATTTCTTTCTATATATGCACTTGAGCAGACGTCGCCTTTTTCTTTAAATGAAAGATGGATAATTCCAAAGATATCTCCTTTCCTGCAATTTTTATATGCTGAATAACAGGCATCTGTATTTTTTCGGTATAATTCTCTACAATTCTTTAAAATATTTTTTGTATAATCTTCTTTGCATTTCAAATAATCCATAGAACCAGGTTTATAACCATCACTTTCGCAGTTAAAATCAATACCAGCCTTCTTAACCTCAATACATAAACTGTCCCATTTATCAGCTTCTGATGTGCAATCCTTTAATGCTTCATCACAGGATTCAAATGCAATTGAAGGTATTACTAACAGAAAATAAGCAAAACCTATTATAAATATCAATTTTTTCTTCATTCAAAACCTCTCAAAAATTCAATTAAACTCCTATTTTGGATATTTTCCAATCCACTGTCCCCCTCGCTCCCTCTTAGTTTAAGAGGGGGTTGAGGGAGTTATTTAAGGTTTATCTTCAACTATTGTTCTACCAGTTCCACCCTCCTGTTCTTTGCCCTGCCTTCTTCTGTCCTGTTTGAGGCAACTGGTGCAAGAGAGCCAATTCCGAAGGCTTTCAGTCTGTCTGGTGAAATTTTATGTTTTGTCGTTAACTCCTTAACCACTGCATCTGCCCTTGCCTTTGAGAGTTTTAGATTGTAATCAAGGCTCCCCACATTGTCTGTGTGACCTACCACATAGAGTTTTAATCCTTTATTCTCCTGAAGGAGTTTTGCAATCTCTTTAATCGCAGGCTCTGATTCAGGCTTTATATCTGCCTTATCAAAGTCAAAATAAATGCCATAAACTGAAGCGCTCCCTTTTGCCTGAATATCATTCATCAGACTCTTTGCATCCGCTATCACCTCTTGAGCCATTGCCTCTTTTTCAACAATCGTGAGATAATAGGTTTCACCATGGGGTGCTCTTACGTAAACATAGAAAGTTTTACCTTCTTTATCAAGTTTCAGCCATATATCATTTGGGCTCTTTTCATATACTTTAACCCCTCCTATTTTCTTTATGGCATTTTCGAAGTTTCTAATAATTTGTAAAGAACTTGGTGGAACAGATCCTTTTTTTATTGAATATTCAACGTACAAATGTTTTCCTTCAACTTTAATCCCTTTCCCCTTCTCATCTCTAAAATCAACTTGGTCAAATTTACCTTCCCTACAATAACTGATATAAAAATTTTCCATTCTCGTAAACATCGGATGATCCTTGCAGCCGGGTTTATCCTCCTGGGCAAGGGTAATACTACTGACTGCAAATACCAGAAACCCAATTATCCACATTGTTTTTGCCCGATATTTCATAGCCTATACCTCCTTACTCTATCATTCCCCTTCCCATATGCTATGGTCCAAAGATAGCACCTGCTATTGTACCTATGGCAAGATTTATAACAAATGTCACCGCTACCGCAACTATCTTATAACCGAGGGACTTATCTTTTGGTGTCCATTATCAAAGGAAGGCCGATGTAGAAAAGGTAGATCCTCTACTTTTTCTGCTTCGGGCATGGACCTATCCATCTACCCTTCATCTTCTGGGTTATCTCCATTCCACCGGATTCTTTTACCTTCGTCTCTCCTGTGAAGGTATCTCCTTTATAGGTTATACTGCCTTCACCTGTAAGACCTCCTTCTCTGTCCTTGCAGACCACCTTCCATACAACTGTATCCTTTGTGACATTTTTATAATCCATCTTGCAGTCCTTATCCTTTTCTGCAGGGTCTTCGGGGACTGCCTTATCCCTTGTAATACACTGGTTAAACTTATGAGATGGCATCTCCATCGGCATCCCTGGCATCTCCATCTGAACAGTTATCTCCCAGAGGCCTTCTTTCATGTTTGGTTCTCCTGACATAGCATTTCCTGAAAGCAAAAATACAGAAATAATAGATCCCAGAATAATAATCTTTTTAGTCATCTTCTTTTCCTCCTTCGGGTTCATTTAGCGCAATAAACCCATCCGATCTATCAGAATTCCTTTCCATAAGCTAATTATATTACATTTTTGCCTTTTGTCAACCTTATTCCCATTGACAGGAGATGTTTAATCTGGTATTTATATGGTAAAGTTAATAAAAAAGGAGATCTGATATGAACAGGAGAGACTTTATAAAATCAGCGGCCATCTCAGCAGTGGGCCTCTCGATATCGTCAGTCCTTGACATTGTCGGTGATTCAGAGGCAAGGGAAAAGATCGACCTTGCCGTTGCTCATGGGTCATCCCCTTCAAGGATCACCCGTGCTGCAATTGATGCAATGGGCGGGATGAAGAGGTTTATATCGAGGGGAGATATCGTCGTCATAAAGCCGAATATGGCCTGGGACAGGACACCCGAGCAGGCAGCTAATACCAATCCTGAGGTAGTGGCAACAGTTGTCCAGATGTGTTTTGAAGCAGGGGCTAAAAAGGTGAAGGTCTTCGACAGGACGGTCAATGACCCGAGAAGGTGCTATGTCCAGAGCGGGATTGCTGATACAGCGAGGTCAGTCGGTGCAGAGGTCAACTTTGTAGATGAGAGGAAGTTCAAGGAGATGAATATAAAGGGAGAGGCGATGAAGACCTGGCCCCTATATGTAGAGTTATTCGAGGCTGATAAGATTATCAATATCCCTGTAGCAAAGCACCACAGCCTTGCAAAGCTCACCATGTCGATGAAGAACTGGATGGGCGTTATGGGAGGCACAAGGAGGCAGATACACCAGAGGCTCGACGAGAGTCTTGTCGATCTATCGATGTTCATAAAACCGACATTGACGGTCCTCGATGCTGTCAGGATACTTACTGCAAACGGTCCTCAGGGAGGAAATCTCGATGATGTCAGGAGGCTCGATACAGTCATTGTCGGAGTCGATCAGGTTGCTGTTGATTCTTTTGGTGCCACCCTCTTTGGCATGAAGGGAAGTGATCTCGGATATGTCAGGATCGCTGATAAAAGGGGATTTGGGAAGATGGATCTCTCAGGATTGGGGATCAAGAGGTTAAACCTTTGAGCACTATTGAAATAATTTTAAGCCATAGTTATAGTATTACTAAGAAATACAGGAGGTCAGAAATGAGAACAACAAAGGTCTTGACCCTATCGCTCCCACCTGAAATGGTAAAAGAAGTAGAGACTATTGCAAGGAAAGAGAAGATGACAAAGAGCGAGCTCTTCAGAGAGGCCCTGCGGAAATATATAAATGAGAGACGGTGGATACAAATACGGCAGTGGGGACTGAGGACATCTCACGAGATGGGAATATTAACTGAAGAGAATGTAGATGAACTGGTCCATCAATATCGCAGGTCTAAAAATTGAAGGTTGTCCTTGACACCAATGTTTATATATCTGCTATATTGTTTGGTGGTAATTGCGAGGAAATACTCCGATTGTCGTCATCAGGCTTATTCGATATCATCATTTCTAAGGCGATCTTAAAAGAGGTTAAAGATATCCTGCATACGAAGTTTAAATGGTCAGGAATACAGATATCGGAGACCATTTCTTATATAAAAGAGATAACCACCGAGATAGAACCTCATCTGTCAGTTTCTATTATAAAAAATGACCCTTCAGACAACAGGATACTCGAATGTGCCATAACAGCAAAGGCAGACTACATTGTAACAGGGGATAAAAATCACTTGCTTCCGTTAAAACGATATAAGAATATAAGGATATTAAGCCCTTCAGAATTTTTGAGATTATGAAGATGATTAATTACAGGAGGCTTTCGCAGGGAGGCTTCCTGATCCTCTTTATATTCCTCTTTCTGCAGACAGAATCAAAGGGCAGGGATGAGCTTGGCTATCCTGTAAAGATATTCCTCGACTTTGACCCCCTTATATTTGTCACCACCTTCTTTTCTACCCATACTGTTCAGAAGGCCTTCTATCTCTCGTTAATAACGATCCTGGTCACCCTTATACTCGGAAGGGTCTTCTGCGGATGGGTCTGTCCATTGGGGACCCTGAATAATATCATGGGATCTATCAGGAGACGAAAAACTGAACGACCGAGGAACTGGCATAGGACAAAGTATTATATCCTTATATTCCTCCTTGTATCATCCCTGCTATCCCTGCAGCTTGTGGGGGTTGTGGATCCCCTCTCAGTCATCATAAGGTCATTCTCTGTAAGCATCTATCCTGTATTCAATTATGGTGTAAGGGCCTTCTTCGATTCTATCTATAGCCATAATGTGACAGGCATGGTTAAAGTATCTGAGGCTATTTACTCTCTTCTCAAGAAAACCGTCCTCTCCTTCCAACAGCCCTTTTATCAGCAGGGTCTCTTTATAGGAATCCTCTTTCTATCAATCCTTGGCCTCAACCTCATCGAAAAGAGGTTCTGGTGCAGATACCTATGCCCTCTCGGTGCATTCCTCGGGATCCTGTCAAGATTCTCGCTTCTTAAGAGGTCTGTGAGCGAGGGGTGCACATCCTGCGGTGCCTGTGCAGTGGTATGTCAGGGAAATGCCTCACCTGATAAGCCCGATCAGTGGAGGGATGTGGAATGCTATTACTGCTATAACTGTGATGACATCTGTCCTCAAAATGCTGTGAGCTTTGGCTTTTTCAGAAAAAGATCAGCGGCATCGATGGTTCTCGGCAGGAGAAGGGTTATTATATCGATGATATCAGGCATTGTGGCAGTCCCCTTTTTGAGGGTCAATCCATTATCAAAAAGGGAATACATAGACCAGAGACTCATAAGACCTCCAGGCTCTCTCGAGGAGAGGGAATTCCTGAAGAGGTGCGTTAAGTGCGGGGAGTGTATGAAGGTCTGCATAACGAACGGTCTACAACCCACACTCTTTGAGGCTGGCATCGAGGGTATATGGTCTCCGATTCTCATCCCGAAGATGGGCTACTGCGAGTACCGATGCACCCTCTGCGGACAGGTATGCCCTACAGGTGCTATAAAGAGGCTGACACTCGAGGAGAAGGCCAGGGTCAAGATAGGTCTTGCAATGATAGATAAGGGAAGGTGCCTTCCCTATGCCCATGGGCGTCCCTGTATAGTATGCGAGGAGATGTGCCCGACGCCTAAGAAGGCCATCTGGCTTGAGAAGGCGGTCGTTAAGGATAGCAGGGGAAGGGATATTATCCTTCAGCAGCCCCATGTGGACCTCGAACTCTGCATAGGCTGTGGGATATGTGAGGCAAAGTGCCCTGTGGTCGACAGACCTGCCATATATGTAACGAGTATCGGAGAGTCGAGGTCCAAAGAGAATCAATTGTTGATGTAATTCTTTGTTGACCGAATCTTCCTCAAAAAGATAAAGATGGATTATAATATTTAAATGAAAAAGTTTTATCTTTCTACCTTTGGTTGTCAGATGAATGTTCATGACTCAGAAAAGATAGCAGGAATCCTGAGTCAGGAGGGATTTTCTTATACAGATAACCCGAAAGATGCAGATGTCATTATCTTCAATACCTGTTCTATCAGGGAAAAGGCAGAGCAAAAGTTCTTTAGCGAACTCGGCAGGATAAAGCATCTCAAGAGGAGAAGGCCTGATCTTAAGATAGCAGTAGCAGGTTGTATCGCCCAGCACAGGGGAGAAGACCTCTTCAAAAAGGCTCCCCATATCGACATAATCTTTGGCCCCCAGAATATTCACCGACTCGGAGACCTGATTAAAAGTGATTCCAACGCCATTGCTAATGATGATAACCCTGAATTAGCAGAACTTGAACTTCCTGTCTTAAGGAAGGAGGAGGGTAGGGCGTGGGTATCGATTATGTATGGTTGTGATAACTTCTGTAGTTATTGCATCGTGCCATATACACGGGGGAGGGAAAGGAGCAGGTCTGCTGAGAGTATTATAAAGGAGGTTCAAGACCTGGCATTACAGGGCTTTAAGGAGGTAACTCTCCTTGGTCAGAATGTTAATTCTTACAGGAGTTCTCTTGACTTCCCTGGTCTGCTCGATAGGATTAATTCAATCAGTGGTATAGAGAGAATCCGTTTTGTCACATCCCATCCCAAGGACCTTTCTCTGGAATTAATCAAGGCAATGAGGGACCTCGAAAAGGTATGTGAACATATCCATCTTCCTTTACAATCAGGTTCAAGCAGGGTACTCAGGTACATGAACAGGGGTTATGACTATGACGATTACAGACGAAAGATCGATCTCTTGAGAAAGGAGATCCCTAATATATCTATAACGACTGATATAATAGCAGGATTCCCTGGAGAGACAGAGACTGACCATGAACTCACATTAAGGGCCCTTAGGGAGATAGAGTATGATGGAATATTTGCCTTTAGATACTCTCCAAGAGATGGGACTTTAGCTGCCCGAATGGATGGACAGGTAGATGAGGATATTAAGCTTAGAAGACTTCAAGAAATACTTGAAGTTCAAGATATAATTACCTTAAAAATTAATAAAAAATTGGAAGGAAGTATTCAGGAGATCCTTGTTGAAGGCAGAAGCGAGTCTGACCCTGCAAAGATGACAGGAAGGACAAGGACGAATAAGATCGTGAACTTTCAGGGAGAGGGATTCCCTAAAGGTGCGATTATAAATGTGAAGATTGTCGAGGCAAAGAAGCATTCCCTTCTCGGTCAGTTATTATGAAGATATCTATATTAACCCTGGGTTGTAAGGCCAATCAGGCTGAGAGTCTTGACATGGAGTCCCATCTGAGGAGTGCAGGATATAGCATAGTTGATCTATCACAGAATCCTGATCTTTGTATCATCAATACCTGTACCGTGACGGCAAAGAGCGATTATCAGTCCCGTCAACTGATAAGAAGGGCAGCCAGGGCAGGTTCTAAGGTAATTGTAACAGGTTGTTACTCTGAGATCAAGAAGGATGAGGTAAATGCTATCGAAGGTGTATTCAAAGTTGTACCAAATGAAGAGAAAGATTTCATTATTAAAGAGTTAATCCAAAATATATCAACTAATACATTAAATTATTCATCAGGAAGGAGCAGGTTTTTTTTAAAGATACAGGACGGCTGCAATTATTCCTGTTCATATTGCGTAATTCCAAGGGCAAGAGGAAGGTCAAGAAGCCTCATCCCTGAGGTGATTATAGATCGGATAAGGGAAATCACTCCTTATTTCAGAGAGGTCGTCTTAACAGGTATTCATCTCGGAACTTATGGTTATGACCTTAAACCAAAACTTAAGCTTTCAGATCTTATTGAGCTGATTCTTAAAGAGACATCGATAAGAAGGATCAGGATTAGTTCCCTCGATATCAAAGAGATAGATGATCATATGATAGATCTCTTATCTGATAACCGGATATGCAAACATCTTCACATTCCTCTCCAGAGCGGTGATGATAGGATACTCAAGTTTATGAAGAGAAACTATAAGATTAACGATTTTCTTAAAGTTCTTTATAAGATTATCAGAAATCATCCTGATATCTCAATCGGAACGGATATAATTGTTGGATTTCCTGGAGAAGGCGAAAGGGAATTCAATAATACAAAGGAAATTGTCATGACTCTCCCTTTCTCATATCTCCATGTCTTTCCGTATTCCTCTCGGTCAGGGACTGAGGCCTCGTTGATGAGACCCCTGAAAGGAGAGGATATAAAGAAACAAAGAGCAGCAATTATAAGGGAGTTAGGGATTCAGAAAAGGCTTAATTATATGAGAGACCAGGTTGGAAAGACCCTTGATGTCCTCATTGAAAAAAGGGTTGGCAAGGAGTATATCGGTCTAAGCAGTAATTATCTTAGGGTTAAGACCATATCTGAGAACTTATCCCTCAGAGAGATTGTAAATGTGAGGGTCTCAGAGGTTCTTGAAAAAGAAGTTTTCGGACACGTTGTAAGAAATTTATAACATTTTGATTAATAAAGATTTTCATATTGCCTAATTCCTGTTCAATCCTGTAGACTTCTTATCCTTAAAGGAATCGGAGCCGATTTTTAATAACTTTGTAACAATTTTTTAACAATTCATGTTTAAAAATAATGTCTGATAAGATATATTATGTAAAATATTATTATTTGGTAATCTAATAAAACTATTAATTTTTTACTTGACAGGGTATCAAAATTCTGATAGGATTTTTTCAAAGATATTTTTTAAAGAAGGGAGGGATTCTATAGAAAAAGGTTTCAAGAAATTAAAGAGATTAGCCTT